>Ga0335072_10013397_pt1 | contig 11684 bp, 18 predicted proteins | sample Lox_Sample_21_FD_206725 | JGI IMG/M metagenome (GOLD analysis project Ga0335072, IMG submission 206725) | Soil microbial communities from Loxahatchee National Wildlife Refuge, Florida, United States - Lox_Sample_2.1 | ecosystem: Environmental > Terrestrial > Soil > Wetlands | place: USA...
ATCATGCATCGTGTTCATGGCAGTACGACGGATATCCAAGGCAATCGCGCAATCACAAAGATGAAAGCGACTATCACGCAGCGTTTTGTCATTGATGAATGTGAAGTTGATGCAGAAGCAGATTGTCGCTTTTGCTTTTTCTTTGAGAAGAGAGGGGATCGATGGGGTGCGGTCTTTGTTCGTCATTGGTTCACTCCTGAATGACAATATATTAATGAGTAGGTACGAAAAAGACAAATTGATTCCTGTCAATCCCAACAAGGTCCCTTACTTGGATAATGCGAAGTTGTCTACGCTGCCTAGTGGATATAGGTATCTAGCATATTGCCAAGAAAGTCTGGGCATCAAGGTTAAATTGGATATGCCGTCCCATCGAAGAGAAGGCCCGGAGACAGTTAATGGCTTTCAACACGACAGGTTGTATCTGCTAGCAAAAGCTTGGTTGGATGGAGAACAGATTGAAGTTTAAAGGAATAGGGCAGTAAATGGGTTAGGATCAGGGATTGAGAAGGCTCTTTCATATTTTCACCGTTCTATTGGATATCTAGAGTATTGACCTATCTCTTATCAACATGCTTTCCGTACTGATGATTCCGCAACCAATTCCCATACATAAACTCAACATTCATCATCTAACTGTAACTCCTGATTTCGTTGTATACAATCTCGGAGCGATATTCATAGCCATCAATCTATTCAAATTAGCGCTCATCACAACAGGATAACATACTCTTGGAATAGCAGTTTGCATGCATAAGGAATGCGAATCTGACTTATCTGAACAGTGTTCTGACAAGATCTGCATTCAAACTGCTGTTTCTTCAAATTGGCAATAGCCGCAAGTCCACAAATATCACACACATGCATACGATACGCATCGGAAACCTCCATCAACCGCTCCTTTAGGAATGCTGCGGCTCCATGAGAAATCATACAATCACGTTCCATTTCTCCGAATCGTAAGCCACCGTCGCGACTTCGACCTTCAACAGGTTGTCGAGTGAGAATTTGGACGGGACCTCGAGCACGCGCATGGATTTTATCGTCGACCATGTGTTTAAGACGTTGATAGTATGTTGGACCCAGGAAGACTTGAGCTTGGAGTTTGCGACCTGTGTGACCGTTGTACATGATTTCGAAACCCCTTGATTGATACCCGTGTTCTCTCAATAACTTGGAAATAGCGTCCACTGTAATTGCATCACTAGTCATTAGCTCTATTATGGAAAGAAGTCATACTTGAATGGTGTTGCATCGCCTTCATGACCACTCAAAGCGGATACTTTGGACAATTGACACTCGATAAGATGTGCTACCGTCATTCGAGAGGGGATAGCGTGAGGATTAATGATGAGATCGGGGACAATTCCTTCGCTAGTGAAAGGCATGTCTTCATGCCGATATGTGATACCAATAGTACCCTTTTGACCATGCCGAGATGCAAATTTATCTCCGATCTGAGGAACCCTGGTTGATCTCATGCGCACTTTAACAAATTTGAGACCTTCCTGATTTGTAGTAACCATAACTTGATCGATGATGCCGCTTTCCGTACTACGCATTGGAGTGGATACGTCTCGCTTGGTATGGAACTTAGTTCTTTGACCGAGTTCTTCGGAATCAGGTGGTATGGGAGCAGTCTTTCCAATAATGATGTCGTCACCAGACACTCTGGTACCAGGTGCAATCAAACCGTCATCCTCAAGTTTATCGTAAGTACCATGCTTTAAGCGAATGGTATTTGCACGAGTAGGCTTCTCAAACTCTTCCATAACTTGCATACCCATCTTCTCTTCGGCATCCATATAACACCGATAGAAAATAGAACGGAAAAGACCACGATCGATGGACGACTGATTCATAATCACAGAGTCTTCCTGGTTATAACCACTATAACAGAGAATCGCCACAATTGCATTTTGACCAGCTGGCAAATTACGGAATTGTAGGAATTCCATAGATCGAGTTGTTGCGAGAGGTTTTTGTGGGTAATAGAGGATATTACTCATAGTGTCCATTCTCACTTGATAATTTGTCAAGAATACACCTGTCATTAGAAAGTCTCACACAAAATAGATACCCATAGCTTGTTTACCCATAGCACTCTGGTAAGTGTTTCTGGGACTCTGATTGTGATCCGGGAATGGAATGATACTGGCACAAATTCCAAGAATCATACTTGGGTGAATCTCGCAATGTGTCCATTGATGCGCATCCGGATTGACAGTTGGTTTTATTCTTTGCCCAGGATCTTCGGGGTTGAATTCCTGCTCGACTTGCATTCCTCGCTGTACTTGACGACTCATTTCAAGATCCTCTGGAGTCATAGCAATCATGATGGTTTCCTCCTCTTCCGCATCAATGTATTCGACAATGCCATTGGATACGATGTCATTCCAGCGGAATCGCTCGGAATCAGGTCGATCGTCAGTCTTGTCACGACTTGCGTTTAGAGCATCGACGTGACTCTTTGTGAGCATGAGTTCGCCATATCGAGGAGATTCAGGATCATTGTCGACGATGAAGAGAGGACGACAGACTCGTCCTGCATCTGTGTACAATCGCAGCTCCTTCTCCCGAATGTCTCTTACCACTGAAACTTCTGCAGAGATATCGAGCTACCGTTAGAAAAAGCTTTTAGATAACGTGATACCCGTCTCCTCAGACTTCGAACAGTTGAGACTAAATGGACAGGATCACGATGGACTCCTAGCCAAACACCATTCACAAATACTTTCGTCGTATTCGGAGTTGCGCTAGGATTATAATCCTCGAGATTTTCCATTCCCCATTCTTCCAAGAATTCGATAATGGGAGCACTTGCACTGCCAACAGACACATAACTCATCAACGCAAGATTCTTGACCAAACCACAAGCTTGTCCCTCAGGAGTTTCAGCAGGACACACCAATCCCCAATGAGTATTATGCAGCTGCCGTGGCTTGGCTAGTTTTCCTTCCCGTCCAATAGGCGTATTTGTCCGTCGTAAATGGGATAAAGTTGATGCAAAGGTATATCGATTCAATACTTGAGAAACACCTACTCTTGCCGCCAATCCCTTCTTTTGGTCTCCCCAATTGCCAGTTGCCAGAGAATACTTCAGACCGTTCGTGATGGTATTAGATTTGACAGCGAGAGTAAGATTGAATTCCCGATTTGTCTCGACACATTTCTGCATGTATTTATAGACATCCCTCGTTAATTTCTTGAAGAGCATTCGGAAAAGACCGGCGAGTAATGGGCCAGCCAAATCAAGTCGTTTCTTCCCAAAATGGTCTCTGTCATCTTGTTCTCGTCGTTCCAATGCGCAGAGAAGTAATCGATGAACCATATATCCCAAGAAAAATGCTTTTCGAGTCTCGAAGCCTTCGCCTGTGGTGATATGTGGTAATAGTTCTTTTTGCATTATGTCTCGGGCGTAGCGTAGACGTTTTTCTCTTGTGAGACCAGTTGACGTTCCTCGTTTTCCGATGAAATCTAATGCGAGATCCTTATCTTGTATGACGAAAGCCTCTTCGATACAAGGTTTTAGCATTTCTAACATTTGATAATCGTTTGGATCGTAACAGATGTGTTCGAGGACATCTCGATCGGAAACAACACCCAGAGCACGGAAAACAATGACAATAGGGATATCGTGTCGAATATAAGGCAATGTTGCCTTTATCGTTGATCCTCCCCCTCTATCAGACGCCCTCGCCATCTTGATTTGCATGCTACTAACGAGTTTCGACCCCTTCTCTACAGCAGAACGAATTTCAGCGACATGTGTAATAGGACTCCCAGCCGCCTTTTTAAACACCTGTACTGTATTGGCAGCAGATCGTTCCTGCGCAATAATAACCTTCTCAGACCCGTTGATGACGAAATAACCACCCTGATCATAAGGACATTCATTCAACTCGTACAACTCGGATTCCTCGAGCCCGTTCAGAATACAAAATGTACTGCGTAGCATAATGGGAACTTTTCCGATGAAAATTTTGTTGGTTTCTTCTTCGCCGTCTAAATCCCATTCTTGCTCCGGGTGGTCTGCTGGAAGTTCTGGATGGGCCGCTACGAGTCGTCGTTGTGTCATGTCTACGTATAACGGTGACGAATATGTTAAATTTCGCAGTCTTGCTTCGCCAGGAAACATGGGTTGAGTTGATCCATCTGCTTCCGTCATGGTAGGCCTCGACAAATAAATTTGACCAAACTAACATGAGTAAGAAGTTTAAGACAGCGTGGTTGTAGGTACCTTTATTTCATGCCGTCGAGCATCTTCTCCTGTATCTTCTTCTTCTCGTCCCGCAGCACCCGCGTTGGAACTTAACGTCAAAGTGGGCGATTCATCAACGAGTTCTTGAATTGTATTTTGGACAAACTCATCAAAGGAAGCGATCTGAGTCTGCACGAGGGACTATTGAAAGTTAGCGCGAAGTACAGAGAAAGAAGGTGCAGACATTTTCATCAAAGTAACTCTGTATGACACTCCAACAGTCTTCCTGGCTGATGACACCCTCGTCTTCAGCGTCGATAGGCTGTTTTTCTTCATCCTGACTCCATGCTGCCGCCATGATTACGCCTCTCCTCGATCCCTTGGAAGATGCAGAGTGTCTTGCTTAGGTAGTGAGAGAGAGTCCAGTACAGAAACCCCCACAGCTAAACAGAGAGCAAGCAACAAAGGTAGGAAAGAGAATGGGGAAGAGACGTGGACGATGACTTGGGGAAAAGTTGCGACAATAGAAAAGTGAAGAAGTTCGAGTCCCATATTAACTGACAAATCAGTTTCAAACTGGACCGGGGAATAAAAAGTAAATAGAGTAAATAAATAAATAATTTTGTAAAAGTGTGAATGTCGATCCTCATCGCGAATTCGAGTCACTGCGACCTGCGACCCAAGTCTTGTTTCTGCCTGTGGAGTGTCTGTTGAGGAAGACTTTTCCCAAGGGCGTCATCAATCACCTTGTTTGGATTGAAAGCAGAGTCTCGGAAACCTAATTTGAGTGCATCTTGCCCTTCGAAGATGATTTCTCTGAATGAGTCGTTCCTTTCTACCTTCAGAAGTACATTGCGAGAAGCACGACAATTTGCAACTAAATGTAAGCTAATATCTTGGAATGCTTTCTGACAATCTATCAGATCAATCTGAGAATGTGTATGAATATAAGCCAGAGATACCAGCTTCACTATTGCAGGACGACATCATCCAAAAGTATCGACTCCCATTGTCACTGAACCTTGGAGCTTCGAATGTGCAGGAGAGACCAACTCTTTCTCCGACAGAAGTTGGACTCAAAGATAGAAAACAGGAGTCTCTATATGACGCCACTTGGTTGAAACGGTATGGCTTTGTGGGTTTCCGCTCATTATAGGAAGTGTAACGAATTCGTCAGTCGGCTTGGAACGTTCAACAACGGAGATGATCTAGAAGAGCACCTTGTGGTTATCCTGCAGTCAGAAATGTCAAATGACGAAATGCAAGAAACACTACTCGGAATCCTTGGCTATGATGATATGGATTTCCTTCAAGATTTATTAACCCATCGTAATGAGATTAAACGGGCTCTCCTGCAAGGACAGGAAACCAAGGATCTCCATGACACGGAGCACCGATACAAACTGGAGAAACAAACTGATGGACTGTTTGGAAATGGGAATATCATGGATACCATTATGGATCGTGAAACACGACATAACAGAATGATGGCTCTGGCAGCTCAACACAAACAATTGGATAAAGCAAAACCTCAGGCAATAGAATATCCTCATGTCTACGGTGCTCCAAGCGGAGGCAGAATTCTCGATGCATTCGGTAGAAAGTATGCTCTTCCGTTGGGTACAGAAAGACATCTTGAAGAAGTATCTTCCCCTCTTAAACCGATCTTATTATAGTATTATGAGGAAATTGTCGTTCCGCCAGTTCGTCAGAATGCAAAATATTCAGAGACCCCTCTCATAACAATTGATGAGTTGGACGGGTTATGTCGAGGCACTTTCAAAGCCTACACGACTCTCAATCGAATACAGTCCTTTGTCTATCCAGTAGCGTACAAAACAAATGAGAACATGCTTATCTGTGCTCCCACTGGTGCTGTAACTTCCTTTCGTACTTCATAGCTCACGACAGGGTAAAACGGATGTTGCCTTGCTCACGATCCTGAACCTAATCGGCCAATATGCCGAACCCTCACCGCTCGAATTTCCCACCGCTTCAAAATTCACAATCGCCAAAACAGACTTCAAAATCGTCTACGTAGCACCCATGAAAGCTCTCGCTGCCGAAATCGTTCAAAAAATGAGTAAACGACTTCAATGGCTGGGCATCTCAGTCCGCGAATTAACAGGAGACATGCAACTAACCCGTGACGAAATCCAAAAAACTGAAATGATTGTTACTACCCCCGAAAAATGGGATGTAGTTACACGCAAATCAACGGGAGATACTGAATTAACGCAGAAAGTGAGATTGTTGATTGTGGACGAAGTACATATTTTGCATGAGGAGCGTGGAGCTGTTATTGAGAGTATTATTGCACGTACTTTGAGACAAGTGGAAACTAGTCAGTCGATGATAAGGATTGTTGGATTATCTGCTACGCTACCTAATTATCTTGATGTAGCTGACTTTCTAAGGCACGTCTAATCTGATGGGGAACTAACGAGTAGTGTGAATAGGATGGCAGGGCTATTTTATTTCGGTGAAATGTTCCGTCCAGTCCCCTTGGAGAAGCACTTTATTGGAGTCAGAGGCAAAGCTGGAAGTCAAACTTCAAACACCAATCTGGATCGTGTAGCATACGATAAAGTCCTCGATCTCGTTCGCGAAGGTCATCAAGTGATGGTTTTCGTACATGCACGACGAGATACAATGGCCACAGCAAGAAAACTGCATGAATTCGCCATGCGAGATGGAACTATAGATTACTTTGATTGTAGCGCCGAGAAGGGATGGGAATCGGCTCGTATTGATGTTGGTCGATCTAGGAATAGCGAAGTGAGAGAATTCTTTGATTTTGGATTTAGCGTCCATCACGCTGGGATGTTGCGATCTGATCGGAATTTGGCGGAGAGGTTGTTTGCCGACGGACTAATCAAGGTACTCTGTTGTACTGCTACCTTAGCATGGGGAGTCAATTTGCCTGCTCATGCTGTTCTTATTAAAGGCACTGAGCTGTATGATCAAAGTCAAGGCAAATTTGTAGATTTGGGAGTGTTGGATGTCTTGCAGGCGAGATCCTTCCATGCCACCGTTAATGTCAGATTTTTGGACGAGCCGGACGTCCCCAATATGAAACGGAGGGTGTAGGATACATTTGTACTACCGCCGATAAGTTACAACATTATGTCGCTTCATTGACAGAGCAACATGCTATCGAGTCACAGATGGAGAAAAGACTAATTGACACTCTCAACGCTGAAATATCTCTGGGCACAGTTACCAATATCGAAGAAGCAGTGCAGTGGCTCGGATATACGTACCTTTACATTCGAATGCAACGAGAACCACACATCTATGGTATCGACAGGAAGAGCCTTGCCGATGACCCGCGACTTGGCCAGAAGAGACGAGAGCTAGCTACGACAGCTGTAAAGAAATTGCACGAACTACAAATGGTGGTCTTTGATTCACGAACCGGAAACCTCCTTTCTAAAGATTTGGGGAGGATTGCAAGCAATTTTTACATTTATCATACTTCAATAGAGATGATTAATCGACTCATGACCACTTCGATGGAGATACCCCAGGTGTTGCATATGTTGAGCGAGTGTTCAGAATTTTCCAACATCAAAACTAGAGGTATCCTTCGGTTTGGTTCTTGATTAATGACAGAAAACGAGGTCCCCGCGCTGACCGAGTTCAGCGAGAAATTCCCATTTCCAGTTGTAGGAGCAACAGCTACGACTCCTGGGAAAGTCAATATACTTATACAAGCTCACTTTCAAAATATTCATATTGCTGACGCGAGTCTCGCCATGGACATGCGATTCGTAGCAGAAAATGCTCAACGATTAACAGCGGCACTATTCCAAATCGCTCTTTCTCGGGAATTCAGTCCTACCGCTATAACACTATTGCGCACGCGAATTGCCTTGGAAAGACAAATGTCTCCGGATTCTCATCCTCTAACGGATCCGCGACTTGGGCTCCCTCGAGATCTTGCTCAAAGACTGCAATATCTCGGGACCAGAGCCGATCTAGACGAGATGATGCTCATGGATAACAAAGAGCTTGGCGATCTCGTGCATCATCATCGCATGGGAGAACGGCTATCTAGGGCACTGGACAATTTCCCCAAAGTCACCATGGAAGTCCAAACTGCGCCGCTGACCCGCAAAGTCTTGCGAGTCGATATTACTGTCAGAGCAGATTTTACCTGGTCAGATCGGGTACACGAAATAACGGAGCCTTTCTGGATTTGGGTCGAAGACTCGGATTCCATTCGAATCCTATATTCTCAGTATATCGTGTTCACCAAAAGGAAAATGCAGGACCCTATCGAGATCAACTGCGTTATCCCCTTGTCGGATCCACTTCCTGCTCAAATCTTCATACGCGCGGTTTCAGATCGTTGGCTTGGAGCCGAGAATTATGTCCCGGTGTCGTTTCAACATCTCATTCTTCCAGATATGAATACACCTGAAACAAAACTTCTCAATCTTCGTCCCTTATCTGTCGCAGCACTCCACAATGACGTCTTAGAAGCTGTCTACAGTTCAAAATTTCACTATTTTAACCCACTTCAGACGCAATTATTTCATGTGATGTATCACACAAACCAAAATGTTCTAATCGGTGCACCAACTGGAAGCGGAAAAACTGTTGCAGCAGAATTGGCTATGTGGTAAGCTGCATTGACTACCGAGTCTAAGATTAGGGGTCTTTTGAAATCACGTCCTGGTGCAAAAGTGGTATATATCGCGCCAATGAAGGCTCTAGTGCGGGAGCGTGTAGACGATTGGTCTCGACGTCTTATGGGACCCACAGACCATCGTCTTGTCGAGCTGACAGGAGATACCACGCCAGATTCTGCAGCAGTGCGGTCCGCTAATGTCATTATCACAACACCAGAGAAGTGGGACAGCATCTCACGAAATTGGAAGTATCGTAAATATGTTCAGGAAGTTGGATTGATCATCATGGATGAGATTCATTTACTTGGAAGCGATCGTGGTCCTATTCTGGAAGTTATAGTGTCCCGTATGAATTATATCGCTGCGACGAACAAGACGGACGTGAGATTGGTCGGAATGTCGACGGCCATTGCCAATGCCCAAGATTTAGCTGGTTGGCTAGGAGTGACTGAAACAGGATTATACAATTTCAGGTACCTCACATCTGAAGTAATGCTGATTCTAGCTCTGCTGTTCGACCGGTCCCTCTTGAGGCGTACATTGACGGCTTCCCAAGTCGGGGAGGGTATTGCGAACGCATGGCAATTCGCAATCGGCCTGCTTTCATGGCGATCAAAACACATTCTCCGGATAAGCCCGTTTTAATATTTGTCTCCTCTCGTCGACAAACTCGTTTGACGGCACAAGATCTCGTGCACTTTTGCGGAACAGAAGATAACCCAAGGCGGTTCCTGCATATCGCTGAGGATGAGTTAGATGACATCTTAGACAATATACGAGACCAAAGTTTGAGACAAACACTAGGTTTTGGAATTGGACTTCATCACGCTGGGTTGACTGAAACTGATCGCAAAGTCGTCGAAGAATTGTTTTTGACAAATAAGATACAAGTTCTTGTTGCGACGAGTACGCTTGCTTGGGGAGTCAACTTACCGGCACATCTAGTGATCGTCAAGGCGACTGAATATTTTGATGCAAAACTAAACGGATATAAAGATATGGATCTGACGGACGTGTTGCAAATGATGGGTGATTCCTCAGGTCGTGCTTGACTAATAGTAGGCCGTGCTGGGCGACCTGGATTTGATACTAGTGGAGTCGCTCGCATTTTTACATCTGACTCCAAAAAGTCATTCTACAAACATTTCCTACATACCGGAATGCCCGTTGAAAGTGCTCTTCATAAAATGCTGGATGATCATATCTGCGCCGAAGTCTCGGCAGAAACCATCAAATCCAAGCAACAAGTGATGGATTATTTGGCCTGGACATTCCTCTATCGTCGATTACATCGTAATCCCTCATACTATGGTTTAGAAGACGGGTCTCAAAGTACAATCGACGCCTACATGTCCGGTCTCGTGTCAAAAAGTCTGGAAGAGCTTCAACTTTCTCGCTGCATCGAGATTGTCAAAAATAAATTACGTCCAACCAGCCTCGGCAAGATCTCCACTTATTACTACCTATCTCACAAAACCATCCGGAATTTTTGCAGCAAAATCAAACCATTGCCAGATTTGCATTTGATACTCAGATTATTAGCCGAAGCTATTGAATACGATGAACTTCCTGTACGTCACAACGAGGATAAAATCAACTACGAACTCTCTTTGTCGATGAGATATAAAGTGGAAGATTGGGATACACATCTTGGCGATGCCCATGTTAAAGCATTTTTACTAGTTCAAGGGCATTTATCTCATTCCAAGATGCCTATTAGCGATTATGTCAACGATACTATTACGGTTTTGGATTCGAGTATCAGAATTCTTCAGGTATGTTTGATACTTTCAACGTCACTAATTGACAGGCATATATTGATATTCTTGCTGAACTTGGCTATTTCTCGGCTTGTGTGGCTGTTATTACTTTACTCCAATGTCTCAAGCAGGCTCAATGGCCAGATGAGAATCCTATTGCGGCACTTCCGGGAATGACAAATACCCACAAGTATATGTCATTGTCAATGACACAACTACTTTCCTCTCCTCAAAGGAATCTGGACAATCGTCTACCGAAAGAGGTTCATATCTGCTGGAGTAAATCTAATTCTTAGTTTTCTCAAGTATGGTCAGCTATCCCGAGACTCAAAGTCGTAGCCAACCAAGCGGGTGTGAGGACTGTTAGAATTCGAGTTAAACGCTTGAATCCTGGCTACACTGATCGAAATCTTGTCCATGCGCCGAGATTTCCTAAGCCTCAGCAGGAATCTTGGTTTATAATGGTTACAGACTCTGCTGAAGAGAAAGTTTTGGGATTGCAAAGAACGACATTGTCTGGGAATAGGGAAGGGAATGTAGAGTTGGAAATTCCGTCAGATTTCAATGGGGAAACGGTGAAAGTTAAAGTGCTTAGTGATGGATGGCGCGGAGTAGATGTTGAGGAACTTGTATCTTGGCAATCTGAGAAATCAGAGTCTAGCACTGCGATCTCCGCAAAGGAGGAGTAAGTTGGCTTGTAGATATGATATACATAGCGTAATAGAATTGGATAACACATAGCTTCTCTCCAAATTTGTTCATCCTGTACTAGGTCGGAATGCCGATTCATGCATGCTAAGTCCGTGCGTCGCAACTCGTATAAATTTCTTCAGACGTTCCATCTGATCTACCATCCTTCATCTCTAAAACTTCGCAACTCACTCTAAATCGTCACGCGTTATCTCTGTCCATCCTGTCCCAAAACCATCTCTACACACATTTTCTACCAATGAGCTCGTCAACGCAGACCTGGCCAACTCATCCAAATATGAAATCCATGGCGGTCGTTCTCTACCCCGACTACGAGCCTCTCGAGGTCTTTGGTGTAGCAGGCTTAATCGGGACCGACTTGTGCGGCATCCAATG
>Ga0335072_10013398_pt1 | contig 11684 bp, 12 predicted proteins | sample Lox_Sample_21_FD_206725 | JGI IMG/M metagenome (GOLD analysis project Ga0335072, IMG submission 206725) | Soil microbial communities from Loxahatchee National Wildlife Refuge, Florida, United States - Lox_Sample_2.1 | ecosystem: Environmental > Terrestrial > Soil > Wetlands | place: USA...
GGTCGCGACGTTGTCGGCCGTCCACGCCCCGTCGATCGGATACGGCGTGCCGTCCGGCTCGACCGCCTGTGAGTCGATTTCCGGCCCGAAGAAGTCGTCGATGCTCTTGCCGTCCGAGCCGGGGCCGTTGAACGACGTGTAGATCGCGTGCTTCTCCGAGTAGGCCGTCCGCAGGCCGGCGTTGTGGATCACCTGGAAGATCGTGTTGACGCCCACGAAGTCCCACGGCGTAATCGGCTTGCACGTCTTCGGGTCGACCGGGTACGTGGCCGGGTTCAGACCCGACTGCGGGTGGTCGCTCAGGCCCATGATCAGGGCCGGGTTCTTGTCGACGCCGTTCGGGTAGATCGAGCCGCCCTCGTCGAAGGACGGGAAGGTGTTGCCGCTCCCGTTGTACAGAAGGTCGGGCACGTTGGCCAGGATGTCGTCCGGCGAGTCGTAGATCACATCGCCACCGGGGACCGGACCGGAGCAGTTCGTGGTGCCGGGCGGGAACACGCCGTGGGAGTACTCGTCGTCGTAGTAGATGCCGGTGACCTCGGGGTCGCCGCCGGTCATGATCGCCGTACCGCCCGGATCGGAGTCCGACGGGTCCGAAGTGTGATCGTTGGTGAACTCGGCGCCGCCCGACGCGAGCTTGGCGAGCTCCGAGCCCGGGTGGTTGGCCACGTACCAGTCGAGGTCGGACTGGTGCATGCCGTCGACCGAGATCAGCAGCACGTGCCTAATCGAATGCCCTTGGTGACCGCGGTCACCGTTGCCACCGTGATCGGAGTGGGCCGACACCGCGGCCGCGGATCCTCCGATCAGCGCGGCGGCAATCACCGAGACCGCCCCGAGCTTCATGACGCTACGCATGCCGAACAGCTCCTCTCGTTAGCGAGTCAGGAAGCGGCGGGTTATATGGGGGCCGGTGGGCGCGGTCGTTGCCGAGCCGTGACCCGAGTGTGTGCGAACTCTTACGACTCGGAATCGTCCGGCGGACAACCGGCGGCAAGCTCGTCGATCAACGCGGCGAGGCGGACCAACAGGTCGGGCGCGAGGTCCTGCTCGGCCGCGGGCAGCGATTCATAAAACGCGCGTTCGCGCCCGCGCAGCCAGTCCTGCTGATCGTGCAACAGCCGCTGGCCGAGATCGGTGAGGCTGACAGCGACGGCCCGGCGATCCTCCTCCGAGCGTGAACGCTCGACCACGCCACGGCGCTCGAGCGCGTCGAGGATGCGGGTAGCCGTCGACGGCGTGATGCCGGCGTCGCCGGCGAGCTCCTGGACCCGCGCCGCCCGCCGCGCAATCAGACCCTCGAGCAGTCCGTATTGGGACAGCGTCAGGCCCCCGTTGGCCGCCGGCGCCCCCCGGGCCCTCCGCACGGCCCGCGTGAATGCGTCGAACGCCGTCAGGAATTCCGCACGGTCGTCGGCGTTCGTTTCCACGACACTTGAGACTACCGCGCTTGCCATGCTAGTATTTGGCATGCCAATGATTTTCGTCGATCCTGGAGCAAGATCATGTTCCGCAACATCATCGTCAGCATCGACGGGTCCGATCACTCGGACCGGGCCCTCGACGAAGCGATCGACATCGCCCGCGCCGACCAGGCGCGCCTAACGATCCTGACCGCGATCCCCCAACCGCCGGTATGGGCGGCCTCGGCGATGGCCGCCGGCGCCTGCGCCGTGTCAGCGGCGGAACTCGAGAAGGAGGCCGTCGACATCATGCGTCGCGCGGTCAAGCGGGTCCCCGCCGACGTGCCGGTCACCACGATCATCAGCCGCAAGCCGATCCGCAACGCGTTGATCAAACGTCTGGACGAAGGAAACTTCGACCTGCTCGTGATGGGCTCCCGCGGGCGCGGCGCGTTCACCGCGTCCCTGCTCGGGAGCGTCAGCCACTACGCGCTCAACCACAGCCCGATCCCGGTGCTGATCGTCCACGCCGACAAGCCGCCCAAGACCCCCGACGCCGAGCGCGCCGGCGAGGTCTCCGGGCGCGCGTCCTCTGCACCGGATACGGCCGCCGGGCCAGGAGCGCCGGCGGCGATGCCGGCGTAGCGACGCCGAGCCTCAACCACCTGCAATACACGCCACTCCGGCGCAAACCTTCCGACCGTGGCCTCTCGCGCATGCGCCACATGCCTGAGACGCCACGGCTCACGCCGGCGCCGTCAAGTGGCGCGTCACGCATGCTCACGAACGCGACCCATCGCGCCCGCCCCCCGCAACACCGCTCCGCAAACCGGACTAGTACAACCGAGGCGGCGCACGCGCACCACCACCCAGCGCCTCAGGCTCCGGGGCGGAGTGAGCACATCGGAGGCGGTGCGCAGCGGGGTTCTAACGTCAACCGGGCACGCCAGAAATCATACGCTCCGCTGGTCCGGCGCCAGCATCGCCACCATCGCCCCGATCACGTCCTCCAGCGGGGGCAACTCCACGTCAGCCATCGGCATCTGGCGCTGCGATGAGCGCGTGTAACAGGACCCGATGAACATCATCGCCACCGCGTAGGCGTCGACGTCGCCGCGGACTCGACCCGCCGCCTGCTCGGCGCGGAGATAGTCGCCGATCGCGCGCACGCCGCGATGCGGGCCAAGGTCGTCCTCGGCCATGTAGGTCGCCATCGAGTCGCGTAACTCGGCGTCGGACTGGGCGGCGGCGATCACCGGCAGCACCCCGTCGAGGAAGTCCTCCAGCGTATGCCCGTACAGGCTCAGCACCGACCGGGGGTCGCTCCCCGGCTCGACTCCCCCCTCGGCCAACTCCCTCAGCGGCCGCAGGCTCTCCTCGAACACCGCCTGGAGCAGGCCGAAGCGATCCTTGTAGTGGTAGAAGACGCTCGCCTCCGAGACGCCGGCGAGGCTCGCCACCTCGCGCGCCGTGAGCCGCGCGATCCCGCGCTCGCGGATCACCCGGAGCGCAGCGGCGAGGATCGCCTCGCGACCCCCGGCGGGCGGTCGGCCACGGCGTTTGGGGGTTTCATCGACAGCGGTCACAACCTGTCCTCAATTCCTGATTGCTTACTCAGTATATATGTTATTCTGAGCTTACGCTCAGGAATAGGAGGTAGGTCCGATGGAACGCAAGTGGTGGACCCTGCTCGCCGTCTGCACCGGCGTGTTCATGCTCCTGCTGGACATCACGATCGTCAACGTCGCGCTGCCCTACATCCAGCAGGCGTTCCATGCCTCGCTCGCCGACCTCCAGTGGGTCATCGACGCGTACGCGCTGACGCTCGCGGCCTTCCTCCTCACCGCGGGATCGGTCGCGGACCTCGCCGGCCGCCGGCTCGTGTTTGCGGTTGGAATCGTCGTGTTCACGATCGGATCGGCGCTGTGCGGGCTGGCCGGCGATCCGACGTTCCTCACGCTGTCGCGCGCGTTCCAGGGCATCGGGGGCGCGATCATGTTCGCCACATCGCTGGCACTGCTCGCCGACGCATTCCCCCCGCGCGAGCGCGGGGTCGCGTTCGGCGTGTTCGGCGCGGTCACCGGGATCGCCGTGGCCATCGGTCCCGTGCTCGGCGGCGCGCTCACCAGTGGGCTCTCGTGGCGGTGGATCTTCTTCGTGAACCTCCCGATCGGCGTGTTCGCGCTGATCGTCACGCTGCGCGAGGTGCAGGAGTCCAAGGCACCGGTCGCCAAGCGACCCGACTGGCTCGGGTTCGTGACGTTCACGCTCGGCCTGACCGGGCTCGTCTACGGCTTGATCCGCAGCCATCCGGACGGCTGGGGCTCGACCACCGTCGTGGCCTCACTCGGAGCCGCCGTGGTGCTGCTGAGCGCGTTCTTCGTCATCGAGATGCGCAACCGCGCCCCGATGCTGGACCTGAAGCTGCTCCGGGTCCCCACCTTCAACGGCGGGTTGATCGCCGCCGTTGCGCTGTCGGCCTCGGTCTTCTCGCTGCTGACCTACCTCGTGCTCTACCTCCAGAACGTGCTCGGGTCCTCGGCGATCGACACCGGCCTGCGCCTCCTGCCCTACACGGGCGCAATCTTCCTCACCGCGGGTCTCGCCGGGCGCCTCACCGGCCACGTGCCGACGAAGCTCCTGATCGGCCCCGGCTTTGCGCTTCTCGGCGCCGGACTCGTGCTGATGCACGGGATCGCGCCGAGCGATACGTGGACGCATCTGCTGCCGGGGCTCGTTGTCGCGGGCGTCGGCACCGGTCTCATCAACGTGCCGCTCGCCTCGACCGCGGTCGGCGTGGTCGAGCCGGCGCGCGCCGGCATGGCCTCCGGGATCAACTCGACGTTCCGGCAGATCGGGATCGCCACCGGTGTCGCGGCGCTGGGCAGCATCCTCGCCACCGACGTCTCGAGCTCGGTCGTGTCGAAGCTGTCCGGCAGTCCACTCGCGAGCGGCTCGCACGCGCTCGCAAGCGCGATCAGCAACGGCAGCGTCCTCCAGGCGATGCACGGCGTGGCACCCCGGTTCCGCGGCATCGCTGAGGCGGCCGCCAGGAGCAGCTTCGTCGACGGCCTGAACACGATCATCCTGATCGGCGCGATCGTCGCATTCGTCGCGGCCGTCCTGACGCTGCTGCTGATCCGCCAGCGCGACTTCGTCGACGTTCAGCACGCGCCCCCGGGCGACGCTCCCCCGGTCTCCTCAGAACAGGCCGACGCGCCGCAGGCCACCGTCACCGCCGGCTGACAGCGCCCCGACCCGAGCGACCGGACTCGCCGCCGGGACCCACTCCGCGCCCGTCCTAAGATCAGTCATATGCGCCTCTCCGTTCTCGACCAATCGCCGATCTCCGAGGGCTCGACCGGCGCCGACGCGCTTCACAACACGCTCGACCTGGCCCGCCTCGCCGACGAGCTCGGATACCACCGCTACTGGGTGGCCGAGCACCACGGTGGCCCGATGCTGGCGGGCGGGAGCCCCGAGGCGCTGATCGGCCCGATCGCGTCCGTGACCGAAGGGATCCGGGTCGGGAGCGGGGGCGTGATGCTCCCGCACTACAGCCCGTTCAAGGTCGCCGAGACGTTCACGATCCTCGCCGGCCTGTTCCCGGGCCGGATCGACCTCGGCATCGGCCGCGCCGCCGGCACGGACCCGATGACCACGTTCGCGCTCCAGCGCGACCGCCGCCAGGCCGCGCCCGACGACTTCCCCCAGCAGCTCGCGGAGCTGCTCGCGTACCTCGACGACAGCCTTCCCGAGGACCACCCGTTCTCGCGGCTCGCCGGCGTGCTGCCCGGACGTCCCGAGCTGCCGGTCCCGTGGCTACTCGGCTCGTCCCCACAGAGCGCGATCTGGGCGGGCCAACTCGCGCTTCCGTACGCGTTCGCGGATTTCATCAACTCCGAGGGCGCCGGCATCGCAAAGCAGTACCGCGAGCAGTTCGTCCCGACCGAAGCCTCGCCGGTGCAGCGGACCGCGGTCGCCGTCTGGGCGCTGTGCGCGCCCACCGACGAGGAGGCCGAGTTCCTGGCCACCAGCAGCCGCATGAGCTTCACGCTCCTGCGCCAGAACCGGCTGATCCCAGTCCCGCCGCCCGAGAAGGCGGTCGAGTTCCTCCGGCGCGAGGGCAAGAGCCCGTCGGGCGGGCGGCCCGGGCGGCGCAACATCCTCGGCACGCCCGACAAGGTGCGCGCCGCGATCGAGGAGGTCGCGGTCGAGTACGGCGCGGAGGAGGTGATCGTGGTCACGATCACCCACGACCACCAGGCGCGCCGGCGCTCCTATGAGCTGATCGCCGAGGCCTTCGACCTCGAGCCGCGCGCGCTTACGAGCCCAGCTCTGTCGTCGCCGCGTTGACGAAGCCGGCGGCCATCGCGTCGCCGATCCCTCCGAGCGGGAGAAACCGGGGAACGTCGAGATTGGCGGCGAGGTCCAGCGAGATCGATGTCGATTGTCCCCCGGTCACGAACCAGTTCACATCGAACTTCTCGCCGTCGGATCCATGGTGGGGGATCCGGCTCAGCCGAACCGCGCCGGGTGGATCGCGCAAGACCTCCATCGTCAGGTCGAAATCGCGGGTGATCGGGCCGTGCTGTACGTGCAGCTTCGCCTGGACCTTGGTTGGCTGACCCTGATCGTTCCGCTCGAGCACGTCGACCGACTTGACCACCTCGGGATACCAGTCCGGGTACCGGTCGACCGCGCCGAGCAGCGCGAGACCCGCGTCCGGCGAGGCCGCGGTCGTGCCGTCAGCATGTCCGGTGAGCTCCTTCACTGAAGGCCGGATGCTACGCGGTGGCCGTCTCCAGCGAGCGGCCCGTGGCCCGGATCCCGAACAGGATCAGCCCGCCCGCGACCAGCCCGGAGATCCCCATCACCAGGAACGAGGACGAGAAGCCCCATGCCGCGTTCGCTCCGAGCACGATCAGCGGCGCGAGCGCGCCACCGATGTGGCCGAGTCCGTCGCTCAGCGCGACCCCGGTGGCGCGGGCGCTGGTCGGGAAGTGCTCGGCGGTGTACGTGTACAGCATCGGCACGAGCAGCCCGATCGTCATCGAGGCGATGAAGCCGAACACGATGATCACCGCGGGGGACACGAAGAAGCCGATCACGAACAGCGAGATCGCCCACGCCAACGCGAACAGCGCGGTCGAGTACTTGCGCTCGAAGCGGTCGCTGAACCGCGTGGTCGCGAACGCGCCGATCAGGAATCCGATGCCGGACACGACGAGGTAAGTGGTGCTATCGGCGAGGCTGTAGCCCTTGTCGGTGAACAGCGTCGGCGCGAGCGTCAGCCAGCCGTAGTTACCGATGTAGTACACGAACCAGATCGAGACGAACAACAGCACGCGGCCCGCCATCGGTGCTCGCAAGAGCGCCCTGATCGGAACGCGTTCGGCCGGTGCCTCGTCGGGGACGGCCTCCGGCTCGGGCAGCCGGTCGCCGTCGATCACCTCGAGTGCGGTCTCCTCGGCCTCCGCGACCATCTCTCGCGCCTCGTCCGTGCGCCCCTGCGAGACGAGCCACCGAGGCGAGGGCGGCAGGCTTCGGCGCATGAAAAGGATCGTCGCGCCGCCGAGCGCGCCGATCAGGAACATGATCCGCCAGCCCGAGGCGAACGTGGGTACGAGTCCTCGCGCGACGAACGGCACGACCGAGAACCCCGCGTAGGCGGCGGTCGTCGCCCAGCTCGTATAGCGCCCGCGCAGACGCGCCGGCGACAGCTCGCCGATGTACGTGGTGACCGCGGCAATCTCCGCGCCGATGCCGAGCCCCGCGATGAACCGGAACACGATCAGCTCAGTGACGTTGGTGCTCGCCGCGGCGAGCACGGTGCCCACCGAGAACACCGCCACCGAGATGCCGAGGCTGAGCTTACGTCCCCATTTGTCAGCGATCGTGCTGTCGGCGAACGCACCGATGATGTAACCGATCAGGCTGCTGGTCACCGACAGTGTCACCGTCGCCTTGGACACGTGAAACTGAGTCGCGATCACCGGCGCCGCAAACGAGATCGTCACGATGTCGAAGAACGCGAAGAAGTAACCCGCGCCTACGATCCACAACAGCTTCCGCTCATACGGCCAGACCGGGATGCGATCCAGGCGCGCAGTGACACTTGACCTCGGCTCCCGTTCCGTCGTTCCTCGGGTGCCTCTGGTCTGCGGCGCTGTGGGTGACATATACCTCTCCTTTCACCCATTCGCCTACCCACGAGCACCCCACCCGAAAACCGGGCGGTCGAAACCGGGCACCCCTACCCGGGCACCTCCAGCGTCCGCGTCGGTTATGCCGCGAGGGCGATGTGACCGGGTTCGTTGTCCCAGCTCGAGTGCACGCGGATCGTGGTTCCCGCGACACTCGTGCGGACCTCGACGAGGTCGCACAACTGGTTGACCATCCACAGGCCGAGTCCACCCGTGCCGGTGATCTGGTGCCGGCGCCCCGCCAGCGGATCGGAGATGTAACCCGCATCCTCGATTTGGAAGATCAGCTCTCCGGCGGCCCGCCAGAAGCGGAGCACCCCGCGGGTGTCCGCGTGCTTGACGGTGTTGGTCGTCAGCTCGTTGATCGCGATCACAAGCTCGCCGGCGTGGTCGGCATCGAGCCCGGAAGCCGCGGCCAGTCCGCCCACCCACGCCCGCAACCGCCGAAGGTCGCCAATGTCGAAGGGGCGTTCGAGCGCGCCCGGCGGCGGAGGGGAAAGCGGCAGCTCGCAGTCGTCCGGCACCGCGCCGTGGCCGTACGCCGAGCTCGGTTCGAGGCGTCGGTCGCGGACGACACCGGGGTGCGTGTGCTCGGCGTCGGCCAGCACCTGGTCGTCGAGGCCCTCGACGTCGTAGGGGCACAGCACGCTGATGTCGGCGTCCGGCCACGCGAGGTTGATCAGCGCCTCGTGCCGGGTCGCCTCATGGATCTCGTCGAGTGAGCGGCCCGGCCAGATCGGCTCGCCGACGTACCGGAGCGGCTTGCCGGCGTGCCGCTCGATCATTCCCAGCACCGCGGGGATGATCCGGCCCGGGTTCCGCCCGAGCTCGAACATGTCGAGCAGCTCGATCGCGTCCGCGCGGGGTCCGAGTTCGGCCCGCAGGAGCGTCAGCTTGGGCGCCGGCACTGCGATCGCCACCGGCTCGTCGCGCTCGGACCCGGGTTTGATGAAGTCGAGGATGCCGCCGACGTACTCGTCGGAATCGCGGTAGAAGAGCGCTCGATGCGCCTCAGGCTGCACCAGGCTGTGTTCGCACGCGGTCACGGCTACGTTGGCTCCCACTCGCTATAGAAATCCCGACGGTTCCCGGCCCCACCGTAAGTATTTCCGGCGGCGCCGGGTCCTAACACAGAGTTGTGAGAATTCCGCGAGTCGGCTAGGCGGGCTCAGTAGGCTGCTCGCCGGCAGCCAGCAGATCCTCCGGAGCGTCGACCACGGTCAGCAGGTCGCGCACGCCGGTCAGCGTCAGCACGCGCTCGACCTGATCCGCGCCCTTGACGAGCGCGAACCGCCGTCCGCTCTCATGCGCGCGCTGGTGCGCGCTGAGCAGCACGCGCAGCCCGGTGGAGTCCATGAACTCGATCTGCCGCAGATCGAGGATCACGAGCTCGGCGCCGGCGTCGAAGGCGCGCGTCAGCCGGTCCTCGAGCTCCGGGCTCGTTCGCAGGTCAAGCTCGCCGGTCACCACCAGCACGGTCGCGCCGGCTTCTTCTCGCACCTCTACGCTGAAATCGTTGTTCACGGCTACTCACCCACTGCCCGCAGAACGAAACGACTCCGGAAAGCTACCACCGAGTAGGGTCGCGGTCCCGGCGGGTCAGTCCGCCTCGGGATCGCTCCATTCGGTGGCGAGGATCCGCTCGCCGCTGCTGGTCGCCAGCGCGAGGTGAAGCGCTGCCGGCACGATGATGTCGGGGTCGAGCAACTCCGCCCCTTCCGGCACCACCTCCGGGATCATCCCGGTGTTGGTGGCGCCGCCGGGCGCGAGCAGGTTTATGTGAACTCCGGTCCCCTCCAGCTCGGCCGCCCACACGGTCGTCATCGCCTCGAGCGCTGCCTTCGATGGCCCGTAGGGCGAGAAGCCACCGCGCACCATCGTCGCGTGGTTGATCGTGACGTTGATGATGCTTCCTCCGCCGGCCTCGAGCATGTGCGGCACCACCGCCCGGGACATCAGGAACACCCCGACGATGTTCGTCTCGATCACGAGGCGCCACGCGTCGGGGTCCGCCTCCCAGAACGGCTGTGGGTCCGTCATGAACCGCGGGTTGACGAACCGCATCCCGCGCGCGGCGTTGTTGACGAGTACGTCGATCCGCCCTCGAAGGTCAAGCGCCCGCGACACCAGCCGCTGGACGTCACCGGCGACCGTCACGTCCGCTCGCACCGCTTGGATGCTCCCGGGCAATGACTCGCCGAGCGCCGCGACCGCCTCGGCCTCGTTGGCGTTCCGCGCCGCGCTGATCAACACGTCCGCGCCGGCCTCCGCGTACGCCAGCGCGATCGAACGGCCGATGCCGCGCCCTCCACCGGTCACGATCGCGACGCGGTGGCGGAGATCTGGGCCCACTCAGTTACAGAGTACGCAATGCCCGGTGTCGCACGAGCACCCCGGCAGCTCCAGGCTGAGCTGATCGGGATCCCAGCGGCGGAGCCAGTCGCGCGCGACGGGCTCGGTCCGGTCGGCGGGCCCGCCGGGCCAGCACGCCCCGATCATCAACGACATGAGCCGGCGTGCATCGGCTCGGCCGAGCGGCGCGGCTGAATCGATGTGGCGTTGAAGTTCCTCCCGGTCCATCATCTTGCCGAGCAGATACCCGTTTCCTGGGCAAAACTCACCTCCCTACGCGGGCGCAACCGCAAGCCCGATCACGTCGGACAGCTGGGACTCGAGCCGGTCCCACGTCTCGCCGGCATCGCCGGTCACCAGCATCGGTCCGCCGCGCAGCCCGACCAGTAGCCGATCCGGCTGTCCGGGCAGCGCCGCCAGCGCGTACGGCATCCCGCGCAGCTCCGCGTCCTCGCCCCACCGATCGATCGCCTCCCAGCCATCCCGGGAGCGCGAGCGCAGTAACAGCGACTGGCCGTCGCCGCGGCCGTGGGCGGCGTACGGTCCGCGGCTGATCGACGCGTACCACAGGTCGGGGTCGGCTGGATCGGCCGCGGTCGCCCACGCGTAGTGCCGGTCGAGCCCGGCATCCAGCCGGCGCCAGCTCTCGCCGCGATCGGGCGATACCGCGATCCCCTGGCCGGCGACCTCGTACAGGCGCTCGGGCGCCAGCGGGTGCGTGAGGAGCTGATGGGCGTCGCTGTGCGCCTGCGGGTTATGGTCGATCCAGGTCGCGCCACCGTCGCGCGAGCGCATCACGCCGCCAAGCTCGATCCCGACCGTGAGCGAGTCCGGATCGGTCGGATGCAGCGCGATCGTGCTCACATGGTGGGTCCAGGGGCGCGGGGGGAAAGACCAGCGTGGCTCGCTCGGCAGCTGTCGCAGCTCGGGCAACAGCCGCCAGGTCTTCCCCCCGTCCTCGGACCGGTACAGGTTGCTCGGCTCGGTCCCCGCGTAGAGCACCGACACTCCGTTCACGACGTGCGACGGGGACACGCCGACCGACATCACCCGCCGGTCGGCGATCCCCTCCCACGCGACTCGCCAGGTCGAGCCGCCGTCGTCGCTCGCATACAGGCCGTCGTCGAACGTGCCGACGTACACGCGATCGGGATCGCGCGGATCGACGGCCACGCACTGGGGCGCCGCGACCGGGAGCACCATCTGCGCGTCGTGCGCCCGCGTGCCGGTCAGCGTCAGGCGGACGACCTCGTCGCCGGTGGCGACGAATACGCGGGCGCTGTCAGGCATGGGCCCTCCGCGCGTTCTGCGCGCGGTCGTAGGCCATCCGGAACAGCTCGATCGCGTCCTCGGCCTCGGCGTCTGAGCGGATCGAGATCGTGATCCAGCCGGAGTCCGGCAGGACGTGGTGCGGGCGGGCGCGGCCGGCGGCGATCAGCTCGTCGCGGACCCGGCGCGGGAACGGAAGGTCGGCGATCCGGTCGCCGTGAAGGTGGCCGAGCTCGCGGCGGCCGACCCTGAATTCGACACCGCCGAACCGGTGCGGGGCGGACTCCACCCCTGGCCACGACTCGACGGCTTCGGTGATCTGTTGTCCGGTTGTCATGGTGTCGAGACTAGGTCCGCGGGCGCCCGCTGACCAGCGGCAATTAGTCCTAGTACGTTGGTCGCATGGCCGAGCGCCGCAACTTCGATGTGGTGATCGTCGGCGGCGGTCACAACG
>Ga0335072_10013399_pt1 | contig 11684 bp, 10 predicted proteins | sample Lox_Sample_21_FD_206725 | JGI IMG/M metagenome (GOLD analysis project Ga0335072, IMG submission 206725) | Soil microbial communities from Loxahatchee National Wildlife Refuge, Florida, United States - Lox_Sample_2.1 | ecosystem: Environmental > Terrestrial > Soil > Wetlands | place: USA...
CCGTTCTTGACCAATAGCCGCCACATGGCTAGGTCAGTTTTTCACTTTAGGACCCTCTCGAACGACTGGCTCTTGACAACTCCGCCTCCCATTGCCGACCTCACGTTGCGCTTGAATCCCTCCCTGTTTGACCTCAGGTCTTCCGCTGCCTCCTTGTTGAGCGGGTCGCTCGCGTTTGGCTCCAAGAACAGAAACTTAGCCTAAATCAGCATCACATCTAGCCGGTTTCCGTCCCTCCTACTCACCTGTAGTCCCACAATCACCGCATTCAGATTCAGTACCGGCTTCCAGTCTTCCCTCAAGATATTCAAGCACACATTCCCCTCCAGATCCACGTTCGGATGGTAGATCTTCTGCGTACACTTCACTTTTGGAGGATCATGCGGGAAGTTCTGGTTTATCGCAAAGTTGAAATGGAATCGGCCGCCTTTATACATGCCCTCATCAGGCTCGATTGTAAGCACAAAGTTCAAGATGTCGTCAGGGTCCGGGAATTCCGTCTTCCATGTCTTGCTAGGTTCTAGCTCTGCCAGATCTGAGAAACTTAATTAGCAAAGATGTGTAATTAAGTGAGCGGCGCGGATCTCAGCACACCTTTTTGTACGCGGAGTTGCGCGGCGGTGACTTTCTTCTTCTTGGTGCCACCCGCTCCCTCAGCGTTTGCAGCTTGCTGCTGCTTTTGCTTCTGCGAGTGTCGTCAGACTTGGGCTATAGGTTGCGCACAGCCTCTCGTAATCAAGGGTGTTGTCTAGGGAATATACATACCATAGACCATATTTTCATCATCTTGAGGGCCTATGGAGGGGTTAATGGACTGGATGACGGGTTTGGACTGCCACCTTCTGACGCAGTGAATATTTGGTAGGCACCGAGGCTTTTGGGGAAAGGAACAAGGTGGATGCTATAGCCGGTTTCTAGAAGTCAAGAGTTCTAATCCTTTTTCTATTTTGAGGTATTACACGCCTGCAGGGCTCATAAGACAAATGAGTGCTGGTGGTGCACGCACCTCGTGTTGATGTTGTTTGGTAATACTGACACAAAACGTGGCGAGGCTGAAGCCAAGAAAATGCCTTATCGATACAGAGGCTTTTTGTGGGCACGTGACAAATCTAGGAAGGCAACTAAAGCTGCTTGCGCTCTTTCTTTGAGTATTAAAGACATCAAATTGCACTGTATTTTATGTAAAACTCCAGGGCCATGCTCTCAGCTGATCTCATACTGCCCCATCCATGACATGCAGCGGTCAGCTTCTTCAAAGAAGTTCAGATTTGGAACACAAAACGCCAGTCGGTATATACAATCACACCGTCCTTACAGAGACCTATCGCCTGATGAAGCAGCACATAATACCTGACTTGCCCAAGAACCACAGAGCACCTGAGAATCGAACAACGGATAGGATAGCTGTTGCTAGGAGAAGGGCTTCGAAATATAGGACCCTACGAGCGGAAGCCTGGTCCTGCACGAGGGTTAGAATACGTTTTCATATGAGGTATGATTTACTTACCCCGAAACCAAACTGATCAAAGTTATCGCTAGTGATGACAACAGCTAACAAAGCATTCGAAAATAACCAAGCACTAACGAGGGCAGTTCTGAATGTCTTATAGGAATCATCCAGGCTTTTTTCCTCAACCTCTGGTGGAGGTTTGTATTCCGCTAAGGCTCTTTTGACAGTTGCTTCGAATTGGCTGTCGATATCCTCTTGAGGTCTGTCGATTTCCTCCACAACTGCTGATTTCCCCTCAACCTTAGTCGTCTGCGCGGACGGTAGGGCATCCACTTTATCGGACCCCTTAGTACCCCAGGAAACATCATGCCAATTGCTGAACGCGTAAACATTCAGGATGTTGATATAGGAAGACATGATGAGTAGGTATTGAGGGTACGAATGGAACATATGCCATGGGTCAAGATAGATAAAGGAGGCTACGTAGTAAAGTCCGAATGTAGACGCTATTGCGAGAATGACGATCGCAGACGAGTTCGAGGAGAAGATGTTCGCCGTGAAGACTGTCAACTTGTCCTGTCCCGGCAAGAAGACGCGGACTACCAGGTATAGAGAATCAACAATAACGTACATCGTGATAATCCCAAAAACCGCAAAGGATGCAATATACGTATATCTAGATCCTTTGGGTCTGTTGCCTAGGGCAAGAATGAATTGCAGAAGTAAGAAAGACAGGTATAAGTACTTCAAGATCGTATTGACGATTGGCGTGGCCGTATCTCCGAAAGGCCAGCCGTGATGTTCAGCGTTAGTGCTAGAGGCCGTTTCAGGAAGTCCGACAAGATCCATGATGACAGTGGTTGTCAGCCAGAAAGCTGCTAGAGAAAACCAGGAAAGGATGAGTGAGAAAATGTTGTAGAGTAATTGGACATGGAAGAAAAGCATGCGAATGATATTATGACCACTCTTGTACCTGCCCCATTGTTAGTCGGGAATCAAACTTTCGACCTAGAGATGACCTACATTCTGCCAAAGTGCATCACTGAGTAGACAGTAGCCGCAAAAGAACCATTAAGCCATCTACGTCGCTGGCCGATGAATTCTGCAGCACCTTCTGGGACGTCGGTTTCGCCCTTTGCGGCCTTTATGTAAGTTAAATGCCATTTTGATCCAGCCTTGGCTACTAGTTCGAAACAAAGAATTCTGTCCTCGGCCAAGAACATGTTCTTCTTAAAGATATTCATACCCTCAATACCCTTTTTCCCGAGCTTCTTCGAGAGAGTATGATCCCCATGGAAATACTGCTCTAACGGGCGGCCCATGATTGCCCGAAAGCGATATGCTGAGAAGGCCCCGGGCAAGACGCTGACATAGCCAAAGGAACTCTCTAGAGGCTTGTCCAAGATGTTAGATATTTTGTACTCGAAGTTTTGGGCCGCAACTAGCGGATTAAGCAGCTTTCGGCCGCCCTTCCCCAACATCGCATGGATCTCGCCGCAAGCTCCTCCGAGGTCCTTGTCATTGTAAAAGCCCTCCCAAAGATAAAGTAACGACTTAGGTCCTGGTTTTGTGCCCGCATCGAGAAGGATACAGACTTCGGGATTCAAGATGCGGCCAAAGGCATTGAAAAGCCATCGATGAGAATTGATCTTCTTGCTATTTTTCTGCTTGAGGCAAAACATCATTTGCACCGGTGGAAGATTGCTGTCACTGCCTTCTTGAGGTCGAATGAGTTGCTGACTTGCTGTCACGGACAGCTGTGTCGTATATTCGAATATGTGAGCAACTGTCTCCTTTCCATCAACATCCTTCTTCATAACGCCGTCCTGGAATACTCCAACGGTAGCCAGAACATCAAGAACATCCTTGTCGCATGGATCGAGTCCATCAAAGACAAGGCATACTACGATCTTCTGCCATGCCGGTCCACCTTTGTTCCAGAACTCCGATTTCTTGAGTTTGACGATATCCCGAATGTTTTGCATGACACCGTGCAAAGTGCGAGCACAGAGTACTTTATCCTCGTTGTAATATGTGATAGCGATGAGGAGCTCTGTGTGCCTGTTGTACATCGCCGGCCGTAGATTGTATCCGTTCTTGAGGGTGAAGTCATTGGGGTCGCATGTAGCCGCCGTGTACCTCATATGCGTAAACTCTTCACTGCCACTTTCGAGATCCTTTCTATATTGTGGTTCTATGGCATTTTTGATAGCACTTGGGACCGGATAATCCACGCTGAGGACAGATCCCTGAACCAGCTTAACTTTTCTGGTGGGATAACGCTTCAGATTGCCGCCACCCGGTGCCTGTCTCTGCCGCCAAGCTTCCGTGGAGCTCGTTTCTGCTCTGGAGTACGGAGAGCCTGTCCGACCTGGTGCACCATAAGGAGCGTTTTCTTGCTGACTACCATACGTTTCTGTACTTCCGAAGTCAGTACTATAAGAGCCCAAAGGCTGCGCGCCGGCACCGTATGATTCTGTAAGTGTATAAGCAGAAGATGGTCGTTGACCATCAAGCTCGCTCTGGCTGAGATGCTCTTGTTCGAATGGACTAACGAATGGCTGTGCTTCTTCCTCATCGATGTCTTGTGGAGGAAGATGATACTATATAGATCAGTATGTGTGGTGTGAGGGAGCTCCTATCCGTGTACTTACGCTGCTACCTGGTGGGAGGTCCTGGAGAGGATGTTGATTAGCCATGGTGACTGATTTTAAAATTAAAGACTGTGGTAATGAGGTAGATGAACTGCGCTCTTATGCTTTAGCTACAATTCACTCTGGTACGGCTTTGAATTTTCTAATAACAAAGAATGGCGAATATTGTCTCCAGTAGAGACAATAAAAAGTTGTATGGGATGTATATAAGGGAGGATGTGGAGGTTTAAAAGGGACGACGTGCAAAAGGGATGTTGTTTCGGCTGGCTTTGAAGGCGCAGTAGTCTACATGATCAGCCCCGACGTCAGATTCTCGCTGCCGGGTACAGATCTGACTAGGCCCATAACTCATTCAACACTACTAAGCATTTCGAAAGTTCACTCCGTATAGGCAAGCTGCCGCCGATCATTCATCTTTTCAACACGAATTTGCCCTGTTTTCGCCTTTCAAAAGTCTTAAATCGCAATCTTGGGTTGGCAGCCTTGTTTCACCTATGTTGAGCTACTGTACACCAGCCCAACACCGCTAAATGCCACCACGGATAAGACAAAGGAGAGTTGGTGCAAACTCATCATTGCTTCTATCAGCTTTTCCACGCCGTAATGCCACAATTAGATAAAGAGGCCCACATGGTGTAAGCATCTGAAAGAGTAGAATAGAAATCCCAGCCTCCAGACGCGCACCACGCGTGGTCCCTGAGAAAAGTCAGTCTAAAAATAAATAGCGTGGCGTGGGGCTGTGCAGGCAAAAGCTTTCACGACCTTATGGCCAGGCCGATTATTACACCCTATGAGGGGCCCATTATTTTAATATCAGTGATTATGAAATCACATGGAATTTCATAGCTTGGGGTAAGTGAGATCAGATCTTTGTCTTTGATAGTGCATTATATCGTGGCTGTAGAGAAGTACTGCGAAAGGTGACAATTTACTTCGTACTGAGACCAAAGACCTCGGGTAGACACAGCTTACTCTTGAAATAGCGACGTTCTCTGGGTGTATTTAGTTTCTTTCAGTATTGCACCACATCGGCAAGCCTGGCAACTTTGCCCAAGTATGTACGAAGTAGTTCTCTAACATACATCTCGAAACGGCCGAAAGGAGGCGTTGTGGGGGGGGGGGTTGTTACGCGACCTGGTAGATCTCCAGCGGACTTGATTGGCTCACCCACTCAACAGCGGGAAGGTCTATCATCGTGATCCAGCCGTACTGGACTGAATGTATTGGAGCCTTGCGAAGAAGAAAAATGCCCCAAACGCAAAGCCCAGGGCGAATCGTAGCCCTTATTTTCGCACAGGCAAAGGGCGCGTAGAGAAATAGATTTGAAATAAATCATCATCAGAGTGCAAAAGAATTGCATTCTGAAAGTTCAGAGAGTATTCTAGCAGGCAAACTGAGAGGCTGCAATATCACGGGATTGATGTCTGGGCTTGGGTCTGCTCTGCGCAATTCTATTGAAGAATAGGTAAAAAGAGCAAATTTCGATATTTCCTGCCTCTGCGTGCCTGGAGCCGTGGCGGCGCAACTATTGGCTTAGTCGCCTGCAAGACCCTCTCGATTCAGGAACAAGAATAATGAAAGCTTACTCGAAGAGGACTAGCCGTCTCACTTCTCGCAATCTACGGTCTCCCACCCTTTGTTGCCCCCCCGTCAATACGAAGGATTCAACACCTCCTCCGCAACCGATATACTCCATCTTCATGCCGTCTCGTCCATCCCCAATCCTCTACAACTCCTTTCCTGCTCGATTGCAACGGTCGGTCTCTCTTCCATCTCAAATGCACATCTAGGCCGCGTCGCTTCGTGACCACCAATACTTCCGAGCTCGCTCTCTGATTCCACTCTTTCATCTCCTTCGACTGCGACCCTCGCCGTCGTGCGATTTCCATTTTAATTCGACAGCTCCGGCAGCCTGCTTTTAATCCGTCAAACTCTTCGTTTTCCCCCTTTGGCCATCAAGGAATCCCTCACATTACGACCTTCAAATATACGACAGACTCGAGACCGACGCCAAACTGATTCCCTTTGTCCGGCCCCCAACGATTTGACCCTGAATCTTGTTTACCAGAATTTGACGACTTCTATCTCGTTATTTCGCGATCTTCCGTAGCAATTGGGGCATTTATCTTATATATATCAACACAATCTTCTATTGATTAACTCCGCCAGAATGGCTCTTCCTAACTTTGGTCAGTGTACCTCTTACCCATCGATCTCGGGTCGCTGACTGACTCCATATTAGATCCCTTCAACTATAAAAACAAACGAGGATGTGTTGAATGTCCAGATACTGCTCCATCCTGCCCAGTTTGCCCATCAGGCTACGCTTGTCAAGCAATTGTACGGTCATGTAATACTTGTCAATCTACAACCTGTGCGGCCACTCTCGTAGTCGCATCAGCATCAGCGACACCTACTCCTTCATCATCTAGTAGCCCAAATGTTGGAGCTATCGCCGGAGGTATTGCCGGAGGAATCGTTGCCATTATTATGGTCACTTACCTAGTTTGGAGGTTCTGCATCAAGAACAAAAGACAACAATATGAGGAGACCTGGGTCGAGTTTCAAGATGAGCCCTCACCTCAGGAGAAGGAATTTGCTGCGCAGCGGGACTTTCGAGCATCAACTCATACTATGCACTCCATCGCATCTACTGTACTTACACGCGCCTCGAATATCATCCAGATCGCCTACATCCCAGGCGTTACCAACAGATCCACTCCTTCGACTCCTGGTCTCCTGGTTCCTCCTGTTCCACCGATCCCAATTGCGCTGGCGTCACCATCATCACGTCAAACATATGAAGACCAACACTTCTTTATGCCTGGAGATCTGAGAGATTCTACCTACTCCGGAATGACTGATCGAACTTCATATGCCCGTACGAGCGTCGCTTCTACAATCTATGGCAAGAATGCTGTAGTTTCTCCAGTACCAGCTCAGACGGTCATTAGGGGCAAGGCAGCTGTAGTCAGCGTGAAGTCGAGCGGCGCGAATACCCCGGCTGAGATGACTCCGCCAGTACCTCACGTTGATTGGAACAAATATAACCCGCGAGGAGCTCCACCAAGTCCAGCCTTCAGCGTAGGATCAACTTTCTTGAACAACGCTACGTCTGCCTCGCAAATGAAACCACAAGTCGTCAGAGTGGCCAATTCCGGACCTAGCAAGAGCAAACCATCCCCTACTCTTGATGACGATGATTCGCGACGAACTCTAGTAGGTGGTCGTGACTCTGTTGCGATTACTCTCATTGAGGACACCCCACCTGTGGAGCAGGGCCCATTTGTCGATCCACCAGCGCGAGCGCCTGGCCACACGCGAGATGGAAGCCTAAGTGCAGTCATTGAGGAAGCCACAAAGAAAGCTCAAGATGATGTTCAAGGCGGTCTGGGATTGAAGAGAGAAAGCTCTCCATTTGGGGACGAACACGCAACGGATCAATGATATGGATATGGTTTAGATGGTGTATTTGGTTTCTATTCAATTATTTGTAGGAATTTGGAGGGCGTTATCTGGCTGTGTGATGAATTTGGCGCATCCAAACGTCAATTCTTTGGTGGTTCCGAAAGTCAAGAAGCCACAAATCAAACAGGAATAGAATCCATTTTTGAAATTTATGAACGTGATTGGTGGAAGACTATCTCTTGTGGTTAGACGCATTGCTTTTTCACGGCACCAACGCCACGAGCGGCGCTCTTGGTTTCGTGGAAGGCTAACCATGACTTCATTAAGCAACGTGTGCTATAGGTGCTCCATCCTTGGATCCCGCACATTCTTAAATATGTTACCCGCGCAAGGCTCCCTTCCCGGAACACACTGAAGCAGCCGTGATTTTCTCTTAGTAACTTGTGGGCGGTAGATCACAATAACCTGTACGAGAATAGTCATCTAGGATCTGGGTTTCCCAAGAGCCTTCTATGTCCCCACTTCAGTATCTGCAAATCGCAAGAGTCGGCTGATATTACTCTCGTTTGGGAATCCTGTACCAGCGTACCAAGTACCCCACCAGAGACGGACTAGGAGGTACAGCACAGCGCAGGCAGGAGTTAGTTATCGATAGCGCACTATATACGAACAATTTTGATCCCGCGCCCAAACCCCCACCTACTCTGGTCAACACTCAGAGGCCATCTTCATCTTGGAAGATAGGACTCCAAAGTTAGAAATACCGCAAAAACTGCAAGTGATTCGGGGAAAATAAGCAGGAAAGGTGACGAGGCCTCAATTGATGTGCTCCGTTCCTCCAGAATTAATAGGGGACAGCCAAGCGAACTGGCTGGCAGCACCATTCACTACTCGAAGGGACCGAGCTTCCTGCCCGCATCTATCTCTGATCTTTCTTCTTCTGCAAGAAAACAGCCAAAATTCATCAGTCCTCCCATTTAGGTGTCCTCAGTCTCTGCAACTGCTATAATCCACCTACGGATTGTCGCTTTAGCCTGGCCAGACGATCTTCGGCGACCTTTGCATCCACGCACAAGCACATGAAACTCGAGGCGCCTTTCAAGAACTCTTGCAACCATGGCGGCTCGCATGACACTGTACAAGCTTGTTGTCCTTGGTGATGGTGGAGTCGGTAAAGTATGTCAAGTTCTTGTAGCCGGAGAATGCAGCTAACGCCCTTCCCTAGACAGCTCTTACGATCCAGCTGTGCTTAAATCACTTTGTTGAAGTGGGTTGACGTGATCCACTAACCTCAACGAGCTGTACTAAACCTTTACAGACATACGATCCCACAATCGAGGATTCATACCGAAAGCAGGTTGTCATTGACGGTCAATCTTGCATGCTCGAAGTCCTTGATACTGCAGGTCAAGAGGAGTACACAGCTTTGCGAGATCAGTGGATTCGTGACGGGGAGGGCTTCGTCCTCGTTTACAGCATATCATCACGCTCGTCATTTACACGGATTCAAAAATTCCATCATCAAATTCAGCGGGTAAAGGAGTCATCCGCATCTTCGCCATCTTATCCAGGCTCTCCGTTGTCCGCGGCAGCGCCCCTCGGTCAAGTTCCCGTTATGCTGGTTGGGAACAAGAGCGATAGGGTCACAGAGCGGGAAGTTTCTACGCAGGAAGGCCACGCACTGGCAAGAGAGTTGGGATGTGAATTTGTTGAGGCATCTGCAAAGAATTGCATTAATGTAGAGAAAGCTTTCTACGATGTCGTGAGACTTCTTCGCCGCCAACGCCAACAGAGCATTCGAACGCTACCTGGGAGGACTGGCACAGGAATGGGAAGCAGCGGCGGCGAGCGAGACAGCCAGCGAGACCCCCAGCGAACGTATCGAAAACATGGCAATGGGAAGAAATGTGTCATCTTATGAGAGGGCTCTGTCGTGAACGTGGCATCCCAGCACACACATCATCTTGGGATATATCAGAACTGCTGAAGCATGAATTCTCACATCCGTCACGAAACACTTCTTAGCAGCCAGCGCACGACTCTCCTGCAGATCTACAACATTCGATGCCACAAATCATATTTGCACTTTTGGCCATCATATCTATTCATCCCTTACAACCTCTCTATTTCATGCTATTCCCGGCGAATAGGAGTACTAAAAAGAGGGGAATGGCGCACGACCAAACAAACGGAGTAGTCCACATTCACAACATTTTTGCAAGAAAGGGACCCGCTTAGAGACAAGGTGTTCTGGGGGCGTTATATAGGGTTCTTATCACATCCAAACCTCACCATATTCAAGCCTATATTACGGGCTGCCATGGTCAGAGCAAATTTGTCAACGTTTAAGCTGCTGCTACTACTTCTTCTTCTGAAGTCTGTATTAGTTTTGGAGAGCAAAGCCGACGCTACTACAGATGACGACGCTTTATCTCTCGATATAGTCGAGTGTAGGAGCGCACAAATAAATAGAATACTACTACACCATATCAAAATCACACCCCTCCTTCCCATTTCTCCCGCTGCCCAAGCGGAAATTGGAGAGGCTTCGGCACGTTCCTGACATTTGATAGTACTACTTCCCTCGGCGGCGCATGAAAGGCACCGTGACTGTGACTGTGACAGTCCCTACCCATTCAATTTTGGCGTCTTCGCCCGCAAACACTCAACTTTAGCCGATGCTCGAAGCCAGAAGGGCACGCAAGGGGGGAGGGGAAAAAAGAAAAAAAAAAAAACCAAGGCTGTGGCTAATTTGGCCCTTTCCGTATTTCACAAGCCTTTTTGTTTTTCCCCGTTCCCCGTTCCCAAGATAAAAAAGCGTGACGTGGAGCCCTAAATTCCCCGTCGGCTTGGGCATTCATGAACAGTTTGTGTCAGCCTAGGTGAGTGATCGGGCAGGGATATAAATGAGTATTTCTGGCGGATTTGATGTTGGTAGCGGCAAAAAGCACCAGTTGGGTTGGCCCCGAGAATGTTGGTGGGAGTCGGGGAGGCAAAGACCGGTAGGCTGGCTCTACGAGGGGGGGAAACTAGGCAGTGCTCTGCAGTGCTAGGCTACTACTGTACGGCGGATGTATGGCGAGGTCTGCGAGCAGTTTTGACGAGGTCCGGGTAACGGGTCGCAGAGCGGGTCGCAGGGCGGAGAAGAGGAGTGACGTATGGTATAGGTACTTCGTAGTGACAACTGTTAGTTGTACCGCGGTACGGGCTCACGGTGGAAATTACTGGCCACGACGCTCGCATGCCGATGTACCTCCACTGTACCTTACCTTACCTAGGACCAAGGTAGTATAATATTTGCTTGCTTATGGGACTGCACGTCGCAGAGCAGTGGGCAATGCTACCATGTAGAAGTACTGTAACTGGGCCGCGCCTCGCAAGGTCCCAGGGATTCGGCAACGGGTATTCCGTCCCGGCGCTTTTCGAGCTGGGCTGGGGGCGTGGGCGCCCCGATTTTCTCCTCTGGGCGGCACCATCATGCGTGCTGGAAATCAAGGGTTCTGAAAGTTGGACCGGTATGTAAAATGTTTTGGTTTTCAAGCACGCCCGCATCTAAGTGGTGGACTATGTATCACGTGGGGTATGTAAACTAAGACAAAGCACACGTACTAAAGCTGTGCTTACGAAAACGTGTGGCATTGTGAGGCCAAAGGTACGCAACACGAGTTTACGTTGATGATTCTCCTGTGTTACGGAGCTACGTAAGGAAAAAGTCCTGTTGGATTATTGAAAATAGCATTCCCGTGTTCGCCAGGCCATTTTATTTTTGCCTTTGGCCGTGCCCGCCCCGTCTCCGCTTCCGTGAATTGCGGGGTCCTGGGGGCTAGCGAGAATGAACAATACCAAATCCTGGGAATTGAACGTGGTGGTGGGATTTGACATACCGACTTTTGCACAACGTGAGGAGGTTGGGGGGTGCAGATCGGATGCATGCAATGATGGTACAAGGTACCTCACGCCAGCAGGCGGCCAGCGTGTAGTTTTGTTGCGTTCCTGGAAGTACTACTGTCGGAGATGTATTGATAAGGAAGGTGCTTTTTGGAGCGTTTGTTTTTTGATAAGTTTGAGGAGGGCAGTTGATAACGGATAAGAAACTACTATCTAGTGTCATAGAAACTGACGGGGTGCAGAATGACGGAGGTTATCCAGAGGAGAGTGGATGAAGTGAGGTG
>Ga0335072_10013400_pt1 | contig 11684 bp, 9 predicted proteins | sample Lox_Sample_21_FD_206725 | JGI IMG/M metagenome (GOLD analysis project Ga0335072, IMG submission 206725) | Soil microbial communities from Loxahatchee National Wildlife Refuge, Florida, United States - Lox_Sample_2.1 | ecosystem: Environmental > Terrestrial > Soil > Wetlands | place: USA: Florida...
AACCAGGAATGTCTTACGGATGGCAGTCTAACGGTCAATCAATGAACCATGAATCTGTGTACAACTTTGTTCAGCCCTTGCATGTTGATTTCCCTCATTCACAGTTAAGATCCATTGGAGAGCTTCAAGTCGAGCGGTCCTACCTCATCAATTCTCTTCAGCAGGAGGATTTTAAAGCAACCGAATTGTTAAAAAAGATTAGGCATCTACAGGAAGCTTGCCAGGATATCATAGAGGGGCCTGTTCACAGAAAGTTAAAGAAACAACTTGGGCATTACAAGAATCGAATGTGTCAGTGTACTAAGCAGGAGAAAGCCATCCTTGCGCGCCTTGGTCAGGTTACCTACGAGATCCAGTCCAAGGAGAGATGGAGTCGCATTGAGAATGAGAGGCTCCAACAATGGATCTGCTATGGATTCGAGCAAATGAGTCTTGGTACAGCATGTCCAGAATTCATACCTCAATTTGTGTACCCTCAGCAATGGCCGGCTCAGCCAATATCAGACTGCAGCTATTACGGAGAACGTTCTCATCCGTTACCTACGTATGAGGCTGCCCCGAAAGGGTATGCTCCCACGATCCATTGCGAGCCAACCGAAGTACATGAGTTGCCTTGCATTGTGACCAGCCCTATATCGAATCGTGTTCGATCGGCCTCAATGGTCAACCTTGCTGCGCCAGTGGAGAAGGTGAAGCGGTTGAGCATGCCCGAGCTATCTACGGGAGAAGCTGGAGGACAAGTTTCCAGTGACGACGATGATCGATATATTGGGTATTACATCAGCAAACCTGCATATTAGATGCATTGGTGATGAATGATGGACCCAAAGTAGAGCATTTATTGGGTATTAATAGTTTAGCCAGCAGCAGAAGAGATAGGCTTATGAGGGGCCTTTATTGAAATTCACCAAACTCTCCATCGTCAAATCCCAAATCCTCTATTGAGCCCGGTGGAGGCGGACTGAACGTCTGACTGAGTCTTTTCTGTGCCTTCACCTCCTGTGCGCTAGGCGGTGGCGGCAGTAGTCCCCCTCCTGGCGGTGGCCCCAAAGCAAAACCTCCTGTGCCTGTATCCTCACTCCTCCCCTCGCTTCTCCTCCCCTTCCTTCCCCCAATATTAACCGTAATAGTCTGCCCTTCCTTAAGACTAAAATCCCTCTTCTCCTCCACCTTCTCCTTCTCCTTCGCCGCCCTGCCCCCCATCTTCCGCTCCGCAACAGACTGAATCCCCAAGGTCTTTCTCACCTCCTGCAACGCAACACTAAAATCAAACGCCTCACTGCGCTCCTCAAACCCCACTCCCAGCACCGCCTTCCTCCCGCCCTCCCCCTGCACCGTAACCGCAAAGAACCTGCTCGAGTCCAGCACCTGCTCCACGACCGTGACGGCCGTATAAGGTGCTGCGGCAAATAGCTGGCCTGTAGCAGGGTCCTCAAGCAGGATATCCGTTTTCACTTTCTCGTCGAGCGCGCCGGACGCGGGGTTTGGGACTGGGATGGCGGTTTCAAGGATCCGGAGGCGCGCGGTGAAGATTTGTCGGGCGGGGTCGGCGGTCCAGGAGCTGGCGACGTAGCCTTTGGTGCTGGTTAGGGGTGGGATGTTGTAGATGTGGACGGAGGGGGCGATGAAGAGGACGCGTTGGATGGCGTCGGCGGGGAGGGGGCGGCCGGTGGAGGGGTCGATGTTCTCCATTGTGAAATGAAGTGAGGGCTGGTTGTGGGTGGGATCTGGGTTAGGCTTTTGTAGACATTTTGGAGATTAGGAGGGTTTGTCTCTTTTCGCAAGAGATGCGGTCTGCGGATGAAAGGGAATTGGATCGGTGTAGTGCTGGTGGACCTGGACCTGGACCTTCGATTGGGCACTTTGCTGTCCAGCGAGCGGCCGCTAGCTTTGATTTTGTTGTGACAGCATCGATGCAACTTCAACTACAGAGCTTCATATATTTCCCTTCTTTATGGTAACCTTCTCTAGTACTTGATATTTTTCTACTCATAATGGATATCCAAACACCCCGTAAGTCAAGATCTGATCAAAACTTCTAAGACGCATTTCACTATCATTTTAGCGTCTCACTACCACTGTTAGCCTTCTGACTCAAAATTCCAGCACCTGGACCCCTCGAGCCCGCCGACCAAGGCAGCACAACACCACCACCCCCAATTGGACACCCACCTGCCATAACCAGAATGGTGACCGTGGGGAATATTCCCCAGAAGGATTCCAAGCCCTTCGAGTATGTCTCTGCCACCCCACTTCCTGTCTTTCACATTAACATCCCCCCCCCCCAGCATCGTCGAAACCTACCACCGCCTCCTCCGCGAAGACCCCGATCTCACCATGCCCGTAGCAGCCATCGAAGCCCTGATCCTCCTCCTCCACCACTCGCGCGCGACCACCGTCTTCGAAACCCTCGACTTGCTGGCCGCCCAATCCGCATACTTGAAGTCCAAGATCCCAAACCCCATCTCTCTATCCGCGGGGACGGACCTGTTCCAACGGTACATGATCTCGTCGCTGAAAGCGAGCGGCGAGGCGAATTTCGAGACTGTCAGACAGCATTTGCTCAGTAATGGACGCTTGTTTGTCAGTAGGGCGAAGGCAGGAAGGGAAAGAATTGCGGCGTATGGAAGGCATTTTGTCAGGGATGGGTGTACCGTGCTTACGCATGGCGGAAGTAGGGTTGTGGGGACGCTGTTGGGCAAGGCGGCAGAGGAGAGCGCGAGTGGTGGGAGTGTAAGGTTTAAGGTTATTTATGTGATGAATGGGGCGAGGATTAGCGAGAGTAAAGATGTGGTTACGAGCTTGCGGAAGAAGGGCGTGCCGGTGGCGACTATTACGGAAGGCGCGGTGGGCTATGCTATGGGGAAGGTGGATTTAGTGATTATGGGCGCTGAAGGGGTGGTGGAGAACGGGGGAATTATCTCAAGGTTAGGTACGTATCAGATTGGGTTGCTGGCTAAGGCGGCCGGGAGGCCGTTTTATGTTGTGGCTGAGAGCCATAAATTTGTGAGGCTTTATCCGCTTGGGCAGTATGATCTGCCGATTGAGCAGAAGGTTATTGAGTTCAAAACGACGGATGAGGAGGATACAATAGCGAAGTCGGAAGAGAGAGTCGATTATTTTGGGGAGAAGACGCCGGTCGATTGTTTGGTGCCGAACAGTGCTGTTGATGCTGTTGATTATACTGTAAGTAATTTCCCTCTAAGATTGGATATTACTGACTTCTGTAGCCACCACACCTCATCTCCGCACTGATCACAGAATCCGGCGTATTGACACCAAGTGCGGTGTCTGAGGAACTTATCAATGTCTACTTCTGAGCAGACATGAATTGAGGGAACAAGGTAAAACGATGTATCTACCCCGAAGGTTCTACAGCCATCAGAGCTAAGGTAGATAGCCGGCCAAGACTTTGGTTGGCCGTGCAGGTCAAATAAGGCATAACAGATGCGCCGCATAGCTTGTACTCCAAAGATCTTCTAGATCTCGAGCTCACAACACTGTTGTATGATCAAAGCTATATACTTGTAGCAAATGCTAGGTCATAGTTATAAGGTGAAGTAGTATGCACTAAAAGAAATGATCTTTGCTTGTATAATACAAATTGTACAAGACATTCAGGAATTCGAAATCGGAGTATAAACTGCTTTGCCGTTCTTTAGTGGTCGCTCCAGATTTGTATGATTGCTTCAGTGATCATATAGTCGCGTAGAAATCAACATAACCACTGCTTACACAAAGTAGGTCTTTCCTTTCTTGTGTTTCTTCGTAAGAGTAGAGTTAATAGGGTGCTTTACCAGTTCCTCATTGCTTTCTTTTATCTTTGTTTTTGCTTCACAAGATTTTATATAAAGCTGAGTTTTACTCTTTTCTCTTAGAGCGGGCAACACTGAGATGTCTCTGTATTATTGCCGTTATTGGTAGGAACATCTGCTTCGACAATAATGTTTCTTCAGCAAGAATTATCTTGCATCTGTTGACTGTCGTGTTAGTACCAAATTGTCTGTCTCGAGGCCCCGAGCACAAATTGCTTACTCGGTGGATCCTGCCGGGTAATTTTGAGGAGCGGCTTGCTTGACGGGGTTTGCTCTTTCGCAATGCCGGTTTGCTGGATCGCAGAGATATATATTTCGGTAGAAATGAATGCTCCTCACGGGAAGCGACAGATTCTATAAGGTTCGAGACTGAGAGAACCCGTGAAAGGCTCGGGTGAATGTTGGTGCGCGTCTGGAGAGGGAAGAGTATGACTCTGCCGCAGATACCACCGGTCGCTTAGAAAATCAAAGAGACAGCATGAGCAATTGATCTTATGCATTTGTCTACTATATATGCCGACATCCCTTCCCATCCTGCCATGCCGCTTAATGCACCAGCTCTATTCCATTACATACCAGCCAGCCATTTATACACGAAGTCGAAGAAACGCCAACGCTATATGCAACACCACCTTATAATGAATATCGAAGCAGAAGGTCTTGCGTACTCAGGACATAACCGAAAAAGCTCAATCCCCCACAAGCTAGAAGCAAGGGTATCGTGTCGTGAAATTCATAAGCATCGTGAAGAAAGAAATAATTTTACAAAATGCCCAGGCTCGTCTGTATATGATGCAGCTAAAGCAAAGACAAAAGAAACTTAGAGAGGAAAACGAAACAATCAAATCAAGCCTCCCAATCCTCCACGCTTGCAAGCCAAGCCCTGACACCTTCGCGCATGAAGCTCTCTCGTCCGGCCATCTCATTCCTGTCTGACGGCGCGGTTGAATCGTCTTGCCTCGACTCAGCTACCTGCCTAGCAATCTCCTCAAGCGCACCGAGGACTATCTTCTTGCACTCCACACGTGGAACTTCAAGGTGGCCTTCAGGGACTTTAAGTGGTTCTTCAACCACAGGATGTGGAGCCCCTTTTTCTGTTGAGTCGGATCCTTCCCTGCCCCGATGACAAGAGACTGGTCGCGAGGAAGAGCTTGAGCCCGGTTTAGATCCAGAGTAGGAGACCATTCGCTCCACCGCGTCGATGAGCGTTTCTTCCATACTGACGACAGGGTCTATGACAAAATCTTCTTCGATTATCTGCAAACCCTCTAATTGTGAGGCTGTAATATAAGGATTGCCATACAAAGATTGCGATCTAGCATCTGCGAAAGTACCAGAGTTTTGACGATCGCGTGTCGCCTTGAGCATGACATGCCGCCGATGTCGAATGCGTTTGATGGTGAAATTTGTTGCGTCAGCAATCACAGTACTACAAATGTCAATCCATCGGCTGACTTCGCCTGGCATGGATGGCCATAATGGCGGAGTAGGCTCGGCCGACATGGAAGCCTTGACTTCCTCCTCAAGACCTTCCTGAGCTGGAATTGCTTGAAGAACAAAGTCGGGATGGTAGCGCGGAAGCCAACCACCAACATTAATGGGTGCATCTGCATCAGGACCGCTACGAGAGTAATGCTCGAAACCTTCCAGGCCAGGTCCAAAACCTTGAGTGGACAAATAGCCGCTGCTAGAGGGGGAGCTCATAGTAGAGCCGAATGAAGACGTAATAAAGTCTGGTAGAGGCACATCGATGTCGATAACGCCATCTTCTTCATTTATAGATGTTTTCACGACTGACTCATAGGCACCTTCCGGGTGTATGAGTCGAGGTTCTTGTTTGACTTGCTGACTTTTCGCGGGCTGCTCAGGAGTGATAAAGGAAAGACCGGTCTTGAAACTGCCGACTGCGGTCTCATCCTTGAACATTATTTCTTGTCCCTGCATTTCCGCAACCATGTCGGCTAGTTTGCTTTTGCTCATCTTGATTTTCGAGTCATCAACCTCATCCGATCTCGTTGGGGATGTAGTAATGTCTGTAGCGCTGGTCGAGTCTCTTCTCTTGTTACTCCAGAATCCACTAATCATACTGCCCCAACGAGAATTACCCTGAAGATCAGAACTCGTATTACTCAGATGACTACTGCTATCGCCTCGTTTGAGTGATCTAATCAAGTCGTCGGTTGCGAGGCTACCACTGCTACCCGGTCGAGGGATCGGACCAGTACCTTTAGCTGAACGGCGTGTTGAGAAATGCGGAATAGTTGTGGCCGGAGTGACTGTTGTAGTTGTTGCAGCACTACTCTTCCTGCTACCAATATCACTTCCTGGGATCGGAAGATTTGCAGTCTTCAAGGACATGGCGTCGGAATCCCGGCGCTCATGGTGTTTAGTCTGACTAGTATTTGAACCTTGAGTTTGAAAGCTCATAGTGCGGGAATGAGTGCTTCGTGGGGGAGCATTGCGCCTCTTAACTCTGCGCCGTAAGGAATCCTCCTTGAGAACGGTTGGAAGATATGAATTCGGTGACTGAGAATAGCCATCAAATGATGTAGCAGTGCCAGGCCTGTGCGTCCGCGTGTACGGAAACTGTTGTTGTGGTTGGTTTGGTGGTAGGAATGCAGAAAGAAGAAAAATAAGTCTCCTCGCTGCCATCTTATCATTAGCGACGATGATAGTTCTGGCTGAGACGGTATTTTCTTCGTCTCTGTTGACCCTTTGTTGTTGATAGTGATGACGCCGGTAAGGTTCAGGAGCCAGTGCTCGAAGCCAGTCAGTGTGGTTTCCGAGAAAACCAGTCAAAAGGTTATAGAAGAAGAAACCTTCCTCTTTCCTACCAGCCCACTTGCTAACCCAGCGTGCTTCTTCACGCCAGATACCCCACCGGCCTTGACGAGTGACGACTTGTAAGGTCTTGATGCCGCTAGCAATCCTTTGACGTGCATCATCGACCTCCTTTTTGATGTTCTGTTGATACGCCAAGGCATTTGGCAGTAGTTGCACCAACTTAGCATTAGTTCCAGGCAGCTTGAAAGGCTTAACCATCTCATCCACCCGCTTCCCAGAAACCGAAACACTAGCAACTGGTGCCCTGGGATTGGAAGATGTCAATTTGACAGGATCTGGAGATGCCAAATCAACCTGCTTCAGCATAGCCAACACACTGGTTGATACAATTGTTTGCAGATGATTTAGTGTCCGCATGATTATATCCCAGTGCTGCGTGATCACATCAATGCGATCGTCGAAGTCACTGAAGAGCGATGATTCAAGGGAATCAACACCAGATGCATGTCCCAAGACAGTCCACCCGGACGGCCTCAAGGAGCTGTATGATGAAGGAAACGATTCTTGTTCGTTATAGGAGCCCGGACCTCGAAAGCCAGATCTAGAGACTGGCATCGAAGGAAGATGGGTCGTTGCTGGTAGATTCACAATCAAGCCGATTGCATACATTGGTGTCCTCTTCTGCCTTGGCTTCTTTGCCGGCAGAGCTTTGCCATCACCCCCCGCAGTGGAGAAAGGATATGAACCACTACCATCTGATCCTTCATTCTGGGATGTTGGTGTAAGATGATCTCTATCCGCCTCGGTGTTGGGTAAAGCAACCGGGAAAATACGTGTGATAAGTACCTTTTTCCTTTCATATGACTTCAATCCCAGTCCTGGACCTGTGAGTCCGGCTGAAGTCGGCCCCGGTGCGACATTCTCCGATGTGTAAGACTGTGCAAGCCTGCTGCTTCTGATGCTTGATCTTCCCAGTGACCCTTGTCCCTCAAAGGCACACGATGACGCCTTGGCCTCAGTCGGAATTATGTGAACCTTCGTGCCGGTTCCTTTGTATGCCATGATATCAGAGCTGCCAAATATACAATTCGAAAAGGTTGTCATTTCCTCCCGGTATTCTCTGGCTGCGCGTTGTTTCTCAGTCTCGACATAACTTGGTGCTCGATTATGACTGGACGGGCGGCGATCGAACGCACCAAAGGTTCGCGGTACTGAGCTCTCTTGTGTGATAACGACAGGCTTTGACGCTTGCCCTAGACTTATTCGTCGAGGGGAAGTTATAGATCGGCCGCCGCCTGTTTGATTTACAGTAGTGGAGGGGTTGGAAGCCGCTGGTTGTCGATCTGTAGATGATGTAGGCTCGACGAGAGGTTGGCTGTCGAATAGAAGAGCAGCGGAGCCTTGCAAGGTTGTCGTCTCTTGCATAATAACGACCCGCACGTCTCGGAGGTCCAGCTCGATGTCCGGGTTGAAATCGAAAGCATTGGTAGACGAGGTTAAGTTCGGAGCCGTAGAAGAAAGCGGGAAGACTTGGTCATGTTGGTGCTGATAGAGTGCTTCAGCGTCTGGAAATAGAAGATTGTGCGTATGGATGTCTTCCTGAACCGACTCAAGGGAGGAGGTGGGACGCGACGAGCCGGCAGTGCTCCCCCGCGGAGTCAATGAAGACGCCGCAGTGGAAAACAGCTTTCCCAGCATCTTGGGGATCATTAAGTGTTATAAGGCTGTGTTGCAGAGCGATGCTGTCCTTAATCCTTTATTCTCAACAAATTGCGTCACGGTCCCACGATATCGCCATTGTCTCTGGAAGGTGTCCAGATTGCCAACGATGTAGTTTAGCAATTGCTCTAGAAGTGATGATAGGAGCAGTTAGTAAGTATGAGTGTCGTGTGTGTAATCTCCGGGCAGCGCGGAGGAGTGGTGAGGAGATAAAAAGTCCGTTGTGTTATATTTGGTAGGGTATTCGTTCAGGTTTGTACTTTAGGTACGTAGATAGTGGGCGTGGTGGGCAAGTATCTGCCAGGGAAAAGAGGCGGTGAGGCATGCACGACCAACGAAGACCAACCAAAACTAACACACTAGACCTGCCTGCATCTTTTTCCTTGCCTTCCGCACAGAAACGTTGACAATCTGTTATAGGACTTTTTTCGAGAGTCAAAATGTCTAACTTAGGGTCTTTATAACAACAACATTTGCCTTGGCTGGCGCATTCCCCTGCAGGACGGAGCAGACCGGGAGGTAAGGTACTCTGCGGAGATATTTCAGATGAAATTGATACTGCCGCGGTGACGAGTGACGAGGCGTTCGTTGCAGGGATCCGTTCTTTGCTTGTGTATTTGTTCCGGTCGGGCCTTCACTTCATATGCGTACAAGTGCGTGTGGTGCTAGATTATGGCCTCGGCGTTGTAGGAATTATCAGCAGAATACAAACACAAGCACAACCTCTCACAAAAGCATATCTGCGTACGAGGACCGTGCTTGACACGCTGAATCGAGTGGATGGGAGGTGCTGAGTTGAGGGAGATCGCATTTAAGTAAAGATGGTGAATTACAATGGGGCGTTTCGATATCACCGGCATGCGAGGCATCATTTCTCACTACACAAATCCCAATAACCAGGCTACCTTCGGAAGATGACCGCATCTACCATGTGATTCGGTCCTCCCCGACGAATCAGTCAGGGTCAGGCTATTCTAAGTGCCATGTCTAGCATCCTGATGATCTGAATTTGAAGGCAGCAGCCTATGGCCACGAGGTCAGACAAGGGAGAGTAGTAAGAAGGACGGCCCGAAGCGCGTATAAATCTAGCTCACATGCTGAAGAGAAGCAAGAGCCTACCGGTTTTCATGCAGCTTGCCATGTGGCCAGGGTAAATGGATAAAATTGATGGCGGTGTAGGGTACGTGTTTAGGCAGCGAAACTCGACCAACGAACCAACAAGCAACAAAACTCGAGGAACGGCTGGAGAGACTTTCGTGAATCCCTAACTTGCACAGCCACCGAGCCACCTTCTACTCTTGGATCTTGATGTACTGATGATCCATATTGTCGCCGCAGCCTCGTGTGTGCCTCTAGGCTGCCAGTTGTACAGCATCAGACATAGAAAGCCATGTGACAATAAAGATCGGTAACTTCCTTCGATCTCCCTTTCTAATCTTCGATGATCCAGCTGCTCAATAATGGATAACAAAGATGCTTACTGCCGTACCGCGTGCCGCGTCCATTTGCCCCAAAAGCCTTGAGGTGAAGTTGACAGAAGGTTAAAGTTAGTTAAGACAGTCGTCGCTAACCGCTATCCGTACCGTGCCGTGTCGCAGAGCGTGTCTTCGGGGCGTACCGTCCCTGTTAAACATACCCAATCGCCCTGCAGAAGTGACCTGAGACAAGTGACAATCACTATCATCACACTACCGTATAGCTTCCCAAAGAGTACGATATTCATTCTGCGGAATGTTCCCGCCCCCGGCACATGACGGTTCTTACAGGAAGGCAACAAGCCAGCGACTTCATGCAGCAAAACGAGACAAAAAAGGGTCGGCAAGATGCGAAACAAAACAAGCACACAAGTATCACAGCTGTGTCTCTCTCATTAGACCTTCCCATCATGATGTTCCCACGCAAAGCCCCCACACCATCCCACGGCATCCCGCGCCACCCACCACTTCCTCACCCGGTCCCGCGGCCCCGGGAACCCCACGCCACCCCTTTCCCGCACCTAGAACCCTGATTAGGAAGCGAAACCCGAAATGAGAGACGACTGCATGTCCCGGAAAAGCTCCCGGACGCTCTGGCGCCGTCCCGCTACCAAGGGCGTGGAAAAGTAATGTGGGAAGGTGGAGTCCTCGCCTCGCCAGATTGCAGCTCGCCACCTCGCCCAGTCTCTCGCGAGTCTCGGTTTCCGCTTACTGTGCATGCGATGGTCCGCCAGTTAGGGAAGGTCAGAGCGCAGACATCACGGCCGAACGAGGCAATACGGACGTCTTAACTACTATGATTCCTCAACATAATGGACTGCGCAGATGGACTAAGATGGACCCCTGATGTGGGATTCAGAGGATGGATGGACCCCTAGCTTCAATTCCCTATAAGAACCCCTGACTTAAATCCCCGAGAAATGCAGCGACTTCCCAAGGCTTTGCAATAACAAGTAATTCATAGATCAGCCATATATATGAACAAGACACGAAATCCCGATGTTGACTTTCCTACCCCTCGTAATCATTTCGAGCCACACCTATAAGAAGGGAGTCGGATACGAAATCCAATGTACGAGATAGGCAGGAAGACATGATGTCTTCCTTCCCAAACAAGCCTTTTAATCAAAGTAGCATAGTTATACAAGTGTAAATATCCATACAACTCATAAGACAATAAGATAACGGCTGTATTGCAGCCCGTTGTTAGCATACATTATGTAAACAAACAAATATAACCCCTAGTTGTCTCATCATGCTCTCGTTTATCTATCGATGAAGCAAGAAGATGCAGCGAATAAGCTCGAAAGCTGCGGTTCTCTCAATGTATTGCTACTCTTCGTCGATGGGTTGCTTTTGCTTTCGGTGAAGAAACTGCACCTTTGTTTCAAGTTCCGTCTGAATAAATCTTTGCATGCGCCTCGTAATCCATCAGCTTTCATCCTATCCATCAGACATAGTTCCCCTAGGACTATCGTGCGACGTCCCGCTGCCCGTATCACTCATCGGCGCCGCAGAAACATGCCTCCTCGGGCCCGACGGCATAGTCGCCAACCTCATCGGGCTGGGACTCGACTCCCTGCTGAGCACCCCGGGCGGCAACCCCAAAGCCGGAATATTCCCCATCTGCTCCAGCGCACCCTGATTCGTTACTGCCCGCAGGAAAGTCGGCGGCGTCGCAGCTAGCAGGGTAGCTTTCTCGAGGACCTCTTTATAGAAGTCTTCTAACAAAGAAGCGTCATTGCAAAAGTCTTCTAGCTCCCATTTTATGGATTCGGGTGTTGTTATGTTGGCAAGTTTGGAGTTTGCGATTGTTCCGCTGGGGAGAACGTCGGGGGTTGCGCGGATAAGTGGGGAGCTCATGGTGGGGCGCAGCATAGGGGATGCATTG
>Ga0335072_10013401_pt1 | contig 11683 bp, 9 predicted proteins | sample Lox_Sample_21_FD_206725 | JGI IMG/M metagenome (GOLD analysis project Ga0335072, IMG submission 206725) | Soil microbial communities from Loxahatchee National Wildlife Refuge, Florida, United States - Lox_Sample_2.1 | ecosystem: Environmental > Terrestrial > Soil > Wetlands | place: USA: Florida...
ATTAAGAACTTGAAGATATCCTGTGCAACCTCTTAGAATAATAGACGTAGTAACATTTAACTTTGCAAGCTCATCTTAGAGTTCCTATTGCAATTTCTCTTCTACTTTGCGTAAATCCTTTGCCTTTTGTAATTCCCTTTAAAGAGCCTTCCTCCCCTTATTTTTATATAGTGTGAAACTTTTATAGGAGACCCGCATAGCCTTAAGCTCAAACGGTGTAAGATTAATAATAATAATAATATATAGTGTGAATGCATTAAGGCGAAGTAGATGGGGCTTGTTGTTAGTATTAGGGTAAGTAGAGGCAACGCTACATTAGCGTTTCACCTAGTTGATAAGATTAGCAGTATTAACGTATACTTTTTCGTTGAAGATGACAATTACTTTAAGGTGATATTTCTTTATCTTTGTAGTCCTCCTATAATCTTTCAAATTAGACTTCTTATAAAATATTAAAAGTAGTTTGCAGCACATAATTTCATTTGCAAACACTATAATCTGTAGAATACACTATCCCTTTTCCCAACTGCTCCAAGCTCCTTTAAGAGTGATTGTCTTAAATCCCTTAGCAGTATAGGTTTGTCCCTTTTACAGCTTAAAGGGGAGAGGTAATTGGTTTATATTAGCAATCTCTAACAGCTTAAATCTCCTAACTATAAGGATGGAGGGATCTCTTAGAATGCTACAATTAGAAGCTTCCTTAATTGTGACAGTTCGTTACATGCACGCAACAACTACTATCTCAGACCCACACTGAAACTCCTATGAGCAGTTCTATAGGTAGTTCTATAGGCAGTTCTATAGGCAGTTCTATAAGCAGTTACTAGGGGCAATTAGCAACTTGTATATATAAGGAGCTACCCGCTCCCCCTCCTTCCTTTCCTTCTCTCCTTAGCTTAGTATCTTTGATAATAGCAATCTACAGAGCAGACCATCCTTACAGACTATTCTCGCATTTCGTACGTGCCGTCACATTAATAATAGTTATATAACAGTTGTATTAGAACCGAGCCTGGATTACTAGGTAGAGCTCTTTTAAGGTTTTTAAGCACGCTTTGTGCTAGTGCGGAAAGAGATCTAGTACTATCTCTTAAAGCTATTAAACTAGCCATCTAAGAAGCGGAATTCATGGTAAGAGTTCCTTCTATTTTACTGTACAACTCGATCTAGATGAATCTTTCTATATATACCCCTAATATGACGTAGAACCCATTTTGCAGAAACTTCCTTCTTTAAGAATAGTACTCTACAAACCTCCTATTTAGTTTAATCTCCATTTGCTCCTCTTACACCTTCTACAACAGCTATTAAGTACGAAATGACCCCATCTTTTATGTTAAAATTGATGCTTTATTAGACACTTAGGAACAGAGCATCTTGCATGAGATCTTAAGCTTCTTAGAGGCATATCAATTGGACATTCGTTTAAAAGTTCTATCTTTTAACTTCTTCTATATCATTTAAAGTAATTGATTGCTGCTAACTTGTGCTCTTATGTGTAGGCATATCGGCGGCGGGGTATGTATTCAGACTCGTCGTCCTCTTATGCCCTCATCTCCAACAAACTCCTTAAGCTCTCTATTAACTGCCTCCTCATCTCCTAGCTCTCCTCCTTCTACAGCAGACATCTAGAACTCTACTAATTAGCGAACCATACGCCGTACATTCTCCCCTCTAATAAGTCGACGGCCAAAGACTGTCTCAGATCTGTTGGTCTCCTTCAGTTTTAGTCTAGTGCGAAGTGGTAGGGGAGGACGAGCAACGCTGAGAGCACTATTAATAGTAGTTATAATTGTTGTCTGGCCAGCTAGGAGAGGCCCTTGTAGGATAGAAGGAGGGGGGGCCATTGTTTAAGAGGTTGATAATTGACATGCAAACATGCAAAAATTCTGGGATGCAAAGGATGGAAAGGGAGCATTAAAGGTGTCGCGATTTAGTGGGGAAAATGGGGGGAAAGGGGGAAATTACGACCCACTTAGTGTTATAAGACCATCCCTAAAATAGATCCATTTACTACAGACAAGTTATAAGACCATAGGCCTACAATACAGATTATACGGTATGGCAGACTCGAGGCAACTTGAAATGGTGGTTGGTAGATGGTTTTTTCAAGGCGTTGTATACGTAAATATAGTAAAAACACTAAAAAAATTGATTTCAACGTCGTAGACGATATAGTTAAATGGTTTACACAAGTGCTAGCATTAAATACTACTATTTTACATAGTCCTTAAGCTGGGGTGCGTGATCCGTGCAATGCCAAGAAGTCGGAAGAGTTTTGCATACGCTAAATTGCTTGCGTTATTTGCACAAGCGAATCCGGTTGCTTCGAAAGTGTCCTGGACTAGTATAAATATTTAGCTACTTCATGAACTTAAACTTTCTTTCCATCACACAACAATCAAAATTACGACAAAAAGCCCTTCCCCATTTTTCAGTATTTGTTTTGATTCAATTCTTATCTTACTAACTAGTTTCAGGCTATTTCAAACGCCTGCCGCAGCTCCCAAGTGTGCGGTAAAAAGGCTCACCCCGCACGGTACGTGAATACTAGACTAGAACCCGGTTCGGAGAATGGCCGCAGACCCCTGAAGATATGAAGGCCGATCTTGACATAGATTGCTGCAGGTAAATAATTCTAGTTATTCTTAAAACTGGTATGCAACTAGTTAAAAGGTCGTCCTGAAACTAATCCAGTACCGAGCAATCCCTCTCCGTTCTGAATACTCAAGCACGATCTGTAACCAGGCCAAAATTAAACTAGTTGACAACCGGCTCGTAACTGTAATCTCCCCTACTATCCCTAAACTACCTCTATAGTTTATTATGATAATAATTTACCAGCTATTTATAGTAATCAGCATTGTATTTTGCAGTTAGGCTTTACACTAATTGTAAAAAGTTATGCAGTATTTGTGAATTTTTTTATAAAATTTTGTTCCTAGTAAAATGTCGCACTAGTAGTCTCGTACTAATTACACCTAAACTTTCTTATGAAGTCGGCGATACAATCAGGTTTCAACATGTCTTATAGATATTTCGAGCTCTCTTTTATCGCAATTCACACTCCATATCTGTCACGCGTACAGCAAGACCCTGCAAGTTTAGCTTTGACCACTTCGCGTCTTGTATTTAGCCTGCTCCTTTCCTAGCTTGGAATAATCAATCTTGCCCATGCGATAGTATCGCTCTTATCACGGCACTCTTTTGAATGTCACAGAACAAGGAGAGCTGACAGGAACACCGTCTATTGGAGAAGACTACTGAAGGAGATCTCTTGTAGGCTTTATGAACTCTTCGAACAGCGCGACAAGCCATTGATGCACACTTACGAGAATCAGAAATCGGTGGTGGTAATGGTTGTGTGATTTTATCTAAAACTACAGATGGTTTGTATGGAAATATACTAGGCTTGTCAGAAGTAATAGCAATGTTTTTTTGCTGTAAAAGAAGCTTCCACAAGGGTTTAAATAACAGCTGCTTCGTCATTGAGACAATACCATAGCCATTAGGTATCAGCGTTAAAATTTTGGGTTCTGTAAGCTGCCGATAATGACGAAAATAAACAATGTCGAGTGGTTGAAGGCGATGGGTTGAAAGGGGGCAAGATAAACATACTGATCTTATTCTTGTCTACCCACTCAATAAACTTTAAGTTAACGTTACTTGAGTGTCCATCAACTATAAGGAAACATTGCCAGTTCCCAACTTAGTTGTCAATCAAAAATCTTTACAGTTCGAACATTGTTTCTAGCGCCCCTTCTATAGGCATAGCTATATCGTTGTGGAGTGTGAGAATGCCAAAGTTACGGCTAAGCTGGCATGATAAATAGAAGAGAATAAGGAAATAGGCTAAATTAGCGAATTTTGATTTGACGAGAACTCTCCCAATGGCAACAAAATCGATTGCCTAGTCTTCATTAATGTTAAGCCCACTGTACTTTAATGCCTTAATGGTCACGCTGGAGTAACCGTTCCACATGAAGGCTCATGAACTAATCTGTCAGTGTCTATTGGTATTACCAAGGCAACCCACTTTAAAGATAGGTGCAGCGTTTTATTAAGAAAGGTATACACTTAAATTCGTAAATCATCTATATCCAAAATTTGTCTATACACATTCCCCCATAATTTAGAGACCAAAAACACAGTCCATCGCCGCCTCATATATTCTACCACTCCTAAGCGCTTCATAAACAACACTAATCCTGCTACCAGTTGTCCTCTTTTGTCTATAATCCTCCTCGATCGGTCCATTTAAAGGCGGAGAGGTCGGGTGGTCAACCAAGCCTCGGTGAAACGGCACTCGCAGCTCTTTCCGTACAAACAAATACATCCTTTTCGAGGCTTTCCCGAGAAATGGGGTAGCATCAGGCTGCATAGAGTAAGCTTCCCGCATTTTGAGGAACAAAGATAGAGATATATCTGTGGCGGTCTTCGTCCAGTTGCATAGAGAGGGGAAGATGTCAAATGCTGGGCTAAGGTCCGAGGCGAAGAACTGGATTATACTCGGCTGGGTGCTTTCGAATATTTCTTTAAAGCGAGCGTAAGAATCCATGGTTGCGGTTGTAGAAAAGAACTCAATGACGCGTTTCCAGATTTTTGGGTGGAGCATTTCCAGCTCTATTTGGGACAGAAAAGGGAACGCTTCTTCGGTAATCGTCCGAAGAGTGGGTTGTAGACTCCGCAAAAATATGATCTGCATGACTCGGAGATCTAATGCCTGGCATAGGGAATAGAGATATGCCGCCGATATCATGGATAACAGGTCAAGGGCCGTGTGTGTGTATCGCGTTGAGATGAATGCGAGGGAGTTGATTGCTTGATTAGACATCTCTGCAGACTGTACATGGTTACCTACTGGGTTTGCGAGAAATCCAAGTTCGGAGACATAGGCTGCCATGTTGATGTCCACGCCTTTCATCGTGTAAGAGAGGCTCGGCTCATCTGCCACGAGATTGGGCGGCAACCCATTACTTAGAGCAGGATGCATCAACTCATTGGATTGTGCGAACAGCATCTTGCCGAGATGTTGCAGCGTTTGTCGGACTTTCTCCATCGCTGAGGTCACGGACATGGCTTGGAAATTGCCTCCATGATGCACTACTCCTCCAGCGACATCTACCAGCGGATTATCGGTTGTTGAATTGAGCTCGATTGCGATTTGTTTGTGAGCCAGAAGTAAATCTTCTAACTGGGGCCCGATCCATTGAGGAGCAGTGCGGATTGGGTATCTATCCTGGAAGAGACCAGTGTCTCCCTCACCAAAGACATTTAGGGCCTGAGAGACACTGCTCCTAGAAAGCTTAGACCCAGCTAGACATCTAAGGATATTTTGGGATGCTTGAATTTGGCCCTCATGTGGACGAGCAAAAGAAAGAAACTCATTGAAACTTTCTGATGTCCCCGTTGTAGCTTCCACACTCATGGCAGTCAGAACTTGTGACAAAAGGGCCAGATTATTTGCCTCGAAGATGGCAAGGGCCCCAACAGCTGCAGAAACCGCTGTACCGTTCAGGATCCCTAGGCCTTCCTTTGGGCCAAAGATAATGGGTGCCTTGCCAATCATCTCCATTGCCTTCGGCGAACTAATAAGGGTCCGGGGCATATTCCGGCTTCCACTCCATACCTGAATATCAGGGTTCCCTTCAAGGACGCCTGCAAGATATGAGAGAGGACATAAATCCCCGGAAGCGGAAATACTTCCTCGAAGTGGAACAAGGGGAATGAGATCCTGGTTTAATAGACAGAGCAGCGATTGAATAGTGTTATATCGAACAGCAGAATGGCCGCGGGCCAGGGAGTTGCCGCGCACAAGCATAGTTCCTCGAACCCAGGCTTCAGGCATCGCCAGTGCTTCTGATGGGTCACCATTGGGAAGAGCATTTTCAAATAATGATCTTGTACTAGCTTGCTTGTCCTGTGAGGTGAGTTGCAAGATACCACTATGCTGCATCTGGAAAAGGGCTCGTTGCAAGTCCTCGGTTTGCCGTGTACGAGTATCTGCACTACCGCCAAATCCAGTCGTCGTACCTAACATAGAGATGACCGTCAGCTTGTCTAACAATAGTAATGTATAGGTGATTAAATTTAGATCGTTGTACCATATACGGAATGGCCCTGAGCTAGATGCTCATTGATAAATGCCACGCTATCATCAATCCTCTTCCTAATTTTATGATCAGCCCCCAAGCTCGCGGTTATGCCATAGCTGTCATGGATCATCAGTTTATAGTAATGTTCTTTGATTTGACCAATTCACGTACCGGGCTGTTGCAACGACGCTGGCAACAGAGACTGAGCTTCCATTAACGACAACATGAGTCTTTCCAGTAATGAAATGGATAAGTGTCTGCCAGTCTTCAAATACAGTATCGTTCCAGCTCTTTGGCAAGCGCGGATCTATCGAACCCATGGCTTATAAAAGACTCTTTTTCGAGAGTGAAGAGACAACAGCAATTATTATTGGCCTACAGAATTTCTGACTTTAGGTTGGGAGTGGGTACTCAAGCTATATATATCCCGCACTTTTCCTATGGCAACCACGAGACCAAAGAAATGATGGCTGAGAACTGGATGATTAGCCAGCAGTGTTAGAGGCATGCACAGCGCATAGGCCTTTAAACTTTGGGTCTAACCGTATCCAGTATCCTTGACAACTAGCAAGGATCCAACAAATCCACAATTTGATCGACCTTCACTGCAAGAGTATCCTCCACCAGCAGCGGGGCATTGGCGAATTCATTCCACGTTGCCATACTACAGCGGAACTCGTGCACATGGCAAGTCTTGTATCCCGAACTTTCCTTTTCTTCCGCCGTCGTAAGCTGCCACTCCGCCACGTTGGCCATACGCAAAATACCCAACCCGAACAACACTTGCTCCTTGAGATACCGGGCCTTGAAATACGGGGTAGAAATCGTGCATTTGCATCGAACACCTCTTCGTAATCCAAATTCCAAAGGATTTATTGCATTGAGTGAAAAGTGAAAAGTCATGTAAGTAGTAGGTGGATTTTTTGTCACAGCACTATTTCCAGGTTTCTGACACAGGCCGGGGTGGGTGCAAATTCGCACGGAAAAGTCTTTCATGCTCGATCAGGCCACCTGTCCAAGTCGCATTAGTTTTTGCAAGTGGAGCTCGGAGAAATGCTTACCAGCCCTTATATACCCGTACGCATCGGCAAAATGAACCACGCAATTTTGTATACAAATGCGAAAATCATGTTTTTTCATATAACTTCACAACGCCATGGCATTTAAACGTAGTAACTTGTAAACTAATTATCTTACATTGAGCAATTAACTTTATGCCTTTCTGAAGTTTCCACCGGCCTTCACCCTTGAGATATAGCAGTCAAGTCGCATTATTCTACCAAAATTTGGTAGGTCTTTACAAATAGACACCTTAGAAGTAATTGAGTTGATATGTACGATATGCTAGATATAAAAATGATGCCACAATGCGTTTATAGTACCATTTTATAAGAACGTAGAGAGCTGTAAGAGGAAAACTGATTTTCGCATTTGTATGGGAACGCCATACAAAGTTGCGTAGTATATTTTGCTTATGCGCACAGTGGCTGCATCTTGCCTGCATAATCTAAAATTTAGTGCTCTATCAAGCGCTGACGCTGCAGCTGGACTCAAGGGCTTGATTTGAACTCGTTGACAGTGCCTCCCGTCCATGCTAGGCTGGTTCAGGCGTAAGTGATCCGAATGATCGACATTTGCCCCCTTAGATTTTGCATTTATTTAAAGAAAAAGTAATTTTGTGGTAGGCACTTATGAATTAGATAAGAGAATTACTAGGATGCATTATCATAAAGTGGTGGTCTGTATCTAGCCGTATCAGTGCAGCTCAGGGAGTATATCCATGTTGGGGATTACTTTCCCTCTACATAGCTTTATATCGCGACTTCCAGTAATAGCGATTACCCAGTCCTATTTATTCGTATCGCGAGCAGAAAGGCAAAGAGTAATAGTAAGCACGAACTATAGTTGCAGCAGCACATAAATACTTTTTGAAAAACGTGTGAATCAATATCGCAGGCACGGTACATGGTAGAGATAGTGGAATGGTTGAAATAGATGCCCTTGGCGCGTATAGTTTGCGCGGAATAGATTGGAAGATCTCTTCATTATGCAAGACATTAGCGGTGCCCATGAAGTAGCTTTGGTATTAGGATGCAAGCCTCGGCGGCTATAGCTATCCATTTAGGTGATGCCCCTGTCAAAACCGAGTACCTCGCTTCAGCATACCTTTAAAGTGTGATATGACTTACGCAAATACGGTTAGGCTTCCCGCTCAGTATTAACTAATTGGCAATTCGCACCTTAATGCTTATGGTGCTGTTGCTCGCACTAAATTGTTCTGGGGGAAGGCCTTGATAGCATTTACAGAATAATCAAGAATACCGGCTTTGAGCCTGTTTGGAAGAAATGTACAATTAACGGCCCTCATTGCGGCCAAAAGGATTGTTACCTAATGTACAGTTTCACATTCGTAAAGAACGAAAAATATATCCGGCACTATACAAGAGAATGGTTACTCCCTGGCGCTTTGACACCACTGGGAGCGAGGCTAATTATTGCTTCGCTGCAAGGTTTAATGGTCTCAAGTGGTCAACCGGGAGGATATCGGCGTTATATTGCTAAACTTCTGTATGGTTATCAGTGTAAATTTTGTCAAGGCAAGGGTCCTAGCTTGAAACTTCCGTTTTCCGTAGTATCCCAATGACGTAATGTCCACATTCCCCGGTGAAGCTTCATGAGACACGAAATACTTACTCGACAAACTACGACAAATCCGCAATCTCCGAAAACTGTATTTAATCCTTCGATTCGTCCCAAAGAGTCGATAGGGCCCGGGTCTGAGAGCTTAGGAGCTACTCGATTGAGTTAGTGCTATGGGAATCAAAGATCTCTGTCTAGTGTAACTGAGAAGCCTTTTCTGGTATTGAAGTCCCGGATCCTAGCCAGCAGCACCCTTGTATTTAACATAGAATGGCATCTTCGCTAGCATTGCAGCGTGCTTTAGCGACCTCCCTTTTAAGTAAATTAAATAGGCATAGAGGAAATCCTCCTTTGGTGAGTACAATTCTAACGCGTGATGGAAAAATAATCCATCTTATTGTGCATTTCAAGCCTACCAATTTCCACTGGACCATAAAGAATTACAGAATTTATCAAGTACATCTCTTCTGGCTAACTAGATTGCTCGATTATTCAACCATTTGTGACCCATTCAGCCAGATCGCGCGTTCTTGCATACTAGTATGAGCAGATTGTCGCATAAATATATTAAATGACTAGATCATGCCTTCGAAGCTAGGTCGTTATGACGCAATTACTCGATGTTGGTGACTGGCTTCAGAGTGCTCAGGAGACGATCATATTTTTCTCAGGAAAATCCCATCTACATGCCTTCTGTGCAAAGTCGAATCCAAGCATCACGAGCGCCAAATTTCTCCTGAGACAAAATACAGATCCTCCTCCCGACGGACATGAAGCGGCTGCGTGATGATTTGCTCGGCGAAGGAGCATGGAGACAACGGTACAAGTCGGGATACTTTGCGCGGATTACCACAACTTCGTAGCTGTCGTATCGGTCCCCTACCTTTTATTCCTATGTTGGAATACGTCACTAGTTCGGTTTTAGCCATTGGTACAGTAGCGCTATTATACATACTCTTGGATCATGTGTTTTCCTCGTGAAATGCTGCCTTGTGATGGGTTAAGTACACGGCCAGTCTGCTACAGGCAATAGCGAGAGGATCGTAGCTCTGGGCACGAGAGCCTGCCGGATAGCGTGTCCTCCTTGCCCCGCATCACATGGTCGGCGGCATGGACTCCCCTACCAATGATCTACATACATCGAGCTGCAGATCAAGGCTAACAAAAGTGGAGAAAAATCGAGAAAGAGGCGGCGTCTGGGACCGCGAAAGCCCATGTGGAGATTTGGTGGCCAGGGGGCCATTTCCTGAAACTCTGGGGAGATATTGGGGCAGAACGTGGTGGACATGTGGACGAAGGACGACACTTGATACGGTGCCGTAGATTCTCCGACTGCACGTACAAGTTCGGGTCATTCGATTAATGGCTTCTGACAGCTTTTGCATGTCATACTGACAGTTCTCCGATCACGGATCACGGAAGTAGGCAAAATGATGCTTTCCTCTAACCCCGCGTTTGCCCTCTGCCTGTTTTCGTTACTAAGATGACCTCGTGCTCCTCCCTGTGGGTGAATCCTCCACGGCCCGCAACCTTGATGCAGCGCCGCGCATTCTTAGTGATTTGATTGATAGCCTGGAGGTGGGCACTGCATTGTTGTTGGCAATTGTGATGGGTGCTGAATGCTATAATTCTTGAGTATGGGAGATTCTGGCATATATATATAAACGGTCGGCTAGGCACCTTACTAGTGCCAGCCGTTGCTACGGTGAGTCGACCGGATCAATTGTATCGTCAAGCACTATATTTTTCACTCATTCGTATATGCAACACGAGTTAGGGCGGGGAGGCCTACGTCCTCCTGACTGAAATAAAGTATCTAACCGGCACTTCTCGAAGACGCCGATAAGCTTAAAATTTTCCGGATCCATCTTACGAATTCTTCACACTGCGAAGCATTGTTTGGTAGAAAATTTGAGGGGGCAACCGGACAGTCTAACTAGATTGGGCATAGTAGTTCCTTCTGTCCGATTACCCCCAGATTTTCTACGGTTAATCGGACTGTAGTTTCGTCTAGGGCTAACCCTCTTTTACAGAGTTATCAGTAACATCAACTACAACTACTACAAGCACTGTACCGCAAAATCAGCAGCGCTAGCTTTGCGTCTAAACTAGCGCATCCACGTTTATGCGTTTATTCACGTCATTGAGTAAGCTTTATTTTATAGCGATTGTCTTGTGTCACCCTAGCATTTGTCTCCAGTCAGAGTATGTCGTACAACATACTCGCTTATTACCTCTGATTAGTATATTTTGTGCAATATACATTGCACGTGGGAGTTAGAGAGAGGCATGAAGTGCCGATATGACATGAATTAGCAGCCATCCTTAGAAGTGATGTAAAGGATGAGTTGATCTAGGACAATATGCGAATATATTATAATAAACCCACCAGATAGAATTGAACAAGGGTAAGCTCCACAGTTCAGTAACTGTGGTTTATGAGTCCAAAGGAAATATATAAACACTTCCTCAGTTTGCGGTAATCATTACACATCTCCAAATCATGGGAAGCTTCAGCATCCAAGCTCGTTTAACTTTAAGCCAGAGTTAGTCACAATACCGCTTACCTTTACAATAACTGAGCCGCTCTTCTGCTTTGCTCCCGCTATTATCCTAGCCCAAGATGGCTTCTAACAACATCTACACTCAGTGAGAGTTCCTCTGCGATGCTTACATCATAGCTACCCAATGCAGAGAAGACAACACAGACCTGCCATTCGGACAAACCAACAAAGGCCCCAATCTCTGCGCTACGGACAATGACGGCCAGCTCACCGCATAAGGCCAGTAAACATATCTTGTCTCTAACACCCGAAACTGGCCTTCGTGCGCGGTACTTGCTTACCCGCGCAATGCTCAGCGGCGGATTTGCCGACTTTTATACCAGCTGTCGTCTGGCGCCGAATAAGAGGGCATTTTTGGAGTGCGCATGTTTTGCGGATGATAGG
>Ga0335072_10013402_pt1 | contig 11682 bp, 11 predicted proteins | sample Lox_Sample_21_FD_206725 | JGI IMG/M metagenome (GOLD analysis project Ga0335072, IMG submission 206725) | Soil microbial communities from Loxahatchee National Wildlife Refuge, Florida, United States - Lox_Sample_2.1 | ecosystem: Environmental > Terrestrial > Soil > Wetlands | place: USA...
AACTAGCAACCCTTCGGTTAACAGCCGAATGCTCTACCGTTGAGCTACCGGGGATCCGTCGCAGGCAGGAGTAAAATTCTACAACAAACCAGTCGCGATGTGCCAACTTCGCCGTCTTTTGCCATCATGGGCCGGGCTCGGCACTCAAGCGGGTCGTCACGCTCTCCACTCTTCGCACCAAAGAACGGAATGTCTCGACGTGAGGCGCAAGTTCTTCTTCCGGCCGCCCCGGTTGAAAGGCTTCTATCGTTTGATTCAGATGCTCGAACGACTCATCCAACTCCGCCTCTCGTCCCTGCGTCCTGCCCCCTATCCTGTCCGCGAGGTTTTCCAGCGCTTCTGCCGCCTGGTCCTCAAACTCCCTGTCTGCCGCACGCACGGGGTCCGGCAGTTCGAAACCTCGGAGTCGCGCCCGGTATTTCCACAAAGTCACTTGGGCAAGGAATATGGTCCGCAGTTGCGGTTGCCATTGAATGATCCGCCTCCGCCACTCGAGATCCTGCTGGCGGGTATCTCTGAATTCCAATAGAACTCCGTCGGCGAGCGACCTCACGCTGTCGAAATTCGTATTGATCCTCTCCCGTAGGGAAAAATACCCGCTCGTTTCCGCTCTCAAGTCCGTTGAAACAGGTTTCCTTGTTAACTGAGCCAGAAGTCGCACACCGGACGTAAACGCCTTTTTCATCTGCTCGATGGCGGGTGCGCCCCAAAGCTGATCGAAAATAAGCCACATCATTATTAGACCGAACACCACGCCCACGACGCGGTCTCTTGCGATGGAAAGTGACGACTGGAATGCGAATTCTTGCAAATGGACCAAATAGTAAGCCAGAGCCACCTGCAAGCCAAAATAGGATAGCCGTGCGCTCGCCGTCATGAACCACGAAGCAAACGCCGTGACCAGGATAAAAATAACTGTGAATCCGCCGATCGAATCGATGTAGGGCAGGATGAAGATTTGCGAACCCATCCCGATTACAAAACCTCCCACGATGGCGCCGGCTATCCGCAGAACTTGCTTCTGCCGCGACGAACCGATCGTCGAGAGTGCCGTCAACAAGCACGTCGTGACGCAGGTGCTGATGCCCGGCCAATCGATGGCGTTGTAAATGATGTAGCACAGGCTGGCCGTCAAACAGCCCTTCAACGCGAATTTCAGATGCTCGACGTTTGACAACGCATCTTGAGCAAGGAGCCTTTGTGGTGGATCATCGCTTGTGAGTATTGTGGCGTCCGCGCCGTATGGATGAGAACCGGAGAGAACTTCTGCAACCAAGGAAACAGTCCTCTCCATTTCCGCCAGAAAGGGCGTCGCGGATAAGGCGCTTCCCCCACGGATGGATTCGTTTAGGCGGGGAATCTTCCCCGTCAGCAAGGCTGCCCGAATCGTCGCAATGTTCCCAGCCAGGTCTTGAACTCGTTTTCGATCTTCCTCCGAGAGTCGCAGGTCGGTGGTTGGCAGATTGGCTGCCACGTCGACGATCCCCCCGGTCAGAGCGACGACAGCCCCCATTTGCTCAATGTAAGCCGGCGAGTAGTTTGACCGTCGCAAAAGACGGCGCAAGCGCGAAGATCCCACCACGCCCAACCGCGTGATTTCCGTTACGGTCGCGTCATCGGTCGGGCAGCCCCCTGCGTAGCAGGTCAGCAACTTTTCCACCACAGCGAGTCGCTCGGCAACTGGAACAACTACGTTGTCTCCAGGTTTTCGGTTCGCAAATGCCAGCTCCAACGCCACGGTGGCGGCAAGTCCGATCGATGCTGAAAGCAAAACTCGTAGCGTGTCTTCAACATTTGTTTCTGCCGAAACGTATCGATCCCAAAGCGGCACTCCCACCGAGATCATGATGACGAACGCAGATGACGCGCCGTAATTGGTCATCACGCTGAGCAGGTAGAACGCCAGAAAGAACGAGAAAATGACCCATAGCAAATGCGCGGTCGGGAAGCTGATGACGAGCCATGCTGAGACCAGGAGATATGCCGTCCCGATGACCGTGAAAATGAACAAAATTCCCGCGGAATCCACCGTGGCTCGGGGATTTTCGCGCGATATTAGGAGCGCAAATATCGCTCCTTGGAACGCATACGAAATCTGAAAGGTCATGCAGACGATCATGACGATGGTCGCCGCAAGCACCATCCGCCCCACCAACGCTATCCGCCCCGGATACGGCCTCAGTTCTTCTTTGAGAACCTGTTTGACCCAGGAGAATGGCGGGGCCGGTCTTGTCAGGCTTTGCGCTGCAGTAGCCATGCTCAATTTCCGCGAATCGTGATCACGGCCGATGCGCCAATTCGAAACAATTCCTCAGGCGGATTTTCCACGCGCACGCGGACAGGAAATCGTGAGGCCAAATGAACCCAGTTCAGGGTTCGCTGCAAGTCCGGAAGGCCACCGGGTTGCGAAACCCAGCTCCCGATGATGTCCGGGTCCGGCGTCACTCCGAATCCGACGCTGTCCACCACGCCGGAAAAACGCACGGTCGGCTTCGACAAAACGTAAACATCGGCGTGCATTCCCGGAGTGATGTGTTGCAGTTGCCCTTCTCGGAAATTGCCGATCGCCCACCAAGTCCGCGTGTCAATCAGGGCAAAAATTTGCTGTCCGGCGTGGGCGTAAGCGCCTTCGGAAATCGTCAAGTTCGTGACTCGGGCGTCGAATGGCGCGTAAACGCGGCAATTATTCAGATTATAGCGGGCGTCTTTCACCGCCGCCTCGCGTTCGCCTCGCTGGTTGATCAACGGCTCCAGTGTCGTCACGGCGTGGCTCGCCTGCTCGTGCGCGGCTAATGTCGAATTCAATCGCGATTGCGAAAGCTGCAGTTGCGACTCTGCCTGCCTCAGAGCCTGCGCGTCAGCTACTTCCAGCGATCTCGCCTTGTCCACTTGGTCGGCAGTCACGAACTGCTTCGCCAGCAACGGTTCCAGGCGATGGAGATTGTCGTTTGAATATTGCCACTCAGCCCGGGCGCGGTTCACACCCTGCTCTGAATTTGTGACTTCGGCTTGCGCGCTGTGGATGTTGGCTTGCGCGACGGAAACGGCACTCACCAGCGCTGCAATCCTCCTCCGTTCGTCTTCGATTTGTCCTTCAAGTGTTGCCTGATCCGAGATCGCCCTTTCGAGCGCGTATTGATAGGGCCGTTCATCGATTTCAAAAAGAAGTTCGCCCTTTTTCACGAATTGATTGTCATGGACGTTCAGACGGATCAGCGGTCCTTCCACTTGCGGTGCGATCCCGATGAAATTTGCAAATATCTCCGCGTCATCGGTTCGCGGATAGCGATTGGAATGGTAGATGACTTCAAGCCCCAGTAGAATCGTCGCCAGCGCGATCCCGTAACTCACCCAGCGGGGAAGCTGATTTACCGTTTTCGTATTGGCGCCTGAATCCATCGCACCCGCTCCCCGTCAGCGAAAAAACATCAGCCACATCACAAAGGTAAAAAGCGCGGCAAGGCTCGGATAAGCCAAGACCGGCAAAGAGAGGTTCGTGTGAAACCACAAAAGCATCCACCGAACGAGTCCTGCAAGCAATACACCGATGGTTAGGCACAGCAGCCATGCGGGAAAGAATGAACCGAGAATGTCTACCGACGGAGCTCGCGAGCATCCTGCAAGCATGCACGGAATCAGCGGAAGTAAGAGTTGCTGTTTCATTGCCCGATTTTTTCTCGCAGCGTTCACGGCGCGGTCTTCGTCGCGCCCTGTTGAATCGAATCCCCGGTCCGGAACGCCAAATTCGCCAGCGCCGTCAGCACCTGTGTCCGCGCCAGCACGTCGGCCGAGCGAGCCCGCGCAAGCGTCTGCTGCGCAGCCGTGACGTCCAGCAAGTTCCGAAGTCCGTAATTGTAGGACTGAAGCGCCGCCTCGTACGACTGGCTGGCGGATTCGAGCAGGGCGGTGGCGGCCTGCCGCCGCCGAAACGCCGTAGTCAAATCCGAATACGCCGCCCAAACTTCGTCCTCGATTTCATCGCGCGTCACATCGGCCTGCGCTTCTGCCGCGTGAAGGCTTGCTTCGGCTTGCGCGACTCTGTTTTTTCGCGCGCCGCCGTCAAACACGGTCCACGTCAGACTCAGGCCGATACCCCCGGTCAGATCGGCGGTGTATCCCCAAGGCATTGCCTGCTGCATTCCGAACAGTGCATCCGCGCTGGGAGCAACGTTCAGGTTCAGCACCGGATAGTAAGCCGCCCGGGCCGATTTGACCTCCGCATTCGCCGATCGGATTTCCGCCACTTGCTGCATCAGATCGGGCCGCTGTCCGAGCGCGCGATCGATCGCTTCGTTCACGGTGTCCGCAACCGAATCAGGCGTTGGCACCTGATCGAGCGGCTGCACGTGAATCACAGAGGTCGGCGCGGCTCCCAATGCAGTCGCCAAATCGCCTCGCGCAACCTCTTCTTCTCCCAGCACAGTCTGCAAATCGTATTCCGCCTGCGCCGTGGCGCTCCGCGCTTCCAATACGTCCGGTAGCGTTGCCAGGCCGTGCGCCAATCGGTCCTCTGAAGCTTGCTGCACTGTTTGCGCATTTTTCAGGCTTGCTCGCGCGGCATCTTCCTGCCCGATTGTGTTCAACAACCGGTAGTAGGCTTCCTCCACCCGATAAATCACGTTGCGGTGGGTGTCGTTGAACGCGAAATTCGCCGCCAGCACCTCCGCCCTCGCCGCATTGATTCTTCCCGAACGCGCGCCGAAGTCGAAAATCGTGTAATTCAGGTCGAGCGCCACTTGGAAATCTTGTGTGGTTTGGCGGTAGAAGCGCGCTCCGAAGAAAATTTCGTCGCGCGAAGTTCGTGAAAGCGCCGCCGCTGCCAAAGCGGGGTATAGCTCGCCGCGCGTGATGCCGAGAGCCGCTGCTTGCGCGAGCGCCCGCTCCCATGCGACGCGCGTTTCCGGATTGTGTGATTCGGCCAAGTCGATCAGCTCCGCCAGCGTGTAAGTCTTGGCCGGATCTACAGTGAACCGGTAATCGTGAAATTGTTTGGCGTCCTGTTCGATTCCCCGTTCGATGGGCGCATGCCACGGTTGGCCTGCCGCGCTCGGGGCGCTTTGCGCGAGCGCGCCGCCCGCGTACGCCAAACCAGTGAAAAAAATTGCGGCCAGGATCAGAGCCTTCGCCAGTGTCTTTCGGGCGAGCAATTTTCCAATGAGACGGAACGCTCCCCGGGAAGGGTCAGGCCACAGCGAAACCCCAAGGAAAATCAGGCGCGGTCTCGGGAGTTTACACATCGCTAAGGGTCCCAAAAGTATCATGAGCTCGAAGAGGGATTCCAGCGATGGGTGGACCTCGCGTATTGCCACAATCTTGCACGAACCCGACGAAGCTTGTTTCCTTCCTGTTGGGCTTTCCGATCTTCACGAACGATCAGACGCATCGAGTAGTCGAGCAGGGAACCGGCCCCGGCGGCGTCGATTTGCAAACCTCCATGCACATCCGCGGCATCACAACGATGAAGCGAAGGCAATCACAGCCTTGCAAAGATCACCTCCGGGGAATGCGCGAGTCGAAACGCGGTACCAAACGCAAGCGGTCGATTTCTTACCGTATTTCTCCACATAATTCGAAGCAGAGCAATTGAGCCGGATCTTGTAATGCGAGTCGACGATTTTCCTTCGAAGGCTTCTGCGGGTTCGCAGCCCCCCTCACGAACTTCCCAGCACCACGCCGACGATAAACACCATCACGCCTCCCACCACCACCTGCATTGTCGAGGAAAGAATCGGCGTATCCATATAGTGATGCCGCACGTAGCTGATCACTCCCAGCTCCACGGCCACCACAATCACCGCGACCATAAAAGCCAGGTGGAAGCGCGGAATCAGAAACGGAAGTGTATGTCCGAGCCCGCCCGCCGCAGTCATGCCGCCGGTCACGAGCCCTCGAATCAGCGGCTGTCCTCGTCCAGTCAGCGAGCCATCGTCGGATAGCGCTTCCGCAAACGCCATCGAAATTCCCGCGCCCAGGGACGCCGCCAGGCCAACCAGAAACGCGTCATGCGTGTTCCGCGTGGCAAACGCAGCCGCAAAAATCGGTGCCAGTGTGGAAACCGACCCATCCATCAATCCCGCCAGCCCCGGCTGTATCACTTGCAGCACGAAAAGCTTCCTCTGCGACTCTGCTTCCTTCACTTGCGCGGCCGGCGTCAGATGTTCCTCTTCGAGCGATTCGGCCATGGCATAGTGCTGCCGCTCGACGTCCGCCAAATCTCCCAGCAGTTTGCGGATCGAGGCGTCGGTCACCTGCCGGATGGCTCGCTCGTAAAATCTCCTGGTCTCCAGCTCCATGATTTCCGCCTGCCGACGCACCGTCTTTAGACCCAGCGGACGCACCAGCCAGATCGCCCTCCGCTCGATGAATCCCTTCACGTGGTTGCGGCTGATCAGTGGAATGTGCTCGCCGAATTTCGCGCGGTACAAATCGATCAGCGCCTGTCGGTGTCGCGACTCCTCTGCCTGCATTTCCTCGAACACCTTCGCCGAAGATGGATAGGAATCGCGCAGCCCTTCGGCAAATTCGCCGTACACCCGCCCGTCTTCCTCTTCCAGCGAAATTGCCAGAGCCAGAATTTCGCGCTCGGAGAGGCTTCGAAAGCTTTTCTTGGCCATCGGTCTACCTCGGATGAATCAATGTCCGACAATTATACGAAAATCCCGCTCGGCGATGCGGGATTCGCTGCCCAATGCGGATATCCTTTGTGGCTAAATCGGGCCGCGCGTCATCTAACAGACAGTTGAAATATGTCCTGTGGGTCGCGGTTTCAACTGCGACGTAAATGGCGCACTTTCTTCATGGGCTTCAGCCCCTGAAGTACGACTCTGGTGTTTTTCAATGCAATGCTAATGCTCTGAAACCTTGAAAACGAACCGCCAACAAACTTGAGAGGAAAGATCCCATGGCAGAAACACTTGGTTTCATCGGACTCGGAAATATGGGCGAACCCATCGCCGCGAACCTGATAAAAGCCGGATTTTCGCTGAAGGTTTACAACCGCACCGCCGCAAAAGCCGCGCCGCTCGCCGCCGCGGGTGCCACGGTTGTTTCTCAGCCGCAGGATGTCGCCCAGCCCGGCAGGATCGTTTTCACCATGCTCGCCGATGACCGCGCCGTTGAAACCGTCTGCCTCGAGCGCGATTCCTTCGTGGAACGCCTCGGCAAAGGCGGCGTTCACGTCTCGCTCAGCACGATCTCTCCCGCCACGGCCCGCCATCTCGCAGAACATCACGCCAACTTCGGCGTCGCCTATGTCGCTTCGCCCGTTTTTGGTCGCCCGGAAGCGGCCGCCGCCAAATTGTTGTGGGTCTGCACATCGGGAAACGCTGAAGCGAAGCGCCGCGTCCATGGCCCGCTTGAAGCCATCGGCCAGGGCGTTTCCGATTTCGGCGAGGAGCCCGGCGCCGCCAACGTCCTTAAACTCTGCGGCAATTTCCTGATCGCCAGCGCCATCGAATCCATGGCCGAGGCTTTCACTCTCGCTCGCAAGAACGGTCTCGACGCCGCCAAGGTCGCCGAATTTTTCGGCAAGACGCTCTTCGCCTGTCCCATCTACCAGAACTACGGCAAAATGCTCGCTGCCATGAACTTCGATAAGGTGGGATTCGGCCTCGCGCTCGGCCTGAAAGACGTGAACCTCGTTCTGCAAACCGGCGCCGAGAGCGCCACTCCGGTTCCCATTGCCAGCCTCTTGCGCGATCGGTTCCTCGCATCCGTCGCCAAGGGCCGCGCGGAATTCGATTGGACCGCCGTCGCTCTCGATGTCGCCGAGCAAGCCGGTCTGAAGTAAGATGGGTGCTCTGGCGTCCGCCGCGTTCATCCGTTTTGTCGGCCGCCTCCCTGGACTCCACCGTCGAGCGCGCCGCCCTTGAAACCCATCGCAAAAACGCTGCTTCACGACTCGTTTCGTGCTGCCATCACTCTCAAGGGCGTCGACGGTCTTCTCGAAATGGCGGGCGGCGTGCTCCTCTGGTTCGTCAAGCCCGAGTTCCTCACACGTGGAGTTCGCCGTCTTCTGCTTCATGAACTCAGCAAGAATCCGCACGACTACATCGCCACGCACCTGCTTCATTCCACCATGAAGCTCGCCGCCGCCGATCCGGCCTTCGCCTCGATCTATCTCGTCACGCACGGTTTGATCAAAGCTCTTCTGGTCATCGCACTCTGGTTCGACAAAATCTGGGCTTATCCGCTCACGATTTTCGTCTTCGGCGCCTTCGCCGTCTATCAGACCTACCGTTTCGTCATCACTCACTCCACCTTCATGGCCATTCTCACCGTTTTCGACGTGCTGATCATCTATCTCACCTGGATGGAATTTCGCGAGCAAAAGCGCCGCCGCTCCGCCGCGCGGGCCGCCGCATCTTCCGCGCCTGTTTTGAATTGAGGATTGCTATTAAACGAACCTATGGCAGACTAAGGCGCCAACGGGAGCCCGTCACGATTTCCCCTCAAAAAAATCGCTCGAAATCGCGCGCTGAATCTTCGCGCAAACGAACCGGCAAACCTCGCCGCCCTGTTGCGCGCGCTTCCGCAAAATACGTTCTCGAAAAGCAGATTGGTTTTCTCTTGCGCCAGGCCAACCAGCGCCACACCTCCATTTTTGCCGCGCGCATTCCCGAGGGTCTGACCACCACGCAATTCGCCGCCCTCGCCAAGCTCCACGAAGTCGGCCCCTGCTCGCAGAACCATCTCGGCCGTCTGACTGCGATGGACGCTGCCACCATCAAAGGCGTCGTCGACCGCTTGACGAAGCGCGGCTTCGTCCTCTCTCGTCCCGACCGCCGCGATACACGTCTGCTCGTCCTGCGTTTGACCAAATCCGGTCTCGCCGCGATCGAAGCCGCCATCCCCTTCGCTGTCAGTGTCACTGAAGAAACTCTCCACCCTCTTTCTCCGTCCGAACGCGCCTCCCTCCTCAAGTTGATCCGCAAGCTCTGCTGAACTTCTCGTCACTAGGCGTCCTTCCGCCACGCTTGGTCGCGCGGCCCTAAATCTCCTTCCTCGCCTTGCGTCCCGCAAATTCGTTTGTATACTGACGGCCAGCAATTTCGAGGACACCCATGGCTCACGACGAACCCGCCAAGGCAGCTTCCGTTTCCAAACTCGTGATTCGCAATATCGGCCTGCTCCTTAGCGGCGATATCCGCAAGCCTCTCCTCGATGCGGACGCGGTCGTCGCCGTGAACGGCAAAATCACGGCGGTCGGCAAAGAAAAAGATCTCGATCTTTCCGGCGCCACCACCACGATTGACGCCAACGGAACCGCGCTTGCCCCCGGCCTGATCGATAGCCACGTTCATCCCGTTGTCGGCGATTGGACCCCGCGCCAAAATCAGCTCGGCTGGATCGATAGTTGCCTCCACGGGGGCGTCACCACGATGGTCTCTGCCGGTGAAGTACACACTCCCGGCCGCCCGAAAGATGTCGTGGGCGTCAAAGCGATGGCCGTCTTCGCCCAGCGCGCATTCACGGCCTTTCGTCCGGGAGGCGCTCGCGTGATTGCTGGCGCGCCCGTGCTCGAACATGGAATGGTCGAAGAAGATTTTCAGGAAATGGCCGCTGCCGGAGTGACACTGCTTGGCGAAGTCGGCCTCGGCAGCGTGAAGGACGGCCCCACGGCCCGCCAGATGGTCGCTTGGGCGCGCAAATACGGAATTCAAAGCACGATTCACACCGGCGGTCCGTCGATTCCTGGCTCAGGCTTGATTGACAAGGACGTTGTGCTCGATGCCGACGCCGACGTCATCGGCCACATCAACGGCGGCCACACGGCGCTGCCCGACGATCAGATCATCGCGCTTTGCGAGCGCAGCCCGCGCGGCCTCGAAATTGTCCACAACGGCAACGAACGCGCCGCGCTCCTCACCCTGCGCACCGCTAAGGAATTGAATCAGCTCGAGCGCGTGATTCTCGGCACCGATGCTCCCGCTGGCTCCGGCGTTCAGCCCCTCGGCATTGTCCGCATGATTTCGATGCTTTCCGCTCTCGGCGAAATTCCCGCCGAGACAGTTTTCTGTTTCGCTACGGGCAATACCGCCCGTCTGCGCTCTCTCGATGCAGGCTTGATCGAGACTGGTCGCGCCGCCACCTTCACTTTCATGGATCGCGCGCAGCACTCCTCCGGCAAGACGTTTCTTGAAAGCATTCAGAAGGGCGATCTGCCGGGCATCGGCATGGTGGTCATCGACGGCGCCGTCAGCATCCATCGCAGCCGCAACACTCCGCCCGCGACAAAGGTGCCGGAGATTCAAAATCCGGGACACTAGGCCTGCGCCGAGGTTGAATGCTTACCTGAGGGTGGACAGCCGGTCTTACGGGTGCCGGTGCAGCACGTGAGTCGCAATATCCGGCCAGAACTCCCGAAACACGTTCGTGAGCATGTCCCTGCCAATCGCATAGCCGTATTTCGTCGCAACCGATCCCGCCGTCCGGTCCTGGCTCGGGTAATACGACACCGAAACCGCCTGCGCGATCGCTTTCCCGAGCAGCTCCGAAATGTTGAAGCTGTTGTGTCCTTCATAGTTCGGCGTCACGAAAATCCGCGTCGACGAATAAAACGCGCGCTTCCAGAAAGAACCCGTGCCCATCGCATAATACCGTTCGTCCTGATGAAAAATCGTCGGCAGCACGAACACGACCATGTAATTCCCGTCCGTCTTATCGAGGAATCCCCGCCAGTAATATCTGCCAAACCCGGGCACCCCCTTTCCCAATTGCGGGTGCGCGTTGGTCCCTTCGGCCAGCATCGAAGTGATACCCACAAATATGAAGGACGAATAGTCGAAGCTGTTCCTGGTCGCAATCATGAAAGCCTGTTTTGGGGTCGGCGGCGGCGGAAGCGTCCCGGCACTGACGGCGCGAAAATTCGGCATAACGCCCAGAATCCGTTTTGGCTGCGGCGCCGGCTTCTGCAGGCACTGGCTCTGTGATTCCGTGCATGACTGCATCGTGTTTGCGCCTGTCGTCTGGGAATTCGACGCGGATCTCGATGGCTGCTGCTCTTTTTGTTGCGCTGTTTGGGAATTCTGTTCCTGTCCGGGCGGGTAGAAATGGAAATCGGGCGCAGCCGTCAGAATTGCAAATGAAGGAGGTGGTGGAAGCGGCTCAGAATCGGAAAACATCTGCTGGGCATAAACTGTCGGTGTGGCCAAAAGCAGTGCTAAGGGCAAACAAAAACGCAGCAATGAACCCCCTCGCTCACACGAAACCTCGAAATCTTGCGATGTGTTTCTGACGCTACAAGCCTACAGCAGGTTGTATCAGGTAAGCGAACCGGCGCGATGGAGATTGCCTTTATTGAAATGGCATGAGTCTGTTGACATCTCCATCTTCGGCGGCCCCCAAAATTGTCATTCCGAGGAGGAGCGGCCCGATTTTCGCGCCGACATCTCCGGACTGCTCGAAAATCGGGTGTCTTTGCGACGACGAGGAATCTCGGCGCTGGAACGGCGGACGCCTCGCACTTCACGGTTCGCGAGGATCTCATCAAGGCCAAATGACATTTGGCCTTCTCTCACCGCAGGCCGTCTTCGCCTTTGATTTGATCTTTGGTCAGCCCGCCCACGCGCGGCAGCGGCCGCCCGCTGTCTGTCACCGCGACGGCCACGACAATCTCGTTCGCGCGCGGCGCATCCGCAATTCGGATCTCCATTCCGTCGAAATGGCTCCGCACAAACGCTG
>Ga0335072_10013403_pt1 | contig 11682 bp, 9 predicted proteins | sample Lox_Sample_21_FD_206725 | JGI IMG/M metagenome (GOLD analysis project Ga0335072, IMG submission 206725) | Soil microbial communities from Loxahatchee National Wildlife Refuge, Florida, United States - Lox_Sample_2.1 | ecosystem: Environmental > Terrestrial > Soil > Wetlands | place: USA: Florida...
AGGCGCTGGGCGTCGGAGCGATTGCCGACCACGACCACGTCGCCCGGTGCCGCGCCGCTCCGGGTCGGATCCATCGAGTGCACCCACACGCGCCCCGAGAGCGCCTTGTCCTCGCCGGTGAGGAGCCTCGCGCCCAGCACCTCGACGATCGCCGAGACGTTGGTCGGCGCGTCGCGCAGGGTCGAGGCCTCACGCGTCTCGCGGATGAACCGGCGCGCGAGCGCGCGCTCGGTGACCACCCCGACCAGCGCCCCGTCGTCATCGACCACCGGGACGATCTCCAGGCCGGCGCGGGCCATCTCGAGCCCGGCCTCTCGGATCGGCGCGCTGCAGTTCACGATCGGGAAGCTCGACTGCATTACGTCGCAGGCGCGCACCATCACGTGGGGGAGGAACCGCGGTGTGGCGGCCCCGCTGCGCTCCAGCAGCCACCGGGTCTGGGCGTTGACCTCGCCCAGGCGTATCGGGACGTAGTCGTTGCGCGTGTCCAGGCGTCCCTTGAGCTCGGCGTAGCCGATCGCCGCGGCGATCGAGTCCGCATCGGGATTGCGGTGGCCCGTGACGTAAATGGTCGCCATTGGGGTGCGATTATCGCCGCTGATCGCGGTCGCGCGATAGCGTCCCGCGGGGCAAGGCGCCGCCGTGAGGCGCCGCCGACAAATTCCAGGGCGCCGCCGGCGGGCGCCCCGGACAAATTCCAGGGCGCCGCCGTCGGGCGCCGCCGACAAATTCCAGATCCACCCAGGTCGACCGCAAAGTCCCGAACGGAGAGAGAGCATGCCGTCTGCACCACAGATCCTTCCGACTCAGATCCTGGAGGGCACCGCCCCCGGCGTGAGGTACCGCCTGGAGGGCGAGCTCGTTCCGGTCCTGCACATGGCGCTCGACGGCCAGGTGCCCGTCTACTTCGAGCATCACGTGCTGCTCTGGAAGTACCCGCAGCTCCAGATCGGTCTGCACCCGCTCGGCAAGGGGCTCAAGCGCCGCGTGTTCGGCGGGATGCCGCTGCTGATGCTGGAGGTTCAATCAGCCGGTGAGGTCGCTTTCAGCCGCGACGCTCCCGGCCACGTGGTCGCGCTTCATCTCCAGCCCGGCCAGGGCATCATCGTGCGCGAGCACCAGTTCCTGGCCGCCACCGGCGGCGTTCAGTACGACTACACCCGCCAGCAGGGCTTCGCCAACATGTTCTACGGCGGCGGCTTCTGGGTCGACCAGTTCTTCGCCGGCGATCACGAGGGCGTGGTCTGGATCCACGGCTACGGCAACGTGTTCGAGAAGCAGCTCGAACCCGGCGAGTCGATCGACATCGAGCCGGGCGGCTGGGTGTTCCGCGACCACTCGGTGTCGATGTCGCAGGAGGTCTACGGCTTCAAGACCGGCTTCATGAGCGGTGCCGGCAACCTCGTGTTCAACCGTTTCACCGGCCCCGGCCGGGTCGGCCTCCAGAGCGCGTACTTCCACCCGCCGATCGAGGAAGGGGCCGGCGGCAACCAGCAGCGGCAGGGCGGTGGCCTGCTCGGCGGAATCGTCGGCGGCCTCCTCGACAACTGACGCCGTGAGCTTCACGCCCGGATACCTCACGGCGCATCCGCTCCCGCCCGGAATCGCCGGCGCACTCGGGCTGGGGGGTTACCAGCTGCTGGTCGATGTCGGCGGTGTCGGCGCCGGCCGGCTGGGGTCGCACGCGTTCCTCCTGGTGGCGCCCGACCCCGACCCGTCGCTCCCCGACGCCGGGACCCAACTGTCCCTTCACCAGCCGCGCCTGAAGGACGAGCCCGAGGCGGCGGCGTTCGTCCAACTGGCGGCTCAGCTCGGGTACCTGCGGCTCTCCGGCTACCGGCTGGCGCTCGAGCGCGTGGGTCTGCGCAGCAAGGTGGCGGTGGTCAATCCCGCCACCGGAGGGGTCGTGGCGACGATCCCGGACAAGGCGCCCGGGCGGCTGTTCGGAGGCGGCGCGAGCGCCCCGCGGCTGCTGGCGGCCGCGCGCGAGCTACCCCCCGCCGGCCCGCCGCCGGACCTCGATAGCCCGGAGCAGCTCCGTCAGGTGCTGCTGGCGCTGGCGCTGCGCGACGAGTCGATCGGTGGCGCCGAGGCCGCCGACCTGGCCGATCGTGCGCTCGAGCTGGTGCGGCAGGGTGGGGGGTTGGACCCGCCGGCCGCGCTCGAGGCGGCCAAGGCTGATCGCGCGTAGCTCGCCCCCGGCGCCGGGGTCGGCGCCGACCGGTGGCCCCGGGCGTCGGCGCCGCGGCCGATAGGTGGCCTCGGGCGTCCGAGCCGAGGCAGTGGCCTCGGGCGTCGGAGCCGCCGCCGATAGGTGACCCGGCGTCGGCGCCGCCTCCGATCCAGCCACGTAGCATGCGTGATACAGTCATGTAACGTGACTGAGACAGCGATCGCACTCGATTCCGAGCGCCTCGACCGGGTGCGTGACCGCTTGCGCGACCGCGACTGGCGCGAAGTCACCGTCGAGGAGCTCGCCGCCTCGCTCGGCATGTCGCGGATGACCCTGCACCGGCGGGGACTCAGCAAAGACGTGCTACTCGGACAGCTCGCCGGTCTGCTCGAGGGCGAGTACCGCGAGGCGATCCTGCCCGCGCTGGTCTCGGCCGAGCCGCCACCGGAGCGCCTCCGCGCCGCCCTCAGCGCGCTTTGCCAGGTCAACGAGCGTTACCTCGGTCTGCTCGAGGCGCTCGGCCGGGCCAGCGCGTTCGTCTTCCACGAGGAGGGCGAGGGCCCCGTGCTGACCAAGGTGACGTTCACGGACGCTCTGCGACGGATCCTCGAGGATGGCATCGCCGACGGCACGCTCCGGGCCGACAACCCGACCGAGATGGCCACGTTGCTGTTCAACGCCACCGGCTGGACGTACCGCCACATGCGCACCGGGCACCGCTGGTCGCCCGATCAGGTGCGCGACCAGCTCGTCTCGCTGCTGCTCGATGGAGTCACCGCATGAGTGCGGCTGCGATCGCACTGCCCGGCCCGCGGGAGCGGGTCGATCGGCGCGGCATCGGCGTCCTCGCCTGCGGACACGCGTGCGTCGACATGGCCCAGGGCGCCGTCCCCGCCCTGCTCCCGTTCCTGATCCACCACCGGGGGTACAGCTACGCCGCGGCCGCCGCGCTGGTGCTGGCGATGACCATCACCTCCTCGCTGATCCAGCCCGCGTTCGGCCACTACGCGGATCGCCGGTCGCTGCCCTGGCTGTTGCCCGCCGGCGTGCTGATCGCCGGCATCGGGATCGGGCTCACGGGGCTGATGACGTCCTATCCGCTGACGTTCGCTACGGTCGCCCTCGCGGGCGTCGGCGTCGGTGCCTATCACCCGGAAGCGGCGCGCTACGCCAACTACGTCTCGGGTCGTCGCCGCGCGAGCGGTATGAGCTTGTTCTCGGTTGGGGGCAACGTCGGCTTCGCGCTCGGGCCGGTGCTGGTGACCCCGGTCGTGCTCCTGTTCGGGCTGTCGGGAACGCCTTGGCTGATCCTTCCGTACATAGCGATCTCCACGATCATCGCGATGAGCGTGCCGCACCTGCTCACGTTCCGCCCAGACGCCCCGCGGGCCTCGGCCCAGGCTTCATCGTCCTCGGCTAAGGCTTCACGGTCCCTCCGCCACGGCTGGTCGCGTTCGGATCACGGCTCATCGTGGTCTTCCGACCACGGCCGATCGCCCGCGGTGAACGGCTCGCCGTCTTCCGACCACGGCGCGTCGCCCGCGGTCAACAGCTCATCGTCTTCCGACCACGGCCTGTCGCCCGCGGTGAACGGCTCGTCGTCCTCCGACCACGGCCTGTCGCCCGCGGTCCGCGGCTCATCGTCCTCACAACCCGGCACGTCTACGGCGGTGGCGTCGCCCGCCCCGGACCGGTGGAGACCGTTCTCGCTGGTCGCCGGCGTGGCGGCGTTTCGGTCCGGCGCCTACTTCGGCCTGCAGGCGTTCATCCCGTCGTACTTCATCTCCCATTTCGGCGCCAGCGCCAGCCAGGCCAACGCCGCCCTGACCGTGTTGCTGGTGTCGGGTGCGGTGGGAACGCTCGTGGGCGGACGGTTGGCCGATCGCATCGGCCGTCGCCCGATCCTCGTCGGCTGCATGGCGGTGCTGCCGCCGCTGATTCTGTTGGTGCTCGTGAGCGGACAGCTGTTCGGCTACGTCCTGCTCGCCCTCGTCGGCTTCTTCATCATCGGCAACTTCTCGGTCACCGTGGTGCTCGGCCAGGAGTTCCTGCCCAACCGGATCGGGATCGCCGCCGGCGTCACCCTCGGCGCCGCGATCGGCGTGGGCGGGATCACCTCCGCGCTGCTCGGGCTGCTCGCCGACGCCGCCGGGCTGACCGCCGTGATAATCGTGATCGCCACGCTCCCGATCCCCGGGCTCCTCTGCGCCCTCGCGCTCCCGCGCCGGGGTGGCGTCCGGGACGGCGTCACCGCCCCGGACGGCGTCACCGCCCCGGACAGCGTCAGCGTCGCTCGGGCGAAGACCGCTGGCGCCAACTGACGGCGGTCGGTCAACGAGCAGCACCGGCTTGCCTCTTCGACTCACTAATAGCCGTTCACCGACGGCGACGCGATCGATCCAGTGGCCAAGGCGGTCACGGAAGGCGTCCGCGTTGATTGCCACCGGCTGGTTGTCAGGGACGGGCGGGGGCGGTACATGCTCGCCCGAGAAGTGGAGCTGAGGGGACTCGAACCCCTGACCTATGCGCTGCCAGCGCATCGCTCTGGCCAACTGAGCTACAGCCCCGTCGAATGCGAAGTCGTCCGCAAGGTTAATGCATGACTGCTGTCCGTTGCGACATGGGGTGAGTCGCAGACTCACATGCTGCCTAGTCGCGAACTGCGACGCCGGCAGCAGGAAAGATCGATCGAGGTCGCCGCAGTACACACCAAAGAGATCCACCTCATCCTCGTTGTAGGTGCGGCGGACGTGGCCGCGCGGGGTGCATCGCGACGTTCGGAGCAGGACGACAATCACGTCGCCTTTTCGGGTTAGGTGGCCCCATTTGACCTGGACACGAAACAGCTGATCGGCGATGTCCAGAGCGAGATCGACCCGGCCGTGCTCACTGACCGGCCTCCAGACCCGTACGCCGAGCCTCATCGCGGCCAGCACGATCGCCTGCTCGGCGATGGCTCCCTTGTCGTTCGAATTCAGCACGAACGTATGTTCGCATGAGGGGCGGACGGAAAGAGGTTGAGATGCAGGCGAAAACGCCCGCAAAGAGGACGGTGGCGCTGGTGGGGATCCAGTGCGGCGGTGGTTATCCCGGCGGGATGAACTCCGGGACGTCGAGCCCGTCGTCCGCCACCGATGGCCGTGCCCGTTCCTCCTCGCCGTCCGGCTCCTCACGGCCGGCACGACGACTACCCGAGCGGGCCCCCGCGCCCCGGGATCCGCCCACGCCGGCCTCGGCGCCCCGCGACACGCCACCGCCACCGCCCCGCGACCCGCCACCGTCGCCACCGCCGGCGACTCGCTCCACCCGCTCGATCTGCGCCACCAGCTTCGAATGAACCCGCTGGACATCACCCAGCAAGCGCTCGGCGTTCGACCGCAACGAGTTGCTCATTTCCCGGAGGTTCCCGACAAGCTCCAGCCCCTCCGTGCGGACACCATCCGCGGTGGCGCGAGCATCTTCGAGCAGACTGCGCGCGCGCTGCTCGGAATCGGCGCGGGTGCCGGCAGCGGACTGCTGCGCCTCCTTGATGATCTCGCTGGCGCTGTCCTCGGCCCGGGCGACGATTCCGAGCGCCTCGTTCGCGGCGGCTGTCTTGGCCGCCTCGGCGTCGGCGCGGCCGGCCTCACGCAGCCGGGTGGCCTCGGTCTGCGCCAGCCGTTCGATCTCGGCGGCCTCTTCCTCGGCCGCGCTGACGCGGTTGTCGGCGGCGCGCTGGGCCTCGGCGATCCGGTCACGGGCGCGCTGCTCGGCCTCGGCGCGAGCCTCCTCGGCTTCGGCCCGGAGCTTCTCGGCGGTCTCCTCGGCCGCGGCGACGATTGCGGCGACACGCTCGGCCGCGACGGCCGCGCTCACGGGATGGGATCGCGAAGACTCGGGGTTCTCAGCCACGGGGGGATGGTAGAGGCGCTTCGTGGTGCCGCGGGGGTCGACACCGCCGGTGGCCCCCTGTCGAAGTAACCTCCCGATTGGTGGCTGAACGACGTTACGACCCCAAGCTGATAGAGCCCAAGTGGCAGGAGATATGGGCGCGCGAGCGCACGTGGGAGGTCTCCAACGACCCCGACCGGGAGGATGGGCGGGAGAAGTCCTACGTGCTCGAGATGCTGCCCTACCCGAGCGGCGAGCCGCACATCGGGCACCTGAAGAACTACTCGCTGGGCGACGCGATTGCGCACTTCCACCGGCGCACGGGCCAGCGCGTGCTGCATCCGATGGGCTACGACGCGTTCGGCCTGCCCGCGGAGAACAACGCGATCAAGACGGGCGTCCACCCGCGCGAGGCGACGAACCGGTCGATCGCCACCTTCCGTGAGGCGTTCCACCGCTGGGGCATCTCGATTGACTGGAGCCGCGAGCTGGCAACTCACGAGCCGTCCTACTACCGCTGGACGCAGTGGATCTTCCTGCAGCTGTTCAAGCGCGACCTGGCCTATCGCAAGACCGCGGCGGTCAACTGGTGCCCCGTCGACCAGACGGTGCTGGCCAACGAGCAGGTGATCGACGGACACTGCGAGCGGTGCGGCGCGCTCGTCGAGGTGCGCCAGCTCGAGCAGTGGTTCTTCCGCATCACCGACTACGCCGACCGGTTGTTGGACGACCTCGACACGATCGATTGGCCCGAGCACGTCAAGCGGATGCAGCGCAACTGGATCGGCCGCAGCGAAGGTGCCGAGGTCGTGTTCCGCTGCGAGGAGCTCGGGATCGACTACTCGGTCTTCACCACCCGGCCCGACACGCTGTTCGGCGCCACCTTCTTCGTCATGGCCCCCGAGCACCCGGACGTGTTCAAGCTCGCCCAGGGCACCGACTACGAGCAGCAGGTCCACGAGTACGTGAACCGGTCGCTGACCGAAACGCCGGAGCTGCGAGGCGACACCGAAAAGCCCAAGACCGGCGTCGCGCTCGGGCGGACCGTGACCAATCCCGTCACTAACGAGCAGATCCCGATGTACGTGTCCGACTACGTGCTGATGGAGTACGGCACGGGCGCGATCATGGCCGTGCCCGCGCACGACCAGCGCGACTACGACTTCGCCAAGGCGTTCGATCTCCCGATCCGGCAGGTGGTGGCGCCCGCGGACCGCGGCGGCGAGGCGGTCGGCGGCGAGGCGGACCGCGGTGGCGAGGCGGAGCGCGGCGGCGAGGCGGAGCGCGCCGGCGAGGCGGACCGCGACGGAGACGGCGACCCGGAATCCGGCATGGAGGACGGCCAGGCGTTCGTCTCCCACACCGAGAACGAGGTCCTGATCAACTCCGGGCCGTTCACCGGCCTGAACACGGTCGAGGGCCAGCGCGCGATCGTCGACTGGCTCGATCGCGAGGGAAAGGGCCACTTCTCGGTCAGCTACAAGCTGCGCGATTGGCTCGTCTCGCGGCAGCGCTACTGGGGCTGCCCGATCCCGGTCGTGTACTGCGGGCGCTGCGGCATGGTCCCCGTGCCCGAAGAGGACCTCCCGGTCGAGTTGCCCGACATCGAGGACTATCAGCCAAAGGGGCGCTCACCGCTGGCCGCGGCCGAGGACTGGGTGAACACGCGCTGCCCGGAATGCGGCGGCAAAGCAAAGCGCGAAACCGACACGATGGACACGTTCGTCGATTCGAGTTGGTACTACCTGCGCTACTGCGACGCCCGCAACGACGACGCCGCCTGGGATCGGCGAGTGCTGCGCCGCTGGATGCCGGTCGACCAGTACATCGGTGGCGTCGAGCACGCGATCTTGCACCTGATGTACTCGCGGTTCTTCGTCAAGGCGCTCGCGGACATGGAGCTACTCGACGTGCAGGAACCGTTCCAGGCGCTGTTCACCCAGGGGATGATCCTCGGCCCGGACGGCAACAAGATGTCGAAGTCGTTCGGGAACGTGATCAGCCCGCAGCCGATCGTCGACCGATTCGGCGCGGACGCGGCACGCTGCTACGTGCTCGTGATCGGGCCGCCTGACCAGGACGCCGCGTGGGCGGACACGGGTATCGAGGGCGTTCACCGCCGCCTGCTGGGCCGCCTGTGGCGCCTCGCCGATGAGCTGATAACCGACCTCGACGGCATCGGCCCGGACACGAGCGCGCAGCCGAGCAACCCCACCGGCGATGGGCTGACGATCGTGCGCAAAGCGCACTGGGCGATCGACAAGGTCACGCGCGACATGCTGGGCCGGTTCGCGTTCAACACGGCGATCTCGGCGATCATCGAGCTGATCAACGAGATCTACAGATACCCGCAGGCGGATCCGCAGGCGCGGCGCTTCGCCACCGCCACCGCGGCTTCGCTCGTGTTCCCGTTCGCTCCCCACCTCGGAGCCGAGGCGTACGAGATGCTGACCGGCCGGCGCGTGTGGGGGGAGCCGTGGCCGGACGCTGACCCCGATCTGCTCCAGACCGAGACCTTCCAGCTCGTCTGTCAGGTCAACGGGAAGGTCCGCGACCGCGTCAGCGCGCCCACGGGCGCGAGCAAGGAGGAGCTCGAGAGGCTCTGCCTCGACTCCCGCGGCGTGCAGTCGCACCTGGACGGCCAGCAGATCGCCAAGGTGATCGTGGTGCCGGACAAGCTGGTCAACGTCGTCGTCCGCTAGTGGCCTACGTCGCGGTCGTCGGGCCGGGGGATGCCTCGCCGGCGGAGATCGAGTCGGCTGAGCTGATCGGCCGCGGAGTCGCCCAACGTGGTGACACACTCGTGTGCGGGGGCCTCGGCGGCGTGATGGAAGCTGCGTGCCGCGGGGCAAACTCGGTCGGCGATACGACCGTAGGCATCCTGCCAGGCAGCGACCGCGCCGCCGGTAACGAATGGCTGACGATCGCGCTTCCGACCGGGCTGGGCGAGCTGAGAAACGGCCTCGTCGTGCGCGCCGCCGACGTTCTCGTCGCGGTTGGCGGGGCGTACGGAACCCTGTCCGAGGTCGCGCTGGCGCTGAAAACGGGCGTGCCGGTCGTCGGCCTGCACACGTGGGAGATCGATGGGATCGAGGTGGCCGACTCGCCGGCGGACGCGATCCGGGCCATCCAGCGGCACACATAGACTGGACAGAAGTGGCGTCCTTCAAGCCCGCCTACCTGATCCACGGCGACGATCACGGCCGCATCGCCGAGCGCCGGCGCCGGCTGCGCGCGCTCGCCGAGTCCGCGAGCGGCGCCCAGGGGATCGAGGTGTTCGAGGGCGATGCGTCCACCCCGGAGGCGGTGGCGAATGCCCTGAACTCGCTCACGTTCGCGCTCGGGCGCCGATTCATCATCGTCGACGGCACCGAGCGCTGGACCGATAAGCAGTTCGACCCGCTCGAAACGGCGCTCAAAGACATCCCTCCCGACACCACGGTCTCGTTCTTCGCGCGCGAGGACGGGCGGACGAAGGCGCCCAAGCGGCTGCACGACGCGGTCAAGAAGGCCGGGGGCGACATCAGCGCCGAGGAGAGCGTCAAGCCGTGGGAGCTGCCGAAGTGGGTCATCGCTCGCGCGAAGGAGCTCGGGCTACAGATCGAGCCCGACACGGCTGGAGCGCTGATCGCGCACGTGGGCGACCGCCAGCAGCGGCTGCTGCGCGAGCTCGAGAAGATCGCCCTGTACGCCGGCCAGGGCGCGCGCGTCGACGGCACGATGGTCGACGAGCTGACCGCGCCCTCGGCGGAGCACCGGGCATGGTCGCTGGCCGACACGATTCTGGCCGGCGACGCGGCCGCGGCGACCGGGCTCTACCTGTCGCTGCGCAGCCAGGGAGAACGGCTCCCGGGCCTGCTCTACTGGATGAGCCAGCGGGTCCGGACGGCCCACGAGGTGGCATCCGCGCTCGAGGCGGGCGTGCCCGAGGCGCGGGTCAAGCGCGGCCTGCGAATGCCGTCCCGTGCCGCCGATCGGCTGATGGCCGACGCCCGGCGTGCCGGCTCGGAACAGCTTCAGCGAACGATCGAGGAGCTCGCGGAGCTCGAGCTCGCGTCTCGCGGTGGCGGCAGTGGCGCCGCCGGCGAGGACACCGTCGCGCTCCTCGCGATTCGCGAGGTCGCCGGCGGCTGAGGCGCCGATGGGAGCCGCCGGTGGGCGCCACCGGTCGGAGCTAGATCACGTGCAGCGCCAGCGCCGCGACGACCGCCAGGACCACGACGATCAACGCCGGCAGGAAGTGCAGGATGCGGTTGCCTTCGCGCCGATACGCCGGCGGCGTGTTCGCCGCGTTGCGCATGACCAGAGCGGCACCGCGGGAGGCGACGGCGTCGTCTCGCTCCAGCCGTAAGCGCTCGATCGTGGTCGACAGCTCGTCGCGCTCGGCGGCCACGTGATCGCGGGCCACCAGCGCCGCGTCGCGCGCCTGCACCGCCGCGTCGCGTTCGGCGACGAGCGACTCGCGCCCGGCCACGAAGTCGTCGCGCTCGGCCAGCGCGCCCTCCTGCGACGCGAGGGCGCCGGCGAGCTTGTCCGAGAGCTCGTCGCGCTCGGCGATCGCGGCGCGTCGCTCGGCCAGCGCCTCGTCCCGGGCGGCGAGGGCGGCGTCACGCAGTCGAAACGCCTCCTCACGATCCTGCGCCGCGGCATCGCGCGCCGTCACGGCTTCGTCGCGGAGCTTCAGCGCCTCGCCCCGCGCGCGCATCAGCCGCTCGCGCTCTTCGGCGGCCGACTCCTGGGCTTCGCGCGCGGCATCGCGTGCGCCCGACACCTCGTCGAGCTTGGCGCCGCGCCGGGCCAGTTCGTTGGACAGCTCCGCGATCTCGGCCTCGCGACCCTCGAGCTCGCGCTGGAGCCGGTGGTTCTCGCGGCGCGCCCGTACCAGCTCGGCAGATGGGGTGCGCGAACGTCGCGACGTTGATGCCGACGGTGAAGATGCCGAGGCCGACGACGATGCCGGGGCCGACGCCTCCTCGCTCCCGCGTGAACGCCGGCGGCGCCGCCGCGAGCCGGGCATCGGCAGCGAGATCGTGATGTCGGGAGCGACGTTGAGCTCAGCCTCGACCCAGTGGTCCTCGTTCTCCTCGTAGGGGAACATCGCCTTCCACGGCTCGCCGTCCTCGGCCGCCCACGGCTTGTCGTCCAGGTCGGCGAGCAGGCGTCGCTGCTCGTCGTCGGCCACGAGCGTCAGGCTCGGGCGGATGAAGCGCCGGCCGCGCACGCCGGACCAGCGACCGTTCACTTCGAACCGGTCTCCGGTCATCTCGAAACGATCAAGATCGAACGCGGCCATGCCCGTTCCAGTGCTCGCCGACTCGACAGCCTCCGCCATCAGAGTCCACAAGTTACCCGTCGGGCGCCGCGGGCGCGGCCTCGCAAGCGCCGTTGCAGCGCCGGCTCAACCCGAGAGAACGTCAGCCGCGGCGCACGCGAGCCGCGCGCGACTTCTTACGCGCGCCGGCGTTGCGGTGAAGCGCCCCGCGCTTGACCGCCTTGTCGATCGCCTGGACGAGCTCACGGTGCTCGGTGTCGGCCTGGGCATCCTCGCTGGCGGCGACCGCGCGCTCGAGGCGCCGGAAGAGGGTCTTGATCTTCGACGTGTAGCGGCGGTTCTCGAGGCGCTCGCGCTCGGCGCGGAC
>Ga0335072_10013404_pt1 | contig 11681 bp, 13 predicted proteins | sample Lox_Sample_21_FD_206725 | JGI IMG/M metagenome (GOLD analysis project Ga0335072, IMG submission 206725) | Soil microbial communities from Loxahatchee National Wildlife Refuge, Florida, United States - Lox_Sample_2.1 | ecosystem: Environmental > Terrestrial > Soil > Wetlands | place: USA...
CCGTGTCGATCGCCTACGCCAGGCGCGCCCTGACGGCCCGCAGCCGGGCGCTCAGGAACGAGGACGGGTCATCGTAACCGGTATGCCATTGCGCCCAGTCCCTCATGCCAGCATCCCCGACTCCAGAAACGCTCGGATGTCGTCCAGGCTGACTCGCCATTCCGAGATCGCCTGGCCGTCCTCGTCGACGACGGACCGGGAAGCAACGGACTGCCACGGCGCAGCCGGATCGAACTCATGCGAGAGCTGGTCAAGGAATAGCAGGCTATTCTGCACGAAAACATCGGGCCCCTGGCGGTACAGCGGCCACACCTCAACGAAATTAGCGCTCGACGGATCGCTAACCGACGTGGCCAGGCATGACGTCGATTCCCCGGCCAGCAGCCGCTGCAGGCCCTCCGCCCAGCTTTGCCGGTATTCGTCGACGCTCCAGAACCCGATTACCGACTCGAAACGCTCGTGATCGTCCCCGAGCCGGAGCTCGCCGATGGCAACCAGCGGATCTCGCTCGTCAAAGCCCGTAAACGCGATGCTGAAGTCAGCCAACTCAGTTCTTCACCCGCTCGGTCAGATCCCAGTTCCAGGTACCGGTCCGCTGGCCCCGCCGGTTGAACACCTTCCAGCCGCTGGTGACATTATGGGCGTCGCGGTCCGGGGTTATGTATTCCTTGCCGTTGGTGTAGACGGGCATGCCGTGGGAATTGAATGGCGCCTTCTGCGGCGCCATTTTCTTATCGTAGCCCAGGATTCCGGCTTGCTCGTCAACCTCTTCTTTCGTCTTGGGGTCTTGCGTGTCGTAGTTGATCAGGGGCCCGGGTTCGCCGACCGGGGTCTTCAGGATCTCGGGGCCGATGTCGCCGGGCGGAGTCAGCAAGATCTCCGGTCCCAGCTCGCCCGGCGGCGTGATGAGGATCTCCGGGCCGAGCTCCGCGCCGGGGGTCTTCAGGATCTCCGGGCCGAGCTCCCAGCCCGGGGTCTTCAGGATTTCCGGGCCCGCGGGTTCGCCCGGCCCGGGGAAACCGGCGAGGGTGTCCCACATGGGCTGGCGGCCGAGCCAGCTTCCCACCGGTCCTTGTGCGCTGAACACGTCGCCCAGCTGGCCGGCTGCTTCGGATACCTGGGCGGCCGCGCGATCCCCGGCCGCCTGCCAGGCGGCCACGGCGGTCGTCGCATCCTGTTCTGCCGCGTTGGCAACGCTGACGTAGCCGCTGTCATCGCCGCTGACCTGGGCCGCATCGGCCGCGGACGCATAGGCCGCGACCTTCTCCTGCGCCGTGCGCAGGCACCCGGCATAGTCCTGGACGGCCGAGGCGATCCGGGAGAGCGGCGCCTGAGCACCAACCACGCCCTGGGCCAAGTCTCCGGTAAAGGCGGTGTAGGCATCGGAGGCATCCCCGGTCCATTCGGCGCCCGACCGGATCGACGCCGTGACCTCGCGAGTGCTGGTGCCCAGGTCGCCGGTGCCCTGCGCGATGGCCCGCAGCTGGCCGGCGAGCTGCTCGAGAAGGTCCGGATCGCCGCCGGGCATGGCCAGGCCGCTCATCGCAGATCCTTAAAGATCCCACCCGCCTTCGCGGCGATGGCCCGGTCGGTGCCGGAGTAGTTTGCCGCCGAGGCGGTCAGGCTGGCACTGACATGCCCGTAGGCCGCGCCCATGGCGAAGAACGTCCTGGACCCTTGACCGGCCGCGCCGGTCAGCGCCGCCGCCAGCCCGGCATGACCCGCCGAGCCGGCCAGCCCGGCCAGCGTGTCCGCCGCGTCCCCAGCGATGAGCTCGCACCGGCCCTGTAAGCCGTCGACATCCTCGCTGCCCGCACGCAGCTTGGCCGCGTTGACCGAGAACCCCTCGCCCACGCCCAACCAGCCCCCTTCGTTAGTGCCCCGGACCGCCGCGATGAACGAATTGTCAGCCATAGTAAGTATGGGCGATTCGCCGCAGCCGTTCGGCGGACACGGCCGAAGCGGTCCCCCGCGCGAGATAGGTGCCCGCATGCCGGTTGCGACGGGGTCGACCAGATATCAGACATAAGTGGTACCGGAACGCCCGCCGAAACCCGCCGGGTCAGTTGCCTGCTTGTTTCTCCAGGGCGGCTTCGTAGGCGCGCATCGCGGCGACGACCTTCGCCCGGTCGGCCGGCGTCAGCGCCGACAGCACCTCGGTCCAGGCGCTGGCACTGCCGGAAAGCCAGTCCCTGATCGGCTCGGCATAGTCGGGTGCGATCGCGACGATCCTGCGCCGCCGGTCCGTATCGTCCTCCTCCCGCGTCAGAACCCCGTTCCGCGACAAGTCGCCGACCATCAGGCTGACGGTGGTGGGCGCCACCTCCAGCCGGTCAGCCAGCTGGCTCACGGTCAGCGGGCCCTCATATTGCAGGTAGGCCAGCAGGGCGAGGTGCCGCGGAGCGAGGTCCAGCCCGCGCAGGGCGGCCGGCATCGGCAGTCGCTTGGCCCGTGCCCGATGTGAAGCTTGCGGGGAACGAGCCGGCCCTCATCACCGCTCTGACCGATGCCGTCGTCGCGGTGTACGGCGAATGGGCCCGCGACATCGTGGTCGTCCATCTCGACGGCATACCGCAGGGCCGCTGGGGCATCGGCGGAGCGGCTGCCGATGACGCCGCGCCGGCGATCACGTTCGGAATGCGAGAGGCGGCCCTCACCCGGCCCGACGGCGACGAGATCGCGGCCCGGCTCGTTGCGGGACTGACCGACGCGGTCGCCAGCGTGCTCGGCGAGCAGACGCGCGGCGGCACCAGCGTCGAGCTTGTCGCCACGCCGCCGGGCCGCACCGGCCTCGGCGGCGTCATCTCCGAATAGCCGCCTTAGCCGCCTTAGCCGCCTTAGCCGCCTTAGCCGCCTTCACCGCCCTACCGCCTTCCTGCGCGCCAGCCAACCTGGCCAGGTCTCTGCTTACCGCTTCTGGTGCGCGCCCGCGATCGCCTCGGTCATGCCGCGGTTCGCGAGCGCGTCGGCGCGTTCGTTCCCGGCGTTCCCGGCGTGGCCCTTCACCCAGCGCCAGTCGATGTCGTGGTGCTCCATCGCGAGCTCGAGTCGCTGCCAGAGGTCGGCGTTCTTGACCGGCTTCTTGTCCGCGGTCTTCCAGCCGTTCTGCTTCCAGCGCGGCAGCCACTTGCTGACCCCGTTGCGCAGGTAGGTGCTGTCGGTGTGCAGCCGGATCGGAACCCGCCGGTTCAGGCTCTCCAGCGCCTGGATCGCGGCCATGAGCTCCATGCGGTTGTTCGTGGTCGGCCCCGGATCGCCGCCATGAAGGTCCTTTTCGTGACCGCGGTAGTACAGCACCGCGCCCCAGCCGCCCGGGCCAGGGTTGCCGCTGCACGCCCCGTCGGTGTAGATGTCCACGGCCTCGCCCGCCGCCCGATCTGGCATGCAGGCAAGATACCGCCCGCGGGTCAGCCGGTCGCGGCGGCGGGCAGGACGGGCACGGCGTTGGCCCGCACCACCTCGGAGTAGAAGCGGGCGCTTGACTTGGGGATCCGCCGCTGGGTTCCGAAGTCGACGAAGACGATCCCGAAACGCTTCTGGTAGCCCCATCCCCACTCGAAGTTGTCGAGCAGCGACCAGAGGTAGTAGCCGCCCAGGTTGGCCCCGTCCCTGATCGCCCGGGCGGCGGCCGCCAGGTGCGACTGCAGGTAACTGACCCGCTCGAGGTCGTTGACCTCGCCTTGCGGGTTCACGTAGTCCTGGGCGGCGCAGCCGTTCTCGGTGATGTAGAGCGGCAGGCCCGGGGCGTCCTTGGACAGGCCCATCAGGGTGTCGTAGAGCCCGTCGGGCTCGACCAGCCAGCCCATGTCGGTGCGCTCCAGCCAGTCCGGGGCGTACTCGACGACGCCCGGCATCTCGCCCGGAACCGGCCGCTCGTACCGCCGGAGGTCGGCCGGGTCGCCCGCGCGCAGATAGACCGGCGCGTAGTAGTTGACGCCCAGGAAGTCGACCGGCTGCGCGATGAGCTCCAGGTCGCCGGGCGCGATCAGCGACCGCGGCGGAAGCATCTCCGGCCGGACGTGCCCCGGATACCGTCCGTGCAGCACTGGCTCGATGTAGAGGCGGTTGAGCTCGGCATCCCTGGTCAGCCGGGCCTGTTCCAGGACGTCCGGGTGGCCTCCATCGGGCGCCTGCCCGGGGTGCGGGTCCCGGCCCGACCCGAGCGCCCGCACCGGATGCATGTCATAGGTGATGCCGACCGGGACGGCGTTCCCGGTCACATCGCGCAGCGCCCGGGTGGCGAGCCCGTGGCCGACGAGCAGATGGTGGGTCGCGGCGGCGGCCGCGGCCGGGTCGCTGATCCCCGGGGCATGGTCTGCCGTGCGGTAGCCATGGTTCGCCACCACCTGCGGTTCGTTGAGCGTGATCCAGCCCGCGACCCGGTCACCGAGCGCGCGGGCGACCGCCGCCGCGTAGTCGGCGAAGCGCTCGGCCGTGCCCCGGACCACCCAGCCGCCCTCGTCCTGGAGTTCCTGCGGCAGGTCCCAGTGGTACAGCGTGACGGCCGCCGCGATGCCGTGCGCGGCGAGCTCATCGAGCAGCGCCCGGTAATAGTCGAGGCCCTTCTGGTTCACGGCGCCCCGGCCGCCCGGCTGCACGCGCGGCCATGAGATCGAGAAACGGTAAGCGTTCAGCCCGAGCGACGCCATCAGCGCGACGTCCTCGCGGTAGAGGTGGTAGGAGTCGCAGGCGACGTCGCCGGTGTCTCCGTGGCTGACCTTCCCCGGCAGCCGGGTGAACGTGTCCCACACCGACGGGCTACGGCCGTCGGCGGTCACCGCTCCCTCGACCTGGTAGGCGGACGTGGCCGTTCCCCACAAGAAGCCCTCGGGAAACGTCAGGTGGCCGTTGGCGCTGGACTGGGCCGTTGTCATCGATCCTCCTCGGTCGCTGGCATGACCGGGCCGGGAGTATTGACCCTCCCGGGACCGAGGTCTATTGTAAGCGCTTAGATCGGCCAATGTAAGCGCTTAGATTGTGATGTAAGCGTATAAAGATCCCCGCCGGATGGGGGCGACCGCGATGCGCCAAAGCACCGGCCATTGTTGCCGCGGGAGCGCGGCATGAAGGTGGGGCGCGGATCGCGGCGGCGGGCCGCTCAGCCAGCCGGGCCAGCGGACCAGGCCACCACCGCCGAACAGGTTGCTCCGGCCACCCGGCCCGAGCAGGTCGCCCGGGCCAATCCGGCCAACCCCGCCGCCCAGGCAAACCCCGGGCCACAGGCAAACCCCGCAGCCCAGGCAGGCCCGGGCGCCCAGGCCAACCTCGCCGCACAGACAAACCCCGCCGCACAGACAAACCCCGCCGCACGGACAAACCCCGCCGCACAGGCAGGCCCGGCCGCCCGGAAGAAGCCGCGCCCGCCCGCGCCCGCCGACGGAGCAGGCGCCGACCTAGAGCCCGGGACCGTGACGCTGTATGACGTGGCCCGCCTGGCCGGGGTCTCGATCGCGACGGTCTCCCGGGTCGTGCACGGCCAGGACCTGGTGCGCGACTCCACCCGGGCCCGCGTGCGCGACGTGATCGACCAGCTTGGCTACGTCCCGGACGGCGCGGCGCAAAGCCTGTCCCGCCGCCGCAAGGACGTGATCGGCCTGGTCTGCGTGGAGCGCTCGATCCCGAAGCAGTATGACGTCGAGAGCATGGCACTGCTCTTCTACGACGAGATCCTGCGCGGCGTCGAGTCGTCCATCCGCGCCCAGAACCGCTCCCTCCTCATCACCTATCTGCAGGAAGCCGACCCTGGTTTCCCGCGCCTGTTGTCGTTGTCCGGCAAGGTCGACGGCCTGCTGATCGGGGAAGGGATCGTGCCATCCCCGGTCCTGGCCCGGCTGGCCAATCGCCTGCCGGTCGTCGTCATCTCGGGCAGCCCCCGCGAGCGGGCGGCCGACGTGGTCACGGCCGACAACCGCTCCGGCTCGATCGCGCTCATCACCCACCTCGTCGAGGACCACGGCCTGCGCCGGCTGTACCACGTCGAAGGGCCCGCCACCGCGCCGGACGCCGCGGAACGCAGCCTGGCGCTGGCCGAGGTTATCGAGGCCCATCCGGGCTGCGAGCTCATCGGATCCTCCAAGGGTTCCTTTGCCGTCATGAGCGGCGAGGAAGCCGGAGAAAGGCTGCTCGCCCTGCCGGCCAGCGCCCGGCCGGACGCGGTGGTGTGCGCGAACGACCAGACGGCCATCGGCGTACTGCAGGCCCTGGCCCGGGGCGGCGTGCGCGTGCCACAGGAGATGGCCGTGGTCGGATTCGACGACATCTACCCGGGCAGCCTGTTCTCCCCGTCGCTGACCACGGTCCACCAGCCGATGCGCCTGCTGGGCGAGCGGGCCTGCGCCCGCCTTCTGGAACGCATAGCCCGGCCAGCCATGCGGCAGAAGGTCGAACTGCTGCCCACCGAGCTGGTGCTGCGCTCCAGTTGCGGCTGCCCGCCCGGCACTCAGATCCGCCGGCCGGTGCCCCCGCTCGCCTCGGGCCGGTCCGCCCGCCGCCGGGCCGGCGCCGCGACGGCGACCACTGTCCCGGTCGCGACCGCCCCGCGCGGCGGCCGCCGAACGGACGCCAGGACCTAGGAGAGCCGACGTGACCTTCATCCTCCGCCGCCTGGTCTTCTACGCAGTGGCGGCCTGGGTGGCCCTGACCCTCAACTTCTTCATTCCGCGGGCGATGCCCGGCAACGCCGTCGAAGCCATCATGTCGAAGTTCCCCAACCTGCAGCCCTCCGCCTACCGGGCGCTCGAGGCGATGCTCGGCGTCGGCCACCTCGGCTCGCTCTGGACCCAGTACTGGGCCTACCTCGACAACGTCTTCCACCTCAACTTCGGCACCGATGTGATGGAGTACCCGGCGCAGGTGTCGACGCTGCTCGGGGAGACGATCCCGTGGACCCTCACCCTGGTCGGCACGGCCACCGTGATCGCGTTCTTCGTCGGCACCGGGCTGGGGATCGTGGCCGGCTGGCGGCACGGCGGCTGGCTCGAGCGGGGCCTGCCGGCCCTGATGTTCCTGCAGGCGATGCCGTACTTCTTCCTGGCCCTGATCCTGATCGAACTGCTCGCCGTCCAGGCGCACCTGCTCCCGCTGGCCCAGGGGTACGCGGGCGGCCTGGTGCCCGGCTGGCACTGGGCGTTCATCGGCAGCGCCATCTACCACGCGCTGCTGCCCGCGTTCACGATCGTGATCACCTCGGTCGCGGGCTGGATGCTGCAGATGCGCAACGTGATGATCACCACGATCGGCGAGGACTACGTGGTCGCCGCGCAGGCGAAGGGCCTCCCAAGCCACCGGGTGGTGTTCACCTACGCGGCCAGGAACGCGCTGCTGCCCCAGCTCCAGGGGTTCGGCATGGCGCTCGGCTTCGTGGTGTCCGGCGCGCTGGTCATGGAGATCGTCTTCTCCTACCCGGGCATCGGCCTGCTGCTGCTGAACGCGGTCACTTCGAGCGACTTCCCGCTGATGCAGGCGATCTTCCTGGTGATCACGTTCGCGGTCCTGATCGCCAACCTGATCGTGGACCTGCTGCTGGTCGCGTTCGATCCCCGCGTCCGTGCGAGGGAGGCGGCCCGATGACCGCCGCGCCGCCGATCGTCACCGAGCCGCCGGCCCTGCCCGCGCCGGACGCCGCAGCCCAGCGCCTCGGCCAGTGGCGCCGCCTGCCGCTCAAGGCCAAGTCCGGCGTGATCCTGCTCGGCGTCTTCGTGCTGGCCGGCATCATCGGGCCCGAGGTCAGCCCGTACGACCCGTCGTACCAGAACCCCGCGCCCGACCTCGCCCTGAAGCCGCCGGACGCCGCGCACCTGCTCGGCACCACGCAGAGCGGGCAGGACGTGCTGTCCCAGCTTCTGGTGGGCATCCGGCTGACCCTGGAGCTGGCCCTGATCGTCGGCGTGGTGGCCACGGTGCTTTCCGTGATCGTCGGGGTGACCGCCGGGTTCCTCGGCGGCTTCTGGGATGAGCTGCTGTCCCTGGCCAGCAACGTGTTCCTGGTCATTCCCCAGCTGCCGTTGCTGATCCTGCTGCTCGGCTACCTGCCACAGAAGGGCCAGCTGGCCACGATCCTCGTGCTCAGCGTGCTGGGCTGGCCGTGGGGGGCGCGGGTCATCCGCGCCCAGACCCTGGCCATCCGCGGCCGCGACTTCGTGGCCGCGGCCCGGGAGACCGGCGAGAGCACCTGGCGGATCCTCGCCGTCGAGATCGTCCCGAACGAGGTCAGCCTCATCGCCGCGAACTTCGTGAACACGGTGCTCTACGCGATCGGCGCCTCGGTGGCCCTGGCGTTCATCGGCCTGGCCAACCTGAACAGCTGGAGCCTGGGCACGATGCTCTACTGGGCGCAGAGCCAGCAGGCGCTGCAACTCGGCGCGTGGTGGTGGTTCGTGCCGCCGGGCCTGGCGGTCGCGCTCATGGGCACCGCGCTGGTGCTGCTGAATACCGGCATCGACGAGCTGGGCAACCCGCGGCTGCGCGACGCGAACCGCGCCTTCCGGGTGGGCGGACACCGCCAGCGGCCGGCCGACCCGACCCCGGTGCTGCAGGCGGCCCCGGTGCCGCGCGGCCAGCGCACCCGGCTGGGTCGCTTCGCGCACTCGTTCTCCCGAGGCTCGCTGCTGGACGAAGGCCGGCAGCCATGACCGCCGGCACGCCCGTCCTCGACATCACGGATTTTTCAGTTGTTTATCGAACGCCCAGCTCGGACGTGCGTGCGGTCAGTCAGGTGAATCTGGCCCTGCACACAGGCGAGGTGGTCGGCCTGGCCGGGGAGAGCGGATCCGGCAAGTCCACGCTCGCTTACGCGGTGTGCCGCCTGCTCCGGGCGCCCGCGCTGATCACCAGCGGCAGCGTCACCTACCGCGGGCGCCGCGTGGCCGGCCCGACAGACGTGCTGCAGTTGCGCGCCCACGAACTGCAGCAGCTGCGCTGGCGGGAGATCGCGATCGTGTTCCAGAGCGCGATGAACGCGCTCAACCCGGTGCTGAACGTCCGCGACCAGATCACCGACGCCATCCACGCCCACCTGCGCATGCCCCGGCGCGCGGCCATGGACAAGGCGGCGTCCCTGCTCGACCTGGTCGGCATCCCGCGCTCCCGGTTGCGCAGCTACCCGCACGAGCTGTCGGGCGGCATGCGCCAGCGCGTCATGATCGCGATGGCGCTCGCCGCCGACCCGGAGATCATCATCATGGACGAACCCACCACGGCGCTGGACGTGGTGGTGCAGCGCGACATCCTGGCCCAGATCGTGGAGCTGAAGGAGACCCTCGACTTCGCGATCCTGTTCATCACCCACGACCTGTCGCTGCTGCTGGAACTGGCCGACCGGATCGCGGTGATGTACGCCGGGCAGCTCATGGAGGTCGGCACCGCGCAGGAACTCCACCACGAGCCGGCCCACCCTTACTCCCGGGGCCTGCTCAACTCGTTCCCGTCGCTGCACGGCCCGCGCCGTGACCTGGCCGGGATCCCCGGCACCCCGCCCGACCTGCGCAATCCACCCGACGGCTGCCCGTTCGTGCCCCGCTGCGGGTACAGCACCGACGCCTGCCGCACCGTGGACATGCACCTGGAACGGGTGGCGTCGTCGGCTGATCCAGAGCACGTGACGGCCTGCCCGTTCGTGCTTCCGGAAACCCCGGCCCCCGAGCGGCCGGGCACGGACGCCGAGCAGGAGTTCCAGACATGAACACCAACGGCTCAGGCGAGCGGGCGGTGAACCGCGAGGTGGTGTCGGCGGCCGCGGCCCGCGGCCCCCTGGCCCTGGAGGCCGTCTCGATCAGCAAGGACTTCCGGCTCGGCCAGGGCCAGGTGCTGCACGCGGTGCGCGACGTCTCGTTCGCCCTGTACCGCGGCGCGGTGGTGGCCCTGGTCGGGGAGAGCGGCTCGGGCAAGTCGACGGCCGCGCGGCTGCTCGCCGGGCAGGAGCGGCTCACCTCCGGGGAGATCCGGCTGGACGACGCGCCGACCGACCCGGCGACCCGGCGGGCGTTCCGGCGGTACAAGAGCGAGGTCCAGCTGGTGTTCCAGGACCCGTTCTCGTCGCTGAACCCGGTGCACACGGTGCGCCACCACCTGGAGCGCCCGGTGCGGCTGCACCAGGGCAGAAAGTCCCGGGCCGAGGTAGAGCAGGAGGTCACGACCCTGCTGGAGCAGGTGCGCCTGGTTCCCGCGGACCAGTTCACCGGGAAGTACCCGCATGAGCTGTCCGGCGGCCAGCGCCAGCGGATCTCGTTCGCCCGGGCGCTCGCGGCCAAGCCAAGCGTGCTGCTCGCCGACGAGCCCGTGTCCATGCTGGACGTTTCGATCCGGCTGGAGATGCTGAGCCTGCTCGACGACCTGCGGCAGCGGTTCCGGCTCGCGCTGTTGTACATCACCCACGACATCGCGTCGGCGCGCTACTTCGCCGACGAGGTGCTGGTCATGTACGCCGGCGAGATCGTGGAGCGCGGCCCGGCCGAGGAGCTGACCCAGCAGCCGGCGCACCCGTACACCCAGCTGCTCGTGGCGTCCGCGCCCGACCCCGACAACCTCGGCGGCGCCGCTCACATAGCGGCGGCGGCCGCCGCGCGCCAGACCGCCGCCACGGCCATGGCGGATCGCGGCTGCCCGTTCAGCCCGCGGTGCCCGCTGGCCGTCGACCGTTGCCGCAGCGACGACCCGGCCCTGCTGCCCTTGTCCGCGACCCGGGCGGCCGCGTGCTGGCGCCTGGACGTCGCGGCCCCCGCGGTGCTGGCCGCGGGCCGGGGCGGCGAGCCCTGAGAAACCTCGGACAACAGATTTCGGCCCTCAACAACAGCAGGAGGAAAGCATGGAAAGACTGCTGAGACGCAGAAGCGTCGCGGGCATCGCGGCGGCCGCCATCGTCTGCGCTGGCGTGGCCGCGTGCTCGTCGAGCAACAGCGCGGGCGGGAGCAAAGGCTCCTCCTCCTCGTCGTCGGCGACGTCGACTTTAACGATGGAGAGTTCGCCGGAGAGCACGATCACCCAGGCGTTCAACCCGTTCGACCCCACCCAGGCCGCCCAGGGCATGGGCGCCACCGGGCTCATCTATGAGCCACTGGTCCAGTTCGACCTGGCCAACCCGACCGTCCAGTACCCGTGGCTGGCCACGTCCTACAGCTGGGCCGACGGCGGCAAGCAGATCACGTTCAATATCCGGCCGGGCGTGAAGTGGAACAACGGCACGCCGATGACCGCCGCCGACGTCGCGTTCACCTTCGGCCTGGTCAAGGCGAACGCGTCGATCAACCTCGGCGGCCTGAACATATCGTCGATCACCACGTCCGGTAACACGGTGACGCTCACGTTCCCCACGCCGCAGTACTCGGAGCTGGAGGAGATAGCGGGCACCGCCATCCTGCCCAAGGCCGTCTGGAGCAAGGCGGGCAACCCGTCGACGTTCACCGACGCGAACCCCGTGGGCACCGGGCCCTACATGCTGGGCAGCTTCACCCCGCAGGGGTTCACGCTGAAGAAGAACCCCTACTACTGGCAGCCCTCGAAGGTCAAGATCTCGTCGGTCTACTTCCCGGTCTACACCTCGAACACCGGGGCGCTGAACGCGCTGTTCTCGGGGCAGATCACCTGGACCGGCAACTACATCCCGGGCCTGCAGAAGAACTTCGTCGACAAGGCGCCCGCCTACCACCACTACTGGGAGGCGGCCGGCGGCGACGAGAGCCTCGAAG
>Ga0335072_10013406_pt1 | contig 11681 bp, 11 predicted proteins | sample Lox_Sample_21_FD_206725 | JGI IMG/M metagenome (GOLD analysis project Ga0335072, IMG submission 206725) | Soil microbial communities from Loxahatchee National Wildlife Refuge, Florida, United States - Lox_Sample_2.1 | ecosystem: Environmental > Terrestrial > Soil > Wetlands | place: USA...
CTTCGCGCAGGACCAGCAGTTCCCCTCGTGCGTCGACCAGCGCGGCAGCATGAAGTCCGCCGGTCCGTCCGAAAACAGCCTGCGAAGCGCGGATCGAATCCGGCAGGCCAGTCAGCTTTTCAGGATCGACTCGAAAATCGAGGCTCGGAGCGCGGAGAGTTCTCACACGAATGGAATCGATCGAGGCTTTGCCACAGATGCCGCAACTCGAGGCGGCGAAGAAATTCCGGCGCATCGACTCAGGATCGAAAGCGGTATCTGGCGTCAGTTCCACGCGGACCAAGTTCCCGCTCTCTCTTCCACCGGCGGCTTCACCGGTGGCAAGGTTTCTTATTTCGCTTCGTTGGGATACGAAGCCTTCAGTGAGCAGGAATCCAGCGGCAAGCTCAACGTCGTGCCCGGGCGTTCTCATTGTGACGGTAAGGGGACTGTCGTCGATGCGAATCTCGAGCGGCTCCTCGGCGGCGAGGTAATCCTGCTTGCGCCGAACGCGCCCGTCGTCCCATTCGGAAACTTGCGTCAGATCAATGCTACGGGATTCTTGGGACATGGCTCTCCACCGCAAGACGCCAAAGCGGCGCGGTTCTCGACCTTGAGCATACATCGGCGAGCAGGATTAGGAGCAATCAGGGAATCCCGAAACGTCGCGAGGCCTGATTGCCGCCCTGGCTTAACACCAGGTCCTAAAACGGGGCTGGCTCGCCTCGAAGGATTCGAGGCGAGCCAGGGGGCGTACGGGTGTGAGGGAACAACGAGGAACTTTGGCGGTCCGTTAAATCCTTTCGCAACCACCGGCGCGGGATCAGTATCGTCTCCGATTCATCCCGCTCTCCGGCCGCTGCCGGAACTGCGGCGCGGAGTGGCGCGATCAATGAATAGCCGAGCGTTGTTATCGACAGATGACAGCGGGATTAAAAGCTGTACGCCGCGAAGGTGGACTCTCTACGCCACGCGTCACCAACGAAGATCGCTCGACTTATGAGAAACGCTCGGGCGCGAAAACCTGTTCGGGAAGCGGGGGTGCCCGCGGCTGGCAAAATCTCCGCCTAAAGGTTAGGATGGAATTGTTCTTCCCCGGACCGGTTGAACTTCCCCATGTCGATTGCGATTTCACTGCCTGCGGGTATTACGGCGAAAATAACGGGTCTCGACGTGTGGATGGACGAGGTCCTGAAGCGCGCGGACGATCTTCGGCCCGACTGGAAGGCGGACGACGTTCACGATGTTCGCGTCGCGATCCGCCGCTGCCGCACCATGGCCGACACCCTGCGTGAAGTGAATCCCGATCCCGGCTGGCGCAAGCTCAGGAAGAGCAGCAAGCGCCTATTCCACAGCCTCGGCGACCTACGCGACGCTCAGGTGGAACGCGAGTGGCTGAAAAAACTGGGCGCTCCCGGAAATTCGTTGCGCAAGCACATGCTGCGGGTTCTGGCCCGGCGGGAGAAGAAATGCCTGGCTGCCGCGGAAGAGGCACTCGACACATTCGACCGCAAGGCGTGGCGCAAGCTGGCCCGAAAGCTGCCGGAGAAGGCAAGATTCTTTCCGCTCGAGAGCGTGGTGTTCCAGCGGCAGGCCCTGGCACGACTGAACGCGGCTGTGGCGCTCTACCAGAAGGCGCGAAAGCACCCGAGCAGCGTGGCGTGGCACCGGACCCGCATCGGGATCAAAGGCTTTCGCTACGTCGTTGAGAATTTCCTGCCTCAGCGGTACGAGCCTTGGGCCAGCGATCTAAAGGAAATGCAGGACCTGCTGGGCGACGTCCACGATTTGGACGTCCTTCGCGCCGATATCAAGGCCGAGGCGGCGAAGCTGGCGCCAGTGGAGATTGCCGCTTGGATGGAAAAAATCGCGGCGGAAAGAAAGATTCGCCTCAACGAGTTTCGCCTGAAGACTTCGGAGAAGAATTCGCCGTGGCTGGTCTGGCGATCCGGCTTCCAGTGGGGCCACAGCTTGATTGCCGCAGCCGAACCTCCCAAGGCAGAAGCGGCTTACGCGAGCTGACGCAGCACCTTCGGCGTCAAAAGCCAGAGCAATCGCCACGAGCTGTGCGTTCCGGCGTGCTCGAGCGACGCCACGCCTGCCTTCTTCACCTCGGTAAAGACTCCTCTTGCGCCAACCAATTGCGAAATCAGCTGGTCGAGTTGCGGAGCGTGACCAAAGCACATCACTTCCTTCGCTTTCAGGTGTGAAATTTCCTTCACGAAGTCTGCCGGGTTAGCCGTGGATTTCAGCGCGTCGGTGACGCGAACCTTCGCGGTAGGAAATCCCAAAGCCTCGGCGAAAATCTCGGCGGTCTGCGCGGCGCGAACATAGGGGCTGGTCATCAAAACGTCGGGCTTGACCCCCAGCTCTTTCAAGCCGAGCGCGGCCGCTCGGGTCTTCTGAACTCCCTTGGCGGTGAGCGGCCGCTCCGGGTCCGGAGGAGCCTTGGGGTCCGTTCGGTCAATGGCGATGCCGTGGCGAACAATGTAGAGGATCATGATCAGGCGACCTTTTCCTTTCTCTGAGCGCGTCGAAACTCGGGCTTGAGCTGGAATTCCTTCTCGAAGAGTGCAGCTTTTCGCTCCAGGCCAGCAATGTCCAGCCGGGTACCGTCGGAGGCGCGAATCACGAAGATGGCGCGGTGCCCAGCGATCTGAACGTCGACGCCCTGGATGCCTTCGGCGTGATCCGACTCGAGCTTCTCGGCGATGCGCAGCAGCACGCTCAGCGCCCGTGTCTGTCGGCGCTTTTGCCCGTCGAGCGCCGCGTAGGATGGATGCTCGAGTTGCGGCTCAGATTTGCAATTGTGGTAGCGGACCAGTGCGGCCACCATGTCCTGCCGCCAGCCGCGCAAGCCGGGAATCTCGCTGTTGCGAATCAGGTATTCGCCGTGCCGGTGATGCGCTTTCCGATTGATGAAGTGGCCGGCGTCGTGAAGAAGGGCTGCGACTTCCAGCACCAGGCGCAGCTCCGGCGCCATTTCGTGCAGCGGCCGCAACTGGTCGAACAAAGAAAGCGCGAGCCGCGATACTTGTTCAGCATGCTGCAGATTGGTGCCCAGTTTCTGCGCGAACCAGCGCGTGCCCGCCAGAAGTTCCGCCGCTTGTCCCTGTTCCTCCGCGGAAATCGGAACCGAATACTGCTGCGCGACCAAATCCAGCAGGATTCCTTCTCGAACACCCACTCCCGGCACCAGCATGGTGCGCAGGCCGAGCCACTTCGCCACAGTGCTGATGATGATCGCGGCGATGCCAATCACCTCGGCGCGGTCTTCACGGATATGAAACTGTCGCATGCGGCCGGGAACATCGAGGTTCAGCAACCGCCAGGTCTGATCGCGAAGCAGCCGGACGTTGATCGCCGGAGTGCGCCCGAAATTGGGCGCCGGCGCGAACCGGACGAGAGCTTCGGCGTTGCCCCCGCACGCCACGACAATCGATCGTTTCAGCGGAGGCGGAGAAGGCATGGCGCTTTTCAAGAGAGAGAGGACGTGATGGCGCAGGCGGCCGGCAACGTCCTCGCTGATGGCCCCTTGAATGCGGTACGTCTCCATGACGCGGATGGTGCCGAGAGGCAGAGCGATGCGGTGGTCGAGAACCCCGCGCTGGAAAAAGTTCATCTCGAGGCTTCCGCCGCCCAGGTCGAAAATCAGGCGCGGACGCACGCGTTCACCCAGCGCCCAGTGCACCGCCGAGCAGACGAGGCGGGCTTCTTCGGCGCTGCCTATGATTTCCACTTCGAGCCCGGACTTGCGCCGGATGCGTTCGATCAGTTCGCGATGATTCCGCACTTCTCGCGCTGCGGCGGTGGCCACGGCGCGGTAGGCGCTCACGTGATGGTGGTCCATGCGGCTGCGGAACTCGCGAAAAACGCGCGCGGCTCGCGAAATGGTTTCGTCGTCCAGAAGGCGGCGCGTGAACGCGTTGTGGCCTAGCCGGACGGCGGCGCGCTCGCTGTCGAGGATCTGAATGTGATGGGGAGAAGTGGCGCGCGCGACCACAAGGCGGATCGCGTTCGAGCCCGCGTCAATCGCTGCCAGTTGGACGGGTGCAGCCACTTAGCGCCAGAGTTGCGATAATGCGTGCGAAGGCCGGTAGTGCGTGCTGCGAATGCCGAGATGCGCCGCGATCTGTTTGCGCAGCATCGCGTTGACCTCCGAAACGCTTCCTTCACCATCCACTTCGATGAAGCCGTGCCGGCTCGAGAGATACTCGAACTCGCGCTTGATCATAGACTGATATCGGATGAACGATTGGAACAGATCGTTCGAAAGTGACATGTCGCGGCCCGACTCCCAATAACTGATCGAGTGCGCCTTCTTGAACTCGCGGTCGAAGGCCACTTCCGGCCGCACATTCAACCAGAAAGTCAGGTTGGGCCGCAACGCCATTTCATAGAGTCCGTGAAGGTAGTCCCGTCCGATTCCCCTCACGGCGGCGCGTGCGATCAGCGTGAAGATGTAACGGTCGGCCAGAACCACCAATCCCGACTGCATCGCCGGAAGAATGCGGCGCTCGAGCTGGTCGTAAAAGTCGGTGCCGTACATCAGCGCCAGCGTTATTCGGGTGACTGCGTTTTCCTCGAGCAGCGCGTCGATATCTTGCGCCACCAGAAGCGAGCGCCGCAGACCCATCGTCTGCACGGCAAAGCCTTCGGATTCGAGCCATTCAGTCAGTAGTGAGACTTGCGTCGACCGCCCGGAGCCGTCGCTGCCTTCCAGCACGATCAGCGGGCCGCTCAGCTCCTCGATGTTCACGCCCGGCAGCGGAATCCCGTAGAAGTGCGAAGCCATGTCGCCCGAGCCGTTCGCGCTCTTCGCACCTTTCGAACCGGCCGCGGACGGCTTGCGGCGCCCGGTTCCGCGCGAATTTGTCTTACTTTGCTGCATCTCTCTTCTTTTTCTTGGGCGCGAATTGCGCCAGGTTCACGCGCTCGTGGACCAGAGTCCGCATCTGCTTCTGAAGCCGGTTCACTTGCAGCGTTCCGTCCATCAGGACGAAATGATCCGTCTCCACCATCTGGTCGTAGTTGTTGAGAATGCGTTCCTGAAACATGCGGAAGCTTTCCTGGCGGTCGAGCGAAATGCCGAGGTCCATTCCCGCTTCGTAATACTTCAGCTTCGGTCGCCCCGCCACGATTCTGTTCACCGCAACATCGAGCGGCGCGCGGAAGTAGAACGTAAGGTCAGGGACGGGAGCAAAACTGTACAAATTGCGGAGCCATTTTGGCGAGCAGCCTCGAGCCGCGTCGCGCGCAAAGGCGGTGTAAATATAACGGTCGGCCAGCACGAGGTAGCCGCCGTGTAGAAGCGGCAGGATCTGGCGTTCGCAGCGGTCGGCAAAATCCGCCGCGTGCAACAGGGAAAACGTCACCGCCGTGAGCAGCCGCCGCTGCTTCCCGCGACGAGTCGCCGACTTGACGAGCGGCGAGGAGTTCCACTCCGTGAAATGAATCCTGTAGCCGCCGATTTCCAGCCAGCGCTTCAGAAGATACAGCTGCGTGCTCTTTCCGGAGCCATCCGTTCCTTCTACCACCACCAGCGCTCCGGGATAGGGGCGCCTGGGAGCCGATTTTTCGGGAACCGGTTCGGGCGTGGCTGAAACGTCTGGGCTTACCGTCGCCATGGAGTACGCAGTCTTCTCAAACAACTATCATACTTTCGCGCGTTTGAATGCTCTATGAAAATCGCGTTACGCGCAAGTGAATCGCAGCAGCCGCGCTGTGCGCCGGCGGCCAGAAGCTGCGCAGGGGCCAGGAAGGCTCCTGCCGCTTAACGGATTTTCTTGGTACAGTTGCAGTTCGGGTTGCAACAGCGGAGGCGGTTCCCATGGCGACGAAGTTCGCGAAGGAGCTCAGGATCAAGTCAGGCGGGAAGGTTCATCTTTCGAAGTATGATGCGGAAGAAACGCTGGGCTGGCACAAAGGCCATAAGATGGAAGCGAGCCTGGAAAAAGCCGTCCAACGGATCGACAACCTGCAATATCGCCTCTCCGCTGAGCGGAACCGCGCGCTGCTCGTCGTCCTGCAAGGCCTCGACACGGCGGGCAAAGATGGCACGATCCGCCACGTGATGTCCGGCATTAATCCCCAGGGCTGCAACGTCACCCCGTTCAAAGTGCCTACGGCAGAGGAGGCGGCCCACGACTTCCTCTGGCGCATCCATAAGGCTGTGCCCGCGCACGGCGAAATCGGGATTTTCAACCGCTCGCAGTATGAGGATGTGCTGGTGGTACGCGTGCACAAGCTGGTGCCCAAGGAAGTGTGGTCGAAACGATACGACCAGATCAATGAGTTCGAATCGATGCTGGCGGCAAACGGCATTCGCATCCTGAAGTTCTTCCTGCACATCAGCAAAGAAGAGCAGAAAAAACGGCTCTTGCAGCGAATCGACGATCCCGATCGCCGGTGGAAAATCTCGGAAGCTGATTTTCACGAGCGGAAGTTCTGGAGCGATTACACGGTTGCCTACGAGCACGCGCTGGCGAAGTGCAATACGGACGCGGCGCCGTGGTTCATCATCCCCGCCAACAAGAAATGGTTCCGCAACCTCGCGGTTTCCCACATCATTGCGGAGACGCTCGAGGATATGAACCCCAAATTTCCGGCCCCGACTGTCGACGTATCGAAACTGAAGTTTTCGTGATCTGGCCGCCGGGCCGGGAGATTGTGTCCGATGTTTCTTCCGGCAAGCGTTTCGTCCAAACGTCTTGCAAAAGCGGCGCCTTGCGCATAGGCTCTCCGAATTGTCATCGCGTTCGCCCAGCGCACATGAGTGACGAAGCTGTCTTTCCACGCAACTTCCTGAAATCGTATCCGAAGGCCACCCGCGCCGAGGGGTGTTTCGTCTACACCTCGGAGGGGCGGCGCTATCTCGACGCCTCCGGCGGAGCCGCGGTGGTCACCATCGGGCACGGCGTCGCGGAAGTCGCGAGGGCCATGGGCGATCAGGCTGCGCGTCTCGCCTACGTCCATTCTTCGCAATTCCGCACCGCCATGGCCGAGAACCTCGGCCAACGGCTTCTCGCGCTTGCGCCCGAGCCGATGCGGCGCGATGCGCGCGTGTACTTCACCTCCGGCGGCTCGGAAGCCACTGAAACGGCCATCAAGCTCGCGCGTCAATATTGGCTGGAACGCGGCAATCAAAAACGGACGCGCGTGATCGCAAGGCGGCAGAGTTATCACGGCGCCACTCTGGGAGCGCTGGCCGTTTCCGGCAACGTGCGCCGGCGCGAGCCGTTCGTCCCTTTGCTGCCCGAATGGGGACACATCGCGCCGTGCTTTTGCTACCGCTGTCCGTTCGGTCTGCAATACCCCGAGTGCAACGTCGATTGCGCCGATGATCTCGGGCGCCTCCTTGCGCGCGACGGATCGGACGATGTCGCGGCATTCATCCTCGAACCAATCTCGGGCGCGACTCTCGGCGCAGTCGCTCCGCCGCACGGGTATCTCGAGCGCATCGCCGAAATCTGCCACAAGTACGGCATCCTTCTGATCGCCGATGAAATCATGACGGGCATGGGCCGCACCGGAAAACCGTTCGCCGTGCAGCATTGGGGTGTGGTTCCGGACATGATTCTCGTCGGCAAGGGAGTAGCGAGCGGCTACGCGCCTCTTGGCGGTGTGATCGTCGCCGGCCAGGTCGTCGAGGCGATTTCCGGCGGCTCCGGCGCGTTTCTTCATGGCTTCACCTACCAGGCGCATCCCGTCGCAACCGCCGCTGGAAATGCTGTGCTGGATTACATCGAGCGCGAAAATCTCTTCGCGCGCGTCGAACCCGCCGGAAAAGAGTTGGGCGCGGCGCTCGAACCCCTGAAACAGTTTTCAGTCGTAGGTGATATCCGCGGGATGGGCTTGCTCTGGGCCATCGAGTTTGTCCGCGACGCCAAGACACGCGAGCCTTTCCCTGTCGATGCCCGCATCGCCCCGCGCATCGCCGAAGACGCGCTCGAGTCCGGTGTCCTCACATACCCCATGCAGGGCTGCGTCGACGGCGAGCGCGGCGACCATCTCCTCCTCGCACCGCCCTTCACGATTACAACAGCGATGATTCAAACGATTGTCCCGGCGTTGGAGCACGCCATCGGCGACTTCGAGAAAACTCATCTCGCAGGCGCTGGAGGTTCGTCTGCTCTGGCCTGAGCGCTGCTCCTCGCTTGCTTTGCTGTCAAACGGCAGTTCCCGCCCGTTCTGAGAGTTGCTCCTTCCACTCGCGCTGATCGCCAAAAATCTTTATGCTAGGCTTGGAACGTACGCTTCGGAGGTTCTAACGCGATGCGCAATTTTCTGCTGGGGATTATTTTCACGCTGCTGGTCCTGGTTGTTGGCGGTGTTTGGTTTACGAGGGCGGGAATGGTCAATTTCCAGGCTGACCAGCCGCCATCGTGGGTCGAGCGATGGTTTGCCGGCGGCGCCTCTGACGCGTATGTGGAACACAACGCGCCTCACGTGCAAAACCCCGTTCCGCCGACGGAGCAGAACGTCGTCGCTGGTGCGCAACTCTACCTGAACCATTGCGCCGGCTGTCATGGGACGCCGTCGAGTCCCGACACGCCTTTCATGCATTCCTTCAATCCGCCCGTGCCGCGATTCTTCGTGCACGCGCCGGATATGCCGGACAATCAGAATTTCCTCGTCATTCAGCACGGCTTGCGCCTTACCGGCATGCCCGCGTGGGACAAGACTCTCACCGATCAGCAGATCTGGGAGATCACTACATTCTTGGGCAACATTCCCAAGTTGTCACCCGCGGCCAAGAAGGTTCTCGAGCCAACTGCCTCGAGCGCGCCCAGTCCCCCCGGTGCCTGATTTCGGGTGCTCGATCGGAAAGAATCGGCTGGCGCATGCTACGCTGCCGAGGATTTGATTTCTGCTGTCGGTTGGGCTACGGTTTTGAGGTGCGCGTGGCGCAAATTCCATCACCCCGCGCAGGTCGTAACACTCGAGCGCCCGTCAGCGCGGCGCATTTGAGGGAGGTTTGATGCCGGATGAGGTAGCCGAGAAGGTGATTGCGACCCTGGCGTCGGTCAAGAGGATTCCGGCCGATAAGATCACTCTCGAGACGAATCTGCAGGAATTGGGCATCGATTCGCTCGACGTCTTTTCCCTTCTTTTCGAGCTGGAAAACGCCTTCAAAATATCCATCCCGGACGACGACGTCCGCTCGATTCGTACGGTCAACGACGTGGTCGAAGGCGTGAAGAAATTGATGGCCGCTGCGCCGCCGCAGAGTTCGGCTGGTTCCACTTCGCCGGCGGCTTGAAATCCACGAGCCGAATGAACTCACTCTCGAATCTTTTCCGCACACAGACGGAGCAGCGCTGACGTGGCGCCCCGCCGCGTCGCGATCACAGGCGTCGGGATTATTTCGTCCCTCGGTGTGAACCTGCAAGAGAACTGGAGCGCTCTACGCGAAGGCCGCTCCGGAATCGGGCCTATTCAGGGCGTCGACTTCCATAAGCTGGTGCTGCGGTTTCAAAACGGGGCGCAAGTGCGTGCCTTCGACCCCACCAAACACTTCGAACCGGGGAAGGAAGATTACATCGACCGCTTCGCGCAATTCTCGGTGGTCGCGGCGCGCGACGCCATGCGCGATTCCGGGCTCGAGTTGACGCCGCAACTGCGGGAACGATGCGCGATCGTGTGCGGGTCGGCGGTCGGTGGCCAAGCCGCTATCGAAGTGGGTTTCGAGGATTTGTATGTCACGGACCGCGGCCGCGTGCATCCGCTCACAATTCCCAAGACCATGTCCAACGCTGGAGCCAGCCACATTTCGATGGACTTGAAGCTCAGCGGCCCCACCTACACAGTTTCAACCGCGTGCTCGTCGGCGAATCACGCTATCGGTCAGGCGTTTCGCCTGATGCGCGATGGAGACGTGGACCTCGCCGTTACCGGCGGCAGCGAAGCCATGTTCACCATCGGCATGCTGAAAGCCTGGGAAGCCATGCGCGTGATTTCGCCGGACACCTGCCGGCCGTTCAGCAAGGATCGCCGCGGCATGATCCTTGGCGAGGGTGGCGCGATGATGATCCTCGAGCCGCTCGAAGCCGCGAAGGCGCGCGGGGCGAAGATTTACGCCGAGATTTGCGGCTTTGGCATGTCGTCGGACGCGAACCACCTGACGCAGCCGACTGTCGAAGGTCCCGCGCGTGCGATGCGCGACGCTTTGGCATTGGCGGGCCTGGCGCCCGAGCAGGTCGGCTACATCAATGCCCACGGCACGGGCACTCAGGGCAACGATCCCATCGAAACGCGCGCCATTCGAGCGGTGTTCGGCGCGCACGCCAATAAGCTTGCGGTGAGCTCGACGAAGTCGATGCACGGACACGCGCTTGGTGCCGCTGGCGCAATCGAAGCTGTCGCAACGATCCTCGCTCTCCGCGAGGGCCTTCTTCCCCCCACCGCAAACTTCACCGTCGCCGATCCCGAATGCGACCTCGACTACATCCCCAACCAGGCGCGCCAGCAGCAAGTCGAAGCCGCGCTCTCCAATTCCTTCGCCTTCGGCGGCCTCAACGCGGTCCTCGCCTTCCGCGCCCACCGCGGCTAAAGCGCCGAACCAATTGGTTGAGATCGCGAACCCGTCGCCTTTTTCGCGCGAGTAAGGGATCTGCTCTTGCGTTCCGGTCCGATTGAAGACTAAAAGTGGCAGGATTTCACGCCGCGCTTTTCGAAATACTGCTGATGATAATCCTCAGCGCGGTAAAACTCCGGGGCGGCAGTAATTTCCGTGACGATAGCGCCCTTGAACTTCCCTGATTTCTCGAGCGCCGCTTTCGACGCGCGCGCCGCCGCCTCTTGTTCCGCATCATGGTAGAAAATAGCGGAGCGGTATTGCGAGCCCACGTCCGGTCCCTGGCGATTCAGCGTAGTCGGATCGTGTATCTCCCAAAAGAGATCGAGCAATTTCTGGTAGGAAACCTGCCTCGGATCGAACTCCACTTCGACGGCCTCGGCGTGGCCCGTAGTGTGGGAACACACGTCTTTGTAGGTCGGATTCTTCGTGCGCCCGCCCGTGTAGCCCACGGTCGTCTGCGTCACGCCTTCCAGCCCGCGGAAGGCGTCCTCGACGCCCCAGAAGCATCCTGCGGCAAATGTGGCGATTGCCATTGTTAGAACCCCTTTCGCACCGCCGAATTAGATGTCATCTTGCCACATCCGGATTGCAGGGTCGAGCGGGCCAATTGTGGAGACGGGAACAGGGGCGCCAGCGGTGCACGTATGGCAAAAGCGAACGGAAGGCGAATGGGAGAAGACATTTTTGTTGCGAGTAGGCTTCATCTGTAGGTGCCCCGCTTAATTGGGCGGTCAAACAGGGTTGGGATGGGCGGAAAAACTCTTCGGGATTAGCTCGCGCGCCGGGTACCTTACCGAGATTCCTGCAAAACCGTGGTGGGCGGCCTGTTTCGCGCGTCGGTGAGGATTTTTTCGAGCATGTCAGGAATCTCGAAAACCGCCTGGTTGTGTAGCGCTTCCGCATTCGACCGGAAACGCGCGAGATTGGCCGGCTGGATCATTTGGGCGGCAGCGCCTTCGATATTCTTGAAATTCTTGAGAACGATGCCGACTTCCTTCTCGAGCACCCACGTGCAGTTGTAACGTTCCTGCGGCAGCGTCCACGAATTGCATTCGACGATTACCGGCAGGCGCATGGCCAGCGCCTCGCTGATGCTGCCGGGGCCGGGCTTTCCGATGAAGAA
>Ga0335072_10013408_pt1 | contig 11679 bp, 8 predicted proteins | sample Lox_Sample_21_FD_206725 | JGI IMG/M metagenome (GOLD analysis project Ga0335072, IMG submission 206725) | Soil microbial communities from Loxahatchee National Wildlife Refuge, Florida, United States - Lox_Sample_2.1 | ecosystem: Environmental > Terrestrial > Soil > Wetlands | place: USA: Florida...
ATTGGCGGCCATGAGGCGCATCGACGGCAGGTAGGATGTGGCCGTCTCGCCGCCGATGCCAATGATGCTGACATTGCGCGTGCATATGTCGGAGTTCGGATTAAGCTGTACAGGACCCATATCGACGAAGGCGCCGGCCTCGACGACGACACCGCCGACGCGCACCATCTTGAGCGCCTCCGTGAAAGCGGCCGGTATGCCGCTGCAGGACAGCACGATATCGGCGCCACGACCTGATGTCGCGGCGCGCACGCGCGCGACCCGTTCCTCCTGATCCGTGTCGCCAACACACAGCGTCAGGCTGGCGCCGAAGGCCTCGGCCAGCCGGAGGCGTGAAGGGTACAAATCCGTCGCGATGATTGTCCCGGCACCGAGAAGCTTCGCCTTGATGAGGTGGCACATACCCAGTGGCCCGGTGCCCACCACGGCAACCGATCCGCCAAACCGATCGCCTCCCATTTGACCGATCAGAGCAAGCGCAGCCTCGACGCCATGTGTCACCGACATGATCTCGGTCAATACCGCCACTTCATCGGGAAGATTGTCCGGAACCCGGAAGAGATGCGTTCCCGGAAGCAAATACATGTATTCGGACCAGCCGCCAAAGAGATGCGGCGACGGCCCACAATGCAAACTGTTTCCGTAATCCTCCATGCTCTCGCACAGGTAGTACGGGTAGCCGTTCCGACAGAATTGGCAGACGCCACACGTCACGTTGGCAGCCGGCACGATCCGGTCGCCAACCCGAAGCTCCTGTCCCTCGCTATCAAAGACGGGTCCACCCAAGGCGGCCACGATGCCTACGTTCTCGTGCCCGCAGATGAGAGGGTAGGTGAGGTCCTTCTCATGCGCCGTGCCAGCATACTGCTTGCTTTCGCCACGAAACGTATGCTTATCGGTCCCACAGATGCCGGAGTAACGAACCTTCATAACGACCGCGCCGGGTTGCGGTTCCGGCATCGGGAACTCTTGCACGGAAATGACGCCAGGTCTCTCCGTCACCGCAGCACGTACGAAACTCATGTCGCGTCTCCTTCAGTCTGACCGCCGCAGGCTCTCGCTAATAGCCGGCCCGCTGCCTTGATGCCCACCTCAGCCGGGACGAACGGATCTTCATGCTCGATCGCGAGTGTGTGGGCACGCCCCCATGATGCAAGATCGTTGGTGAATTGCGCCCACCAATCAGCACTATGGCCGCTCCCAACTGTCGCGAATGTCCACGGCATCTGTTCGGCCGGGCTCGGCCAGCGGCGATCCAGGAGACCGTTGAGTGCCAACTGCTTTTGATTGAAAACCAGGTCCTTGGCGTGGGCGTGTCCGACGCGTCGACCCAGTCTCTTCACGACGGCGCCCGCATCCATGCCTGTCCAGAAGAAGTGGCTGGGATCGATGTTGGCGGCAATCGACGGGCCGAGTTGGCAAAGCTCCTCGAAGCTCTCGACGTTATGGGCGACGGTGCCCGGATGAAGTTCAAGGCAGATCAGGAGCTCAGGGTGCTCGCGCTGAGCGAACCCGGCAAGGCTCTGCCAATAAGGCATCGTCTTTTCGTGCCACTGGCGAAGGTGCAGGTTCTCAAGATAGGGCAGCCAACCGCCCCCGGGGAAAACCGGTGTCTGATCGCCGTGCACGCCCGCGGGGCAGCCAGCCATCGCAACAATCCGCGGCACACCGAGAGTAGCTGCAAGGGTGATCGTATCCCGCAAGGCTTTGTCGTGAGCCTTCGCCACGTCGGCATCAGGATGCAACGGATTGCCCCAGACATTGAGGGCCGCGACGCGAAGACCTCGCCCGGCTATCTCATTCTCCCAGGTTTTGCGGTATCCCGCATCGCCGAGCAGCCGCGCCATGTCGCAGTGCTGGGTCGGCGCGTAGGCGCCGCTTCCAATCTCCAGGTCCGTGATCTCCGGAACTTCGGCCACAAGCCAATCCAAGACCTCTGGCAAGGTCCAGTGGATGAGAGCCTCCGTGACAAGTCCGATCCGCATCGAGGTTGGCATTCAGGTCTCGGTCCCATTCGCCGTAAGGCGTGTCGTTCTCGGCACAACTAGGGCATATCGATGAGCCGCAGGCCATTGCCGCATCGTTGTCGCAACGCCGCAACGCGTCCTCTATCCTTTCACCGCTCCGCCCATCGAAAATCCACCGCTGAACGGGCGCGACATCAGCACATAGAGAATGATCACCGGCACCGAATAGACAATCGAGAAAGCCGCGATATCTCCGTAGTGAACCGCAGCTGATCCGATGAGCCCGTAAATCTTCAGGGGCCCGGTGATCTCGTCCTGGTCGCTGATCAGAACGAGAGGAGCCAGAAACGCACCCCAGGCATTAATGAAGCTATAGATGGTAGCTGCGAAGATGCCCGGGAGCGCGACCGGGACCGTAACTCGCAGGATGATTTGCAAGATGTTCGCGCGCTCCATCAGGGCGGCTTCCTCAAGCTCCTTCGGCACGCCGTCGACGGCCGTCTTGATGAGCCACAAGGCGAAGGGGAGGCTGGTCACTCCCAGAAAGACGCCGGTCGCCGAGAGATCAAGCAGGTCATACTGAGCATAGACCTGGAAGATAGGCACGATCATGATCGCCACGGGAATGCCGGTAAGGAACAGGATTCCGACCATCAACTCGTCGGATAGCGGAATGTATCGCCGCGACAGCGCATAGCCGCCAAGGACGCCCGCGACCGTCGAGACCGCCGTCGCGATGATTGACAGGTAGAAGGTATTCAGCAGCGCCTGAAGAAAATCGCCCCGCACGACATCGTGGAAATGGGAGACTGTGAAACTCGGCCAGGATAAGGCCCAGCTGGCATTGGCGTCGACGGAAGCCAGCGCAACCCATGCGAGGGGTGCGAGAAACAGGCCCCCGATGAGCGCGAGCAGTCCGTTGACGATCCAGGCACTCCGGATCTCCTCGGGACTTTTCCGAGCCTCCTCCCTCATCAGGGCGTCCATGGACGGCTCAAAACTTCCGGCGGCGAGGTCCGTCATACTGAGAGCACCGTTCTGCGCGACGCGCGCACATAGAAATAGGCAAAGACAGTTGCGATGATAACGATCACATCACCCAGCAGCGCGCCATAGGAAAGCTTGTTGAACTGGAACGCCTCCTGATAGGAGTAGATCGGGAGGATATTGGTTGCGTTTCCCGGGCCGCCCGCGGTCATGATGTAAATCAGCGAGAAGTTCGCGAGGCTCAGAAGAGTCACGAGAAGGATGTTCGTGACGATCGTCGGCTGCATGATCGGCAAAGTCAGGGACCGGAAGATCGTCCATTTCGACGCGCCTTCCATGCGCCCCGCTTCCAGGACTTCACTCGGTACATTCCGCAGCCCCGCCGCAAGCACGAGCATGGAGAAGCCCGCCGTCGACCAGATATTGGCAAGGCAGATGATCGTCATCGGAAATGCGTTGAGAAAGTCCATGTGGGTGCCGGTGACGAAGCTCAATGTGCCCCCGGACGTGCTGAAGGCATACCATAGCAACGCGGCCGTAATCGGCGGCAGCATCCATGCCACCACGACGATCGCACCCACAGCAACGCGCAGCCAGGCGATGGCGTGCTGGATCAGGAGCGCGAGAACCATCCCGACAACGGTCACGCCGAAGATCGCGGATACAGCAAGAAAGATCCCTGTAATTCGCAGGGACTCCCAGAACACCTGGTCGTGCATCAGTTTTCGCAAATTGACCAGGCCGGTAAAGTGCCAGTGAAGTGCCGTCGGCCCGACGAGAGAGATATTGGTCAGTCCGAGATAAAAGGCGAAGGCTACCGGGCCGACAAAGAGGGCAAGAAGCAACACGACAGCTGGAGCGAGAAGCAGGATCGCGGCGACGTCGATGCCGTCCTGCCACCGGGATTTGGAGCCGGTCGCAGAGGTGTGTCCTCCCCCTACCCTCCTCTCCAGATCCAGCTCCAGGCTGTCTGCACTCATTTCAGCGTCTCGACCTGCGACGGATCAAGTTGGTTGGTCACATAATTGCTCATGATCCCGATCGCTGCGTCGACCGTCGTATCGGGGTGGGTCACGAAGGCTCCGGTTGCCTCCTGAAGCCCGTGTGACCAGATCAGATAGTCGGGGCTTGAGGGGCTGATCACGCCAACGGGCAGAACCTGCGCCGAGACGGCATTGTAGGGGGGAGCGAAGTTGACGAAGTCAGGCGCTTTCACGAATTCCTGGGAGGCAGGGACAAAGCCGGCCCAATTCGCCGCTGTGATCTGGTTCTCCTCATTCTCCATAAGATCGACCAGCTCCCAGGCCAACTTCGGATTCTTGCTCGCGGAAGAGACGACGAGATCCCAGCCTCCGACCGTTGTGGCTGCATTAGGTGCCTGGCCATGGATGGTAGGGATTGGCACCACTCCCGCCACTTGCGCCGCGACGGGCCAGCATGGCGAGCAAATGAGCTTCGTCCAGTTCCCACCGTAGTAGTTGGAGCCGAAGACGATCGCGACCTTGCTCTGCTGGAGCAGGGTCAGTGGTATCGTCACAGCCGAGGGGGAGAAGAGGTCGCTGGCCTGGCCCCCCATGTGCTCGCTATAGACGGAATGGAAGAAGTCGAGGGTTTCGCGCAGGCCCGGGCTGTCCACCACCCACTTGCCCGTTTTGTCGTCAAAGATCGTCGGCAGGTCCGACCCGGCAAGCAGGTTGCCTGCCCCTTGCAGGATTCCGTTGTCACCGGAACTCGTGCCCGCATTCAGCCAGATGGGGACCACACCAGGAAGCTTCGCCTTGATGGCGCGCGCGGCCACCAGAATGTCGTTCCAGTTATGTGGCGTCCAAGGAACGGGCAGCCGGACCTTCTTGAACATATCCATGTTATAGTAGAGCTGGGAATCGTTCTCGCCCGTGTTCACGGCGTAGACTTTCCCCTGGTAGACACCCTCGCCTTGGATCACCTTGGGAAATTGCGCCCACCACGATGTAGATGGCAGGTAGCTGTCGAGCGGCGCAAGGTAACCCGAGGATGCGAACTCGCCGATCACGGGAGTCGCAATCTGCGCCACATCGGGCGCGGTGCGCGACGAGCGATAGAGCAGGCTGAGCTTGTTGATGATGTCGTCGTAGCCACCGCCGATCGGAACCAGTTGGACGGTGACATCGGGATGCGCGCTCTCGAACTGACTCTTGATCCCGTACCACCACTTCTTGGTCAGATCCTCGGTGTCGAACACGTAGGTCTCGCCGTACGCGACGGAGATGACGGTCTTGTCGGCTGCCTGAGCGGATCGGGTGCCAGCTTGTAGCCCGAATGCGGCAAGTCCGGCGATGACGGTCGAACATAGAAGCGGCTTAAGGGACTTCATGATATGCTGCCTTTTCATTGGAGCGATGCAATCTAAAGCCATTCCACGCGGATCGGTCGATGAGCGACGTTCCGACCTCGCTATCGAAAACGTAGACAAAATCAGGATCGATCTCGATTCCAACCTCCTCTCCTGGGTGCATCTGCAACCGCCCCGGCGCACGGGACATGACGGTGTTGGGTCCGCTATTGAGGGTCAGAAACGTCTCGGCTCCCAATGATTCGACAAGATCGATGCGCGCCCGGAGAGCGTCAGGAGAGAGGTTCGGCGCCGCGGTGATGTCCGTCGGGCGGATGCCCACCGACACAGGCAGCGGAAGACTTGTTTGCGCCAGCAATCGGGACCATGGCGGCAATAGAATGTCCTGATCCAATACCGTGACGCAGAGCCGCGATCCCTCCCCCCGCAACACCCCGGAGAGGATGTTCATGGGAGGGGAACCGATGAAGGTCGCGACCGTGAGATTCTTGGGGTTGTTGAAGACGTCTTGGGGTGTCCCGGCTTGCTGCAGGCTCCCACGCGACATCACCGCTATCTTGTCGGCCATCGTCATGGCCTCGACTTGATCATGCGTGACATAGACTGTCGTGATGCCGAACTTCCTGTGCAGGCGCACCAGCTCCGCGCGCACCTGCCCGCGCAACGCAGCGTCGAGGTTGGAGAGTGGCTCATCCATGAGAAAGAGCTTGGGCCGGCGCAGTAGCGCTCGGCCGAGCGCCACCCGTTGCCGCTGTCCGCCAGATAGCTGGCTAGGACGGCGATCGAGGAGCTTTTCCAGTCCCAGAACCTGCACGACGTCGGACAGGGCTTTCTGGGTTGCAGCCTTGTCCTCGTGCCTCACGCGCGGGCCGAAGATCAGGTTGCGATAGACCGTCATATGCGGGTAAAGGGCGTAGCTTTGGAAGACCATTCCGATGTCACGATCACCCGGCGGAACATCATTCACGATGCGGTCGTCCAGCTTGATCGTGCCGGAGGTCGGACGCTCCAGTCCGGCCAGCATTCGCAATGACGTTGTTTTTCCGCAGCCGGAGGGACCCAGAAGGACGAGAAACTCCCCGTCATTGATGGAGAGATTCAAGTCCTGCACGGCCACATGCGGACCGAACGTCCTCCAAACCTTCTCCAACGTCACGGAAGCCATATCGGTCCCCAGGCGTAATGGAACGTTCCAAACACAAGCCTAGTTCCACGGCGCCGCGGTCGTCAACAAGTATTTCCGTTCCCATTGGACCAGACGCCCGTCAGCGGCCGTGTCTTCGAAGACGTATCCTGAGGGAGATGCAGGAGTGCCGATGCAAACGATCGCTTGCGTGCAAGCTCAGCCCAAATGACAGCCGCAACGCCGCAGGCGGAGCTGGACGCGCTATTGGCCCGGATACGCAGTTGCAGAATCTGCCGGGACACACCGAGCTTCGGGCCGCCCTTGGCGCACGAACCTCGGCCTGTCGTCCAGGCTTCGCGCTCCGCCCGAATGTGCATCGCCGGCCAAGCCCCAGGCCAACGCGTCCACGCCTCAGGTCGCTCGTTCACGGACGCCTCGGGCGCCCGGCTCAGGCAATGGCTCGCCATCAGTGAGGACGACTTCTACGATCCGCGCAAAGTAGCGATTGTGGGGATGGGCTTTTGTTTCCCCGGCAATGACGCCAAAGGAGGCGACCTGCCTCCGCGCCGCGAGTGCGCGCCGGCGTGGCGACGCGAGCTGTTCTCCCACCTGGACAGCATCGAACTCATGATCCTTGTGGGCCATCACGCCCAGCGCTGGCACCTTGGGAGTGAATACACGGCCGGCGGGCTGGCGGGCACCGTCATGAACTGGCGCCGCATCTACGCTTCTCAGCACGGCCGGCGGACGATCCCACTGCCGCACCCGTCATGGCGCAACACCGGCTGGCTGAAACGCAACCCATGGTTCGAGGCGGAACTTCTCCCTGCCCTACGGGTCGAGGTCGCATCGATCCTGGCAACAGAAGTGGTGGCACCGCCTCTGCACCGTCCGGATAGCGCGGAGGGCGAACGCCCGTCGCAGTGCTCTCGGTCCGGCGCGGGCCGGGATACCGATCAGGCCGTGAGATGAATCTGACGGCGATGAGGGCAAAATCCACCTAGTATACGACACGTAAGCGCTTGCGCGAGGCAAACAGCCTGTGCTTAACCTTGGGCGAGCGCCGCCAAGAACGCGCCGGATGAGGAGATGGTGCCACAGTGGATCTAGAAGCTTCGGTCTCTCAACTCCAGTCGAACGAGCGGTACGCCGCGTCTTTGGTCCACGTCACCAAGACCTTCGGAGGCATCGCCGCGGTGCGGGATGTGTCGTTCGGGCTGCGGGCAGGAGAGGTTCTCGCCCTTCTTGGCGAAAACGGGGCGGGTAAGAGCACCTGCGTCAAGCTTCTCGCGGGCGTGATAGAGCCCGATCCGGGCGGCCAGGTCCTGGTCGGCGGCCGCGTAAAGCGGTTCTCGTCGCCACTGGATGCCAGAGAGAGCGGCATCGCCGTCATGCACCAGCATCCTGGTCTTTTCCCCGATCTCACCGTCGCTGAGAACATCTTCATCGGCAGGATGCCCGCCCGAGCGGGATTGACGGATGTGCGGGGGATGGAGTCCGAGGCGGCGGAACTGCTGTCCTCCGTTGGCCTCACCTGTGCGCCGACGGCGCTCGTCGGCCATCTTCGCATTTCCGAACAGCAGCTTGTCGAGGTTGCCCGCGCTCTGTCGCAGCAGGCGCAGGTGCTGATCATGGATGAGCCGACCGCCGCCCTGTCGCAACGCGAGGTCGATCGCCTTTTCGCTCTTGTTGAGACATTAAGAGCGCGGCGAACGGCGATGATGTTCGTCGGCCATCGCATGGAAGAGGTTTTCCGTGTCGCCGATCGTATTGCGATCCTTCGTGACGGCCGTTTGATCGCAACGGAACAAGCGGAGAGCATGACGCGAGATCGCGCGGTCCAGCTCATGATCGGCCGCGCGCTGACGACGCTCTATCCCGACAACACGACAGTCCCGGGCGACGTGCGGCTGGAGGTCGCCGGCCTTTCGAGAGGCAGCGCCTTTCGCGACGTGAGTTTCACCGTCAAGGCCGGCGAGATCCTCGGCTTGGGCGGCTTGGTCGGAAGCGGCCGAACTGAAGTCGCCCGGGTACTCTTCGGAATAGATGCTGCCGACAGCGGCGTCGTTCAGCTCGATGGAAAGACGATGCGTCCGGCCTCGGCAGCCGAGGCGATGCGGACCGGCATCGCCTATGTCTCCGAGGACCGCCTCGGGCAGAGCCTCGTCATGGACGCGGCGATCCTCTTCAACGCCTCCTTGGCGGTGGCCGGCAAGGCGACGCGTGGCGGCCTGATGAGCAGAGTCCGGGAACTTGCCCTGGTGGCCCCGCACCTCGACAGGATGCGCCTCAGGTACGCGTCGTATGACCAGCCGGTTCGCGCGCTATCAGGCGGCAATCAGCAGAAGGTTGTGCTCTCCAAATGGCTCGCGACGGAGCCGAGCGTGCTGATTCTCGATGAGCCAACGCAGGGCATCGATGTCGGCAGTAAAGCCGAGGTCCACGCCATGATCGCGGCGCTCGCGCGGGACGGCCTCGCGATCATCTTGATCTCGTCTGAATTGCCGGAGCTTCTCGGCATGTCCGACCGGATCGTCGTTATGCGGGAGGGCCGGGTCACGGCCGAGTTCCCGCGGGTCGAGGCGAGCCAGGAGGCCGTGCTGCTCGCGGCCACTGGCCTGGGATACGATGTTGGAGAGGGGGGTGGCGAAGTTGCCTTAGCCACGTCCGAGCGCTCACGGCCGTGGTGGCAACGGCGGGAGCTTGGCCTCGCGGTTGCGACGGCCGCGGTGATTTTTCCTGTGACGGCGATCAACCCGCGGATGTTGAGCCCTGCGAACCTGCTCTCCATCTCGCTCGATGCCGCCCTGTTGGCGGTGGTCGCCGTCGCGCAGATGCTGGTCATGGTGACACGCGGCATTGATCTGTCGGTCGCATCCGTCATTGGTCTTGCCGCCTATGGCGCCGCCAGCCTCATGCACGCTGATCCGTGGCTTGGTCCGGGGGCTGGCGTCGCCGTCGCCTCGTTGCTCGGATTGGCATGCGGGCTGGTGAACGGAGTTGTCATCACCCGGGGTTCGGTGCCTGCGATTGTGGTGACACTGGGCACGCTATCGATCTACCGCGGCATGGTCAGCCTTTGGGCTGGAGGCCACCAGATCAGCGCGGATCAGGTGCCCGACGCCTGGCTGGCACTGACGAGCTACCGGATTGTCGGCGTGCCCGCCGTCGTCCTCATTGCCGTCGCGGTCATGGTTCTTGCAGCCTTGCTCCTGAAGCGGACGGCCATCGGTCGGGAGCTCTTTGCCATCGGATCCAACCCGGATGCTGCCAGTCTGGTCGGTATTCGTGTGCATCGTCGCCGTCTCGGTGCCTTCGCCGTCGCCGGATTGCTTGCGGGATTTGACGGCGCCCTCTGGGCCTCACGCTACGCGACCGTGGATGCGCGTGTGGCGACCGGATTCGAGCTCACCGTCGTCGCGACGGTCGTTGTCGGTGGCGTCGCTATTCGTGGTGGCTCGGGCAGCGTTTTGGGTGTCGCGTTCGGTGCGCTTCTGTTGTTGGTGATACAGAACGGCCTCACGCTGGTGCGGATCGATCCGCTTTGGCTCCAGGGGGTCTACGGACTTGTGATCATCGGAGCCGTGACCATCGACACCCTGGTGGCGCGGCGCGCGGCGGGCGCTGCGCGATGAACAACCTCACTCGCTTTGCGAGCTGGGAGGCGTTTCTCGGGACCATCACGGTCGTTCTCGCTGTGATCGTCACCTTCACGGTTCCTGGCTTCGCCACCTCCTTCAATATCTCCCAGGCGATAGCGGGGATGTCGGAAAAGGCCCTCATCGTCCTGCCAATGGTGATGCTGATCGTTGCCCGAGAGATCGATCTGTCGGTCGCAAGCATCCTGGCCCTCAGCAGCGTCATCTTCGGACTTCTGCTGCAGCTCGGTCTCCCTTTGCCAGCCGCAATCCTCCTGACGCTGATCGGCGGCGCGATATGTGGTGCGTTCAACGGGCTGCTGGTGACGTGGCTCAATCTGCCATCCCTCCTGGCGACGCTCGGAACACTCGCGATGTTCCGCGGCATCGCTTACATGCTGCTTGGCGCGAATTCGATCAACACCTTCCCGGATGCCCTGACGAACTTCGGGAATGATACACTGTCGGACACGATCCCGATTTTGAACAGCCTGCCATGGACGATCGTGCCATTCCTCGTCCTCGCGCCGATTGCGGCGATCCTGCTGCATCGTGGTGTCCTGGGGCGTCGCGTGTTTGCCATGGGCGGCAGCCCGGAGACCGCGCGCTACTCCGGAATCCGGATGGCAAGGATCCGGATGCAGCTCTTCACGGCCTCCGGCGCCGTCTGCGCGCTGGCCGGTATCGTCTTCACCGCGCGGCTGTCAAATGCACGTGCGGACAACGCCGTCGGATTCGAACTTGATGTCATCACGATTGTCTTGCTGGGTGGCATCAGCGTCTTCGGCGGTAAGGGCCGACTTTTCGGTGCATTCTGGGCACTCGTTCTTGTGGCGCTCATTCGGAACGTGCTCGGGCTGAGCCTGATCGGAGGCGACGCTCAGGGTATCGTTATCGGATCGCTGCTTATCGTCTCGCTGCTGGCGAGCAGTTCCGCCAGGGCGATCTTCACGGCGCTTACGAGGTTCGAGCGTCTTCCAGCCACCAACCAACAAAAATAGGAAATGTCCGATGTCCAGAACATTCTACCTTGCCGGCGTCGCTGCTCTCGCGCTCCTTGTATCCGTCAATCCGACGCGGGCGCAGACTTGCGCCTCGTCGCCGGTCAAGGTCGGCTTTTTGCCGAAGCTCGATACCGACCCCTATTTCCACGTGGCTCATGACGGTGCTGAGCAGGCGCAAAAGGAAATCGGCGGCAGCCTTGTTCAAGAAGCTCCGTCTCAAGCGACCGCCGAGGCGCAGATCGAGTTCATCAACAACCTTGTGAGCCAGGGGGTAAAAGTCATTGCAATTTCGGGTAACGACGCGAACGCGGTGGCGCCGGCTCTGAAGCGGGCCATGAAGCACGGCGTACGCGTCATCTCCTATGACAGCGACGTCGCTCCCGATGCACGAAGCTTGTTCATCGATCAGGCGGAAGGCGACAGTCTTGCCGAGATGATGCTGGAGAGCATGGGCAAGATGATCAATTCTGATGGCCAGTTCGCGATTCTCTCCTCGACGCCCACCGCGACTAACCAGAATGCGTGGATCGCCCTGATGAAGGCACGGATCGCCTCCGATCCGAAACTGGCCAAGATGAAGCTTGTCCAGATCGCCTATGGCGAGGAAAGTGAGCAGGTCAATCAG
>Ga0335072_10013409_pt1 | contig 11678 bp, 9 predicted proteins | sample Lox_Sample_21_FD_206725 | JGI IMG/M metagenome (GOLD analysis project Ga0335072, IMG submission 206725) | Soil microbial communities from Loxahatchee National Wildlife Refuge, Florida, United States - Lox_Sample_2.1 | ecosystem: Environmental > Terrestrial > Soil > Wetlands | place: USA: Florida...
GTCCTGGCCGCCCCAGGGAACTGGCCGATGCCCGCCTCGGCCACCAGGAACCGCACTACCCTGACCAGGAACACGAGCGCCTCCGGCCACCCCGGCCAGGTCGTAGACCCGCGCGATATGCGCACCCTCTGCTCACCCGGCCCCGCACGAGGAATCACGGCACAGTCAGGACTTTAGCGAACCAGGAGGGAATATGGCACCACGCGTCATCACCCCGTCCGGCATGGGCTTCCTGCTGCTGGACTCACACCCCGTTGGCTGCGAGCGGACCGTCTTCGACCTGGCGGCGGCCATCCCGCAACTCCCGGCCCGCCGGCACCCGCGTCGCCCGGTCGCGCTGGTCGTCGGCTCCTCGGCTGGGTACGGGCTGGCGATGACGGTGGCCGGGCTGGTTCGCCATGGGATCACCGGCGTGGGAGTCTGCCTGGAGAAGGCACCCGGACGGCGGACCGGGACGGCCGGCTGGTACCGCACCGCGGCCACCGCCGCCCTGGCCGCAGGCATTGGCAGTGATTTTACATTTCAGAACGCCGACGCCTTCACTGACGAGACCAAGGACCAGGCGGCCTCCGTCCTGTCCGGGCGCTACGGGCCGGTGGACTACCTGATCTACTCGGTGGCCGCGCCCCGGCGCACCGACCCGGACACGGGAATCATCCACGCCTCCGTCCTCAAGCCGCTTGAGCACCCGGCCACGATGCCCGCGCTCAGCTTCAGCGCCGCGGGCGTCCCCGCGCTCAGCGAGGCGGTCATCGACCCGGCCAGCCTGGACGAGGCCCGCGCGACCGTGGCCGTCATGGGCGGGGCCGACTGGCAGCGCTGGGTTACCGCGCTGTCCGGCTGGGGACTCCTGGCCCCGGGGTTCCGGACCGTCGCGCTGACCTACATCGGCTCGGAGCTGACCGCGCCGATTTACCGCGAGGGCACGATCGGCGCGGCCAAGATGGACCTGGAGGCCACGGCGGGCACCATCAACGCGTCCCTAGACGGGGCCGGTCAGGCCTGGACCTGCGTTAATGGTGTCGCCGTCACCCAGGCCTCCACTCATATCCCTGGCATCGCCCTGTACACCAGCGTCCTGCGGGCCGTCCTCGGTGACGGCCTCCAGTCTCCGGCCCAGCAGGCGGTCCAGCTCTGGGACCAGCTCACCGGGGCGGCGCCGCTCGACACCGACGAGGACGGCCGCATCCGGCTCGACCGGTGGGAGCTTGACCCCGCCGTCCAGGCCGAGGTCGCCCGGCGCTGGCACGCCGCCACCTCGGACAACGTCCGTGATCACGCCGAGGTCGGCTGGTTCCTTTCGCAGTTCCGCGCGCTGTACGGGTTCGACATCTCCGGCATTGACTACACCGCCGAGGTGGAGACCGATATCCCCTGGCCCGGCGTGGAGGAACTCCCTCCGGACGAGGTCCGTGCGTGAGGCTCAGCCCTCGATCTCGCCCCGGACCAGGCGGTGGTCCGCGGCGGCCGGCAGGGCGTCATAGCGAGAGTGCCAGGGCAGTTCCTTTCGCTTGTTCAGTGACTTGGTGAAGTCGGTTACCTGCCTGGTCCGGCGTTGCTTCATCCACTCGAGCCGGTCACGGCCCTCACGGGCGATGGTCTTGAGCACCAGCACGGCCCCGGTGACGCCCGAGTTGTCAAGGGCCAGCTCGAGCATGGCCTCCTTGTCCTCCTGAAGCCGGTCAAGGAAACCGTGGTCAAAGTTCTCTACGACCACGTCGAGCTTGCCGTAGCCGGCGATGACGAGCTGGAACGCCTTGGCCAGGATCAGCGAGTCAACGTCCTTGAGGTCCTTGAGCCTCCCGAGCTTCCCGTTCCCGTCCTTCCCGGCCGAGCGGCCGTTGGCCTGACCGGGCTCCCCGTCCTCGTTTTCCTGGCCGCCCGCCCCGTCGGCACCGCTCTCCCCGCGGCGGTGCTCGTCGAGGAGGACCACGCTGCGTCGCCCGGAGTCCAGCCGGATGCCGGCCTCTCCGACGTCCGCCCAGTCGATCTTGTCGTAGTTGTACGACTGGGTGTACAGACCAGTCACGGTCCCGTCATAAAAGTCCAGCTCAGCGGTGGATTGCTCGACCCCGCCGTTGGTCAGGAGCAAGACGATGACCCGGTACCTGGAATACCGGGGAGGTCCGTACAGGACACGCGCCCGTCGGCAGGGGAACTTACCCTCGGTAAGGATGGTGTGGGTGATGATGTCCCGGTTCACCAGGTTGCAATCGTTCATCACCAGCTTCTTGATGTAGAGCTTGTCGTAGTCGAGCCAGCGGGCCATCTCCGCGTCGGTTGGCCTGCCCTCGAGCCGCTTCACCCGTTCCTCGAACGCCCGCGTCTCCTCGTCGTGCTCCGCCTGGTTGAGTGCCGACTCGGCCTCTCTGAGGCCGCGCTGCACCACGTAGACGTCGATCTCGCTGGCCAGCACGGCCGCGGTGCCGAGGGCGACAACCACCAGGACCAGCGCGCCCACGCCCACGGCGGCCCGCCCGGCGAGGAAGGTACCGACGACGCCGACGACCAGCCCGGCGATCACCGCGATGGCTCCGAGTGGAAGCAGGACGAGACCCGGGTGCCAGGCCTGGAGCTCGCTGCGCCGTGCCCGGAGGGCGTCGTCGTCCCAGCGTGACCTGGCCCGCTTGGCATGCCAGGTGATCAGCCAGTCGACCTCGCTGAGCGTCCTGTCTGGGTGGGCGTACTGACGGCGGATGCGGTCGGTGAGGGCCGCCCGCGGCCCGGCGGTGTCCTCCCACCACCGCTCACGGTCCTTGCGCCGGTCGGGATTCCGCTCCGCGAACCGGTAGTCCACCCAGGGCCCGGCCAGCTCACGGAAGATCTTGAGGTGACGGTCCTCCCGCTTGTACCGGCCTTCCTCCTCGCGGGTGGGGTTCTCCTCCCGGTGGCCCTGAAGCTTCTTCTCTTCCCGCGGGGCGGGCGGTGAGTACCGGCCCCGTTCGGGAGACTCGCCGTGCCTGCGGGCATCGGCGGCGATCTGCTCTCTTCGAATGAGCCACCCTTTGCCGCTCGTGGCGAGCAGGTAGCCGCCGCCGCCCGCCCCGATGATCACCGCCAGAGTCAGCAGTGGCCGGGAGGTGACCGTGACGACCAGCATGGCCAGCAGGCCCGCCCCCAGCAGAACGGCGCCGGCGGCGGCCTCGACCCGGCTCAGCAGGCCGAGGCGCGGCTCGGGCCACTGGATCCGCACCGGCGGGCACGGATTGGGCGCGAAGTACTTCCAGACGCGCTCGGCCCGGTGGTCAGCCTTCCGCTTGTCGCTGATCTCCTTGGCGTGCCGGTCCTCCCACTGGTCCTGGAGCGCCCCGGTCATGATCAGGTCGAGGTGACGGCGGATCTCCTCCTGCCGGTCGTCGGCCAGGCTCTCCAGCTCTCTGGTCACCTGTTCCAGCTGGTCGTCGTTGAGTATCCCGTACTGATCCTGGTACAGCAGGCAGTCGATGAACCGGGTGACCACGTCCAGGGCCGGTACCCACTCATCGGCCTCGGTGCGGTCGGCCATCGCGACGCAATCAAGCAGCGTCTCGAAGTCTTTCTGCCGCATGATGTCGAAGGGGCGGCCGCTGACCACGGAAAGCGCCCAGTAATACGCCACCCGGTTGGACTTGTACTGATCTTCCACGGCCTGCCGTATCAGGGCCTCCGCCTTGCGGGGCATGTTACCGCCGAGCAGGTTAACGGCCTTCTCGAACCGGTCGGCGGGTGTAGCGGACTTGGGGACGTCGTAGAAATGCGCGTCCTGCACGTAACCGATCTGGGTACCGACCCGGACCCCGTCACCGTCATTGGTGATGTTGACCGAGTGCCAGGCCTCCTCAGGCTGTCTGCTCTCCCTCTCCATCTTCCTCCCCCTTTTCCTCCCCGGTCTGAGGTGCGTCCATGGCGACCTCCCCAGAAGCGTGCACGATCAGGTTCTCGACCTCACCGACCTGGGGCCCGTTCACTGAGGCGTTGTTGAAGAAATTGACAGTGACGTTCTTGCCGTTCATTGGTCTCCCTGTCGAAGCCGGACTGGCGGTCGTTCCCGTCCACTGGCCCACATTGCCTGGGCCGTCCAAAACTGGGTCCTCGGTCCTGATGACCTCGGCCAGCCTGGACAGCCGGCTAGACGGCTCGAGGCCGACGTCCCTGAGGGACACCAGGGCGCTCTGGTAGATCCCCTCCGCCTCGACCCGGCGGCCAGCCCGGTAGGTGGCGATCATCCAGTACTCGATGAGCAGTTCCTCGCGCCGTGACGCTGGCTCGGCGGCCAGCCGCCGGCATTCGCCCGCGACCCGCTCATCGTGGTGGTCGAGAAGGTCCTGCCGCAGGCACGCGAGCCGCGCGTCCCGGTACTCGGCGCGCAGCCCGGCCCGGATGCTCTCCGCCCAGCCGCCGTACAGTCCGGCCAGCGGCTCGCCGCCGAACAGGCTGTCCGCCTGGTCTCCCCATTCACGCAGGGCCGACCGCAGCAGGGCGGCCGGCCCTGGTCCGGGGCCCGCTCCCCAGGCCGCCTTCACCTGGGCGCGAAACCGCAGCACATCCGCCTGGTCCGGCCGGAGGTCCAGTCGGTAGGCTTCCGCGCTTCCCGGCACCGGGTCGGTCTCCGGGAGGACTTCCCGCAGCCGTCCCCTCAGTTCCGCCGCGACGCGCTTGAGGCCGCCGGGCGGGTCATCCTGGTCATCCCATAGCACCTGGGCCAGCCGCCAGCGCGGGACCGGGTTGCCCTCCGCCATGATCAGTGCGGCCAGCAGCAACCGGGCCTGGGGCTTTAGGTCGGCGGTCCAGTCATCGCAGTGGGCCGAGACCGGGCCGAGGAGCGTATAGCCAATCACGGCGACCATCCGCGTACCCGGCGCGAACCAGCGGCGAGCCCGCCGCGAACCGGCCCGCCGCACCGTGAGCTTGTCGCGGCGAACGAGACCCCCGTGACATGGTGAATGACAGGCGAAAGGGCAGCCAGAATGAGCGAGAACTCCCGGTGGCCGGAAACGGAATACAGCTGCGATGGCGGTGGCGGCTGCGTCATGGTGCGACGCGTGGCCGGCGCGATCGTCATCTGGGACTCGAAGAACCCGTACCAGCCGGGCCTGGTATTCAGCAGGAAAGAGTACGCGCAGTTCCGTAGCCGGGTGCTGGGCGACAGCTGGCCGCGGACCGCGGTCCGCATCATCGCCGGGCTAGCCAAGGTGGCGCTGCAGGCCGTGCTGGGCTGATGATCCGGCCACGCTACGTCCGGGTTTCCTGCCGCGCTAGCGCGGCAGGAAACCCGGGCGGCCCCCGCACTCACGAGCGCTCGCCTGCTGGCCGGGATCCGCGAAAGTCGGCGATGATCTCGGCCAGGAAACCGCGGGCGTCGTCCCCGAACACGGCCATCTTCTCCAGCAGCCCCCACTGGCGGCGGTAAAGCGCGATATGGGCTGGCTCAGTGACGGTGATATTCGCGTGCACTGTTTCCACCATTACCAGCGGGTCGGTGTCCCCGTCGGCCGACTCGAAGACGACAAAGCCGTGCGGGACATGGGTAGTCGCCGGCTCCGCGTGCGGTATCAGCCCGATAGTCACGTTTTCCAGCGTGCTCAGCGACGCGATCCGGTCCATCTGTGCCGCCATGACCGTGGCCGGGCCAGCCCGCCAGCGCAGGGCGCCTTCCGTGATGAGAAAGGAGAACCGCATGGCCGGATCGAACAGCGCGAGCTGCCGGTCGAGCCGTCCGGCCACGACCGCCGGGATGTCCGCTTCCGCGTAGGTGGGATCGAACATCGTGAACACCCGGCGCGCGTACTCGGCCGTCTGCAGTAGCCCGGGAACGACGGTTGGCTGGTAGGCCAGCTTTACGTTCGCGCGGCTTTCGATCTCCTGGATCTCACCCTGGATGTGAATCCGTTCCCGCAAGGCCGCATGCCAGGGGCGAATCCCGTTGTAGATGGCGTCGGTCAGAACCGAAAGCAGATCGGTCGTGGTGACGGACGCGTTCACCGCGGCGGCCCAGGCCGACACCTCGGCGCCATTAGGAACCGTCTGGCCGGACTCAATGCGGGAAACCTTGGACTGGCTGATGCCTATTGCCTCCGCGAGCTGCCGACCGGACAGGCCCGCGCGCTCGCGCAGCCTTCGCAGTTCGCGGGCCAGCCGGATCCTGTTGCCAGGCTGCGGCCGATGCTCGTCAGCGAACATGCGCCCTCCGGGGCAAGGTCAGCATAGCGGTGAATCAAACTGGGTCGATGATTCATACGTTAAGTGCCGTTGTGGCCAGTACACCACCTATGCGCGCCGCGAGTCAAGGCACGGTAATTAATCCATCTACTCCCCTAAAACAGATTTCGCCACAAGATCAACTTAAGTAACGTTAATCATTATGCAAGATGATTCACGGAATCAATCATTGGCGGCGGTTCGATGGTCCGCGGGGGCGATGAACGGCCAGCGCAGGCCGATGCCGACGTGCAGGATGATCCCCGCTCCGGCGAAGCTGAGCGAGGCGCTGGTGATCCAGTCGTCGGGGGCCGCCCTGACCCAGTGCACGCCGTCGGCGTAGGCGGCCAGCCCGCGGTTGAGGGCCACCGCGATCACGGCCGCCAGGGCCAGGGTGAGGACCCGGCCCGCGGCGGGCCGCAGTCGCGTGGCCGGCCAGCCCTCGAAGAGCATGCCCGTCACGAGGACCGCGCTGATCACGCACCCGCAGGTCGCGCCGATGCTGCCGGGCGGCAGGCCCGCGGCGTCACGCAGCACCGCGTAGGTGGCCGCCCCCAGCCCGGCCACCAGGGCGTTGCCGGCCAGCAGGCGCCGGGGACGGCTGGCGATGGTGTTCACCGGCCAGCCGCGCAGGGCGATGAAGACAACCGTCTGCCACACCCCGACGGCGACTAGGGCGGCGCCGAAGTCGGGCCCGGGGACCGGTCCACCGGGGTTGCGCAAGCCGGCGGCGGCTCGCTCGGCGACCGGCAGCGCGCTGACGTTGACGAACAGGTAATAGGCGCCGACGCCGATGGCCCAGCTCACGGCGAGCGCGGCGATCCCCGACCAGAGCCGCGCGAACCGGTTCAGCGGCCAGCGCTCACAGACCAGGGAAAGCTGGAGCATGGCGGTGAACGTGGCCCCGGCCAGGGCCATCGTCGCCGGGAAGGTCGTCGGTCCAGTCTGGCCCCGGGTGGCATGGAAGGCCGCGCCGATGTCGGGGCGCTCGACGACGGCCTCGCCGGCGATCGTCAGCACCAGCGCGAACGCGACGGCCAGCACGGTGTCGATCAGGCCAGTCCAGGGGGCGCTGAGCCGGGAGCCTGGCCAGTCGTTCCACCAGAACGCGATCATCCCCACCCCGGACAGGGCGAACGTCGCTATCGGCCCGATCACCAGCAGGCCGGTCGCCGTGCTGCCGGTGCCGAGCGCGAGGGCGAAGAAGATGCCCGCGGTGAGCAGCAGGCCCCCGAGCCCGAGCCAGGGCTGAGCGGCGACCCGCCGCCGCTGTACCGGGGCCGCGTCGCCGGATTGCTGGCCGGACGGGGCAGTCAGCACGGGCCGTTCTGAAAGCTGGGCCCGACCACGGTTCACCCAGGCGATCAGCGCTGGTGCCCGGCCCGCTTGCGGTACGGTCACCGGCCAGGCCGCGGCGACGCGCCCGCGGCGGCCCTGGTGCTGACCGGCAGGTGGGGCAGCAGTTGCTCGATCGTGATGGGCAGCTCACGCGCCCGGTAGCCGGTGGCGTGGTAGATCGCGTTGGCGATGGCGGCACCCGAGCCGACCTGCCCGATCTCGCCGACGCCCTTGACGCCAAGCGGACCCGTCACGGCGTCGTCGACCTCGATCAGCTCGACGTCGACCCCGGGGGCGTCCGCGTTGACGGGCACCAGGTAGTCCCCCAGGCTGACCTTGGCCCAGCGGCCGGTCGTGGTGTCCATCTGGTTGCCTTCGAGCAGGGCCTGGCTCATCCCCCAGAGCATCCCGCCCATGAGCTGGCTGCGGGCCGTCCGCGGGTTGATGACCCGGCCGGGGGCGAACGCGCCGACCAGCTGCCTGACCCGGACGATGCCGAGGTCGGCGTCGACCGCGACCCGGGCGAACTGGGCGCCGAACGTCAGCAGCCCGTGCGGGGTGTCCGGTGGCGGCGAGGTCCAGCTCCCGATGGCGTCGGCGTCGACCATGTGCTGGCGCTGCATCAGGCTGGCGTAGGCCTCGCCGTCGCCGGAGTCGAGGGACAGGCGGCCGTCGGCCGCGGTGACGCTGGCCGCCTGCGCGCCGTGCAGCGGTGACTGCGGGTCGGCGACGGCCGCCGCGATCAGCTGGTCGCGGACGGCGACGCAGGCGTTGTGGACGGCCGAGCTGATCATCATCGCGCCGTTGGAGCCGACCGGCGAGCCGCTGGCCGGGAGGCTGGAGTCACCGAACTCGACCCGGACATCGCGCAGCCCGACGCCGAGCGCGTCCGCGGCGACCTGGGTGAGCGCGGTGGGCATGCCCGTGCCGAACTCCTGGGTGGAGGTCTGCACGACCGCCGTGCCGTCGGCGTAGAGGTGAGCGCGGGCGCGCTGGGGCCGCATGAAGAACGCTACCGGGTAGGCGGCCACCGCCATACCGGTGCCGATCAGCCAGTGGCCGTCCCGCTCCGACTTGGGCTGGGGATTCCTCCTGGCCCAGCCGACGCGCCCGGCCCCCCGGCGCAGGCACTCGGACAGGCCGTGGCTCGACCACGGGTTGCCGGTCCCGGGCTGGGCCTCGGCCAGGTTGCGCAGCCGCAACTCGACTGGGTCGATGCCCAGCTCGCTGGCCAGCTCGTCCATGGCGCATTCCAGGGTGAACATGCCGACCGCCTCGCCCGGCGCGCGGGTGAACGTCGGGGTCATCGTGTTGCCCTGGATCAGCTCGAGGATTCCCTCGTAAGCCGGGCTGGCGTAGACCTCGGAGGCGGCACCGAAAGTCGGCTCGGCCCAGTCGTCGAACGGGGAGGTGACCGAGATCTTGCGCTGCCTGATCGCGGTCAGCTTCCCGTCCCGGCTCGCTCCGAGCTCGACCCCTAGTTCCTGCTCCTCGCGATGGCCGCAGGAGGTGAACATCTGACCGCGGGGCGCGCTGTACCTGACCGGCCTGCGGACCTGCCGGGCGGCGATCGCGGTCAGGGTGACATGCGGCCAGACCATCGCCTTGGAGCCAAACGAGCCGCCGATGAAGCTGGTCAGCACCCGGACCTTGGACATCGGCAGGCCGAGCAGGGCGGCCACCGTGAGCTGCACGGCCTTGATCCCCTGGCACGAGTCGTGCAGGGTCAGCTCATCGCCGTCCCAGGCGGCCGTGGTAGTCAGCGGCTCCAGCGCGTTGTGGTGATTGGCGGCGAACCGGAACTCGGCCGCGACCCGAACGTCGGCGCTCGCCAGCCCGGCCTCGGCGTCGCCCCGCTTCATCTGGGCGGGCATCAGGCCGCCGAAGATCTTCTCGGGCCGATAGGCCTGATCGCGGCCCGCCGTGATCGTGGTCACTGACGGGGCCGGGGCATAGTTCACCGCGACCAGGCTGGCCGCGCTCTGGGCCTGCTCGAGGGAGTCGGCCACCACGATGGCCACCGGCTGGCCGGCGTAGTGGATCACCTCGTCCTGCATGGGGAAGAACGTCTCGCCGGGAGCCGGGCCACCGACCAGCGAGGGAAGCAGGGGTGGCGAGCTGACCTTCGGCATGTGGCGGTGGGTCAGCACCGCGACCACCCCGTCGGCGGCCTCGGCCGCGGACGTGTCGATCGTCGTGATCCGGCCGCTGGCCACCGTGGCCACGACGATCTCGGCGTAGGCCAGGCCGGGCAGCATGACCTCACCTGAGTACCGCGCCTGGCCGGTGACCTTCTGCGCGCCATCGATCCTGGGCACGTCCCGGCCGACGTACTGGCTCATCGCGCGCCTCCGTCGGTCAGCGTCTGCAGTGCCCGCACGATCGCCCGGGTGGCCAGCTCGACCTTGAACGCGTTCTGCGGCCGGGGCGAGGCCTGGGCCAGCTCCTGGCGGGCGGCCTCGGTGAAGCTGGCCTCGTCGGCGGGCTGGCCGAGCAGGCTGGCCTCGGCCCGCCGGGCGCGCCACGGCTTGGTGCCGACACCCCCGAGGGCCAGCCGCACCTCGGTGACCGTCCCGTCCTCGACGCGGATCGCGGCCGCGACCGAGGCCAGCGCGAACTCATACGACTGGCGGTCGCGGAACTTCAGGTACACCGACCGGCGCGCCACTGGTGCCGCGGGAACCTCGATCGCGGTGATCAGCTCCCCGTGGTCAAGCGGGTGCTCGCGCTGCGGGGTATCGCCGGGCAGCAGGAAGAAGTCGTCGATGCTGATCGTCCGCCCGCCGCCGGGCAGCCGGGTGTGCACCACCGCGTTCAGGGCGACCAGCGCCACCGCCACGTCGGACGGATGGGTCGCGATGCACTGGTCGCTGACCCCGAGGATGGCGTGGCCCCGGTTGATGCCCTCCAGCGCGGCGCAGCCGCGGCCCGGGTCGCGCTTGTTGCAGGCCGACGCCACGTCACGGAAGTAGCCGCACCGCACCGCCTGGCACAGGTTGCCGCCCATCGAGGCCATGTTGCGCAGCTGGGCCGAGGCCCCGGCCAGCAGGGCCTGCGAGATCATCGGGAAGCGCTCCACCACCGGGGGCGAGCAGGCCACGTCGCTCATCCGCGCCATCGATCCGATCCGGACGCCGCCGCCCTGTAGCTCGACGACGCAGTCGGGCAGCAGGTCGTTGATGTCGACCAGCAGCCCGGGCCGCACCACGTCCAGTCGGGCCAGGTCGACCTCGGTGGTGCCGCCCGCCAGGTAGGCACCGTCCGGGCGCCCGGCGACCAGCGCGATCGCGGTATCGGTGTCGGCCGGGCGCACGTAGCTCAGCGCCTGCATTACCCCTCGCCCCCGGCCCCGTCACGCACGTCGCGGATAGCGGCCCTGATGTTCGGGTAGGCGGCGCACCGGCAGATATTTCCGCTCATCCACTCCGCGATCTCGGTGTCGTCATCGGCGTGCCCCTCGTTCAGCAGCGCGACCGCCGACATGATCTGGCCAGGAGTGCAATAGCCGCACTGGAACGCGTCCTGGTCGATGAACGCGGCCTGCATCGGGTGCAGCGAGCCGTCCGTGCTCAGGCCCTCGATCGTGGTGACCTCGCGGCCTTCACAGGTGAGGGCCAGTGTCAGGCAGGCCAGCACCCGCCTGCCGTCCACCCACACCGTGCAGGCACCGCATGTTCCCTGATCACAGCCCTTCTTCGAGCCGTGCAGGCCCAGGTGCTCGCGCAGCGCGTCCAGCAGGCTCACCCGGGGCTCGACCCGCAGCCCGTGCTCCTGGCCGTTGACGTAAAGCACCGCCGGCCCGGCCTGCGGGCCACGCACGGCGGCCTGGGAAATAACATCGGTACTCATTTCGCCCCCTTATACATAAGCCGCCAGCCTGAGGTCCGGCCGGTCAATGAACACGATCTCATGGGCGCGATTTCCAGCACGCCGGGGGGCTTATCGAGGCCGGTCAATGACACGGCATCGCGGCGGTCCAGCCGAATATTTCGGCCAATAGGAGGACTGAATTCCCGAACCGGCCTGGGCGCGGCGTCGGGCCGCTGCGGGGAACCAGCCGACATGCCGGCCAAAGATGGAGTTACCCTAACGGGATGACGGTACGGGCCGAGCAGGACGGGCAGGAGCTCCTCAGCTTCCAGGCGGAGGCGGTTCAGGTCCTG
>Ga0335072_10013410_pt1 | contig 11678 bp, 5 predicted proteins | sample Lox_Sample_21_FD_206725 | JGI IMG/M metagenome (GOLD analysis project Ga0335072, IMG submission 206725) | Soil microbial communities from Loxahatchee National Wildlife Refuge, Florida, United States - Lox_Sample_2.1 | ecosystem: Environmental > Terrestrial > Soil > Wetlands | place: USA: Florida...
CGGGCGGCTGCGCTGTTCCTCGGCCGCTGTGCCGGAGCAGTTTTTGTCTGCGGCGCGCTCCTCGCTGCCTCCGCTGCGGAGCAGGGAATTGATCCTCCCCGCACGGCGCTGATCAATCCTCGCGCCCTTGCGATCAACCCAGTGACACACCGTGTCTATGTTGTCGACCAGCTGAATAATGCTGTCACCACGGAAGACATTCGTACGGGACTGGCAACCAGGATTCCCGTCGGTAAATCGCCCGATGCGCTGGCGATCGACGTCAGCCTCAACCGGATCTACGTTGTGAATTCCGCGAGCGATACAGTCAGCGTAATCGACGGCGCGACGCAGTCTGTCGCAGCCACAGTTCCAGCCGGAAGAATGCCATACGCCATCGCGGTCGACTCCGGACTGCACCAGGTGCTGGTGATGAATACCTACAGCAGCTACGTTACTCAAATCGACGGGAGCACCAATCGCGTCAACCGGCTGCCTCTGGGAGCAAAAGACGCTGTCGCTGTGGACACGAGGCTGCATCGAGCCTGGATGCTGAGCTACGAGGATCCCTCACTCACCGTCCTTGATGAAACAAGTGGCGCGACTCGCCGCGCGCCTGCCGTCATGCATCTGTGGGGGCTTGCGGTCGATGAGGCGCGGGGCATTCTTTACGCCACGGAGTCACAAAGCCGCGCTCTTCTCGCCATTCAGGAAAAGACCGGCGCTGAGACAACTATCCCGGTTGGCGCGATGCCCTGCGCCGCCGCAGTCGATCCACGCACCGGCCTCGTCTACGTCCTCAACTATGCGGATGACAGCGTGACCATTGTGCGGAGTGTGCCGGGGAAGGCTCTGGCTACCATCGCGGTGGGCAGCCGTCCGCAGGCGATTGCAATCGACCCGGACCGAGACCGCATTTACGTCGCCAACACCCACAGCAACAGTGTCAGCGTCATCGATGGACGCGCCCGGAAAGTAGTCGCAACTCTGCCGGCGGGACGGAATCCGTACGCCATCAGCATCGATCCCGAACGCAATGCCGTCTATGTCGCCAATTTCGGATCTCCCAACTATTCGCGGCTCGACACAGCCTCACTGAGTAACTGAAACACGCACAATCAAAGCCTGTCTTGTAAGAGAGCGATGTACCGAAAGTTTGGGCGGGTAAACATGGTCCGGCGCTACATCCGCCGACGGCGAGCTCCTGCAGGCAAACAAGCGAAGCAGATCCCATGCGCTATGGCAAAAGCATGATTGGGGCCTGCCAAAAGGTCCCTTTATTGTTATTGGGATCCAATACCGTCACCTGGCAGGCATATTTGCCCGGAGGGAGTTGACTCAGCGGGATGTTGAAGTGGAGAGGCACGGTTCGCAGTTCATCGTTACGGCCATCGGTCACTTCTTCCGGTACGGTCTCGAATACTTTCGCCCGATTGCGGTAGAAAGTCACAAAAGCGACCAGGGGCTGTATGGATTTTAGGTTCTGCTCATAGGCCTGAAGATAGACGTAGAGATCCTGGCTCCTGATGAAGACTCGGGTCACGCTGGGAATCAGCTTCTCTCCGTTCTGAACCAGCGGGTTGCCGGCGCCGACTCGGTCTTCGCTCTTCACCACGTTGTAAAGCGCATCCTTCATGCCGGTACGCTGGCTGCTCAGTACGACTGAACTGATGGGAATTGTTCTGGCGATTTTGTTGAGGTCTGGGATGACAAATGAAGTCTCAAACGTGCCCATTCTCCCCGTGTCGGTGTCACGTGCGAGAAATTTGATGGCGTATTTTCCAGGAAGCAGAGTGAAGCCCGTATCGTATTCGACAGGACGCTTTTCCAGTTGCGCCGCTGTCTCGTCGCTGAGTTTGACATCCACTTTGTCCCGCACGTTGCCCACGGTTGTTCCATAGTTATCCTTGATCTCCCCAATGAAATCGATTCGCGTGTGCTCGGCACCGAAATGTTTGGCCAGGGCGAGTTCCCGGCCCGGAATCTTCACCACAATTGGGACAAAATATTCCGCTCGATTGAGCTGAAAATAGTCGATCTCCATTGCGATGGTCAGGTCGGTGATCGGATCGGGCAGCATCAGGGCATCTTCAAGCTGGCGCTCCTTGTCCGCGGCCGTAAACTTGTTGAAAGTTTTGCCCGCGTAGTATCCCTGCCGATAAGCAAGGAGGGCGGAGGGGGTTCCCTTGAGGAAAATTCGAATGCGCCGGAACCTCCCATCCTGCAGGGTGTTCGTCGTGTAATAGCTCAGAATGTAGTAGCTCGAGACAGATTGTGCTGCCTGCACGATTCCCCTGGAGAGATCGTTGTAGTCGAAAAGCGCCTTCCCTCCCGTATCTTTACCCAGGGAATACAGCGTGTCCTGAGATTGCTGAAAGTTCGTGGCCAAACCGCGTGACGCGGCCCCGGAATACATGACCTGGCTGCCCTGCGATCCCTGCGTCGCATCTCCCAGCGGGGCTGTAGCCACCAGGCCGCGCGCATCAATTGGCCAGAAAGACACGCCGTTGCGAATCGCATCGTCAATCGTGGCATGCAGCTGTGCCTGGTTGTCGAGACCGTTCAGCCTGAGGCCGCTGGCGAAATAAATCAGCTCCTTCTTTTCATCGAGATGCCCGAGCATTTTTGCAGCTGTTTGGAGGGCCGCCAGCTGACGGTCGGTGTTGAAGATGTTGAACTCGCTGTTGTCCTGCCCAAATGCGGCTCCGGTGTCGGAAGCACCAGCATCGTCGGTTGACTCTCCAAACCCCTGTCCTTCGCCCACGATCAGCGTCTCCAAAATGCTCAGCAGTCGGCTGCGATCGTTGGTGAAGTCCTCGAGTACATCTACGGAACTGCCTGCATAGCGGAAAATGGCGATCCGGTCATCCGGGCTCATCTGCGTGCGAACAAAGTGCAGGGCGGCCGTCAGGGCGCGCAACTGTTCGGCAGGCTGCATCGCCGTCATGTCGAAGTAAAGAGCCAGCAGCCGCTTATCTTTGTAGCGATTACTCCCCGGCGGTTCCGGAGCAATTTGTTCAAGGGCCAGTTGGTCATAGGTTGTAATGCTGATGGGAGGGACTTTGATCTCCGTTTCCGGCTCAGTCAGATCCTGATACTGACAAAAGCGGATCGTCTGCGGAACGCCGTCTTCGGTCACAACAAAATCACTGGCTGTCAGTCCACGGATGGGTGTTCCGTCCTTGTCCTTCACGCTGACCGGTTCAACGACCATCTGGCTGCTCACCGAGATTGTCGGTGCCGGATTCTCGCCGGCTGGCGCATTTTGGCCGATATGCTGCGCTGCGGCAGTGACCGGCGCTCCCCCAACGATTGAGGCCAGGAGGACGAATGCGAGACGCAGAGGCATCGCTCAATACCTCAGCCGCGCCGTGAGCTGTAGGCTCCGCATACCGTTGGAGGCAGAGGGCAACCCGAACTGCGGGCTCGTAACCGTCGTGTTCCACGCGGTGTAGGTCACGTGGTTCAGCAGATTCGTGGAGTCGACACGAACATCCAGGTTATACCGATCATGCAGCCGGAAGGTTCGCCCGACCGAAGCATTGAGAGTGAATTGAGATGGCCCTGCAATTGAATTCCTCCGCGCGTCTCCCCAGCTACCCGCTGGGGGAGCAACGTAGGCCGCACTGTTAAGAAAGTATCCGTGCGGAGCCGTGTAGATCGGTGCTCCCGTCAGATCGGGCCGAATCGTCCCGGTCACCCCCGTGCCTGGAACCGCCGCAAGCTCTATCGGCGTCTGCGGAAGTCCGCTGGCGGCCGTGATTTTCGTCTGGAATGACCACTCCCTGAGAAGCGTGCCCTTCCATCCGTTCAGCAATGTCCCCGCTCCCATTCCTGTGGTGTATTGCAATTGAGCATTCAGTACATGCCGTTGATCGAAGGTCGACAATCCACGCTCGGCGCTCGGATCAAGCCAGTTTTGCGCGATCATGGGCGAGCCCTGGCCCGTACCTGCTGATGACGCACTTCCCTGACCTGAGGGGCCTGCCGGCGATGCATTGTTTGAGGCCGCAGATGCCCCCTGCCCACCGAGCATGGCCGCGTCGTCAAGAGCTTTGGAATAGATGTAGTCCGCGGTCGCAGTAAGTCCGTTGTGGAGCCTTCGCCTCAACTGAATTTCACCCGCTTCACGCGTCGAATCGCTACTGGAAGTCAGGTATGCAAAGCCAATTGGACATTGAGGACACGGGTTCGCCGCACCCGCCGGATAGGTGTTCGGAAGAAAGTCCTGCACTCCTCGGGTTCCCTTGGTGCCCAGATAGGTAACCGTCATCTGGAGCGACCCGGGAAGGTCCTTTTGCATGCTCAGATCCCAGTTCTGCGCGTATCCCACACGAAGATCTGGATCGACTGCGTACGTGTCCTCCGAAGTAGCCGGGCACGTGTTAAACCCCACGGCCAGCGTCAACGGACATGCCGGGCTGTTCTCCACACTCAGGCTTTTTGACAGCGGCGCCTGCTGCGCCATCTGTGTGGCAATTGCCTGATAGACCGACGTATCGTAGTAGATTCCATAGCCCGCACGCACAACCAGCGAAGATCCGGCGCGCGGACGCCATGCGATCCCCATTCGCGGCTCAAATCCGGTCTTGTCGGGCTCGATCAGCGAACTGGGATATTTCGCCCCTGTGAGCGGGCCAACCGGATCGCTCGCCACAACCGGAGCCGCCCCTGCGAAGCCTGGAGCGATGTCCAGGTTCACCAGGCGGCCAAACAGTTCGGTCATCGGTGCTCCGTACTCCCATCGGATCCCGGCACTCACCGTGAGCCCGGGACGCACCCGCCAGTCATCGGAGACGTAGGCGTCATATACAGACCCGCGGAAATATTTGTCCGCATTGCCGAACGCAATCGAGCTGGTGTCCGGAATGCCCAGAAGAAAGTCAGCGAGGTCGCTGCCGCCCGTCATCCCGCCATTGGCAGCGCCCTGCGTTGCGGCACCGGTGAAGGTAAATGTTCCGCGCGGGTCCTGCTGCGAGAGATCGTTGAACTCCTGTCTGCGAAAATCCCCGCCCAGGGTGATGTTGTGCCGTCCGCGCGTCCAAAGGATGGATCCGGTCAAGGCATTGGTCTCATTGCGATCGAGCATGCTCTGTGCATCAGAGAGTCCGGCGATGCCGCTTGAGAAGGCCAGCGCAGGAGGTCCCCAATTCATGGGCTCCTGATTGTTACCGGAAATGTCAGCGTCACCGGAAATATTGGTACGGTCTTCAAAAAAAGGAGTCGCCTGTGTTCTCAGGCGGCTGAATTCGTACCCGCTATTCAAAAATAACCCCTGGCTCAGACGATGCCACCAGTGGATGTTGGCGTCGATTCCCAGTAGATCTGTGGTGTCGAGAAAGCCGAAGAGGTTCGGATTCCCGCTGCGCACACTTTGAAAAGCAAAGCCCCCATAGATCTGGTTTCTGTTGTTCAGCGACTGATTTGCGCGCATCTGCAGCGCATCCTGGTGTTTATTGCTCACAACCGGAACCTGATAGTTGTACCCTGTGCCCCCACTGAAATTCGGCAACGGATAGAGACTCAGCAGCGCCTTTGCCTGGGAGCTGAGGTCACGGGTTGGGATTACGTTCTCCGGAAAGGGCAACCCGGTTGCTGGATCAAAAATCTCCACTGGCTGGCCAGAAGCATTCAGCGTCTGCGAGAAGTTTCCGCTTCGTTGCGCTGCATCCGGGACTCTGCCGGAGTCCGTCATCGCGTCGGTGTCTCTGGTCCACTGATAGCCAATGAAGAAGTCAGGCCCCTTAGGGAGCCAGCGCGAAATTCGAAGCGGACCTCCCAGTGTTGCGATCACCGTCGCGTTGCTGTACGCAGGTTTTGGCGTGTTCAGTCCGGTGAGCGAGTATGGCCGCGCATCAAGCGCCGAGTTGTCAAAAATGACGCCAAGTCCGCCGTTGTAGAGCCCGTTTCCGCTCCGGCGATTATTCCCGAACGCCGGGATCTGTGCGAAGGGCGAAGTGGCCGCATTGTTCACGCTGCCGTTGATCAGCAGTCCGTTCATAGCGCGCTCTTCAAGGTCGTGATCTGGTTCGTCTTCGTGCTGCTGCCGAGGGCTCGCTGCATTAGTCTCGGTTCCAGTTACTGCCGGCGTAGCAGCCTGTGGCGGTGCTGTGGGGCTCATCTGCGCATGAACCTGACTGAGCGGTAAGAGCTTCAACTGCCAGAGCGCCGGCGCGGCATTCGGTGTAACGTTCAACTGCTGGGTTATGGACTCAAAGCCTGTCATCTCCACGCGGAAGGTCCACAACCCGTCCTTCAGGTCAGAAAAGGAGCAGACACCGTCCTCATCACTGATTGCAACAAGCCTCGCGTTCCCGTAGCTCGCCGTGACTACGGCTCCCGGAACCGGGTCGCCGTTGAAGACTACCCGTCCATTGAATTCTGCTGCTGCCGCTGTCAGACAATTCGCTATGAGCAGCACACAGACACAGCAAATCCTCCGGACCTGGTTTGCCCACCGCATCATCGACAAGCCTTTAGTTCGCGGTGGGTTGGCTCGCGCTCACGATCTCCAGCGCATCAACCGGACCCTTGTCGGACTTCAGCTTCAGTCCAAGCTGGTCCTCGAGCGCCGTGAAGATCGACGGCCCGGATGAGTCAGGCGCGGAGGCTGGTGCTGCTCCACCCGGTGGTATGGCCTGCCCACCGTTAGCCGTCATGAGTCCTTCACCTTCCTCTGGAGTCCATGAAAGGGTGAAGTCATAAGTACCCTTCAATCCAGTTTCATCCAGCACCATTCGGCCTAACTGCGTGGACAAAATCTCAGCCAGCCTCGGCATGGACCCCGCCACCATCTGGAATGACATCTCACCACCCCTCTGCACTCTCATCATCGCCGCCCCGGGTTTCGCTTTCGGCATCATCGTCCCGGAGTTTGCCATCGATCCCTTCTCGTTCGCATCGGGGCCGTCGACATCAGTCTTCGAAGATTGCAGCTTCGGGCCGTTCTTCGCAACGATTAGTGCATACACGGGCATTTGCCTGGTCTGCCGCTCAATCCTGAGGTGGAACCGATCCGCCAGCAGCTCCTGCAGCATCCGTTCTTTCACCAGTTTGGCCTCGTCAGGGGAAAGCTTCTTCAGTTCCTCGTCCACTGTCGAGTCGGCTTTCGCCTGTATGTCGTAATGGTCTGAGTTCAGCCAGCCTGGGCCGCTTTCAATCTGCGCATCCTGAACGTCGTAAGCGACACGAACCAACATCTTCAGAGTGACATTGGTTGCATAGAATCTGCTGTCGGTCGGCGAGTCCTGAACCCGCATCATCATGCGGTGCACATCCTGGGAGGCCGCTGGGCGGATAGAAGCGACCTCAAACTTTGGTGCCGGCAGATTCGACGCATTTGCATTTGGATCTGCTGCTGCATTCTGCGACCCGTGTGTCAATCCAAATCCCAGGGGGACAAGAATCGCCAGCAACCCGGCAGTGCCAAGCATCAGTTTTGACCGCAGATCGAGAATGCGCGTGGCACCGCTGGCCATGATACGAACAATGCGCTCTTTGAGATCGGCGCCAGTCACACCCGACACACAAGCAAGCGGCGAGCTGACACAGAACTCACATGTCTTCAAAATGCTCTCGGCATATACCCTTGGCTCGTTGCCCAGCGCCAGCGCCTGTTCATCGCATGCCTTCTCGCGTTCCTCCATCAGCCGTTTGCCCGTCCACCATACCAGCGGATGAAACCAGAAGATTGCTTCCACCAGCATGTGAACGGCGGCAGCCAGATTGTCCCGTCGTCGCACATGGCAGATTTCGTGTGCAAGGATCGCCTGCACGTGTTCGTCATCAAGATGCTCTGAGATACCCTGCGGCCACACCAGCACGGAGCGAAAGACACCGAAGATGCCAGGCTCCAAAGTCCCGGTCGACAATACGGCTTTGATAGGCCGCTTGACGCCTCCTGTCTCCTCCAGTCGCCGCAGGGTCGTCACTACGCGCCCTTCGGTCAAAGATGTCGCTTGCCGTACGACCCTGGCAATCCGTCGCCAGCGCCGGCACCACAGAGCAAGAACGGCGGTGAATCCGCACAGCCACAGCGCCACAGGCAACCAGGTCAGCAGAGGAAGCAAACCCGGATATGCGTGAGCGGCCGGCATCGTCAATGATATTGGTGGAACCGCAGCTGCCGGCGTAAAGGGCTGGCTTACATAGTCGATCGCAACTGAGAGTCCGGATTGCGTTGCTGCTGGCGTGTGCGCAGAGCCCATAGATGCGCCCAGGCCCACCAGGAGAGAAAACGGCACGAGAAATTTCAAGGAGGCCACAAGCCACAGCCAGTAGCGTGTTCGCGCCTGATGCTGACGCAATAGCCGCGTCAGTGCCCAGGCCACCAAAAGAAGCAGGGTGGATTGCCAAAGATGATTGCCAAACGCCGGCGCAATCCCCGTCCACCCTCCAGACAAGTATGTGAGAGTCATTTGGACTTGTCCTTTCTCTCCAGTTTGCGGAGTGTTCTTTCCGCTTCCTTCACATCCTCCAGCGTCAGCCTGCCGGATTCGATGAGATGAGCCATTACCGGCTGAGTGCGCCCGCCGAAGAGAGAAAGGAGATCATCGATCAGTCTTCGCTGTGCTACATCGCGGGAGACAATCGCTTCAAAAACGTGGAAGTTTCCTACCTTCCTGACGCGGCGCACAACATTCTTCGCCTCCAGCCTGTAGACCGTCGTTTGCACTGTTGTATAACCGGGTCTCTTCTTCTCGGGAAAAGCCTCCTGAATTTCCCGAATTGAAGATGTACCGCGAGTCCACAGCGTCTCCATGATCTGCAGTTCCAGCTTTGTCAATTTGGGGGTTCCCATGCGTTGGATCTGTTCCTCTCTCTTCTCGTTTACTACGCCTGTCATAGAATCTACTACGTGTATATGATGGACGCAAGGCCCTGTGGGAATGGTGTAGGCCAGTATCCGCTTTTATCTTTCGTTGCGGATTTCCCGGAGAGAGGCAGGCCGCGCCGATCGCAGCATTGCGACCAGCTGCTGCCGGAGGTTAGGCGTTGAGACGACACCCGAACCCGCGACGCCTGGAGCTGCCCCTCCCGAAGTCAGCAAACTTCGCCGGCGATGCGATTTACCACATGAGGCGGCTGCTCGGGGGCAGGATGGATGGCATGTCGAATCACCACAACTCCAGTCCCGGATCACTCCGCGCATTTTACGGAGCCTGAACCGCAATTTCGGTCATCATCGCTCCGAGAGCTGCGTGCGTTGCGGTGACCCGAATTGCATTCATCGCGCGTGGCAGAGTTCGAATCCAGACTGCTGCTGCACCTCCGGTTGCCGTGAGATCCAGCGGGTTGTCGCCAATGAGAACGCCCGGACCGGCAATCTCGAAGGAGACAGCGCCGCCGGCGAAGGCGCGGGGAGCACCGAAGCGGTCCACCACACGCACGAGGAGGCGGGTGGAATCTGAGCCATCGCCTGTGAGCGTCCGGTCATCGGCCTGGCAGACGAAACGGTCGCGGCGAGAATCGGAGGAGAATGAGCGTGTAAGGGCGAGTTCATCATCCAGGTAGCCATCGATTCGGAGTAGTTCCGGAGGGGTCGCTGCGTCGAACTCCAGGTCTGTGAAAAATGGCGCGTGGCGAAGGTGTGGGTAGTTTCCGGTATCCGGCCGCAGCGATGCATGGTGCCGGCCGTCGACGAAGATTTCGAGTCGTTCGCAGTTGGAAAAGATGGCTATGTTCGGCCCGGGACCGAGCGGTGTCCGGGGACCGAAGTCCCAGTAGAAGTTCGGCTCAAGGACGAGGCGTCGGCGAGGGTCGGTCTGCGCGAGATAAAAGGATGCGCCGAGCTTGGGAATCCGAAACATATCGTACACGCCTGGATATTTGACGCCGCGAATGGCATTGACCAGGCTGGGATACTCAAAGGCGCACCACGCAATGACGCCGCAGATGCCCGGTTTGGCTTCAGCCCGGCTGTGCGCCTGCGCATGAAAGATGGCCTGCTGTTTCTGGACGGCAGCATCGCCCGCACGCTGATAGTAGTTGTCGAAGCCTCTGCGCGCGGGGTAGTTGAACTGGCCGACGGCTTCGGAGAGCATGTAAGGCACCTCGCCAACCGGATCCTCGATGCCCACGGTTCCATCCGGAGCGGAGTGGTAGTCGTCAAAGGCGAAAACGTCCTCGTGCCAGGATTCCTTCCAGGTTTTTCTGGAGCCGGGGGTCATAGAACCTGAAGCGGGACGGGAATCGTCCAGCGAGCGCGCCAGTGCCGTGGTGCGGCGGTAGAGTTCGACGTCGTTGGCAGATTCATTGACGCGCACGCCCCAGATGACGATCGAGGGATGATTGCGATCGCGGAGAACCATCTCGCCGACATCGCGCACCAGCAGGTCTTTCCAGGACGCATCGCCGAGATACCCCCATCCGGGGACCTCTTCCCAGACCATCAGTCCGAGTTCGTCACAGGCGCTGAGAAAAGCTTCAGACTGCGGATAGTGGGAGCACCTCACCATATTGCAGTTCAGCTCGTGGCGCAAAATCGTGGCATCGCGCCGCTGGACGCGAGCCGGCATGGCGGCGCCAACGAACGGATAATACTGATGCCGGTTGAGACCGAAAATCTGCAGACGGCGTCCGTTGAGAAAGAAGCCGTTCAGTTCGAAGCGCGCATCGCGAAAACCGATGCGCAGACGATGGTTGTGCACGGGCTGGCCATTGACCAGGAGGGTCGTCATCACGTCGCACAGACGAGGGTCGTCCACATCCCAGAGCGGGATATCGTGAAGCCGGGCGAGTGAGATTGTTGCTTCGGTCTTGCCGACGCGCTGCAGGTCCACGGCCTGCCGGGCATGGGCAAGGATTTTCCCCTTATTCAGAAGCTCGACTGACACTTCGACTTTCCCCCGCGGGAGAACTGCGGCATCGAGGGAGCAAATGATATCGACTCGGCGAGCGGGTTCGAGCACCTGCACCGGCTTCGCGAAAACATCGCGGATGAAAATCAGGGGCGCGGCCCTGAGACTCACGGGGCGATAGATCCCGCCGGGCTCGAGGTAGTCGATGCGGGAGGGTCCATGGAGTGAGCCCTCGGGGGGAACGCTGGTCCAGCGCGCATCCACAGCGACAGCCAGCAGGTTGTTGTCACCGTTGAGGAGCTGAGTGATTTCGTATTCAAAAGGAAGGTAGCCGCCGAGATGGGTGGGCAGATGGTGTCCGTTAAGGGTCGGGGTGGCGTTCACCATCACACCGTCGAATTGCAGGAAGATGCGAAAGCCCTGCAACTCGGGAGGCAGCGAGAAAGGGCGGCGATAAATCCAGACATTTTCCCAGGCGGCGGGCTCCCAGTCCTGCCAGGAAAGGGGCGCGGCACAGTGGGGCAGATTCACGCGGGCAAGAGCACCGTCGCGAAAATCCGGGACCGTCGCCGCGGGCTCGAATTTGCCGAAACGCCAGCCCGCGTCGAGGGAGAGAATGCGCGTCGCCGGTCCGGTGGGACCTGCAGGAGTCGCCAGAACATGCTGGTTCAGCATCGGCCTGACAGCCAGGGCCATACCGGCACGGAATCCCTGATGAAGGAAGGCTCTGCGAGATATCAAAAGGATCTCCATGGGAGGAAATCTTCGCGAACGGAATCCGGAGACCGGAGTCATGCACGAAGGAGATAGCGGGCTCTCAGATTTTCTGAGTACCAGAGGACGTAGTTTGTTCCCCATGCATTATTGAAGAGGCAGCTGTGGATACCGGCACCAGGATCA
>Ga0335072_10013411_pt1 | contig 11678 bp, 10 predicted proteins | sample Lox_Sample_21_FD_206725 | JGI IMG/M metagenome (GOLD analysis project Ga0335072, IMG submission 206725) | Soil microbial communities from Loxahatchee National Wildlife Refuge, Florida, United States - Lox_Sample_2.1 | ecosystem: Environmental > Terrestrial > Soil > Wetlands | place: USA...
GTCGGATAGACGGGAGCGTCGTAGCTCAGCTCGCCATCCAGCGGCTGGCGCGTTTTCGGGTCATAGAGGACCTTGTCGGGGACCGCCCCGTAGTCCTGAAAGAATCCGGAGACCATGATGCGCAGCGCGTCGCTCGGCTTGAAGAGGGCCGAGGCCATCGCTCCCCAGTGGTCCGCTTCATTCTGATTCCGCAGGCCGAGCGTCGAGTTGTCGATGAAGCCGCCATCGAGCTCGCGATAGGCGGAAAGACGGATGCCAACTTCGTTGGAGACGACGGGGAGACTCACGGCGCCGCGAACGGTATAGCTGGGATCCCCGTCATCAGTGGTGCTGCCGCCTCCGCGGACGACAGCCGACGCCTGCTGCAGATCCGGCTCAGCCAGTGTGTAGGAGATCAATCCGGCCAGCGTGTTGGCGCCGTAGAGCGTCCCCTGTGGCCCCTTCAGAATCTCCACCCGTGAGAAGTCGAGCGGATCGAGGTCGAGCGCATCGACAGCGCCAACCGATGTGAGCGAAGAGCTGGAGCCGATCGGCGCACCGTCCACCACGATGCCGACGAGCGCTCCGGTGTCGGAGCCCGCTGAAATGCCACGGATCACGGGCTCGCCGGACCCGAACGACCCCATCACCTGCAAACCGGGAGTGAGGCCCGCGTAGTCGTGGAAACTCGTGTATCCCTGATCGAGAAGATTGGCACCGCTGAATACCGTGAGGGCGGCCGCGACGTCTCCTTCACGCTCGCTGCGCTTGCTGGCGGTCACGATGACCTCGGTGAGCTCGGGGGGATTCCGCAGAGCTGACGAAGGAGAGCCGTCGGATTGACCGGTCTGCACGCCAGGGCCGCCGGCCACCGGTGGAGCGGCACGTCCATCGTCCGGCGTTGCCGCCGCGGCACGCTCCGCGGAGCTCGGCACTCTGTTGATACCGATCGTGTTGACCCCGGCCGCATGGAATCCGAGATGCGTCCCGCTGAGAAGCTGCTGCAACGCGTCGGAGACGGCCATGCGACCATGGACTCCCTTGGTCGCGAGATGTTCGAGCATCGTGGCGGGAGCGGTGACCTGCACCTCCGCCTGCTGCGAGAACTCGATCAACGCGGTGGCGAGCGATTGCGCCTCGATATCGAACCGAGCCGTACGGCTCAGCGCATCGGCGCCAGCCGGGTCGGCCCGAGCGACCACGTGAAGTGTCAGGCAAGAGAGCAGACAGGACAGCAGTAACCGGCGCGTGAGACGCGAATCGCTCATGTCAGGAAACCCCCAGGCTCCGTGCGGATCGTGTCAATCCCGATCCTCTTCACCCAAGACGAGTGAGGGGCTGGGCCCGGCATTCCGTGGCAGGAATTCTCAGCTCCCTCTCACGGGCCGGGCGGGTTCCGGCTCGCCGGCCGGCTCGCCAGGACGAGCGAAGCGCCACCGTTGGAGATCAACTCGAGGGGAAATTCGTTCGGCAGCGACTGCACCCAGTCATCGGCCGTGCGGGTGAACACAGTGCCTGTGAAGAGGATCTCCCCTGCCGACTTGTCTCCGATGACTACGGGCCGGTGCGCGTATCGGTTGACATCAGCAATGACCGACGCCAGCGGCTGAGCCACATATTCAAGCCGCCCGTCGCGCCAGGACAGGGCGCGTGCAACATCAGCCTGGGTGAGCGCGGGCCGCGCATCCGGTCCCCAGTCCACCTGCTCGCCGGCAGTGACCCGTATCGCGCCAGCCTTGCCACCCGACACGACGTCGATCGCGCCCTTGACGACCGTCACCATTGTCCGGCCGTCCGCATCACGAATATTGAAGGCCGTACCCACGTCACGAATCAGGACGCCGTTGACCGAAAGGATGAAGGGCCTCACGGGATCGTGGATCACCGAGAAATAGGCCTCCCCCGTGCGAAGCACGACCCGTCGCTCCGTCGATGTGTAGTTCACCTGGAGCACGGACATCGGCGCCAGCTCCACTCGCGATCCGTCGGGTAGGAGAGTCTCGCGGACAAGCGTCGGATGAGTGGGAACGGATGACGCAGGCCTCACCGGCTTCGGCACCAGTGCATGCAGAATAAACCCCACGAGAGCAATCGAGGCAGCCAAAGCCAGTGGCACGAGCCATCGCTTTCCCACGCCACGCGCCGGCTGCATTTGCAGCCTGGTGAGCCCCTCATCGAGGAGACCCTGGATGCGTTCGCGTCCGGCGGGACCGGCCGCGAGCGCGCCCGATCCGATCCAGAACTCCTGCATCTCATCGAAAGCCCGCTTATTGCGCTCGTCGGATTCGTACCAGACGGTCCACTCCGCCAGGTCCCGCTCAGACAGGGACCCGTCGCGGATGCGCAGCAGCCATGTCATCGCCTCATCCATGGCGCGGATCCCTTTGCGAGCCTCCTTGATCCCCATGGCTTCGGGCTCTTGCGCGCTCATCCCTTCACCCTCGCAGTCGCCTCGGATGGCGAAACGCCATCCAGGCGCAGCTTGCAGTAGATCGCCGCTCGGCTGATGTAGTTTCGGACCATTCGCTCCTGAACTCCGAGCTCCTTCGCGATCTGCCCGGTCGAGCACTCCTCGAAGCGGTGCAGCACGAACGCGCGTCGATATTGCGGCGGCAGCTCCCGCAGCGCCTGCTCGAGGAGGCCGAGCTCCTCGACCGCCATGAGCCTGCGGTCCGGGCTCACCCGGTCGATCAGCTCGCTCTCCGGCCCGCTGCGATCCAGCCGCTCGCGGTTCGCCCGCTGCCGGATCCTGTCGACGGCGAGATTGGCAGCCGTCTTGAAGAGATAGGCGCGGAGGAAACTCACGGTCCCGGGCTGGTGCAGCTGCAAGAGGCGCACATAGGCCTCCTGAGCGACCTCCCGCGCCTCCTGCTCATTGCCCAGGCGCGCCATCAGGAAAGACTGCAGGGTCCGGTTGTGCTCCTCGAAAAGGCTGGACAGAGCCCGGGAGTGCGCCGGCTCACCGGCCGCATCAGCCTCGCGGAGAAGGCGCGGGTCACTGCGGATACGGCGAAAGATCACGGCCGGCATCACCCTGGCGGAGCAACTGCTCCTAAGGATAAGACGAATGAGAGTGGCCCGGCGGCACTCGGCGCTAGCTCCGAGTACTGCCGCCTCGGGGATCGAGCCTCCCTACCCCATGCCTACCCCACACAGCCTCGCCGCGCTCAGCGTGTCGGCCGCGTCCCCGACAGCCGCAGGACATTATCACGGTGATACTCCAAAAACCGCCGCTGCTCTTCAGAGAACTCTCCGGTCGAGCGGATCTACACGCAGGACTTCCTTTGCACGCGCGGTACCTGCAAGCAGGAGGTGTTATTGATGTTGGGCGAGCTCATCCTGCTCCGCCGCGCCTGGAGCCTACTTTCCAATATCCTCGTTCCAGAGCGTCGGGTTGGCGTTGATGAAGGTGCTGTGCATCTCCACACAGGCGTCTGAATCGAGATCGATAACCTGTATCCCCCGCTCCCGCAGCCAATCGATTCCACCACGGAAGGTTCGCGACTCACCGACTACCACGGTTCCAATCCCGAACTGCACTATCAGCCCGCTGCAGTACCAGCATGGCGCCATTGTCGTTGCCATGGTCGTATCCACATACGATGGTTGTCGTCCCGCCTTGCGGAACGCATCCGTCTCACCATGGACGGAAGGGTCGTTTTCCTGTACTCGCCGATTGCGTCCCTTCCCCAGCAGCCGACCATCTTTGTGAAACAGTGCGGCACCAATAGGTATTCCTCCCTCCTGCAAGCCGATCTTGGCCTCTTCAATGGCGATAGCGAGCATCCGTAAATGCCGGTCACGGTTTGTCATCTCGCCATCATAGGACGGTATTGACGCGAGTGCAGCGCTGCAAAAGGCCTCACGGACGCGGGCGAAGCTGCGAACGCTTCGGAGCTCACTAGGCGACGCGGGTCGTGCGGCGGGCCCTGACGAGCTGACGGAGTTATCCGCTAGAGAGCGGGCTCATGCGGCGATGGGCCCACCCAATCGAAATCCTCGACATAGGTTTGACTTCCACTCGCGGTCCGCACTTGGCCGCGGCAGACCATTCGCCGGCCATCGGCATCGAGGGTACACACCTCACTGAAGGTTCCGATGCCGGAGAACTCGCCCTCCGTATGGATGCCGTTCCGGGCGGCGGAGGTCAGCCGGGCACGGATGGCGGCGTCGGTGCACGTTCCCGGCGATCCGTCATAGCGCCCTTTCCACGTTACGATCCGGTTGCTCTCCTGCGGAGTCGTTTCCACGGCCACCCATACGAGCTCTTGATCATCGTTTCTGATGATCCACAACGTCAGCGCTTTGGGCGATGGGAGCTTCGATCTGCCCTGGTTCAACCGCCAGATACCGGCCGGGATCGGACCGTGAGCGCACTCCGTCTGGGTCGTCTTCGAATCCTCGCTATCCGATGACACCGTCAAAGCCCCCGCGCCGAAGCGGCGGACCGGGCGGCCTGCTCATAGACCCCCGACAGAGCCCGCAGGAGCGTGGTGAGGGACTTGAGATCGTGATCGTGGGCGATCAGGGTCATGGCCGGCTCAAGGTACTGTTCGCGGTCCTCGAGGAAGTCGAGGTAATGCTGCCGACCCTGTTGCGTCGGCTCGTAGAACACCTCCTTTCCGATCCGCGCGCTCGAGATCATGCCGAGCCTGGCGAGCTTCTTGAGGGAGTAGGACACCACGTGCATGTCGTCGATCGACAGGGCAAAGGCGAGGTCCGTCGCCCGCAGCTGCTTGTTGCGATAGACGAGCAGGTGAAGCAGGAAGACATCGAGGTCGGCCAGGCCGGTCGTGGGCCTCGCCTGGCTGCGCTGGCTCAACCAGCGGCGTACCGAATTCCATAGGATCGTCAGGGCAAGCTCGAGCTCCGAGAGCCGCTCGCCTTCGGTTGGCTCGGTGTTCGATCGATTCTTCTTCCCCTCGCGTTTCATCTGTTCTCCCGCGCCTCAGCATCGGCAGCGTGCATGACGGAGGCCCAAGTATATCTTACAGGCGTTTCCATGATTTAATGTTGACATTTTATTGACGTTTCGTCAATATTTTTTAGACATTTCGTATTGCACAGGAGCGCTCCGTGACCACCGACGCACTCTCCCTGGAATTCAAAACCCTCTACGACCGCTGGGGCGAGGCCATCGCCCGTCACGATGGCGACTGGCTCGAGCGGCACTTCGCCGATGATTTCCTCGGCACCGCGCAGCCTTGGCCTACTCTCGTGGTGAACAAGCAGCAGATGCTCGAGCTCGAAAAGAACATCGAGACCATGGATGTCCGCTGGCTGAGGGTCACGGCGCAGCGCTACGGCGATGCCGTGTTGGCTTCTGGAGTGGTGCGCTACATGAAGGAAGCATTCCGCGAGGGAACCGCCGTCGGCGAGGGGATGCCGAGCGGCAGTCAACTGAGCGCGCTCGTCAATGGAAAGTCGGTGCTGTATATCGGCGCCTGGCGCCACAACGGGCGCAACTGGCAAATCTTCGATCACCACATGGTCGGCGTCGTCAGTGGCCTCGATCCATGAGCCGACCCGAGCGGCGGTACTACCACAGCGGGCAGCCAAGCACCGCTCTCAAGGGGGCTTTCCCATGACACTCACGATCCGATTCGGCGCGCCGTTGCTCGTCTGCGTGGGCGCCGCCGTCACGAATCTCGCGCAGGCGCAGGTCGCCGACACCACCACGCCGCTCAATGAGATCATCGTCACGGCGGAGAAGCGGGCGCAGCCCGTCCAGGAGGTACCCGCGGTGGTCGATGTGCTGACGGGCACCGATCTCGACGCCCTGCAGATCACTCAGGCGCCGCAGATCGCGCAGACGGTGCCAAACCTCGTCATCGCGAAGAACGACACTTATACGAACTCCACCATCGAGATGCGCGGCATAACCCAGGCGAACGACTCGGATGTGCCCGTCGCCGTGATCGTCGACGGAGTACCACAGGACGACCCGAAGCAGTTCAATACATTCCTCTATGACATCCAGAGCATCCAGGTTCTCAAGGGACCTCAGGGCTCGCTGTATGGACGCGATGCCGAGGCGGGCGCCATCATCATCACCACGGCCCCGCCGACGGATCATCTCACCGGCCAGGCGGATTTCACCGCCGGCAGCGGCGCGAGCTACACCGAGCGCGGCGAGATCTCGGATGCGATCGTTCCGGATACCCTGCTCTATCGTGTGTCAGGGTATTACGAGAGCAGCGACGGGCAGATACTGAATGTCTTTCGTCGTGACCACTCCGACTACATCGACTACGACCGCGGGCTGCGAGGGGACCTGCAGCTGCGCATCAGTCCCAGAGTGAAGCTCGATGTCATCGGGCAGTTCCGCGACTTCGATGTGGGGACGACCTATTTCGCCCCGGTCTTCTCCGGCAATGCGAACGACATCGAGGATCCGCAGTCGGATTTCCCGGGCAAGGACCGGGGACAACAGAACTTTGCCAGCGCGAAGCTGGAGGCGGATCTGGGCTTCGCCACCCTGACTTCGGTATCGGGCTACGCACGCATCGCGGAGCATCAGGTGAGCGATGTCGATTTCACCAACCCGGTCTGGCATCCCGAAGTATTCCAGGTGGGCGACAATCAGCCCTCGGGCGATCGGGTCGTCAGCCAGGACCTGCGGCTCGTGAGTCCGAGCGCCGCCCGCCTGCGGTGGCTGGCGAGCGCCGATTACCTCGAGTCGAGCTCGCTCCTGAGCACCAACATCTTCGCGGACACGGGGCAGTTCGCCGTGGATCCGTACGACCCTGCACTGCTGCTCGTCTCGAGCTCGGCGACCAACCGGCGCACCGACTACGGACTCTCCGGACAGATGGATTACGACCTCCTCAGCGATCTCACGCTGACGGGCGGTCTGCGATACGACCACGACCAGCGGGAGCAGACCAATCTTGCCAACAGTCAGCGGCGCCAGGCCGACTTCGGCGCGACGCAACCGAAGGTCACCGTTCGCTACAAGCTGGATCCGGACCGGATACTGTATGCGACTTACGGCGTCGGCTTCCGATCCGGCGGCTTCAACCCGCCGAATTTCTCGATCCCGATCTTCGGCGAGGAGAAGCTGACCAACTATGAGGTCGGCTTCAAGAGCCAGTGGCTGCAGCACAGGCTCACCATCAACGTGGCGGCGTTCACCGGCCACGTCGACGGATACCAGTACTCGTACATCGACTTCAGTACGGCCTCCCCCGTCACGGGCAGCATCGACCAAGTGCGGATCTCGGGCGGCGAGCTCGAGACGCACTTCAGAGCACTCACCGGACTCGATCTCTTCGCGAATGTCGGCGTTTCCGTCCCGACGATCTCGAAATCCACGCTCTTCCCGCAATACGTCGGCAATGAGACGCCGCGGGCGCAGAACTATTCGTTCCAGGCGGGATTCGACTATAGCCGCGCCCTGTCGGCGAGCCTCTCCTGGTTCATCGGCAGCAATGCCGTGTACTACAGCAGGGAATACTGGTACGTCGACAACCTGGACGTGCAGAATCCGAAGACGTACCTCAATGCGCGCCTCGGTCTACAGAGTGGGCAATGGACCTTGACGCTGTGGGGCAAGAACATCACGGATACCCGGGCTTATGAGACGTACGACCCCAATCAGGCCACCGGCGCCGGGCGGGACGTCGGCCTGCCGAACGAGCCGGCGTCCTTCGGCGGCGAATTGACGTGGCGGTTTTGACGCGCCGAATATCCTGAAGGGTCGCATGCCATTCGTGATCGCCGTCAGCGCTTCCGTCCCCCGCACGATCGATATTCGCGGACGACCTACGCTGACGTCCATCGTGCGCACCGCACATCAGGGCCCGCTGCGGTTCGGGGTGGGAGGTCCGGAGGGCAACCGGACGGCGGTACACACAGAAGATGTCCTGGCAACGACCAGCGAGAATTACGATCGCTGGACACAGAAGCTCGGCATCCCTAGAGACCAGTGGGCTCACTGCTACTGGGGCGAGAATCTCACGCTTTCCGGCCTCGACGAGCACACGCTGCGGATCGGCGATCGGCTCGAGATCGGCGGCGGCGCCGTATTCGAGGTCACGTCCCCGAGAATCCCTTGCTACAAGCTCGCCTGGCGGCTGGGACAGCCGGACAGCTTTCTGCATGACCTCTTGCAATCCGGGCAAACGGGGTTCTATCTCAGGGTAATCGCTCCCGGTGAGGTCAAAGCGGGGGATGAGGTCCTCGTCCACTCTCCCCCGACCGCGGGCGTTACGGTCGCGGAGCTATCTCATTTGCTTCATGACGAAAGGCCAGATCCCGAGCGGCTCGCGATAGCCCTGGCCGCGCCGGCCTTGGGACGACAGGCATCGACCATGATCCGCAATCGGATCACGCAGCTGACCGAGGGCACACGCTGTCAGCGGGGTCGATGGACGGGCTGGCGTCGGTTCAGGATTGCCGGCATTCATCGCGACAGCGCCGACGTGCGCTCGCTCCGGCTCGAGCCAACCGACGGCGGCGAGCTTGCGGAATTCCGGGCCGGGCAGTTCCTGACCGTCCGCTTGTCCCTCGGGGACGCCCAGACCGTGACACGGACCTGGAGCCTGTCGGATTACGAAGAGGGAGGGTCGTGCTATCGGCTGACGGTGCGGCACACGGGCGGGCCCGGCTCAACGTACCTCCATGAGAAGGTCATCGAGGGCGATGTCGTGGAAGCGAGGTGTCCGGCCGGCGCCTTCGTGCTCGACGGCAGCACCTTCTTCCGGGTGGCGCTGATCAGCGCCGGCATCGGCGTGACCCCCATGCTCGCCATGCTCAAGGCCCACGCTCGACGCGGTGAGCCGCCGCCATTGCTCTGGGTTCATAGCACGCGGAGCGGCCATACTCACGTGTGCCGCACGGAGGCGGACGAGATCCTGCAGGCTCAGCCGCAGTTCCGCTCCCACATCGTCTACACGTCACCGAGGCCAGAAGACATCCCTGGACTTCACTATGACGAAGCCGGTCGACTGACGCCGGAGAGACTCATCCATCTGCTCGGATCGAGCTACTTCTGCCGCCCGTTCGGGCGTGATATCGAGCTGCCCGCTCAGGCGGGCCTCTTCTACGTCTGTGGTCCGCCGGCATTCGCCGAGTGGGTTCGCCGGGCCCTCATCGAGTTTGGAGTCGATCCAGGATCGATCCGGTCGGAGGAGTTTGGGCGACCCATCAGCGCTCGGGCCCCCATAACGCGATCGCAGGTGCGGTTCAGCCGTTCCGGCAGAATCGTCACATGGGAGAGCGAGAGAGACGTCTCGCTCCTCGAGTTGGCGGAGGAATCGGGCGTCAGTGCGGCCTCCAGTTGCCGGGCCGGGAGCTGCCACACGTGCGAAACGACACTGATCACGGGCAGCGTGAGCTACACGCTCGAGCCACCGCTCCCACCGCAAGCCGGACGGGTGCTCGTCTGCTGCGCCCGTCCGGCATCGGCAACAGTAGAGCTTGACCTATAGGCTCATAGGCACCGGGGAGAGTGACATGGCAAACGAGAAGCCAGAATCATCGGATCGGTCCGTCGTTCTCGGCGATCCGCGCGGCGATCACTATCGGCTGCGGCCGGGAGCGGTGGACATGACACGACCGCCTCTGCCGATGCAGCAGGCCGAGATCGCCGCTCAACCGGAGAACATCGTGGTGGATCTGCGCAAGTGCGCGCTGATCGTAATAGACATGCAGAACGACTTCTGCAGCCGCGCGGGCTGGCTCGGCTCACTCGGCGTGGATCTGACCGGCATCCGCCGGATCTTCGATCCCATCAATGCGGCGCTCACCGCGGCCCGTGCGCGCGGCATTCCGATCATCTGGGTCAATTGGGGCGTACGCGCCGATCGGACCAATTTGCCTGCGGTTGTGCGATATCCCTTCAATCGGGTCGGCTGCGGCGTCGGCCTCGGTGATCGGTTTGCGGGCGCGGCGGCTGACCGCCCGGATGCCGACAGCCGCGTCTTACAGAAGGATAGCTGGGGGGCGGCGGTGGTGCCCGAGTTGGCGGCGCGTCCCGACGACATTTACGTCGATAAGCACAGGATCAGCGGCTTCTGCGACACGCCGCTCGACTCCATATTGCGGGCGCTGCAGGTCAAAACACTGTTTTTCGCAGGCATCAACGCCGACCACTGCGTGCTCGCGACACTCATGGACGCGAGCTTTCACGGATACGACACACTCCTGCTCGAGGACTGCACGGCAACCTGCTCGCCCGACTTCTGTCTCCAGGCTACGCTACACAATGTCCGCTTCTGCTTCGGATTCACCGTTCGTCACGGGGATTTCGTGACCGCCGCGCGAACGGGGGCATGACCGCGCGCGCGGCGAGATATTCGCCTGATGGGGAACCGGGTACGATGTGAAGCCTGAAGGTGGTCCTCTAGAAAGCAGCGGCAGGATGATAAAGACGATCGAGAGCAGGCAAAGGATGCGGTGGACGCACGCCTCGAGCCGGGAGAAGTAAATGCGTGCAGTCTCGTATACGAGACAAGGTGATGCCCGCGAGGTATTGCAGATCGGAGAGCTGCCGACGCCAGAACCCGGTCCGGGAGAAGTGCGCGTCCGAATGCGAACCTCGGGTGTCAATCCGTCGGATTCGAAGTCGCGTCGGGGCGGCGCTGGGCGCCGCATGATTGCACCGCTCATCGTTCCTCACAGCGATGGAGCAGGTGAGATAGACGCCTTGGGAGCAGGCGTTTCCCGTCGCATGGGCGAGCGCGTCTGGGTGTGGAATGGCCAATGGAAGCGCGCCCATGGCACCGCTGCGCAATACATCGTCGTCCCCAGTGCGCAAGCGGTTCGGCTGCCCGAGGACGTCGGATACGAGGTGGGCGCCTGTCTCGGCATCCCTGCATTGACAGCGATTCAAGCGGTCCGTCTGGCACAGGTCGGACCTGAGACGACCGTTCTCATCGCCGGCGGGGCTGGCGCCGTTGCCCACTATGCCATACAGCTCGCGAAACTCCGCGGAGCGCGGGTGCTCACGACGATCAGTAACGACGCAAAAGCGGCGCACGCACGGGCAGCAGGGGCGGACGAAACGATCAACTACCGCACAGATGACGTCGGCGAACGCGTGAAGGCGCTGACCGACGGACGAGGGGTAGATGCGCTGATCGAGGTGGACCTCAGTGCGAACGCCAAACTCTATCCGGCGATCCTACGTCCTCACTCCACGGTCGTAGTGTATGGCACGGCGGCGAGTGAGGCCGCCGTACCGGGACACTGGCTACTGATCAACAGCGTTGCTCTGCGTTTCTTTCTGGTGTATGAGCTCTCGGCCGCGGACCGTGCGGCGGGCATTAACGAGCTGACGGAGTTGCTCGAGCGCGGACGTCTCATTCACGCCGTCGCCCGCCGTCTGCAGCTGCAGGACGTCGCCGAGGCGCACGAGCTAATTGAGCGCGGAGAAGTCGTGGGCAACGTCGTTGTGGAGATCCCCTGAGGTCACATTCGACCCCCGCCTGATGCGGGATGCGGGGCTCGCGTACGGGACTGCTGGCGATGCCAGGGGAGGCAACACATGAGCGATCGCCCGTTTTTGCCGACGCTGGGCGGCCGTGCAATCCTGCGCTCGGCCGCGGCCTCATCGTCTCTTCCTTCACGCTGCAGCTTTGAACATATCGTCGAGGCGGCCGTAGCTATACTCCATGCCGTCGGTCATGCCCGTGGAGACGGCGTCATCACGCGCTTCCTTCGACGCGAACGTCAAATTGCAGACGAGCGTCGTGACG
>Ga0335072_10013412_pt1 | contig 11678 bp, 10 predicted proteins | sample Lox_Sample_21_FD_206725 | JGI IMG/M metagenome (GOLD analysis project Ga0335072, IMG submission 206725) | Soil microbial communities from Loxahatchee National Wildlife Refuge, Florida, United States - Lox_Sample_2.1 | ecosystem: Environmental > Terrestrial > Soil > Wetlands | place: USA...
GGTAGTTGACGATGCAACAATTCCTCCACTGGTGACAAGATCCGAACCCAAACGCGAGAGCGTTCGTCCGGGCTGTCACCTCTTGAGGCACTCTGCATCTTCCTCAGTGGAGCCCGCCATGGAAACGCCACGATTCGAAACCATCCTCGTCCCGATCGACTTCAGCGAGACCTCCGCGCATGCCTTACGTCTTGCCGCCAGTATGGCTGAACACTGCCGGGGAGGCCACCTGGTAGCGATGTACGCCAACTGGTTTGAGGCGCCGCCCTACTTCACGTCGGGCCGGTTGGATGAGTTGCGGGAGGAATTCCGGGAGTCGCTGTCATCCGCCGAAAACTCGCTCAAGCTGTTCGCCGGATCGACCCTTGGTGCTTCCAACGGCGTCCAGGTTCGAGCGCTGGAAGCCCTCCCCGCCGATGGGATCCGGGAACTGGCGCTGCTAAAGAAACCGGATCTGATTGTGATGGGAACGCACGGGCGAAGCGGTTGGAACCGCTGGATGTTGGGCTCGGTCGCGGAGCGTGTTGTGCGGGAGAGCCCCTTCCCGGTACTGACCGTCCGATCAACTCCGCCGGCGTCGATTCGCCGCGTCCTGTGTCCGGTTCACGATACGGAACTATCCCGCCGGGCCCTGAAAATGGCGGTGCGCATCGGCGCTTGCTTCAAAGCCAATTTGACGGTTCTTCACGTGGTGGAACCTTCGGGGTCGAACCCGGTGAGCGATTTGGGCAGTTGGATTCCTACCGGGCAGCGCGGCCAATGCTCGGTTCGAGACTTGGTCCGTCACGGAGATGCATCGGAAGAGATCGTCCGGCTCGCCAACGAGGAGCAATTCGATCTGATCGTCTTGGGAGCGCCGCAGCGTCGATTCTTTGAGGGAATGGTTCTGGGAACCACCGCGGTGCGGACTGTACGTCATGCCCATTGCCCGGTGTTGACCGTGAAGGCTGGCGATTCGGAATCGCTTTCGGTTCGGCTCGAGACAGGAGCGGATTCTACGAAACTGAGCCCCGAACACGCCGGCCAGATGTGAAGGCGAACTGTTATTGCCGTGTAGCAGACCCGATTATGCTGGTAGCAGGAGTGATTTGATGCAACTCGATTGTCGTTACGGATATCTGGCGCGCGTCAGCATGCCCTTCGAGGATGCGGTCGGCCGGCTGGAGGCAAGCCTGAAGGCCGAGGGCTTCGGCCTTCTGTGCAACATCGACATCCAGGCCAAGCTGAAGGAGAAGCTGGGTATCGATTTCCCGCGATATGTGATCCTCGGCGCCTGTAATCCGCCGCTCGCCTATAAGGGGCTACAGCAGGAAATGAACCTCGGTCTGCTGCTGCCCTGTAATGCCGTAGTCTACGAACGGGACGGTGCTGTATTTGCCGGCGCGGTGGACGCTGCTGCGATGCTATCTGTGGTGGGCAACGCGGCAATGCAGTCCATGGCTGAGGAAGTCAACGCACGGCTTCGCCGGGCGGTCGATCGCATCGCCGGCGCAACGGCCGGCTGAGCGGGAGGGCTTACCGCTCCGAGCGAGGAGCGGCTCCCGCTGTTTCCGAACTCTCGGCACTCGTTTTCTCGCGTCGAGACTCGACGCTGCATGAGGCCGACATTCAAGTCGGAACGCCGAAACGGGGGAGGACCCACTTCAACAGAATGAAGTAGCCGCCCAGCAACAAAATTAAACCATAGCCCGACATATTTCTATCCTGCCACGCTTATTTGGGCCCCGGAAGGAGTTGTCGACCAGTTCGTACTTGAGCTGCAATCGGCGGCCGGTGTCGGGATCGATGAGAACGGTCGCATCGGCCGGGTCGGCCTGGTCCAGCAAACGCGGGGCTTTAGCGGCCAAGCCGACCTTGACCACCTGGGCTTGCACGCTGTTGTAGGGCGGCAGAATGCAGCAGTACTCGAAATCGAACCCCGTGCAATGCATGCCGAGTTCGTAATTGATCATGATGCGGTAATCGGATTCCCCGCGCTTGGCGCAGGAACAGAACCACAGCGCCGGCACTGCCGCCAGCAGCATGCCGCATCTCACAACTTCACCTGCGATGACGCCGCATGAGAGGCTGCGGTGAAGGGATAGCGGCGCACCATCACCAGCCACAAAACCACGCCGCCCAGAAAGAGGGCCAGAAACAGCGGCAGAACCGTCCACTGCGTCTCGATCGTGAAACGTTCCGGGTGAAAATAAGGTTTAAGGTAACTGTCGCGTACCATGTCGCGCACGATCGCCATGGCGAGAACCACCACGGCGGTCAAGCTGCTCCCGCCGACGGCCCCCAGCCGGTAGTTTTTCTGAGCCATCGCGCGGGCTACCAGCAAGAGCGCGGCGGCAGCGCCGGCGATGCCAAGCACGAGCAGCCCGGTGGCCAGAGGACTGCCGCCCAGGAACAAACTCTTTTGCTCTCCCGGCAGAGTGGCCAGAAACGCAAACCCGACTGCGAATTGCGCCATGGTGGCATATGCAAAAGCTTTTCCACCAATGTCAAAAACGAACTGGCGATAGTCCGGCTCCGCGTCTCGCTTGAAAGTGGCGATCAGCATCAAAAGCAGTCCGCCAACGGCCACCGCGGCGGTAAAGAAATGCAGATACCGGGGGATCAGTGTCGGCTCGGCAAGATTCAGATTCCATCCACTGCGGTCTGCGAAGTACTTGCCCGCCCAAGCCGATGGTGTCTGGCTGAGAGTGAGGTTTGTAGTGAAAAGGAAACCGATGACAGCGATCAGCAGGAAACTGCCGAGTAGAACGAACCGCCCCGACCCCGCCTCGCGATGCGTTTTGGCCGACACATAATAGAGGCCATAGTAGGCAATTGTGAGCATGACCAGCGCCAGGAGCCATGGCCACGCGATCACCACCGAGGATGTGTAGAAAAACTGCCCGTAAATCACCTGCAGGAACAACAGCGGCGCCACACCGAGTGTCACCGTAGCAGGTAGTAGCGACGGCAGTTTGGTCGCAACATCGCTGAACAGCCGGCTCGCCCGTTCACGGTTTCCGCTCCACCGGCTGGCGAGCGCCAGCACGATACCGCCCAGCATCAGATTCATCGCCAGGATATGGAGCGTAAATGTCACGGCCAGGAGCAGTTTGAATACCCAATAGGGAGCCGGCAACGGGATGGGATCGAGAGTAGGAATGAGGTTGTTGGGCATGGTCGTCTATCTCCTTTCGGCCGCAACTACGGCGGCTCGCTCCAACGGCTTGCCGCTCTGGATCCAATGGACGAGAGCCGTCCGCTGCTGATCGTTCAGTTTCAAATCAGGCATACGTACAAACAGCCCGGGTAAATCCTTCAGCTTTTCAGCGGCCGTCTGCGCATCCAGGGACCGAATGGTCGCAATCGCGGGATCGTCCGGCGCGGATTGATGGCAGACCACGCAATTCTGTTCGAATAGTTGAGCGCCTTCCACAGGGGCGGGGGCCACCGGATAAAGCGTGGCGAGATACTCTGCCAGTGCTTCCCGTTCGCCGTCTATCCCGGCGAATGGCGGCATGACACCGTTGTGCATCATGTCGAGCACGCCCAGCATGGCGCTGAGTTGGCCTTTATCCCATTGGCGCACGACAAGGAATCGGCGAACTCCACGATAGGCATCGACTGTATGGCAGCTCTGGCATTCCACTCGGAAGATTTCGCGGCCGGCTTCCACACCGTCGGGGTGACGAACCCAGCGGGCGGTGTTCAGAACACCCTTTTGATCCATCGCCTCCACTGAAAAGCCGCCGTCTGTGGCCGAAGGAGTGGAGTAGAGGGAGTTGTCGTACATGTAATTGGCTATCACGTACGGCTTGCGGATGGCCTCGCGAACGAATTCGAACGACCCCATCGTACCCAGAGCGGCGAGCATAATTACGAGGCTGTAAGCCAGATGCAGGCGCTTCGGCGAGATTAGCGTGACGAGAACAAGCACGAACGTGACTGCGGCCAGGGCTTGGGCCTGTGCAGCGTAGTGCGACGCAGTCGGCATCGCGCCCTTGGCGTTCTCCCAAAGTTCCGACGGGATGTCGCGAATGTACCACCAAATGAGCGCCGGAAGTACCGCCATCGAAGGTACGGTCCAGCGAGCGCTCCATTTGATCAGCCTGGCCTTCAAAGCAGAATCTTTGACCCGGCTCGCCGTCACCAGGGCATACATTCCGGCGAGGGCCAGGGCGATGGCGGTCCGGACCGCCGCCGATGGGAAGTATGTCGGATTGAAGAACCCCGTCCAGAACTCGTGAGTCTGAATCCACTTCCCAGACGTCAGCATGAAAGTGATGATGCCGTTGATGATGATCAGGCTGGCGAATGCGCAGATGAAGTAGATCCAGCCGTACCAGAGGTGCAGACGCGGCTCCAGCTTGTCCCACCCGTACAGGTAGAACAATGCCGCGGTGATCTCCAGGAAGAAAAAGACCCATTCGATGGCCCATCCCCACACGTAAGCGTGAATCAGGCTGCTGGTGGCCGAAGGGTGAATCAACGCAATGGTAAACCAGATCCCGACGCCGCTGATTGCGCCGTATACTACCGTCACAAGCACGAAGAACTTCGTGTGGGTTCGCAACCAGCCGAGCACCTGGCTGTCGCCCTGCCGCAGGGCGCGGCGTTCCGTCAGCACGAGAAACAAGCCGCCGCCCACGGCGAAATGCGAAACAAAGACGTGCAGAATCGACACGAGCGCAATTAACAGCCCCGCGCCGAACGTCACATCCCAGACCGGATAGTTCATTTCTCAACACCCAGCTTCCGCAAGAACGTAATCATCGGACACCAGTTCGTAAAAGCTGATTGAAAGAGGTTCAACCCAACGAAAGCCGTGAACAGAAACCACGCCGGATGCACCCAGTAGCCGAGCGCCAAGCTCAGCATTACAAAGAAACCGGCGATGAGTCGTAAGTAACGCTCGATGGACATGCGACCTTTCTCCTTCGATTCACTACGAAATAGACAATCGGGACCGTCATCCGCGAGAGCGCGAGCGACGCGACTTCTCCGGCCATCAGTGCGATGGCCAGCCCTTGGAATATCGGGTCAAAGAGGATTACCCCCGCGCCCACCACCACCGCCGCCGCGGTCAGCAGCATCGGCCGAAACCGAACCGCCCCGGCATCGACCACCGCGGCATCCAGCGGCATGCCTTCCTGCAAACGCAACTCGATGAAGTCCACCAGGATGATGGAATTCCTCACCACGATTCCCGCCCCGGCGATGAACCCGATCATCGAGGTGGCGGTGAAAAAGGCGTGGAGCAAGCCATGGGCCGGCAGAATCCCAACCAGCGAGAATGGAATCGCCGCCATGATCACCAGCGGCGTAATGAACGACTGGAACCAGCCCACCACCAGCCCATAGATCAGGATCAGTACCGCCGCAAAGGCGATACCCAGATCTCGAAAAACCTCGTAAGTAATGTGCCATTCGCCGTCCCACTTCATGGAGTAGTGCTCGGAATCGGTGGGCAGCGAAGACATGTGCTGCTCGATAGCGTAGCCACCCGGCGCCTGAAACTTGTCCATTTCCGGCCCAAGTTTGAGAATTGCGTAGACTGGGCTTTCCATCGCTCCCGCTACGTCGCCGGTCACGTAAGTTACCGGCATCAGGTTCTTGTGATAGATGCTCTTGTCGGCGGTGACTTCCACTGGATTCACCAGTTCTCCCAAAGAGACCAGCCGGCCCGTGCGTCCCGCAACCTTCAGCGTCTGAATGCTGGCGAGATCGGAGCGGCTGGCGCGGTCGAGCCGCAGCATCAATGGGATATCTTCTTGGGACGAATCGGAGTGCAGAAGGCCGGCATCGTAGCCGGAGGATGCCAGGGCCATCGTCTTGGCGATATCTTCTTCGGAGATCCCATTCAGGGCGGCTTTTTCTTTGTCCACGACCAGTTGATACTTCGGTTGGTCGTCTTCGACGTACCAGTCCACGTCCACCACCCCATCCGTTTTCTTCCACAGGTCGCGGATTCGCCGCGCGATCTGCGTGCGTTCCTCGAGTTTCGGTCCGTAAACCTCGGCGACCAGCGTTTCCAGCACGGGCGGTCCGGGCGGCACTTCCGCGACTTTCACGCGTGCGCCGAATCGTTCGGCCACCGGCAAGAGCCGTTGGCGCACCTGCTTGGCGATGTCGTGGCTTTGCAGCTTACGATCGCCTTTGGGCTCGAGGTTCACCTGGATATCGGCGACAGTCGAGCCTTGCCGCAGATAATAGTGACGCACGAGCCCATTGAAGTTGAATGGTGACGCCGTGCCGACATAAGTCTGCAGATTCACGACTTCGGGTTGATCGAGCGTGGCGCGCGCCAGGGCGTTGGCCGCCCGGGCCGTCTCTTCCAGCGTGGTTCCGTTTGGCATGTCCACGATCACCTGAAATTCGCTCTTGTTGTCGAAGGGAAGCATCTTCACCTTGACGAACTGGAAGTAGAACAGGGAAACCGAACCCAACAGCAGCGCCACTACGCCGACGAGGAAGCCCCATCGCAACCAGGGCGTGTGCAGCAGGCTACCCATCACCCGGCGATATACCCGCGTAACGAAGTCTTCCTTTTCGCCATGGGCAGCCGCGTGACCCGATTTCAAAATGCGCACCGCCGCCCATGGTGTGACCATGAAGGCCACCAGGAGCGAAAAGACCATCGCCGCGCTGGCGCCAATGGGGATCGGCCGCATATAGGGCCCCATCAGACCTCCCACAAAGGCCATGGGTAAGATTGCGGCGACCACGGTCAGGGTCGCCAGGATAGTTGGGTTGCCGACTTCGTCCACCGCTTCCACAGCGACGTCGAACGGCGGCCGCTTGCGGTTGGCCGGCATCCGCCAATGGCGCACGATGTTCTCCACCACGACGATGGCGTCGTCCACGAGAATGCCGATCGAGAAGATCAGCGCAAAAAGCGTAATCCGATTGAGGGTGTAGCCGTAAAGGTAAAAGACGGTGAGGGTAAGAGCCAGCGTGACCGGGATGGCGATAAAGACGATGAGAGATTCGCGGAAGCCTAGAGTGATCGCAATGAGAATGCTCACCGACACCACCGCGATCAGCATGTGGAACAGCAGTTCGTTCGATTTCTCGGACGCCGTTTCCCCGTAATGGCGGGTGATGTCCACGTTAACGTCCGCCGGGATTATGGACCCCTTCAGCGGTTCCACCCGGTTCAGTATGTTGTCCGCGACCATCACGGCATTGGTGCCCTTCCGTTTTGCCACCGCAATGGTCACCGCAGGCAAAAACTCGCTGGATCCGGAACGCACCATGCGCACGTATTGCGAAGGCTCTTCCCCGCCATCGCTCACTTGTGCGACATCGCGAACGAAGACCGCTTTATTGTCGGCGACTCCGGCCACCACGTTCCTCACGTCGTCGGCCGTGCGCAGAAATTCGCCGGTTTCCAGGAGGTATTCGCGATTCGATGCGTCGAACTGGCCCGAAGGCAGCCGCCGGTTGGATAATCCCAGCGCGCCGGCCACTTCGAGCGGTGAGAGATTGTAAGCCGCCAATTTTCCCTCATCGAGAACGATGCGGATTTCTCGGCGCTGTCCGCCAATCAGCGTGACCGCGGAAACATCGGGGACCTGTTTAATGGCATCATGCACCTGCGCCGCGATTTGCCGCAGTTCGAAATCCCCGTAGCGTTTGCTCGAAAGCGTCAAGGCCAGAATGGGCACATCATCGATGTAGCGAGGTTTCACCAGCGGCGGCGTGACGCCCGGCGGCAGGAGGTCCATGTTGGCGTAGAGCTTCTGATTGAGCCGGACGATGCTCTTCTCTTCATCCTGTCCTACCAGGAATCGGACGATGGCCATCGACTGTCCGGGGCTCGAAGTCGAGTAGATATACTCCACGCCGGGAATCTCCCAGAGCAGCTTTTCCATGGGCTTGGTAACCCGCTCTTCCACTTCGTGGGAGGACGCCCCAGGCATCTGGACAAACACGTCGATCATCGGCACGATGATCTGCGGCTCTTCCTCACGGGGCAGTTTCCATACCGCGAACCCGCCTAGAAGCAACGCACCGACAATCACCAACGGTGTCAGCTTGGAACTGATCCACGCGTGCGCGAACCGTCCCGCCGGACCCAGACGGCGCGCAGTCATTGCCGGACCTCCACGTGAGATCCATCCACCAGGCCGGCCGCGATCGGGCTCACCACCTTCTCGCCCTCACTCAGCCCCGAGAGGATTTCCACGCCTCCTGGCTGCCGTTTCCCGGTGGTCACCAGGCGATTGCGCGCCGATCCGTCCTCGATCACGAACACCCATTGCAGTTGCCCGCGCTCCATTACGGCCGATGTCGGAACGGTAACCACTTTGCGCGCTCCCATGGGAAACCACGCCCGGCCGAACATGCCCGACCGGAGGTTCACCATGGCCGGCAGGTCGATCTTCACCGTATAGGCTCGGGAAGCTGCGTCCACTTCCGGCACGATTTCCGAAACGCGAGCCGAGATCCGCCTGTCCACCGCTTCCAATTCCACATCGACGGATTCGCCCGACTTCACCTCCGGCAACTTGGATTCATCCACCGAAACTTCGAGCCGGTAAGAACCTTCCTTTTCGATGGTGAGGAGCGGAGCGCCCGGCGCGGCCAGATTACCCTGCTCCACGGACTTTGCCGTGACCACGCCAGCGAAAGGAGCGGCGATCCGGGTGTAATCGACTATGATTTTTGCAGCACGAATCTCCTGTTCCACTCCCGCTAGTTTGGAATCGAGCTGCTTGCGCTTGGCTTGCGCCATGTCGTACGATGCCTGGGCTTGTTTCAAGCGCGCCGATGCCTCGTCGAACTCCTGATTCGAGATCGATTTCTTCGCCGAAAGTTCCTCCATCCGCTTGAAGGTGGTCTGCGCCAGGTCCAGTCCTGCTTTGGCTGCGGCTATTCCGTTGTCGGCTTCCGGAAACGCGCTACGAACTTCAGCCTCGGCCGCTTCCGCGCGGCGAACGTTCGTATCCAGATCCTGCGCGTCCAGCTTGACGATCTCCTGGCCATCGCGAACATGGTCGCCCACCTGAACGGCGACTTCCCGCACATACGCCATCACTTTGCTCGATATCACCGTCGCGGTTCGTGCGCGGACCGTCCCGGCCGCCTCGTAGGCATCCGGCCAATCGCTGGCGCTGGCCGCGACGGCCTGAACCGAAATTGTCGGCGCCGGAGAGGCCGCTTTGGGATGGGAGTCGCCGCCCCCGCAGCCGGTCAGAACCGCGGCCGCGGCAAGCGCGGAAAACAAAACGAATCGCATTAGTTCAATACCTCCGAATCGGGCGTAAGCCGGCCCGCGGCTAATTCCAGGTTGGCCGCGGCCAGACGTTCGTCGTGTACTGCCGCCAGATACCGCGTGCGGCTCTCCAGCACTGCGGTTTCATTGCGCAATAGGTCCGTCACGTTGCTCATACCTGCTTCATACCGGTTCTGGGTAATCCGCAGACTTTCTTCGGCCTCGGCAACCGCCACCTTGGCCACTTCGATCCGCTCCACCGAGGCGCGCAGGTTCGCCCAGGCGCGTCGGACTTCCAACCGCACGGCGGAATCCACCCGCTGTTCGTCGGCGTGTGCCCGCTCCATCCAGCGGCTCGATTCCTCGATGCGCGCCTTGTCGCCATTGCCATTGAAGAGATTCCACTTCAGGCCGATGGAGGCCAGCCAATTGGCGCCCCCCTTGTTGATGAACTGCTGGCGATCCGCCTCGAACGCCGCATGGAATCCCACTTCCGGCAACATCGCACTCCTGGCCTGATCTGCCTGGGTCTTAGCGAGCGACGTCGCCAGACGCGAGGAGCGCGCCTCCGGACGCGCCGTGGAAGCATCCTGCTCGAGCGCCGCCAGTTTCAGTTCGGGCAGGTCGAGCGGCGCCAGCGTACTGCTGAGCGTGTGCATGGTGTCCAAGGGCAAGCCGAGAGCATCGTTCAGCGCCGATCTCGCAACGTTCAGATCGGCCGCCCTTTGAATCCGCTGTTCCGTCACCGCCGCCAGGTGTACACGGATCGAAAGTACATCCACGTCGGTGGACATTCCCGCCGCCCGCACCGATTCGGCCCGCTGCAGATCGGCCTCGGCGGAACGAACGGCCTGTTCCGCCGTCTTGAGGCTTTCCGCCGCCAGGACCACCCCATAGTAGGCCTGAACCACTCCGGAAATGACTTGCATTTGAGTGAGCCGCTGCTCTTCGGAGCTCAACTGTCGCGAAAGAGTGGCCGTTTTCATGGCATTGCGAGTCTGGCCCGCATCGTATATCGGCTGATCGACCGAAAGCACAGACTGGAAGTTATTGATGGAGTCTGGACGATTGAGCGGGCCTATGTTGAAGTTGTCGGGCCCGAACTGGTGCTGGGTGAGTAAGGAGCTGAATACGAAGACCGGGTTGTCGCTCCGCACGAAGGACTCGGAGTAGTTCACTTTGGGTAACCGCCCCGAGCGCGCTTCCTCCAGCCGAGCCTCGGAGGCTCGTATGCCGGCGCTGGAGGCGGCGACAGCTTTATTTTCGCGCAGCGCCAGCCGCACCGCGTCTCGCAAAGAGAGCGAATCCTGAGCCAGCAATGGCGCGGCCACGATTAAAAGGAGTGACTTTCTCATATTTTCAGATCTGAATGACGGCCTACATCTTTGCAAGATGCAAATGCCGCCGTTTCGTGACAATTTCCCGCCTCTTTCTAATCGGCAGGTCCTCATTTTTTGTGACCAGACCTTAGGGCAGGGCCGCACGGCCACCATGCCCGGGCGCATCACGGTGAAAAGCGGTTCCGAAGCAACAGAAGTGAGGCGTTCCGGGAGGGGATATCGACCGGGATCTAACGCGGTTCGACCGGCGGCGATGCGGTCACGAAATAGCTGTACGGCCCCAGCTCCGCGGAAGCGAGGAGGCACCAACCGTCGTCTTGCAGGCTGTCCTCGATCTGGGTCAATGGTATCCGGTGACTGAGCGGCGGACCCGGCGGCTGCGCCACGCCCGGTCTCCAATCCAGGATGGCAATTCGCCCACAGGCACGCAAAATGCGGCGCGACTCGGCCAGGACTGCCCGGTGGCCGTCCAACTCATGCCACAAGTTGGCCAGAAACACCACATCGTAGGCGCCGTTCGGCAGACCCGTATGCGCGGCATCCCCTTCGACCAGCCGCACACCAGAAGCCGCACCCTCGCGCGCCAGCTTTTGCTGCAACAGGCAGAGCATTTCGGGTTGAACGTCGACGGCCCACACCATTCCCAGCGGATGGACCGCGCCGGCGAACGGCAGGGCGAAGAATCCAGTGCCGGCGCCGATGTCCGCCACAACCATACCGGACTTCAGCCCCAGCCGGCCGATGATCTCATCCGGCGGCGTCCACGCCAGCCTTTGCGGATCCTCCAGCCGGTGGGCGTTCGCAGGATCGAATGTTCTTTCGTTCATGAAGTCGTTCTCGTGGCCGACCGGCCACAGCTTAGCGCCTTCAGGTGAAAGGCCCTGAGGACGAGCACCCTCCAGAAGCAAACGTGGATAGCAAGCGCTCGATATGATGCGATTGGCACGCCGGGCACTCCAATCCCCGGTCGGCATCCGTCATCTTCCGGAGCATTTCATAGCGGTTGCCGCAATCCTGGCAGCGATACTCGTACATCGGCATAGGGCGTCACCTACCAAGATGCAGGATTCGCCGCGAGGTGACAAGTGAATTTGTCGCGGATTGATGCTCAGCCGGCGCTTTTGCGGGACCGGATGGCGTTG
>Ga0335072_10013414_pt1 | contig 11677 bp, 6 predicted proteins | sample Lox_Sample_21_FD_206725 | JGI IMG/M metagenome (GOLD analysis project Ga0335072, IMG submission 206725) | Soil microbial communities from Loxahatchee National Wildlife Refuge, Florida, United States - Lox_Sample_2.1 | ecosystem: Environmental > Terrestrial > Soil > Wetlands | place: USA: Florida...
GCTCAATTTACGAACCCGAGCGGGGATATCAGCAACAGCGGCTTCGGCAACGTCACCAATACGCAACCTGCGCGTATCGGCCAGGTAAGCGCGAAATTCGTTTGGTGATCTGAGGAAGTAATGGTTTCGGGCGAGGCTGAACCGGCCTCGCCCAAATTTTTATGGGGCCAACGCCGCTCATTTGGCCGAACTTAGTCCTTTTTGCCGGACTCAACATGCTAGGCTGTAGTCCTGATGGTCCTGCTGCTTCTGCTCTTCATCCTTGCAGCGCCTTGTTTCGCGCAAACGGCTGACGATTACCGCCGGGATGCAACGGAGCTCGCCCGCCGACAATCCTGGGACCAAGCCATCCAGAAATATCGCAAGGCAGTTGAGCTCGAACCGAACGATGCGCTCACACACTACGACTTAGCCCTCGCTCTCAAATACAAAGGTGATGCGATCGACGCGGTCGAGGAGTTCAAGACTGCGCTTCGCCTCAAGCCAAAATGGGCCGACGCTCACTACGGATTAGGTGCTGCTTGGTACGACCTGCACGAAGAGGAGTCGGCGCTCAAAGAGTTACGTCTTGCCACGGAACTTGAACCCGCCAAAGCCGCGCCGCATGCCTTGCTGGCCCGGATCTATCTTGAACAGAATGCCCCGTCCGAGGCGAAACGTGAACTGCAGCGCGCGGTTGCGCTGAAACCGTCTGCAGATCTCTATTCCGAGCTGGGCGCGACCGAAGGCCAACTCGGAAATCTTTCCGCCGCGGCAAGTGATTTCCGCCATGCGATCCAGCTGAACCCGAAGCTTGCCACTCCGCATGTGCTTCTCGGTGTCACTTTGCGCCGCCAGGAGGACCACGCGGGCGCTCTCGCGGAGTTCCGCAGAGCTGTCGCGATTGACCCCAATGATCCCCAGGGCCAATTCAACCTAGGCAAAGAACTGAAAGAGGCGGGAAACATGCCCGCAGCGATTGCGGCACTTCAGCGCGCCATCGAACTGAAACCGGATTTCGAAGAAGCACATTACAACCTCGGGATCGCATTGCGCGCCCAAGGCCAAACTGAGGCCGCAAAAAAGGAATTGAATGAGATCAGCGGGCTAAAGCAATTTCGCACCCGTCTGGCGCAGGCGAAATTGCTGATCCTTCAAGGCGTCGACGCTTTGAAACAGCAAAAGCTGGACGATGCCCTGAGTCTTTTTCAAAAATCGATTGACGAAAGTCCAGAGTTGCCAACCGGCTATTACTACCTGGGCCTTACGTGGGAGCGCAAGAATGATCCCCAGCGCGCCCTCGCCGCCTATCAGAAAGCGCTCGAACTGAAACCGGACTATGCCCAGGCACATTCGAGCCTGGGTCTGCTTTACTGGCGTGGAGATGATCATTCGCGTGCGCTCGAAGAGTTCCGGGAAGCCGTCATGTGCGATCCGGACTTGGCGGAGGCGCACTACAATCTCGGACTCGCGCTGGCACAATTCGGAAATCTCGACGAAGCCATCCACGAACTGAACGAAGCAATCAGCATCAACCCTCAGTACACCGATGCAAGAGTACAACTTGGGTTAACGCTTAATCAAAAGAATGATAAGGCGGGTGCCATAAACGTCTTTCGTGAACTGGTTCAGCGTAATCCAGATTTTGCGGAAGCTCACAATAATCTCGGATTGATGTTGCTCGAAGCGGGCAGACTTCGCGAAGCGCAGCAAGAATTTGTGAGTGCGGTCCATCTGAAACCGCAATACGCAGAAGCACATTTCAATTTGGGATTGACGCTGCATCAGGAAGGCAACGAGGCGGAATCGCGTCAGGAATTCGAGAAGGCTTATGCGATCGAGCCTGCCTTGAAAAGCGAGTCGCATCCTTGAACCGACGAAATCTCGAATTCACTGGTAGTCACAACTGCCCGCGGACTTTGTGTTTGAACCACGAATAAAAAGCCCTCTCCCCGTTGTCGAGGAGAGGGCGGTTGCGGAGTATTTTTACTCGTCGCCGTCGGGGTCACCCGCGGGCGCCGGGTTATTGAAGTCGGTCGGCGGACGGACCGCTTTCTCCCCGGGATAGGGCCGCGTAAACCCGGTGGCCTCGTACCAGTTCAGATGGTTGACGGTGTCTGGGTCTTCGGAGTCGGGCTTGGTCAGTTTGCCGGCGAAGATCTGCGTCTTCTTCCGGAGCCAAGCTTCCTTCAGTTCCTTAACCCTCTTGCTGCTCGCTGGATCAGCTGAGCTCGTAGTGACGCCCTGGTCCAGCGGGACCTGGTTCGCCACGTGCGTCCACGGCTTAAAGTTGTCCACAGGCGGCGCACCGTTGACAAAAGCTGTCCTCATCGGCGAGGCCACGAGGTCCATCACATTCATGGGCGGCAGACCGAGGATTTGCTCGATCGTCCGTGTCATGTTGGTTTGCGAGTAGTAGGTGGAGTCTGTAAATCCGTTCTGCTTGACGAATGGGCTCACGATATAGCCTGGGCTGCGATGACCGTCGACGTGATCGACGCCGTTTTGCGCATCGTCCTCCTCAATAAAAATCGCAGAGGAAGACCAGACATTGCTGTGAGTGATGTACTCGATAATCCGACCAACCGCCAAGTCGTTATCGGCTTGTTCGGCCTGTGAGGTCGGCGGGCCGCCGGTGTGGTCGCACATGATCCACAACATTTCCAACGTGGGCACCTTACCGGCTGCCAGGTCTTTATCGAAGTCTTGCTTCCAGACATCGACGCGGAATTGGTCGGGGATCCCCAAGTCGAAATACGGGAAGTTCGGGATGAGGTACTTAGAGACAGCCGGGACCGAAGATGTTGAGAGGACCGTGTTCTGGAAATACAGCGTCTTCTCGCCCTTGGTCCCAGGTGCCGCGCATCCGGGCCCTCCCTCGAAGCACTGCGAGTCGGCGTAAAACTGACTCCAGCTCGGTTCGCTGGTCGACCCATCCGGCTGTTTGTAGGTGTTGTTCTCCACGTATTCGCCGTAGATCTTCACCGGCAAACCAGCGGCTTCCGCTTCCGAGAACAGGAAGCCCTTTTTCTGATAGGCGAGCGCATCGCCGGCGTTGCCGCCGGGATAGCTGCGCACCCAGTCCGGCGACTGGATGTCGTCGGCGTAAGGAGCCCTGGCCTCCTGGATCCATTGGTGACCATCAGCCGACTGGCGGCTCGGGTCGTAGAAATTGTCGAACAGAGGGAAACGCTTGACCAGTTCGTGCACGTTCGGCGTGATCGGAGGACCTCCGGCTGCGGAGCCATCCCCGAACACTGCCAGTGAGGGGTCGCCATTGCCGGCGGCCACGTCGCCCAGAATCTGATCATAAGTGCGGTTTTCACGAATGATCACGAATACGTGCTTGATCAGCGAGGGACTGCCGATCTTAGCCGGAAGTGCGACCGGCTTGGCATTCCGGGAGCCTCCCGAGGCGGAAGCGACATTCTGCGCCAGATCCCAGTGGTTATTCACAAACACCTCGTCCGTCATCGTCGCCAGAGTTGCGCTATCTGGCACGGGGACGATGCTGACGGTGCCGTTGTCCTGGTGTGTGTTGTAGCCGCAGACGCCGTGGTCGCACTCCATCGAATAACGCGTGCCGATGCCTTTGTCGTTAGCAACCAGCAGTTCTTTGCTGGCAGTGTCGAGCACGACCGACGCTGGCGCATAAGCCACTGGGATCATGCCCAAGACTGGAGTCTGGGCCGTGGCGCTGAGGTTGACCACGCCAATCGCGTTAGCCCCATAAAGTGCGACGTAGGCGATGCCGTTCTTGGCATCCACGGCAATCGAACTCGGCTCGGCGCCCCAGGCTGGCGCGTCTCCGCCGGGCACTCCAATCGGCAGGCCAAGATCGATCGTTCGCGTCACCCGTTTGCTAGCCGTGTCGATAATCGCGATCGTGTCGCTGTAGGTATTGGCGACTAACAGGGCGCCTCCGTAGAGCGCCATGCCGGTCGGATGCAGACCGCCCGTTTCGATGGTAGCGGTCACCTTCATCGTGGTCAGATCAACCACAGAAACTGTGCCGGTAATGGCGGCACCAACTACCGGGTCGGCGACGATTTCAGTACCGGCGGAGTTGATCTGGAAGTCGGCCTCGGTAGCGACTCGGCCGCCCTCGTTGCTGACGTAGGCCGTCGCACCGTTGATGACGATGCTGTGCGGCGCGTTACCGACGCGGATCTGCACACCCTGCTTGGGAGGATTCGCAGTCAGGTCGATCCTGGTGAGCGTGTTGTTCTGGTTCAGCAGGGCATAGGCGCTCTTGCCATCTTCGGAGAGCGCAAGGCCGCCAGGATAGGAAGTGCTCGGAGAATAGAACGAGCCGCAGGGGTTGCCGTACGAGGCTGGAGGACTGTTGGGGAAGCACTTGATGAAGGAATTGTTCGGCGGCACACTGACCTGGGCGTCGTCTTCCAGCATGCCGTCTGCGTCGACCTTGGCGATGGTGACGTTGCTGCTGTCTTGGCTGAATACCAGATACTTGCCGTCCGCCGAGTAGGCGATGCCACTGTAGCTGCCGCTGGAATCGTATCCCAACGTGATGTAGTTCTGCAGGACCTCGCCAGTTTGCGTGTCGAATACCTCGACGGCTCCGTCGCCGTCGGATGTCGACGTACCCATAGTGAGGACGGCGGCGGTATGAGTTCTGACATTGGGATTCAGCGCGATGGCCTTCGCACGGACCCGGATGCCGAGGTCGACTTGGGTGCCGGCCGGATTGATAACTTGCCCACTGCTGACGACCCACGAACCGTTCGGCTGCGGGCCGACCTCGTACGTCGGGTACTCCTTGGATTGAGCTGCCACAAGCGTCGGTAAGCTCAGCCCCGCTGCCGCTACTAAGCCGGCGAGCGGACGCAGGTTTTTGGTTCGACACCTATTGCGAATACTTCGAGATGTTTTTCGCGACATGTACCGTTCTCCTCCATTTTGAGGTTTTTTCATCGCACAACCAGGACTAGTGGCGCATCGGAGCGGAGATACGATCGGTGATCGTAGAGGCGAACGGTAACAGGAGAGTGTGAAGGCTTAATGACGATCATGTGAAATTTTCGTGACACGGTCTGAGCGCACCTAGTGGCCCCAGCCAGGGTTCGTAGCGTCGCCAGCGCGCAACCGAGGTCCGATAGATTGGCTGCCGGGTTTGCCACTTACTGGGGGTCTTCACCGCCCGCGGATTCGATTCCGGGCGCAGGCATGCGTCGTGCCACGCCAGGCCGCAGGCCGCAATGATTCGACGGATGGCCGGTTCGGGTGCGCGGGTCAGGTCCTCATAATCGACATCGATGAAGCGATCCGGCGGAAGCACGCAGCGCCAATGGCTCATGAGGCGCTCATAGCTGCGGAAATACGCGACCAGTTCGGCGCCTCCAGTCGGAAACGCCAGGCTGGGATGAAAATGAGTTTGATGGATCGACAGCGCCGTGTCGATTGCATCGCGGCGGCAATGGATGATTGTTGCGTGCGGAAATGCGAGATGGATCAGGCCGGCCCAGAGAAAGTTGAACGGCATCTTGTCGGTCACGCGCGCCTTCGTGGGCGCGATCGCGCGCAGCTCACCGAGATAGTCTGCTGCCGCCTTGGCCACAAAATCCTTGGCGGCGAAGGGCGTCTCGTTCCTGACCAGGTCGAACCGGTCACACGCAGCCGCGCGTTTATTCCAGTAGTTCAACTCGCCGCCCGCCCCGACCTCGGGATGCATGGAGAGAATCTGTTCGACGAGAGTAGTGCCGGACCGCGGCATGCCGATAATCAGCACCGGCGTTGCGTCGGAACCGCCGAGTTCGAGGGCTCGCGCGATCAGTTCGGGCGTGTAGCAGGCAATCAGGCGGTCGATTTGAACCGAGAACGCGACCGAGTCAAACGACCCGGCGACCCGGCGCACGCCGTCTGCGGCGTCGAAATGCTGCATGGCCAGGCCGTAGTCGCCAATATCCTCCGCCGCCTTGCCAATGGCCAGGTGAAGTCTCTGCCGCTGCCCTAGTTCCAGTTCCGGCGTCGCCAGGGCGGCTTGCATTTCTTGAATCAAGCCGTCGTCATCGCGTGTGAGTGGGCGACAACGGACCAGATCGTAATAGCTTCCCGCCAACAGCGGCGCGATTGCGATCGCGCGTTCGAAGCAAGCACGCGCCTCGACGAAACGGCCGACCTCAGAGAGCAGATTGCCCAGTAGTTCATATGCCATGGCGTTTCTCGGATCGGCTACCAGCATCTCTCGCAATACCTGTTCGGCTTGCTCATTGCGATCCTCGAGAAGAAGCGCCCGCGCCTTACCCATGCGACCGAAGCTGGTCTTACCTCCAGTCGCCGCCGCGCGGCGGAAACACGCGATCGCTTCATCGCGGTGGCTCACTATGTGGACCAGGGCGCCGGCTCGGAACCACGCCTCGGTCAGGGATGGGAGCACCTGGGTCGCGCGATCGTACGCGGCGATGGCTGCCCCAATGTTGCCCAGCTTCTCCCAGGCAATTCCCAACCGGAAGTGCGCATCGGCATAACGCGGATTGTTGGTGACTGCCTGCTGCAGGGCCGCGATGGCATCCGGTACGCGGCCGACCTCGAGGCAGGCGAGGCCGAGATCATGATGGATGATGGCATTGGAAGGCTGCAGCAGTGCTGCACCGCGCAAGGGCGCAATCGCATCGGCCGGTCGCCCCGCCCGAAGAAACTGAGTGGCTAACGCAAGCAGAGGCGCCACCTCTCGAGGCGCGGTTGGATTTGGAACGTGGGACATGATTTCAGAACGCGATCAGGAAAATGGTTTGCATTCTAGTCCGCAGAGGAAAAGCTAGACCATCAGTGTTGCGGCCATGTTAACGCCTTATGAATTCTCCCGCGAAACTGAGGGGTGGGCAGGGCCTCAACACCGTCATCCAGGTTAAATGCATGCACTCACAGACACGGTTCCCAGGGTTGTGGTAATGATGATTCTGAAATAAGGAGTCATCCATGGCGAAGAAGCGAATCGGCATACTTACTGGCGGCGGCGATGTTCCCGGTCTGAACTCAGTGATTAAATCGGTCGTTTACCGGGGCGCAGAAATCGGCTGCGAAGTGATCGGAATCCGCCGAGGTTGGGAAGGATTGACCCACGTCGATCTGAATGATCCCGCAAGCAAGGCGCGTTATATTCTGCCCCTCAACCGCGAGAACACGCGCACGATCGATCGCACGGGTGGAACGTTCCTGCATAGTTCACGCACGAACCCTTCGAAGATGAAAAAACTCCCTGCTGTGTTGCAGGGTCAGAATTTCCAAGGCAAAGAATCCACGAAGAAGGGCGTAACCAGCACCGTCTTCGACGTCACCGCCGCTGTGTTGAGAAATATCGAGACGCTCGGTCTCGACTACTTGATCGCGATTGGCGGGGATGACACTCTGAGTTATGCCTCGGAGCTAGATCGGAAGGGCATGAAGGTGCTTGCGGTGCCGAAGACTATGGACAACGATGTCCGCAACACGGAATATTGCATAGGGTTCTCCACGGCGATTACGCGCGCCATGGACGCCATCGACCGCCAGCGCACCACGGTTGGCTCACACGAGCGCATCGGTATCTTCCGCGTCTTTGGCCGCGATGCAGGCTATACAGCGCTGTATACGGCTTACGTCACGGCCTTGCGCTGCTGCATCCCTGAATACAAGGTCGACCTCAAGCACCTGATCGACCTGCTGATCCAGGACAAACAGAATAACCCTAGCAATTATTCGCTCGTCGTCCTATCCGAAGGTGCGGAGTGGCAGGGATACGCTGTGAAGGAATACGGAGACGCCGATGCTTTCGGTCATCGCAAAAAAATGAGCGTCGCGGAAGATTTGAGTGACGAGATCAAGCGCACCACCGGCGAAGAGACCGTGGTGAGCGATCTGACCTACGATCTTCGCTCCGGCAGTCCGGATTTCGTCGATCGCATGGTGGGCTTTACTTTCGCGGGCATGGCCATGGACGCGCTGGAAGAAGGCAAGTCTGGGGTGATGGCCGCGATCAACGAAGGGCGCTACGCCATGGTGCCGATTCCCGATCCGAAGCTGGGGCCGCGCAAAGTGGATATTCCATCGATGTACAACACTGAGCGCTACCGCCCGAAGTACGACCACAAACTCGGATTGCCGATCTTCTTGACGCGGCCGTAGTCGTCGCGAAGGGAAATTACGGCAATGCTGACTACAAAAAAATAGGCAATCCCTGCTACCGGAGCATTCCTGACCGGCCATTCTTGGCAGTTTCGCGGCTGCGCGACCGTACACGCGCCGCTCGACCTGATCGAGCCAGCCATCAACCCCCGCGGGCATGGAACGATGGGATGTGAAGAACTGCCCGGCTTTTTAGTCCGTTCCGGCGCTCACCTGAACGCCAAAAGTTCCAGACGATATCTATCGACACCATGAGCGAAGGAGTCAGGCCCAGAAGGCTGGATGAGCTCTTGCCTGACATCCCGCCATAGAGAAAGACAAGAAATCGAACCTGGTGTGCCTCAATGAATTATCAAACAGCAGCCTGTGGGCGAAATGAGCGGGCGGACAAATGGAGTGATGGCTGCGCCCCGGTTCACAGTATCCACCTGTCATTTCTACCCGTATTAAATGCGGACTTAATGGCTAATAGTGGGGTGTGACTCAGTGGAAGAGGAGGAGGTTAAGCCATGTCCAACGAGCGGAAGAAGAACCGTTCGCAAATCCCGATGCCGAACACGGATCGAATTGGTCGGATCACCTACGATGCGAAAGACGCGGACACGCAGAATCCACGGATCGAGCAGTTACGGCCTCCCGAGGGCGCACCTAACGTGTTACTGATTCTTATAGACGACGCTGGTTTCGGCTCTTCCAGCGCTTTCGGCGGCCCCTGTCAGACGCCGAACGCGGAAAAACTGGCGGCGGGCGGACTGAAGTACAACCGCTTTCACACCACGGCCCTCTGCTCACCGACTCGCCAAGCGCTGCTGACCGGACGCAACCACCACTCCGTGGGCATGGGAAACATCACTGAGTTAGCAAGCGGAGCGCCGGGCTACACTTCCGTATTGCCGAATACATGCTCGCCGCTGGCGCGCACCTTGAAGTTGAACGGCTACAACACCGCGCAATTTGGCAAGTGCCACGAAGTGCCGGTGTGGCAAACGAGCCCGGTGGGGCCGTTTGATCAATGGCCGACCGGCGGCGGCGGTTTTGAGTACTTCTACGGATTTATCGGGGGTGAGGCAAATCAGTGGTACCCATCGCTCTACGAGGGTACGATTCCGGTCCAACCAAAGAAAACACCCGAGGAGGGCTACAACCTGGTTGAAGACATGACCGACAAGGCCGTGAAATGGATCGGTCAGCAGAAGGCCCTTGCGCCCGACAAACCTTTCTTCGTGTACTTCGCACCCGGTGCAACCCATGCGCCCCACCACGTGCCCAAGGAATGGGCGGGCAAGTACAAGGGGAAGTTTGACCAGGGTTGGGACAAGCTGCGGGAAGAGACTTTTGCCCGGCAGAAGAAGCTCGGAGTCATTCCCCCGGATTGCCGGCTCACAGCACGACACAAAGAGATTCCAGCGTGGGACGATATGCCCGAAGCTCTTAAGCCGGTATTGCGCCGGCAGGCTGAAGTCTACGCGGGCTTCTTAGAGTACGTCGATTACCACATAGGCCGGTTGCTGGATTCGTTGAAGAAGCTGGATATTCTCGACGACACACTCGTTTACTACATCATCGGCGATAACGGCGCCTCGGCTGAGGGGACTTTGAACGGTACCTACAACGAGATGCTGAATTTCAACGGCATGTCGGCTATCGAGTCGCCGGAATTCTTGACGGCCAAGATCGATGATTGGGGCGGCCCGGACTCCTACCCCCACTATGCCGTGGGCTGGGCACATGCGATGGACACGCCCTATCAATGGACCAAGCAGGTCGCCTCTCATTGGGGCGGGACGCGCAACGGAACGATCATCCACTGGCCGAAAGAGATTCGGGCAAAGGGCGAGATGCGCTGGCAATTCCATCATGTCATCGATGTGGCTCCGACCATTCTCGAAGCAGCAGGAATCCCCGAGCCCCTCTGGGTGAACGGCATTCAGCAGCGACCGATCGAAGGCGTGAGCATGCGCTATTCATTTAACGATGCCAAGGCAGCCGAAAGGCATGAGACGCAGTACTTTGAGATGTTCGGTAACCGCGGCATCTACTACAAGGGTTGGACTGCCGTCACGCGGCACAAAACGCCTTGGCTGCTCGTCGGTGAAAAAACGCCTGCCTTCGACGACGACGTCTGGGAACTCTATGACACCACCAAAGACTGGAGCCAAGCAAACGATCTGTCCAAGCAGATGCCGGGAAAACTCCATGAACTACAGCGCCTGTGGCTCATCGAGGCGGTCCGCTACAACGTCTTGCCTCTCAATGACGATCTCGGCAGAGTAATGAACCCGGATACAGCCGGTCGACCGGAGCTTATCAAGGGGAATACTCAGGTCCTTTTCGACAGCATGGGACACCTCGCAGAAAACTGTGTCGTCAACATCAAGAACAAATCCCACGCGGTTACCGCCCTGGTCGAGGTACCCAAGTCGGGAGCCGACGGCGTGATCATCGCCCAAGGCGGCAACATTGGTGGCTGGAGCCTTTATGCCAAGAATGGCAGGTTCAAATATTGCTACAACTTGGGGGGCGTGAGCCACTTCTACGTTGAGTCCCAGGATCCCCTGCCAGAAGGCGAACACCAGGTACGTATGGAGTTCGCCTATGCGGGCCCGGGCCTAGGTAAGGGCGGCAAAGTGACTCTCTACGTCGACGGCAAGAAGGTTGGCGAGGGAGTTGTACCCATGACGTTGCCGATGGTGTTCTCTGCCGATGACGGCTGCGATGTAGGTGAGGACACCGGTTCCCCCGTTTCGCCAGACTATGGTGCGCGCAACAATGCCTTCAACGGTGTTGTGAAAGGGGCGCTGATCGCGATTGGCGGTGCTGCCGAAAGCTCGGATAACCTTGTCGACCCGGAGGAGGCGGTTCGTATTGCGATGGCTCGTCAATAAGCTGAGATCACGGGAGGACCAAACACTCTATCTCAAACGATTGCGGGTTGATGACTCGGTGGTAACGCAGCGTGCTCTTTGCAGTATGCAAGCCGGAGACCTATTCCTCGTATGAGTCCCACAGCATGCTCGGTGAAGTTCGGGTAGCCCGGCCAGTCGCATATGTATTCTGCAAGTGCTTCTTCACGTCCGTCACCATTGATGATCCCTGTCTTGACCGTTACTTGAGGCATTGCCCGATGCCGCGCCACATCAGCAATTTGAGCTACAGCCGAAATCTACCATAGATGGACATAGTTCGCAGTCGTCGAATCGGGGGAAAAAAGTGACTCTGACTTCGACAAGCCGTCCGTCTTAACTTCTTCCCTTCTTCTTCCTTTATGTTCCCTTCTTCTTCCTTTATGCGTCGCCGCTCCATTAGAGAAAAATGGGGCGTATACGTAAGAGCGGCGCAGGTCTCATTCTCTCTAGACGACTCGACGAAGTGTCCGTACACACACCGATGACAGAAGCGCCAGCACGCCCAGCAGACCGAAAAGAGGAAGGTGGCTCCCAGTCTTAGGCAGTGTTGTCTCCTTTTCGGCTGCTGGAGCCGCAGGCGAATGTGGCAACATGACGACTGCAATCAGGAGTGGAGCGTCGGGCGGCGGCGCAGGTGGCATCGTCCCCGCCAGTTCGTGCTTGACTGA
>Ga0335072_10013416_pt1 | contig 11677 bp, 13 predicted proteins | sample Lox_Sample_21_FD_206725 | JGI IMG/M metagenome (GOLD analysis project Ga0335072, IMG submission 206725) | Soil microbial communities from Loxahatchee National Wildlife Refuge, Florida, United States - Lox_Sample_2.1 | ecosystem: Environmental > Terrestrial > Soil > Wetlands | place: USA...
CAGCCCGCTCAAGAATGGAATGTCTTGCGGCGAGTTGAGCAGATCCAGGAGCCGCGAGCAGGCGTCGAGCAGTTCGATCGAACTGACGCCCACCGCCATGCCGCGCGTATCGCTGACTTCTCCAGCAAATTGAAACTCCTGCTGGGCGAGAATCTCGCGGATCATCGGCATATCGAGTTGCAGGAGCATGCCGAGGATTGGTTCCTTCTCGGTGGCCCTGGTAACCTGGCTCACCACGGGCAGGTCAATCGATGTAAGAAGAAAATTGGATCCATCGCAGATGTAGATTGTCTTGCCCAGATTGATCCGCTTTTCGCCTTGAACAAAGACCACGAGGCTCGGCTCATAGGCGGCCGAGTTGCATGGGCTTGGCTCAGAGCGACGATAGAGCCGCAGCCCGGCAATTGAAGTGGGCGTATCGTCTTCCGAGCGCGCTCGGTCGGCGATCTTCCGCGCCAGTTCGGCACGTGCGGTCTGCGCAGTGCGCCCCGATTCGCGATTGTCGTTTGCAGTCTTCACGCGAATTTGACCTTGTATTCAAGTTAGCGCGAAGTTGTGCCGGCATGTGCACAAAAATCCATGCATCGACAGGATCAGGCAAGAAATAGGAAGGATCGGGATACCGCCCAAACTGTGCGGGCGATTAGTGTGGGGATCAGGACGTTTTCGGCGAGATCATCCGCCTGAAACCGGCCAACCACCTGGCAAGTCCTTACAACCTACACAACTGTGTTGGAAATCGTCCCCGATAACCCCCGAACTACGCACAAGGAGGACAAAATGGCGACAACTCAACTCGCACCCGAAAAAGAAACCGCTCGTCGCGGCACATATTCCTCAAAGGCATTTGCAGCGCAGAGCGCAACCTCAGGACTTGGTCCGCATACGATCCAACGGCGCGATCCAAAGGAGACCGACGTACAACTCGAGATTCTTTTCTGCGGCGTCTGTCACTCCGATCTTCACCAGGCCCGTAACGAGTGGAGCGGCGTGATGCCCACCGTCTATCCCTGTGTTCCGGGACACGAAATCGTCGGCCGGGTGACCAAGGTCGGGACAAAGGTTAAGAAGTTCAAGTCCGGCGATCTTGCGGCGGTTGGTTGCATGGTTGATTCGGACCGAAGCTGCCCGGAGTGCCAGGCCGGACTCGAGCAGTTCTGCCCCAATTTCACGCTTACTTACAACTTCCCTGATAAGCACCTCGGTGGGGTGACTTACGGTGGGTACTCGGATGGCATCGTTGTGGATGAGCGGTTTGTTCTGCACGTACCGTCGAACCTCGACCTTGCGGGAGCTGCACCGCTGCTCTGCGCAGGGATCACCACCTACTCGCCTATGCATCACTGGGGTGTGACCAAGGGCAAGAAAGTCGGCGTTGTCGGGCTCGGCGGACTGGGCCACATGGGCGTGAAGTTTGCGCACGCTCTGGGCGCACAGACAGTCGTCTTCACGACGTCGCCCGGCAAGAAGGATGATGCTCTGCGGCTGGGCGCCGATGAGGTGGTCATCTCGCGCAATGCCAACGAAATGCAGAAACATGCCGGCAGCTTCGACTTCATTCTCGATGCGGTTGCGGCCGATCACGACATCAATGCCTACCTCAATCTATTGCGGCGAGACGGGAATATCACCCTGGTCGGAGCACCGGAGAAGCCTCTGGCTGTCTCCGCCTTTGGCCTCATCATGGGGCGCCGCAGTCTTTCCGGCTCGCCGATCGGCGGGATTGCCGAAACCCAGGAGATGCTCGACTTCTGCGGCAAACACAACATCACCGCCGACGTCGAGGTGATTCCAATCCAGAAGATCAATGAAGCCTACGAGCGCCTTGTCCGGTCTGACGTGAAGTATCGCTTCTCGATCGACATGGCCTCGCTCAAATCCGCATAACACTTTCGGCCGGTGCGTATTGGCGAGAACACGCGCACCGGCCGCTTTTCAACAGAAACAGGAGTATGGAATGCAGAAACGGAAATTAGGGAAAAGCAATCTTGAAGTTTCGGCTCTTGGGCTGGGCTGCATGGGCCTCAGCTATGGGTATGGTCCGGCAACCGAAAAGCGGGAGGCGATCACGCTCATTCGTACAGCTTTTGATCGTGGCGTGACGTTTTTCGATACTGCAGAAGCGTACGGTCCATACAAAAATGAGGAGCTTGTCGGCGAGGCTGTTGCGCCTTTCCGCGACAAGGTTGTGATCGCCACGAAGTTCGGGTTCAGCTTCGACGACAAAGGCGTCATCAATGGCGTGAACAGCAAGCCTGCGCATATCCGCGAAGTTGCCGAGGCCTCGCTCAAGCGCCTGAGCATCGATGTGATCGATCTGCTTTACCAGCATCGCGTCGATTCCGAAGTTCCCATCGAAGACGTTGCCGGCACGGTGAAGGATCTGATCGCCGAGGGCAAGGTTCTCCATTTCGGCATGTCTGAAGCCAGTGCAAAGACGATCCGCCGCGCTCATGCGGTGCAGCCCGTTGCGGCACTGCAGAGCGAGTATTCGTTGTGGTGGCGCGAGCCCGAAGCGGAGATTCTGCCTACGCTTGAAGAACTCGGCATCGGCTTCGTTCCATTCAGTCCGCTGGGCAAGGGGTTTCTGACCGGCACAATTAACGCCGACACCAAGTTTGACAGCAAAGACTTTCGCAACGTGGTGCCGCGATTCAACGAGGCCAATCGCAAGGCGAACCAGTGCCTGGTTGATGTTCTTGGCGAGCTTGCCGATCGGAAGAAAGTCACGTGCGCGCAGGTCGCCCTTGCATGGTTGCTGGCGCAGAAGCCCTGGATTGTACCGATCCCCGGCACCACGAAGCTTCATCGCCTGGAAGAAAATCTGGGTGCGGCAAGCGTGGAACTGTCTCCCGCTGATTTGCGCGAAATCGGCAACGCCATCTCTGCGGTTGACGTGCAGGGCGAGCGCTACCCCGCTCATCTACAGTCCCTGGTCAACCGCTAGCCTCGCCGCAGGTGGCGTATCGCTTCGATACTTGTCGTAGCAACGAATCCTCGCGAAAGGAGAATCAATGGAAATTAGGCGCGCAGGATCCCAACCATCGGGCAAAGGCCCGGCCGAATACTTTACGGGCACGGTTCGCGTTGATCCGTTGTTTACTGCGCCTGAGCCGGCGCGCGTGGTTGGGGCGCATGTCACGTTCGAACCGGGCGCACGGACCGCGTGGCACACCCATCCGCTCGGCCAGACCCTCATCGTGACCTCCGGCTTCGGGCGCGCTCAGCGCTGGGGTGGTCCCATCGAGGAGATTCGGCCGGGTGATGTGATCTGGTTTGCGCCGGGCGAGAAGCATTGGCACGGTGCGGCTCCCACGACTGCGATGACTCACATGGCAATTCAGGAGAAGCTGGACGGCAAAACCGTGGACTGGCTCGAGCACGTCAGCGACGAGCAATACAGCGCATGATTGAGGCGCCGGCCACAGATCCTCGATCGGGCGGCTGGCTGTAACCGGATGAGTCCTCACCAGGAGCGGTTCCGGTTGACGGCGCCTGAAGGGCGGATGACACAGGGAAGAAAACGAATGCCCCGGAGAAGAGCAAGATCAAAGCATTCCGGGCCGGCATGGTTCCCTCCGGTTTTGATCTGTTGAAGTGAGGACAAGGGCTGAAATTGCGAGGCAATACGAACGAATCAGCATACGTCTGACTGGAAGAGACCGCACCGGCAATTGATGCTAGGCGTTTTCGACCCGGGCCTTGATATCGGAATAGGCGGCTTCGATGAGCCTGTTTAGCGCTTTGCTGTCCGCCGGCGTTTGCGGCGTCAGCTTCACATGGCGCATTCGTTTGCCTGTACCTTGCAGCAAACGGGCCGGGTCGGACAGCGATGCGCCGTGATAGAACCCGACGTTGACATGTGAGGAGAACACATTGACGTAGCCGAACGGTGCGTCGCCGAGACAAGCAACCGGGCAGCCATCGTGCATCAACTCGCGGACTTCGTCGCCGCATTTGCGCATTGCGTCGAACCAGTGGCGCGCGATGGCTCCCAATTCGGGTGGATGCTGTTTGATCCACGCATCGATGGCGGGATCGTGCTCGACGGCGCCGTCGAAGCGAAGGAAATCTTCTTTCATGGTTCAACACTCCCGACGGAAAGGCGAGATCTTCTGTGCTCGGATTATCTCAGAGCTTTTCCCGGCCCAAGGCTTCTTCGCGTTGTCAATGCAGGACGTGTGTCGGCTCAAATTTATATGCACAAAAGACTTAGTTTCGGACTCGCCATCCTTTAAGTTGCGGACCTACTTGTTGGCGCCAGACAATGCATCCGGGGTTCTCCTCACAGCTTCTTTGCAACTCAGGGTTTAGAATCGTTCGTGGCGCGGGTTGTGATGCGCCGCAAAGTCTGCCCACGCAGCCGGGCTGCGGTGGGCCAATTTGCGTGATCTCGAGGAAGCAGGCAGGATGCGAGCGAAGACGGCGGTTGTGCTGGGCGCCCAATGGGGCGATGAAGGCAAGGGAAAAATCGTAGACGTGCTCAGCAAGCGATTCAGCGCGGTCGCGCGCTACGCCGGCGGACACAATGCCGGGCATACCGTCATTCATGGCGAACAGAAGTTTGTGCTTCAGCTCATACCGTGTGGGGTGCTCCGGCCCGGATGCAAGGGCGTGATCGGAAATGGCGTGGTGCTCGATCCCATCGCGTTCCTGAAGGAAGTGGCGAAATTGCGCAGTCTTGGAATCGAGGTCGATGGGCAGCTTTTTGTTTCCAATCGAGCTCAGGTCATCCTGCCATATCACCGCATGATCGAACTCGCTGCGGAAAGTGCGCCGGGGCGCAAGCGCATCGGCACGACCAGCCGCGGGATCGGCCCGGCGTATGAAGACAAGATGGCGCGCAGTGGACTGCGCGTTGTGGATCTGCTGCACCCCGAACTGCTCAAGACGCATATCGAGGCCGCGTGCGCCGAAAAGAACGCGATTGCCCATGCGCTCTTCGGCACCGATCCGCTCGAGCCCGAAAAGATGTATGAGGAGTATGCGGCCGCAGCGGAAGAGGTTCGTCCGTTCGTGACCGACACCAGCCGGCTACTGCACAAGACTCTTGCCGACGGCGGTTCGGTGATGTTTGAAGGCGCGCAGGGCACGATGCTTGACATCGACCACGGGACTTACCCCTTCGTGACGTCGTCTTCGGCCACGGCGGGCGGCGCCGCAACCGGAACGGGAGTCGGGCCTACGGCGATCGGAACTGTGATCTCCGTGACCAAGGCCTATGTGACGCGCGTCGGCGAAGGACCGTTCCCGACCGAGATTCACGAAGCGGTCGGCGACCAGTTGCGTGCGCGCGGTAACGAGTATGGCGCGGTGACAGGCCGCCCGCGGCGCTGCGGATGGCTGGATATTCCGCTGCTCCGCTACTCCAACCAGGTGAACGGCGCCGAGTGGCTGGTGGTCACTAAGATGGATGTGCTTGACGAGCTCGATGAGATTCCAATCTGTGTCGGCTATCAGATCGACGGCAAGGTAAGCGACGAGATTCCTGCTGATGTGCAGGGGCTGGAACGCATCAAACCGGTTTACACGACCCTGAGAGGTTGGAAGGCTTCCACGGAGGGGATTACGGAATTTGATATGCTGCCAAGAGCCGCTCAGGAGTATCTCCGCTTCCAGGAGCGCGAGAGCGGTGCGAAGATCGGCATGGTTTCTACCGGGCCAGACCGTGAGCAGACGATGGTTCTTCCAGAGTTTGCCGAAGCACTGAACGAAATCCACGCGTAACTCATTCGCAAGGCACCGGGAGGGTTTGCGACACTTGCTGGTACCACGAATCTTCAGCCAGCGAACAACGCTCGCTCAGAGTCTTTAGGTGAACAAGGAAGCCTCGCCATGATCAGCTTTACTGTCCGTATGAAGTTTGCCCAGGAAGATCGGGCCGAGATTGCCGATATTCTGCAAGAACTCACCTCGGCATCACGCCAGGAGCAGGGATGCGTGCACTATCTCCCGCACTGGGTGCAGGGTGAGCCGTGCACCGTACTGATTTACGAACAGTACCAGGACCGGAGCGCCGAAGAGGCCCACCGCCAGTCGCAGCATTTCAAAAAGTATGCGGTCGCCGGTCTTTATCAAAAGATGCTGGAACGCAGCCGGGAAGACCTGGCCGCAGTGGTCTGACAAGATCGCATTACAGCCCCGATTTTTCGCCTAACTCTATGAAAATTTAACCAATCGCGGGGCAATGCTTGCGCGTGCGCCGTTCCCGTGTGACCCTGCCAGTAAATAAGTATCAACTTCGAATTCCATTGAGCGCGGCATCTTACCGACCGAGGGGCTGTTTTCGGAAGTGCGGTCGTGGTACAACAACGTGATACAAGAAATTGACCAATACCGGAATACGAGGCTACTATCCGATACGCCTATGGGAATGCTGAGGGCAAGTTTGCCTGCTGGGCGGAACCGCGGCTTCGCTCTGGGCTTTGCAGTTGTGGTGATGTTGGCCTCATGCGGGTTGCTATCGGCAATGCCGCACAACGAACGTCACGAAATCCGGCACCAGATCGAACATCTTGAAGAAGTCTGGCGCAACGCCATACTGCACGGAAACACGACTGCGATGGACGGGCTGCTGGCCGACGATTACATGGCCATCTCACCGACCGGAATCCTGCAGTCCAAAGAACAAGCGATTGCCAATCTTCGCGCCGGAAATGTGCACGTCACTTCACTGGAACTCAGCGACCGAAAGATTCGTCTTTATGGATCGACAGCGCTGGTGACATCGCGCGCGGAAGTGACAGGCAGCGGTCCCGATGGGGATATTTCCGGCAGCTATCGCTATACTCGGGTTTACGTGAGGGATATACACGGTGTGTGGCGTATTGTGAGTTTCGAAGCCAGCAAGATAACAGAGCCCAGCGAGTCGCACTGAAGCATTTTGATTTTCTCGAGTGTGACAGCTTTTGCGGTCACCTTGGGGCCCCGGAAGAAAGCGTGAAGGCACGTACGCTCCGGATGACACCACTCTATCTGACGGGCAGTCGCCCTCCTTCTACAATCTAAGCAATGCCAGAATTGCCCGAAGTTGAAACCGTCGCGCGGGGTGTGGACAGACACGTGCGCGGAGATCGCATTCTTGAAGTCTGGTTCTCGTCGCTTCCACAGCCTTTCAAAAACCCGCCACAACGCCAGGCCTCAGGACTGCGAGATCGGCAGGTGCTTTCAGTTCACCGTACCGGCAAGCACATCGTTTTCGAACTTGGCCCGCAAGGCGACAAACGGGTCGGCCACAAGAGGAAAACCGACGCGACGGAAGAAATTGCCGCGCAATGGATTGTGCACCTCGGCATGACCGGCAGATTGCTGATGGCCACGGCCGACGCGGAAGTCGAGAAGCACACGCACGCACGGGTTTCGTTTGAGAGCGGTCTTGAACTGCGCTTTGTGGATCCGAGGAGGTTTGGAAGACTTGAATTTCGCGACCTCACCAGGGGAAAGGCGTTCACTGCGCCAGGCGCGGAGCCTTTAGCAATCGGCGCAGAAGAATTTGCCGGGCTGTTTCGCCATCGCAAACTTGCCATCAAAGCCGCGCTGTTAAATCAGGGTCTGCTGGCCGGGGTTGGCAACATCTATGCCGACGAGAGCCTGTTTCGCGCCGGCATTCGTCCTCGCCGAATCGCGGGACGGCTGACAAAGGACGATTTGGGAAGCCTGAGGACAGCGCTGAAGGAGGTTCTGCGGGCGGCGATTCGCCTGGGAGGTTCGTCGGTTTCCGATTATGTTGATGCTGATGGATCTCGCGGCTTCTTCCAACTTGAGCACTACGTCTACCAGAGGACGGGGGAGCCATGCAGGAAGTGCGGAGCACAGATCAAGCGGGTGGTCGTGGCGGGTCGCAGTACGCATTACTGCCCGGGTTGCCAGCGATAAGGGTTAAATCTATTGTTTTTTGAAGCCAGAAACAGTGGGTTTACCAGAATCAAAACGATGTGCAGTTCGGATTTGCTCTAACTCATTGAAAAATTGAGCCAGTCAAAACGGCACAATGATTGCTACTTAGAGAGTGCCAGTGATGTACCGGCTGCTGGAGAGATTCCGGCCAGCCCGCAAAACAGCAGACGCTCGGCAAGAGCAACCGCCAAAGCAGCGGTCGACCGGTCGAGAGAGCCTGTAGAAGGCGCGGTGGAAAGAACCACCGCCCATAATTGCTGGGAGGCCAGTGACCAGCGCAGGGACACAAACGCCGCTCGAAAGAGCGGCGTTTGTGCGTATCAGCTTTCAAAATTCGGCTCAGGTGCTGGAGGAGTGGGGGAGGGGGTTACGGTTGTACCACCGTGCACAACATGCAGCCCCCTTGCGCCGTTTTGCGGGACCCTGTACTATCAAAATTGCCTATCAGGCGGCTGAAGCGAACCACCCGGGTTTAGGGGCAGAGAAGGCTCGCCGCTCAAAGTAGATAATTCGCCAGCAAGGACCGGTTCAATCCGGCGCGACGAAGAAATCTAAAGGAAGGCAACACCCAAAGGAAACACTAGCCGTTTGTACTGATCAAAAAGAAGACCGCGTAACCGGAGAGTGCCGGAGCGAGTTTTCGATGGACGAAGAGCTTAGAGGTTTCCGAATAGATGTTTGGCCCCGGAGCCGCATCAGAATAAATGGCGTTATTCTCCGCGGGGATCCTGACGGCAGGCAGATGCCGAGGGACGAAGGAGAATGGTGCGATGCGCTGGGCAAGAAAGGCTTACACCCGCCGTTCAACCGCCGTGGTCGCGAGAGTTCGTGATAGATTGCGTTCAGAGCTCTGATCCCCGGCACAATGCGCGGCAACGTAGACAGGCGGAAAGAGATCGGCAAGCGCTTCTTCGTCCAGGCAGGATGCGCAGCCGGCAAGGGGAAGTTCAGCACCTCCAAACTGGAAACGCTGACCCAAGAGAATTGATGCACGACAAAGCAAAGTGCCAGGAAGTGCACGCATGACAACAGAACCGACAGTGCCTCAGCCAGATCTGGGGCCGGCCCCGGCGAATGTCCAGGGTCAGTCGCAAGGACATCGGCGCCGCCGGCGTCGTCGCAAAAACAAGTCACATCAGCAGGGTGTGCAGCAGCCGCAGGGGCAGGCGCAACAGAGCCAACCCCAGCTGGCTCAGCCCCAGATGCAGGCGCCGCCAATGCAACAACAGCAGGGCGGTGGACCAAAGCAGGGGTCGGGACGACACCGCAAGAAGAAGAAATTCTTCCAGCAGAAGAATCCTGGTTCGCAGCCTCAGCCGGGGAACAGCATTGCGCCGCAGCAGGGACGCCGCAAAGAGAGGTCAAGAGGGCCGCGCATGTTTGTCGGTCCCATGGATCATAGCTATCGCGCGGTAAACGGCAACGTGGCAGATGGGCCGCCCTCAACGATTCCGCTATCGGGGAACGGGCATCATGGCGGCTATCACGACGTGAATGTGGGCGCGCCCAGCGTTCCCGTCAAGGCCGACGCGCCGACTCGCATCTTCTGCTTTATCGACGACCTCTTTTTCCAGGCGAAGATCCAGGAGACAGCGAAAAAGCTGGGCGTGAAGGTTGAGTTCGTTAAGGGCGAAAAGGAAACGGTTTCGCGCATCCTCGAAGCTCCTGAAGAAACGAAGCCGACATTGCTGGTTTTCGACTTGAATAATCTGAACGCCAAGCCGATGACGCTGATTCCGAAGTTCAAGGCGAAATTCAAGAGGGCAACTTCGATTGTGGGGTTCTTGAACCATCTTCAGGGTGACCTGAAGGCAAAGGCAGTCGAGGCCGGATGTGACACCGTGATGCCGCGTTCGGCGTTTTCACAGAGCCTTCCGAACCTGTTGCGCAGGTACGGCCTGGAAGAGGAAGACGAATACGCACAGCAACCCGTGTGAGAGAGACAGGGATTAGGGACAAGGGAACAGGGATTAGAAAAACCGGGCAATTGGTGGAACGAGAAGGGGTGCCAGAAGTGGCATCCCTTTTTGTTTGGGCCAGGCGAAAACTATTCTCGTTTGAAACGCGGCGGCGAAAGGCAGGATGCGGTTCATGTGACTGTTTTCTAGTCCCGTGTCCCTGGTCCTGTCTCTCGTTTATCCTGGGGGCCAGGTCATGGGGCGGCCACCGAGCAGGTGGACGTGGAGATGATCGACGGTCTGGCCGCCGTCACCTCCGGTGTTAATCACGGCACGATAACCCTTCGCGAGTCCCCTGGAGCGGGCGATTTCAGCGGCGGCCCACACCAGATGACCAACCAGCGCACTGTGCTCTTTGTCGACGTCGGCAATCGACGCAATGTGCTTGCGGGGGATGACCAGAATGTGCACGGGCGCCTGCGGGTTAATATCCGCGAACGCATAACACTGATCATCCTGGTAAACAGCTTTCGATGGAATGCTTCCATCAATGATGCGGCAAAAAAGACAACTCATGGCTCTCTCACAGGGAAGTCTAACGCTTGAGCCGGTTCGGGAACTAGAGAGGGACACGCAGTCAGCCTTGCGAGCCATGCCGACTGTGGGTTTTACGGTGATCCGGCAGCTTGCGCGAGCTGGCAGGGGCCGTAGTCCTTTTTGACCTTGTCGACCTTAAAGACCTGGTTGCCCTTGCTGTCCTTCGCCTTTCTTAATCTCGCGCCGTGAACTTTGACCCTGTCCCCGACCTTGATCACGGCAGGATCGCCCTGGAGCGCGAAGATCCTGGCGTCGGAGGTCCGCAGTTGCGGACCGTCGGAGCCATTGGAGACGCATCCGTGCAAGAAATGACGGTCGTGATTGACTGCGAGGAAGACGGCGAGCGCGGCGCCCCCTCCCACGATTGCGCCAATCCCGATCGCGATGCCATTGCCGCAATAACCGATGCAGCCGGATGGGACTTGCGCCCGGGCATTCGCACTTGCACACAGGAGCACCGCGAGAGACGCGGCGACAGTCAGTTTCCGGCGAGATCTCGATGGGCTCGTAAACCGCCTCGAACGCGCGGCCGAGGGGCTGCTAAGCAGAGATGTTCCCAAGTTGTCCTCCGTTGAAAGTCGGAAAAGCTCATAGGGCCCGATGAGGACGGACGCAATTCGTATTCATTACGAACCATCGAAGGAAAGACAACTGCCGGCGCCTGTTTAGAAGATTGCCGGTAAGTATGGCCGCGAGTTTCAAAGGACGCAAGGATTTTCTTGCGTTCTTTGGGGTCGGGTTCTCATTGAATCTTTTGGGCTTGTGAGACTTGCCACGATGAAGGGTCTTGACAGAGGTAGCGTCAAACAATTATTTGCTTTTACAAATTGGACTGGCGCAGAATGGGTTTCTTTCGTAGAGCGAAAGTATCGGCGTTTCGAGCACGGCTTCAACTGGCCGAGGCGGAGCGCGGCCGAATCGTCGAGCTGGTGATGAAGTCGCAGGTAAATCTCGCCCGGATTGCGGACCGCATGGACCGCGTCGAGAATGAAATCCGCGCATTGTCGAGAGAACTGAAGCTGCTGGAGATGCCAGAACCTGAGGACCAGCGGGATGAAAGCGAAGCAGCGATTCGGTAGGGAGAGCTGGCCGCTTGGATCTCCAGAGATCTGGCTCGTTGAGAGCTTCGAGAAGAGCAGGTCTTTCGCTCACCACTCCCGAGCTTGAAAATACGGTTGGGACTCCATTCGCTCGGATGACACCCAATTTGGCTCCGCCGATTTCCAGAAAGACGCCTTGTTCAGCCCGCAAGATCCCAGATTGTTAACCACTGAAGGGGTTGGTTC
>Ga0335072_10013418_pt1 | contig 11676 bp, 10 predicted proteins | sample Lox_Sample_21_FD_206725 | JGI IMG/M metagenome (GOLD analysis project Ga0335072, IMG submission 206725) | Soil microbial communities from Loxahatchee National Wildlife Refuge, Florida, United States - Lox_Sample_2.1 | ecosystem: Environmental > Terrestrial > Soil > Wetlands | place: USA...
TGGACCGCTCCGGAGTGAAATTGCGGCCCCTGAACCCCGACCGCTTTGTCGAAGAACTGCGACTCATTTATGAGGTATCCCGGGTGAGCTTCCAGTCCAATTTTCTTTACACACCCATCTCTGAAGCCGAATTCCTGACCCAATACGCAGCGGTGCGCCCTCACGTCCGGCCCGAATTGATAATGCTCGCCGAACATGCCGGCCAGCCGGTTGGTTTTGTTTTCGGCATTCCCGATCTGGCTCAAGCAAAACGAGGCCAGCCGATAAACACGATGGTGCTGAAGACGGTGGCGGTTTTGCCCGGTCGCACCTATGCCGGCCTGGGAAACGTGCTGGTCGCTGTTTGCCAACAACAAGCCCGCGCATTGGGATTTCGTCGCGTTATCCATGCCCTCATGCACGAGAGCAACAATTCTCTGAACTTAAGCGGTCATTACGCCCGACCGTTCCGTCGTTACACACTGTATTCGAGATCGCTCGGATAAAAATTTTCTGACCACCGCATCATGAATCTCGTTGAAGTCCTTTTAGAACAAAGTCGCATGAGGCCACAAGCCACTGCGATCATCGAGACGCGCCGGGGGCGCGATTTGACAACCACCTTTGCCGAATTGGAACGCCATTCCGGGCAAGTAACAACCTTTCTCCGAAAGGCCGGAATCAATGGCAGCGACCCGGTGCTGATCCTTCATCCCATGTCGTCGGAATTGTATGCCATCCTGCTGGGCGTATTCCGGCTGGGCGCAGTGGCCATGTTCCTCGATCCGTCAGCCGGGCGGGCGCATATCGAACGTTGCTGGGAACTGCAAAGGCCAAAGGCTTTAATTGCCAGCCCCAAAGCCCATCTGCTTCGCTTCACTTCCGCGGCCCTGCGACGAATCCCTTGCAAGTTTGTCGTAGGGATCTCGCTGCCCGGAGCAACTTCATTGACGAAAGCAAAACAAGAACAGCCGTCGAATGATTGTGCTCCCTGTTCTGCCGACACACCGGCACTGCTTACTTTTACCAGCGGGAGCACCGGGTTGCCAAAAGCCGCAGTCCGCACGCACGGCTTTCTCCTGTCCCAACATCAAGTTCTGCGCCGGCGCTTGGAACTGGTCGAAGGCGAGGTTGACCTGACGACTCTGCCCATTTTTTTGCTGGCCAATCTGGCTTCCGGCCTGACCAGTGTGATTCCAGAAGGAGACCTGCGATCGCCAGGCTCCGTTGAACCGATTCCCGTTCTCTCGCAAATAAAGCGGCATCAGGTTACGCGGTGCGCCGCTTCCCCGGCCTTTTTCGAGCGTCTCTTGGGCGTGCCCCTCGAAAGTTGTCGCGACTTTGCTTTGCTGCGAAAAATTTACACCGGCGGCGCGCCGGTTTTCCCCCGGCTATTGGAGGCATTGTCCGTTGCGGCGCCGGACGCGAAAGTTGAGGCGGTCTATGGATCAACGGAAGCGGAACCCATCGCTCATATTGCAACGCGTGATATTACTTCAGCCGACCGGTCAGCCATGCGCGGTGGTCACGGTTTGCTGGCCGGATTGCCGATACCTGAAATTCGTTTGCGCATTATTCCCGACCAATCGGGCCAGTCCATCGGCCCTTTCACAAATGAGGAATTTGAACATCTGCAACTGCCCCCTATGCAGCCCGGCGAAATTGTGGTGGCCGGCGACCATGTATTGAAAGGTTACCTACATGGTCACGGTGATGAAGAAAACAAATTTCGGGTTGGGAATGAGGTGTGGCACCGAACGGGTGATGCTGGAAGATTCGACGGACAAGGCCGGTTATGGTTGCTCGGGCGTTGCTCGGCCAAAATCCGGGATTCGCAGGACGAACTATATCCCTTTGCCGTCGAATGCGTGGCGATGGAAAATCCTCAAATCCGGCGGGCGGCATTTCTCATTCACGCAGGCAAACGTCTTCTGGCGATTGAAAGCCACACAGAATTGGATCCTCTCGTCCTGCAGAAGCTTCGAGGGGATTTGCTCTGGGCGGGAGTGGAAGACATTCGTGTCCTGGATCATTTGCCGGTGGACAAACGGCACAATGCCAAGATTGATTATCCCGCATTGAGACAGTTGCTGGACACGACGACCAACACACACACATGAGTTACCTCCTCTTTCCCGGCCGACATTTGGTCAACACGGTATTTCAAGAACAATACCTGAAGCGCGTATTGACGGAACCTCCGTCCGCGCTGCCGGGCTTTATCGCCGGCCGCTTGGCAATTAAAAATTCACCAACGGAAATCATCTTCGCCATCACCTCGGCAAACCAGGAAAACTCCCGGTTCAATCCAATTCCATTCCACATTCGCGCCGTCGGCGTGGATCGGTTCGCCCGACAGTTGCAGAAAGTGGCATCGTTCCGTTATCGGGTATTCGGGATTCCACACTACGGCCACACGAAGAATTTTGCCGCGTTCACCATCAAAGAAATCGCCTACCAGAGCGAGCAGATGATGGACCTTTCGCCCAAGAACTGTGTCGTCCTGTGTTCCACACCAGAAGTGATGCGTCTCTATCAGAAACTTGGATTTGCGATTGTTCCTGCTGAACGCGGAGAACCATCGCCGCCACCCGCCACCCCAATCGAACTCATCCGTGAAGTCGGCGAACGCGGGGAAAAGTGGCAACTCGGCAAGCTGGCAACGACCCAACTTGCCGCCAGCCATGCCAGCTTGTTCGAAGATTTTCCAGAAGTGCCCAAGCGCATTGGCCGGTTATATCAGGATCCGCTGACGAACCAGAAAGGCAGTCTGACGACAACGCGCAATTACAGCAGTTATGCCTGGGGCATGAATGAAATCATCCACCTGAAATATCTCGACATCCGGGAGGCCATAAAATCCGGTCGAATTGTTGATGAAGGTTGTGCCGACAGCGCCTTGCTCGCTGAAATCAGCCGCGATTATCCCGATTCGGACCTGTTCGGAATTGATTTATCCGCCGAATTTGCCGGGCGGTTTCATGAGCGTCAGCGCGCCGGTGAATTTGGCGGCGCTTACGTCCTTTTTTCCATCGGAACCTGTTTAACAGCACACTTCACGAAATCTGGAGCTACGGAGCAGGTGAAAAATCAGTCCGCGGTTATCTGGCTGAAAAATTCCGCCAACTGCGTCCGGGCGGACGATTGGTCATCCGAGATGTGGTGGGGACGGATGATGGCGACCGCGAAATCTTACTTTGGTGTTCGGACCGCGATGGCAAGAATCTGACGCGAGCTGAGATCAAGAAACAATCAGACCGGAGTCCGAAGCTGCTTCAGCAACTATCAACCCGCAGCCGCTTTTTTATTTTCGCACGGGATTTTCGGAGCGGGAAAAATGATTTTACCTTCAAAGAGCAACGACAAAAGAACCGCAGCGTCATCCGGATCACGCTCCGTCAAGCTGCCGAATTTTTATCCAAAAAGGATTATACGGACAACTGGTCTTCGGAAATGAACGAGGAATTTTGCTTTTGGAATTTCTCAAAATGGAAGCAGACTCTCAAAGTGGCTGTGTTCCAAATTTACGAAAACCCGAACAATCTGGCCGAAGGTTCACGTGTTTACACCAATCCGTGGATTGTAGAAAATCGTCACAAGGGCCATGTCGAAATTTTTGATTTGGAAGGGAAGTCTGTCCCGTGGCTGCCGACGAATATGATTCTTGTCGCCGAGAAAACGATGCTTTGATTGGACCGGCATCAAGCCATTCCGGCAAGAAGCTTGCGCAATTCTGCTAATTCAGCCTCAAAGCCGCTAGAGAGGATGGGAAATCGGCACCACGTCTTGGGGTCGAGATTCTCATCGTCCAGATGAAATGACGGCGCGTAACGCTCGTGCTTCCACTGGTTGCGGCACCAGAGCTTGAAAAAACGCTCGACCCACACACCAAGTTGCTTCGGTGCATAATTCGGAGATCGTCCCTGCGCTAGTTCAAAGACCTCAACCGGCGAATTCTTGTCGCGAATGGCGGCACGTTCAATGGCGTCAAGCACGTCGTACGCTGCCGCTGGATCCGGAACTGTTCGATGTGGTCATCTTCGATGAAGCGAGCCAGATACCGTTGGAAGAGGCCATCCCGGCCATCTACCGCTCACATCAGGTCATCGTCGTGGGTGACGAAATGCAGTTGCCGCCGACGACTTTCTTTGCCGCCAGCCGCAGTGATGAAGAAAGCGTGGTGGTTGAGGAGGCGGGTGAGCGAGTCGAGGTGGACCTGGATTCGGACAGCTTCCTCAATCAATCCGCCAGCAATCTGCCATCGACCCTGCTGGCCTGGCATTACCGGAGCCGGTATGAATCGCTGATCAGCTTTTCCAACGCGGCCTTTTACAGCGGGAATTTGTTCACCATTCCCGATCGTCAACGGATCCTGGCTGAGCGTCCCGAACTGCGGGTCACAGCAGCCGAACAGGGGGGGCCGAATGTCGAACATCTTTTGTCCCGCAGCATCAGCTTCCACTTCATGGAAAACGGCGTATATGAAGAACGACGGAATCCTTCCGAGGCCAATTACATTGCCCAACTGGTTCGCGGACTCCTGCAGCGCCAGACAGGTCTGAGTATCGGCATCGTGGCCTTTTCCGAGGCACAACAAACTGAAATCGAAGATGCACTGAGCCGGCTAGCCGACGAGGACAGCGCCTTCGCCGAGCACCTGGAGGCGGATTATGTGCGTGAGGAGCACGATCAGTTTTGCGGTTTGTTCGTGAAGAACCTCGAGAATGTCCAGGGTGACGAGCGGGATATCATCATCATGAGCGTCTGCTACGGGCATGATGCTGGCGGGCGGATGTTGATGAATTTTGGGCCCATCAACCAACGGGGCGGTGAAAAACGTCTCAACGTCATTTTTTCCCGCGCCAAAAATCACATGGCGATCGTCAGTTCCATCCGACATGCGGACATCACCAACGATTACAATGATGGCGCAAACAGCCTGAAAAACTTTCTGCAATATGCGGAGGCGGTCTCAAAGGGTGATGAAGGAATGGCGCGGCGCGTGTTGGAAAACCTCAATCCGCTCTCACGCAAGGCATTGTCGCCGGCCAGCCAGAATGACGCCGTCGTGGAAGCGCTGGCGGCTGCGTTGCGGTCCCGCGGTTATGCTGTTGAGACCAATGTCGGCCAATCCAAATTCCGCTGTGACCTGACGGTGAGGACGAATTCCGAAAGCCTTTATCAGCTTGGCATTCTGGTGGACACCGAAGCGCATTATGCCAGCCGGGATTTGCTGGATCGTTATTTGATGCAGCCGTCAATCCTCCGCGCCTTTGGCTGGCGCTTTGCGCTGGTGCTGACGAAGGACTGGTATCACACGCCGGATGATGTCCTGGCCCGTTTGGAACGGATACTCCAAGGCTAGGTTGAATCGGAAGAATTGGAGCATAAGGAGGAAGAGCCGGATGAACCGGAGGTTCCGGCTCCTGTCACTGAAAAGGCGCCAATTGAACCAGCCGTCCCATCTGTGTCACAAAACAAAGTGCCGACGCCGCCCTCTGCGGCAACGCCTGCGGCACCGGAAAGGAAAGACAACCCGGTTCAGGGTTTGGCTTCGACTTCAGCGCGGCGTTTCGAATTCGTCGGTGGTTCATCCCAGAAATTCTGGGAGATTTCAGTTGCTGGAACGGCTTTCACGGTCCGGTTCGGCCGAATCGGCACCTCCGGCCAATGCCAGACCAAAACTTTTGCCAACGAGGGTAAGGCGAAACAAGAAGCGGCCAGACTGATTGCGGAAAAGTTGAAGAAAGGCTACGTGGAGAAGAATTGAGGTCCGCTTTTGATGGAACCAGAAGAAATATGAAGCCCAATGGGAGATCTATGTTGAACGCAACGCAACGAACGTTTTTCCGCTGGTATTTCTGCCGGACGTTTCGATTTAATCTCGGCGATTTTCCCTCTAAATGAGGAACTTAACCCTACAGGCGATGGCCGCCCTGCAACCATCGGGCACCAAATCAGCTTATTTGTGTTGGAACTGCACCGTGCGCCTATTATTTTACGCGCATGTCAGGAGACGAGGTCATTGCACTGATTGTCAGCGCCATCATCGGCATCGTGGGCTGGAGACAGTGGCTGAGCGGCCTGCTGTTTTTGGAGCCATTGTCGCGTCGGCCAGCCACACAATTCCTCGGCTGGCTCCTGCCGCCGCTGGCGGGAGTGGCGATGTTGCTCGTCCTGCTCAAATGGTCTTCGCACGATGTCCGGGACAATCCGATCTATATCTTCTTTTACATGGTGATGTGGCTTGGCTGGACCGGTCTTTGGAACCAGATGCTGCCGTATCTGGGTTTAAGTTGCCGCGACGACGCGCTTGAGCGCGACAACACTGCAGCCGGGTTGGCAATTGCCGGCGGATTGCTGGGAGTGACTTTTATTTTCGCCGGGGGAAACATCGGCGACGGGCCGGGCTGGTGGGTGGTCGTTTTCTGTGCCGCCATTGCCACCGCTTCCGTGCTGTTGTTTTGGCTGATCGGGAACCAAATCACCCACGTTCAGGAGGCCATCACCATTGACCGGGACGCGGCGGCCGGATGGCGCACGGCCGGATTCTTCATCGGGTCAGGTTTGATTTTGGGCCGTGCCGTCGCCGGCAATTGGCATTCAACGCAACAGACCGTTTCCGATTTTATTGCCAGGGGCTGGCCAGTGTTGATTCTCTGGGGAGTTGCTCTATTTCTGGATCTTGTCAGCCGGCCCACACCTCAGCGGCCGACGCCCAATCGCCTGCTGTTTGGTCTTCTGCCGTGTCTGTTGTTTATCGCGGGCGGCATTGGCGACGTCATCAAACAAGGACCCTGGTGATGAAACTGCCGTGGCAAATCGTTGAACCGCTGGATGCCCGGCTCTTTTCCGAGGTCAGACACGCCGCCATTTTCGATTGCTGCAAATGGGATCCGCAGGTTGAAGATGTTTGCACGCTGTCGCCTCTTCCGTTGGTGCTGACCGCCGAAGCTTGGGCGGAATTGGTTCCGCTGGCTGAAAAACTGGCGCAAGAAGCTGTCGCCGCCGAAATGGCGATTTTGCGGAGGCCGCATTTGTTCAAGAAACTTGGCCTGCCTTGGACATTGCGCCGCAGATTATCCGCTCCTGAAATTGCCTCCGGCCAATCGCGTCATCAACAGCTGATTCGATTTGATTTTCATTTCACGACCGAAGGCTGGCGCATCTCGGAAGCCAATTCGGATGTTCCCGGCGGCTTCAACGAAGCGTCCGGCTTCACCAGGTTGATGGCACGACATTATGGGCAGGCTGCGACTTCCGGCGATCCCACGGAAAAAATGGCAGCCGCAATCGGCATGGTCGCTGGGAAATCCTGCACCGTGGCGTTGGTTCATGCCACAGCATTCACCGACGACCGGCAGGTGATGGTGTTTCTGGCCCGCCGGCTCGCGGATGCAGGATACAAACCGATGCTGGTCGCTCCAGATCATCTTCGCTGGGAAAACGGGAAAGCCTTTCTGACAACAGACTGGGCGCGCGACCCGGTGGATTTTGTTTTTCGCTTTTATCCGGCCGAGTGGCTGCCGGCGTTGCCGCGACGATGCGGCTGGTGGCATTTGCTTGGAAGTTCGGAAACGACACTTTGCAATCCGGCTTCCGCAATCATCAGCCAGAGCAAACGATTCCCCCTGGTTTGGGACGAATTGCCCGTCCGTTTGCCCACTTGGGAAACGCTGCTTCCAAAAACTTTTGATGTGAGGGAAATTTCGCGGCGCGGCCTTGTGCCGGAGTCGTTGGTGTTCAAGCCGGCGTTTGGCCGGGTCGGCGACATGATCAAGATGCACGGGCTGACACCGGAAAAGGAAATGCGAAAAATCAATCGCTCCGTCCGCCGTCACCCGAAAATGTGGATTGCTCAGGAACGGTTCGAGGCAGTGCCATTGTCCACCCCATCCGGGGATGTGTTTCCGTGCATCGGAATTTATACCCTCGATGGAAAGGTCATCGGCGCCTACGGGCGCATCGCGCGTCGGCCATTGATTGATCATCTGGCTCAGGACGCCGCCGTGTTGATTGCCGAAACCGTTTCTTCGCCGATCCAGAATCAAAACACTGACGATGAACCCATCCGAACTTTACAAACTGTGGGCGCCTGAAGATTCGATCTGGTCGAACTGGGCCAAGCCCGTGTTGTTCGCCGACAAAACATTTGTTGGCGGCGAACCGGACCAGACGCCGCAATGGCAGTCGTCAAATGTTGCCTGGGCGCCGGCACCGGAAAGCGGCACAGCCATCGTGCTGGATTTGCCGGGTGCCCACGCGGTCTGGTATGGAATGGCGTTGAGCCAGCGCGGCTATCGGCCGGTTCCGCTCTATAACGGCGTTGTCGGACCAGGCCCATCCGCAATTGTGAATGTCTGTGGCATTCTGACCGCGCTTCACGAAGTCGGCGAACTTCTGGCGAAACTACAATTGCGATCTGATGCTCCTCCCGTTTTTCTTCTGGATGAAAACCGATTTGCCGGCGGGTCCTTCGCCAGTCCGGGCCGATTTGATAATCGCTGGTGGGTTTTCCCCCAGGATTTTCCGTCGGCGAATTTTCTTTTGGCTCATGGCATTCGCTCCGTCGTTCTGGGGCAAAACCGGGCCGTCGGGCCGCAAAGGGACCTTGCGCACGTTTTATTGCGATGGCAGGAGGCGGGCGTTCAGATCCTCACTTGCGATGTGAATGAGCAGGCACAGCCGACTCCATTGCAGGTGCAACGCCCGAACAACTTCCGGGCCTTATGGTATCAAGCCCTCGTGCTCGCAGGTTTGCGTCGAAACAGTGCCGGCGGCTTCGGCGCTGTGGTGCCCCAACCCAGTTCGGGCGGGGGATTTGGATAAATATATCAACTGTAGATGTTAATCTTCCGGGCGTTCGCCGCTGGGAGCCATCTTTACCAGTTTCGGATCGAACTGACCAAGCACCGTCACCAAATCGTTCTGCGCGGCCATGACTTCGCGGATGTTTTTGTAGGCCATCGGCACTTCGTCGAGACCGGCGGATATCAACGTCACGCCGCGCTCACGAAGGAACCGGTTCACTTCCTTCCAGTTGAATTTTTCATTGGCGGCCTTGCGGCTCATCGCGCGGCCAGCCCCGTGCGACGCCGAATTCAACGATTCTGCATTGCCTTTGCCGCTTACAACGAAGCCCGGCGCGGCCATCGAGCCGGGAATAATTCCCAGCACACCCGCGCCTGCCGGTGTCGCGCCTTTGCGATGCACGACGACATCGCGTTCAACGCCGCCGATGACATGCTTTTCTTTCCATGCGAAGTTGTGGTGATTCTCCAGATCAAGCAACACCTGCGCGCCAAGATGTTCCGCGATGTGGCGATGAATGCACGCGTGATTTGCGGCGGCGTATTGGCCCATCAATTCCATCGCGTTCCAGTATTCCTGGCCTTCCTGCGAATCGAGCGACAGCCACGCGAGGCGCTTCAACTCACTCGGCAAATCAGGAAACTGGTTGAACGCAATTTTGCTGTAATGATCGCACACCGCCGCGCCCGTGCCGCGACTGCCGCTGTGCGACAGCAACGCCACGTAAGTGCCTGCTTCAAGGTCATTGATCTTCGAGTGTGCCGTGAACAGGCCGAACTCCACAAAATGATTTCCGCTCCCGCTCGTGCCGAGTTGCGACCATGCGCGGTCCTTGTGCTGTTTCGTGATCGGACTGACCGACCAATCTGCGTCCAGCACGTCATGTTTGCGACGTTCCTTGAAATTCGCGCCAATACCAAAGCGCGTCTCCGCCTCGATGGCGCGCGTGAGCCGGTCTTGCTTTTGTTCCAGGTCTCGCACTGGGATGTCCAGCACGGTCATTTTCATGCGGCAGGCGATGTCCACGCCGACGGCGTAAGGAATCACCGCGTTGTCCGTAGCAAGCACGCCGCCGATGGGCAGACCGTAGCCGACGTGCGCGTCCGGCATGAGCGCGCCCGCCACCGACACCGGCAACAGGCAAGCCTTCTCCATCTGCATCACCGCGTCATGTTCGAGATGTTCGCCCCACTGGCGATATTTCACCGGCTCGGCGCGCGGCGCTGGCGGGGCTTTCAATAAGGCCTTCGCGAACTCGCCGCGCAATGCGTCGTCCACGAACGCCGATGGATTGGCGACAATGGCCGCGACTTCCTCGCGCAACCGCGACTTGTCGCCACCACCGAGGATGAATTGGGCAACAAAATCCGTCGCCCGCCGGGTGGCCTCACCCAGCGGCACGCCGAGACGGAGAAAATCTTTGGTGTTCATTTCTGAAATTATGATTGCTCCGAAGTTTTACCGGATTGATTTTGTTTTATGTATGAAATCGCTTCACCCATGAGTCTTGCAGCCTCATCAATGTGCTTTTGCGGAGTTTTTGTTTCAGCCACTTGAACTAAATGTCCGGCTGCACACAAAACGATAAACATTACGATTCGTAAAACTCGATCTCTGATAGTTTCGTGTTCCTGCGCAATAATGCCGCTTGCCGTCGCGTGAGTGTGCTTACTAAACAAAAAGTAATCTTGGCGGTAAAAATCACCGAGGTTGGACATTTTGGCGCATTCGAGAACATTCCAATTTTTAACCGACTGCACACCGTGCTTCGTTTCCAATCCTTTCGAGAATGATTTCAGGTCACGAATTGTTTCCTCTAGCATCGAACTGTCGTCATCCCCAAGAATTTTTATCCAGTCCTCAATCTTTTTGATTTCAGTTTTTACTTCATACAACACGATTTCGACGGCTGCATCCGCCTCTTTTGTCGCAGCAACAAGCTTAAATACACTTTCAAGCATCGAGCGCACAATTATCGGACAAGAATCAGGTTGGTCGTTGCTTTCGAGACACAGAATCGCTTGACCCAATTGGGAAATATTACGCGCATGGCGATAAATGAATGCTTCACGCAAATCGTCTGTTTTGCGCAAAACATGCGCTTCCTCCAAAACTTTTTGTGAGAAGGTCAAAACTTTCCTCAAGAACCTTGTCGCGATTTATGGGCTTCATAATTGGCCGGCGTTGTTGTTTTCAAATTTTATCTTCAACCGGTTGGGAGAGCGAGCTTTGACACTCGCCCTCCCGTTGCTTCATTCGTTCAGGAACAGCTTCCATTCCGCGACGCCGTGGGCGTTGCGGATGAGCGCCGACACCGGCAGTTCCTTCGGCGCGCGCGGCACCTTGAGCAACTTCAGGCCGGCTTCGTGCGGCAGGCGGTTGCCCTTGCGGGTGTTCACCTGCTTGCTCGACCACACGAGGTTTTCCCACGTGTCCGGGCCGCCGCGCGAGCGGGGCACAACGTGGTCCAGGCTGCCTTCGTCCGGACGCAGCAGCGCACCTGTGTATTGGCAGCGGTTGCCATCGCGCTCGCGGATCGTGCGGGCGCAAAGCTTCGGGCGCTTCTTCGGCACCTTGGCGAAGTTCACAGCCACAATGACCGTCGGCACACGGATCGCACCACGCACGGTGCGCACGGCGTTGTCACCGTCGCGGATGGGCAGCGTGATCCATTCGTCCCAAGTCACGGGGCGAAGTGCTTGCGCACGGCCACCATCACCAAGCTCGATTTCGAGCGCGGTGGCGACGTTCGTTGCCATCTGGCAAAACGCCTCCTGCGGCGTGCGAATGTTGATCGCCTGCCAGTTGCGGTTGAGCACCAGCACAATTGTCTTGTTCAATATGTCTGTCATAAAAGTGTTTGCACACGGCCACCGCGCTTCGCTG
>Ga0335072_10013419_pt1 | contig 11676 bp, 11 predicted proteins | sample Lox_Sample_21_FD_206725 | JGI IMG/M metagenome (GOLD analysis project Ga0335072, IMG submission 206725) | Soil microbial communities from Loxahatchee National Wildlife Refuge, Florida, United States - Lox_Sample_2.1 | ecosystem: Environmental > Terrestrial > Soil > Wetlands | place: USA...
CGGCAATCTGGTCGTCTGGTGCGTCGACCATGCCGGCGGCGTTGGCGCGGGCGACGGTGGCCGCGCTACGGCCGGTCAGCGAGGTACGCACCTCGACCTCATTCTGGACCAGGCGTCCACCGACGCCACTTCCCATCATGCCTGGCGCGATCACGGCTACGACTGGCGGCATGGTTGTGCTCTCCGCTGCGAAAGGCGTTGGAAGAGCAGCATGTCACGCCGTGCACGGCATGCAAGAGCGGGCGGTCAGGCCAGGCGCCGCCGGCGACGGCGCGCGCGTCACACTGTCTTCAGAAACTCCGTCAGCTTGGTTGCCGCCGTCGCCTTGTCGGTCTTGTCCAGCGCGGCGAGTTCCGCGGCCAGGCGTTCCATCGCCGCTTCGTAGATTTGCCGCTCGGAGAAGCTCTGGTCCGGCTGGCCGGCGTTGCGGTGCAGGTCGCGCACCACTTCGGCTATCGCCAGCGGGTCTCCGGAGTTGATCTTCGCCTCATACTCCTGGGCGCGGCGCGACCACATGGTGCGCTTGATGCGGGCGCGGCCCTTCAGCACCGCCAGCGCCTCGTCGAACAACTTGCGCGTGGCGAGCTTGCGCAGGCCAGCGGTGCGCGCCTTGGCGACGGGCACCCGCAAGGTCATGCGGTTCTCTTCGAAGGTGATGTGGATCAGTTCCAGCTTGTGGCCGGCGATCTCCTCGGTGGCGATGCGTTCCACCTTGCCGACGCCGTGGGTGGGGTAGACCACGTGATCGCCCTCGTGGAACACCTCTGCCTTGGCCATCGGCCGCGGTTGCGCGATAGGCCCGGTGTGCATCGGTGCGCCCGGCCGCCGGGCGGCGTCGGACGCGGGGCGCGGCGCCACGGGCTGCGCCGGTGGTTCGGCTGCGGCGGTCGCCGGCACGAGGGGCGCCTCGGGGGTGGCAGCAGCGCTCTCTCCGGCAGGCTCGGCCACCGGCTGCGGTTTGGTCGCGGCAGCGGGTTTGGCCGATGCCGGCGGCTTGGCAACGCCGGCGGGCCTGGGTGTCTGCGACGCCGCAGGCTTGGCAGCACCCGCAACCTGCTCCGAGGCGGGCGTCTCGGCAGCGGCTTTGGCGCCATGCGCCTCTGGGGCGGCAGGCTTCGCGCCATGCGTTTCGGCAGCAGCAGGCTTGGTGCCATGCGTGTCGCCGGTGGCGGCCTTCGGGCCATGTGCCTCGGCGGCGGCTTTCGCGCCATGTGGCTCGGTGGCGGCGGCCTTCGCGCCATGCGCCTCGACGGCGGTCTTCGAGCCATGCGCTTCGGCAGAGCCGGACTTCGAGGCATGCGCCTCGGCGGCGGATTTCGGGGCGGGCGTCTCCGCCACCGCCGCCGTCTTCGCGGTCGCCGTGGCCTTGGCGGCCGATGCCTGCTTCGCGGCCGGCACCGCGGCCGGCCTCGTCGAACTCTCCGCCGCCTGCGCCGCGGCGGGTACGTTGTCCGCCTCGGCCGCCGGATTGGCGACAGGCGCGCTCTTGGTCGCCACGGCGGTGGCGGCGGCGCGGGCTGCCTGCTTGGCGGGCTTGGCCGGGGCCGCCACCTTCCCCGTGGTACGCGCGGCCGCGGCCGCTGCCGACTTCGGCGGCGAGGCCCCTTGCCTGGCGCGGTCGGAGCGCGCCTTGGCCGCCGTCCCGGATGCCTTCATTCCTGACACCTCTGATCCTTCGTCTTCCGGCGAATCCGGGAGCCGGCTCCGCTCACTGTATCGATCGTGCAGCCCCGCCGTCCGCCCCGCCGAATCGCCCCTGAGGGATAGCAACGCGAGCCGTGTCCATACGGTGCGGCCGCCATCGCCAATCCGCACAATATAGCATCACACGGCTGTTACGTCAGGGGGTTGCCGGCCCTTCCTCAGGGCTTACCGGGTTCAGGCGAGAAAAATTGTGCCTTGCCGGGTTTGTCCTTCCACTCGTCGGCGTCGTCCGGCGCCGCGCCCTTCCGCGTGATATTCGGCCACGCCGCCGCGTAGGTCCGGTTCTGCTCCAGCCAGGGGCCGGCCTTGTCGTCGCTGTCCGGCACGATGGCCTCGGCCGGGCATTCCGGCTCGCACACGCCACAGTCGATGCATTCGTCCGGATGGATCACCAGCATGTTCTCGCCGACATAGAAACAGTCGACCGGGCAGACTTCCACGCAGTCCATGTACTTACAGCGGATGCAGTTTTCGGTGACCACGTAGGTCATAAGGAAGGTCCCCGCGACAGGCGCATTAGAGCGGGCGATATGCCGTTGATTCCACCCCTGCGCAAGATGCCGGGGCCGCCTCGCCGATCTCATCGTACAGGCGCCGCGCTTCCGGAGCGGGGCCGCGGCGGGCGGCGAGGGCGAGGACGCGCAGCACCCGCACCTCCCCCCTGACCGGCAGGGTGACGATGTCGCCCACCCGCAGCCGCGCGTGCGCCTTGTCGGTGGGCAGGCGGTTGATGCGGATGCCGCCGTGGCCGACCAGGGCGGCGCAATCGCTGCGCGCGCGCATCACCCGGGCGCACCACAGCCACTTGTCCAGGCGCTGCCAGTCGCGGTCTTCCTGGTCGGGAATGGCGGGAGCTCCCGGCTGCTACAGGAACAGCCGGTAGGGGAAGACCTGTCCGTTCGCGTCGCGCACCAGGAACTGCTTGCCGCTTTCGGTTTCCTCGATCAATGCCTCGTAGAGGCGCAGCGCGTTCTTCACGACTTCCGCGTAGGAGGACGCCTCGGTCTTCAGTTTCAGCGCGTTCAGGCGCTCCATGGACCGCGGCGGCAGGTCGAACTGCACCCGGTTTTTCACGAGCCTGGTCCGGTCCTCGGCCGGTTCGCTGGTCTTGCTATCGGCGCGGGGCGTCAGGGTAACTGCGGTCATCAGGTATCTCTCCTATGGACGCCGAAGTAGTAAGCCACGACGGCGCCGACCAGCGGCCCGGCGACGGCCCAGACGACTTCAATCGCCACATATCGTCCGGTCGCGAGACCGTAGGCCCCGGTAGTGCCAATCGCGACCACCGTGCAAACGGCGTTGACCCGGGCGAGAAAGCCACGCGTCCTGGCCTCGATATTCGGGACTTCATCGACATATTCGGGACTTCATCGACGTCGACCTCCCGGCCGACGGCCGGCTGGAACGGCTTTCCAGTGATTCGTCTGCTCGATCTATTCGAGAGACTCCTCATCGGTGACGCCCTCTCCTGCCCGGAAACGATGTCCCCCGACCTGCAGCAACATTGCGCGAATGCTCCCTCTGTCCCGAGCGTCTCGGGTTGTTATCGAACGTGGCGCCGGTCCCGATCCGGCACCGGACAGAGGGGTAGTGAATAATGAGGAGAAATACAAGCTATTGATGAGGGATATATCCTCACAAGCACCTCGGAAATCGCCAGTGTGCCTGTCGCTACCGCTTCAGGCTGGCAAGCGCGGCGAAGGGGCCGTGGGCACGCGGCCGGGTCGAAACCGGTGGCGCGGCGGACGCGCGGCGCCCGCGGATCGGCAGCAGCGTGGCTGGTGCGGGCGGCCCGTAGTCCTGCGGGCCAAGGCTGCCAACCGGCAAAACGCGGAAACCGAGCGCGCGCAAGGCCACGGGCAAGAGGTCGGGCTTGACCGACAGCCGGGATGCGAGACCGGCGGGCACTGGCATGGCCCCGTACTTCGTCGCCCAGCCCAGTTCGCCCGCAATCCGCTCTGCGATGTCCAGCCGCAGCAGCATCGGGCCAGCACTCACCCAGCCCAGTGACGCAGCGAAGCCGGGGGGCCAGTCGCCGGGGCACGGCAGCGACACCAGCCCGGGCGCCGGCAGTGCCGGCACTGGGATACCGCATTGTAGCGCCAAAAGCTGCGCGCGCATCGCCGCGGCCCGCGGCTTCAGCAGCGCGGGCAAGAACAGGGCGAGGCGGCCGGCACGAACGCCCAGGGCACGCATTTGTTGCCGTAAAACCTGGGGCGCGTCCCCGCCCGCGGGCGCATCTCCGGCCGCCGGGATCACGCCCAGCGCCTCGGTCAGGCGATGCAGGCTGCCGCGGGCGGCGGGCACCCCATCGCCGGCGGCGATGGCCGAGAACAGGGGCGCAAGCTCGGTCCGAATGCGGTCATCGACGTAGCGTTGCAGCCGCACCCGCAGCCGTTCGCGTTGCGCGCCGTCCAGGTATTCGCTGTCCAGCACGCGCACGCCCGGCCGCAACGCGGTGGTCCCGCGCATCAGGCGCGCGACCGGCACCCCGTCCCAGGTCACCGCGTGCTCCGGCGTCAGTCCCAGCGCCGCATCCGGCGCGACTTCCAGCAGGGCGACGCGGCGGGGCATCTCCTCACGCAGCGCACGGCGGGCGGCGCGCAGCACGAGCTTTTTCTCGTCGCCCACGGCATCCGGGTCGGGCTGGAAGGCGAACCCCGAGATGCGGCCAACCTCGTGGCCTTCCACCACCACGTCGCCGCGCCGCGTGACCGCCGATAGCAGGTCCTGGCCGTCGCCGGCTTCCAGGCGGCGCATCAGATGCGCGGCGCGGCGGTCGACGAAGCGGCTGGTCAGGCGTTCGTGCAAGGCGTCGGAGAGCAGATCCTCGACCTCGCGGGCACGGCCCTGCCAGTGCGGGGCGTCGGCGATCCAGTCCGCGCGGGCAGCGATGTAGGACCACACCCGGATGCCGGCGAGGCGTTGCATCAGCGTGTCGATATCGCCCTCCGGCCGGGCCAGGGCGGCAATCTGGCCGGCGAGCCAGTCGGTGGGCAGCCGCTTCTCCCGCGCGACGTGGCCGAAGACGCGGGCGCAGAGGTTGGTGTGCGTGTCGTCCGCCAGCTTGCGGAAATCCGGAATCTGGCAGGCGTCCCACAGCAGCCGCACCATGCGCCGGCCATGCGCCAGGCGGCGGATGTCAGCGTCGCGGGCGAGGGCTGCCAGCGTTTCCAGGTCCGACGCGTCGTTGCCCTTCACCAGCCCGGGCCCCGGCAGCGGGGCGGTCAGACTGTTCAGCAGCGCATCGACATGGTCGAAATCCAGGTCGCTGTTGCGCCAGCAGAGTTGCTCCAGCGCATCGAAGCTGTGCGCTTCGACCGCGGCGACCGTTTCGTCCGGCAGCGGATGGCATTGGGCTGTCGTGCCGAAAGTGCCGTCGCGCATGCCGCGGCCGGCGCGGCCGGCGATCTGCGCCACTTCGGCGGCCGCGAGGCGGCGCGGGCGGTGGCCGTCGAACTTGCCCAGGCCGGCAAAGGCGACATGGTTCACGTCCATGTTCAGGCCCATGCCGATTGCGTCTGTCGCGACCAGGAAATCGACCTCTTTCTCCTGGTAGAGCGCCACCTGGGCGTTGCGGGTGCGGGGGGACAGGCGGCCCATCACCACGGCACAGCCGCCGCGGCGGCGGCGGATCAGCTCGGCGATGGCGTAGACTTCGGCGGCGCTGAATGCGACCACCGCGCTGCGGGGCGGCAATTTTGACAATTTCGCCGGCCCGGCATGGAGAAGCTGCGACATGCGGGGGCGTGTTTCGACGCTGGCCTGCGGCACCAGGCGTTGCAACAGCGGGCGGATCGTTTCGGCGCCCAGGAACATGGTCTCCACCATGCCGCGAGCGTGCAGCAGGCGGTCGGTGAAGACGTGGCCGCGGTCCGGGTCGGCGCAGAGCTGGATTTCGTCCACCGCAACGAACTCGGCGTCACGGTCCAGCGGCATGGCTTCGACGGTGCAGGAGAACCATTTGGCGTCCGGCGGGACGATCTTTTCCTCGCCGGTGATCAGGGCGACGTGGCGGGCGCCTTTGCGCGCAACCATCCTGTCGTAGTTCTCGCGCGCGAGCAGACGCAGGGGGAAGCCGATGATGCCGGAGGAGTGCCCGAGCAGGCGCTCGATGGCGAGATGGGTCTTGCCGGTGTTGGTCGGCCCAAGGACGGCCTTCACGCGGGCGGCGAAACCGGAATCGAAGCCGGGCATGGGTGGATGGTTGGGTCTGGCGGGGTGGATTGCAAGCTTTTCCGGCGGGGTTAACCGAATGGCCATTTGTCCGCGCGATAGCGGTGCTCGCCCTGCGGATGGGCGGCGCCAGGCGCGCCGCTCATGCGGGGCGGGTTGAAATCTATACGACGCAGTGGTATAGATGGCGCTCCGGGTTCTCAAGAACCGCCGGTTTGCCCGTGCTGCCCGCAAGGAGGGGCTGAGTGACCAGGCGTTGCTCGCAGCGGCCGTGGAGATTGAAGCCGGGCTGATCGATGTCCGCCTTGGCGGGATGTTGCTGAAGAAGCGGATCGCGAAGGGGAGCCGGGGAAAAAGCGGTGGCTTCCGGGCGATCGTAGCCTACCGTCAGCACGATCGGCTGGTGTTCCTCTATGTGTTCGGGAAGAACGAACGAGACAGCATCACCGAGCGGGAGCGGGTGGCGCTTGCGGGCCTCGGCGATGAGTACCTCCGACTTCCGTCACAGGAACTGGAGGCGTTGATTATCAAGGGCATCCTGATAGAGGTGGTTGGGGATGGCGAGGCGCAGACAGGCAAGCCGAATTCTTAGTGAGGTCCATGAGGCTGCGCAGGATCTCCACGACGCAGGTGCCATCGACGCGCTGACGATGCGCCGCTTCGATGCGCTGTGCCTGCCGCCGGTACGCCATTATACGGCCGCCGACATTCGGCATATTCGGAAGCAGGCAAATGTCAGCCAGGCGGTATTTGCCGCGATGCTGAACGTCCGCAAGGCGACAGTTGCCGCGTGGGAGCAGGGCGGCAAGGCGCCCTCGGGGGCGGCGTTGAAATTGCTGGATCTGGTTGAACGGAAGGGGCTGTCTGCATTGGGGTAGGTTATGGCGGAGGTGCTGCGGATGATCACGTACCGCTCGGCCTGGCTCAGCGACACGCAGGGACCGACGGCGGAAACCACCGCTGCGCAGTACCGAGCGACGTATGTGGTGGGCGAGGCGACGGCGCGGATCACGCGAACGGCGCTGACGCTGGGCGGGGCGTACGGGGTGTTCAAAGGCCCGCGGCTGGCGCAGTTGTTCCGGGATGGGGCGCTGGCGACGATCCAGCCACCGCCTGCGAATTTTGTCTGTCAGAGATGGGGATTTATGAGCTGGGGATTGCTGCGGGGGATGTTGGGCGGCCGAGGTGAGCGGTTTCGGGGCATGCGCATTGGGTGCCACAGGCGCGTCCGTTAAATAGGGTGTATCTTCCGGTCCCGCCAACGAATCGGGAGACCGACTCCGGGTCGCACAACGAAGCTCGGAACCATCACTTCGTCCCGCAGTTCTTTTTGTTATAGGCTCGGAGCAAGGGCAGGATTAGTGACTGTGCCGCCGAGACGTAGATCTCACGACTTGGCGGGTCAGGAACCCAGCAGAAGCCTCGCATTCAATCCTGAGACGGTTTGCGCGATCGGGCCACGACTTTATGTGTCCGCCTCGTTTTTGAGGCTCGCTCGGCGAGGAGGAACGAATGTTGACGACATGCCAGCCAATGTTGCCCAGTGCGTCGAAATGCTGTTCGACGGTAAGCAGATCGTGCGCCTCGGCAAGGCGCGCTATTGACTCAAGAACGGCGCGGAGGTCGTGCCGTACAGTAACATAGATGTCAGGGAGCGGTTCGAATCGGATCAGCTCGAGGCGTGGGCAACACTCGTTCAAGGAAGGCTCCCGTATTTCTAGCCGGCGGTTTGGCATTGCATCGCCCGATCGATCTTTCGACGGCCGGGCTTACTCGAGTGTTGCCATTGCCACCCCAATGGCCGGCTCCCAGCCCAACGCCCCCCGAACTTCAGCCACCCACTCGCACGTATACCCCAGGCGAACCCGCTGCATGCGTCATCGCCTGCCGCATGCGCGGCGAATTGGGCGAGGAATGTTGCTGTTGCTCCTGCCACGCCGGGCTTTTGGGTACGGCGGTGCTTTCAAATTCGTAAACCGTGCCATAGCCGCTGCTACCTTCCAGAACCCGATAGCGGCGCGCATAGATCACGCCCGGCACCCTGCGGTAGCCCGGCACATACTCCCCGCTGTACCAGGCGTTCCATTCTGCATCGACCGCGGCGGGGACGGACATGCGGCCAATCTGCAACACCGGCGCCATGCCGCGCTCGGGCATTTCTATGCCGTCCGGGTAAATCTGCTCTCCGACAATGCGCGTCACATTCTTCCCGATCACGGACGGCGCGACTTTCTGTCCCCACGGCGTCCGCTTCCGGCTGGTAAACGCCGGCGTTTGAAGCACTGCCACGCTTTCCAGTTCATAGCAGGCCAGGTATTGCGGGCCACCCTTCACCGCCTCGTAGCGGGCGGCCGACAGAATGCCGGGCACCGACAGCAATTCCGGCAGATGTTCCGTGTTATACCACGCGTTGAACTCCTCCACGTCCTTGGCATCGATATCGACGTACACCATGAAAATTCCGCGGCCTTTTTGTGCCATGTTTGCGCCTCCTCTGTGCGACGAACGATCAGAACCGCCGTGGTCCTGCAAAGTCTTTCCACCAACCCGCGAAGTGCTCCTGAACTACAAACAGCACGAAAATATCCGCGTGCATCTGCGTTCTTCTGCGGCAAACTGGTTTCGGCTGCCCGCGGCACGAGAGGCTCGGAATACTTCCGCAGGCAATCGGGGGTCGCGGCGAAGACAGGTTTGCCGCAGATGAACACAGATGCACGCGGATGTCTCGTACCGCCCCGATCTTTTGCGGCTCCCTCCCCCTTTCTCGCGGATTGACCGGCATTGGCCGCGCGGAAGCAATATCCGCGCCCCACGGGCGTCCTGCCGTAGACTCTACTGAATGGACAAGTGCCCCGATCTACGACGGCATCTGCCCGAGATAGTCGGGCTTGGCGAGGCTGACGCCGGTGCTGCGAATGATGTCATACGCCGTCGTCGCGTGGAACTGCACCTGCAGCATCGCGAAATGGTAGAGATAGTTCTGACACTTGAACTCGCGCGGGCGGCCACCCATCGGCACCGTAACCACGGTATCTTCCTTGCCGTCGAGCTGATCCGCGTGCAGCCCTTGCAGGAACGTGACGGTCGTGTCGATGCGCGCCTGCATTTCGGCGAAGCTGTTGTCCTGATCGGGGAAGGACGGCAGGCTGACCCCGGCGACCCGGCCGGCGCCGCAGGCATGCGTGCAGACCTGCCGCACCTGCCGCTCCAGCGTGAACATGTCGGGAAACAGCCGCAGGTTCAGCACCACGGCGGTATCCCATTTCTGCGCCGCGGCATGCTCCTCGGCCTTCCGCAGCACGGTCTTGAGGCCACCGAGCAATTGCAGGCAAACCGGCACGAAGCCGCTGTACATCGTGATTGCCATCGGACGCTCTCCTTGTGGGGTTATGAAGGATTGCGGGCGATCTTAGCCCCTGCCATCGGCGAGACAAGCCGGATCAGAATGCCGCGACCCGCACCTCCGGCGGCGGCGCTCAGCCCGGCGCCGGCATGCGCCGTACGGAACTGAAAAGACCGGGCGTGATGCAACGCAGGGTTTGTCGTGATCACCTGCTCCGTGTAAGACTGCGGCAATAGCACCAGGAGGGCGCGCCATGAACGCTCCAGTCCATTTCGACCCGGCCGAGGATGCCCACAGCCTGCCGCTCGATGCCATCGACGTCAGCGATCCGAAGCTGTATCAGAACGACATCTACTATCCCTATTTCGAGCGCCTGCGCCGCGAGGACCCGGTGCACTGGACGCAGGACGGCATGTACGGGTCGTTCTGGTCGGTAACCAAATTCAAGGACATCATGCAGGTGGAGACCAGCCACCAGGTCTATTCGTCCGACGCGAAGCTCGGCGGCATCACCATCACCGATCGGCCGATGGCGTACCGGCGCCCGAGCTTCATTTCCATGGACCCGCCCAGGCATGACGAACAACGCAAGGTGGTCAGCCCGATCGTGGCGCCGGCCAATTTGCAGAACATGGAGCCGATCATCCGCGAGCGCACCGCGCGCGTGCTCGATGCGCTCCCCCGGGGTGAAACCTTCGACTGGGTGGAGCGCGTTTCGATCGAACTCACCACGCTGATGCTGACCACGTTGTTCGATTTCCCGCTGGATGAGCGGCGCAAGCTGACCTACTGGTCCGACGTCTCAACCGCCGACGTCAATGCCGGTGGCGTGGTGGATTCAGAACAAAAGCGCCTGGAGATCCTGACCGAAGCGGTGGAGCGGTTCACCGCGCTGTGGCATGAACGGAAGGCTCGGCCGGGCGGCTACGACCTGATCTCGATGCTGGCGCACGGCGAGGCGACCCGGAATTTGGTCGACGACCCGTCGGAGTTTCTCGGCAACCTGGTACTGCTCATCGTCGGCGGCAACGACACCACGCGCAATTCCATGAGCGGCGGGCTGTGGGCGCTGTGCAAGCACCCGTCGGAGTATCAGAAGCTGCGCGACAATCCGGCGCTGATCCCCGGGATGGTGCCGGAGATCATCCGCTGGCAATCGCCGATCGTGCACATGCGGCGCACCGCGATGGCGGATGCCGAACTCGGCGGCAAGCAGATCCGCAAGGGCGACAAGGTGGTGATGTGGTACGTGTCGGGCAATCGCGATGAGGACTCGATCGATCGCCCCAACGATTTCATCATCGATCGCGCCCGGCCACGGCATCACATGTCGTTTGGCTTCGGCATCCACCGCTGCGTCGGCAACCGGCTGGCCGAGCTGCAGCTGACGATCCTGTGGGAGGAGATCATGCAGCGCTTCCCGGTGATCGAGCTGATGGGCGAGCCGCAGCGGATCTATTCGAACTTCATTCACGGGATTTCGGGACTGCCGGTGCGCATTCCGGCATAGGCGACGCCGCTGGCACGGCCCCGCCTGCGTCAGCCGCCGCCACTGGAATCGCGGTGCGCTAACCGGCGTCGCCTGGCGCCGCCGACCTCGCCGTTGCGCGGCGCCACGCTGTTCGACGCGATAACGGCGCGTGCGGCGCGCTACGCCCGGATACTGGCCGCGCTGGCGAGCCTGCTTGTGCAACCCGCCGCGGTCGATACCGCCATCGGTCAAACCGCAGCCCAGCCCGCCGCGGGCCAGTCCACGGCTCAATCCGCCACCGCCCGACCCGCGGCCCAAACTGCCGCCGCGCTTTACGCCAGCGATTGCGCGCAATGTCATGAATCTCCCGCGCCGGACTTGCGTGCGCCCAGTCGCGAACTGATGCGGGCGATGACAGCGGAATCCGTCGCGCGCGCGCTCGACAGCGGACCGATGGCGGCGATGGCGGCAAAGCTCACCCCGGCCGAGCGCGTCGCGATCGCCGAATACGTGACCGGGAAAAGGATCGCCCCCGTGGCGACCGGCGCGAACGCCGAGACCGGCCGCTGCCCCGATAACCGCCCGCCGTTATTGCCAACGTTGCAGGGACCGGGCTGGAACGGCTGGGGCAATGGCCTCGCCAACACCCGGTTCCAGGATGCCGCGGCAATAACACCGGAAAATGTTTCCCACCTGCATTTGACTTGGGCGTTCGGTTTCGCCGGCGCAGTGAACGCCAACGCGCAGCCGTCGATCGCAGGCGGCTGGCTGTTTGTCGGCGGTGGCGACCGCCAGGTCCACGCGCTCGACGCCCGCACCGGCTGCACGCACTGGCTGTTCGCGACCGACGCACCCGTGCGCGCCGCCATCGTGATCGGCCAGGCGGCGGCATCGGGTCCGCCGATCGCCTGGTTCGGCGATATGCGCGCCAACGCCTACGCCGTTGACGCCGCGACGGGGACATTGCTCTGGCGCGCGAAAC
>Ga0335072_10013421_pt1 | contig 11675 bp, 15 predicted proteins | sample Lox_Sample_21_FD_206725 | JGI IMG/M metagenome (GOLD analysis project Ga0335072, IMG submission 206725) | Soil microbial communities from Loxahatchee National Wildlife Refuge, Florida, United States - Lox_Sample_2.1 | ecosystem: Environmental > Terrestrial > Soil > Wetlands | place: USA...
ATGCTGGCGGCGATGGATGCGGAGCGGAGAGAGATTTTCCTCCTGTTTGCACGGGCGCTCATGCAGACAGGTGCGCCGGACATGCTGGCGCGCGGTCGGCGCGTGGCACTGAACTTTGCCGACGCGGTGTCACAACGCCGATCCGACCTGGTCTTCGGCGACCCCGGTCGGACACGATGACCATCCGCATGAAGTGTCATCCGACACGCTCGCGCGCCTGTGGGCGTCCGGCGTATGGTCATGCGGGATGTCGAGCACCGCCGACCTCCCTGCTGGGACTTCGTCGCTGCCGCTGCGGTGCGTGGATGGCACGGTCTGCGTGTCCCCTCGGTACAGGCGCCCGGGACCAACCTCGTGCTGTGGCGGTGGAATGAAGCTGGGGTAGGTTCAAGATACGTGTTTATGCCAAATGCGGCATAAACACGTATCTTGAACGTACCCCAAGCACAACAGCGCTGACACAACCGTCCTGCACGAAGCGATTAAGGGATCAACGCCACGGTGGTCACGATTCAGTTATCGCGCCTCGGGGAATGGTTCGGCAGATTATCCACCGGGCGCGGTCACCCAGGGCCTCACCGAACCCACGCAGCGCATGTCGCGACACAGCTTGAAGAACCCATCGTGACGGGTTATTTGCCTGCATGGTTACCGTGCTGCGCGCCCACGGTCTGCGCGTCGTCATTTTTACCAACGATCACCAGCCGGCGCATGCCCACGTGTTCGGTGACGGCGAAGCCAAGATCAACCTGCTGGGCACCGACGGCACACTCGCATTGATCTGGGCTGACGCGATGAGCCGTGGCGAGACGCGCCGGGCGCTACGCATCGTCACCGAACAGCAGGGGTTCCTGCTCGCCCGTTGGGAGGACATCCATGGCCGATCTGACTGACGCCGAGATCGACGCTGCACTGGCCCGCGGTGGGGCCGCTCGCCAGGTTGAGCCGCGAGCGGCGACGGCGCGCTACGATCGCGCGCTTGACCGCATCGTCGTCGAGCTGACCAACAGTTGCTCTTTCACCTTTCCGCCGCGGCTGGCACCCGAGCTGGCGAGTGCCACCGCGGATCAGCTGACCGAGGTCACCATCCTCGGCGCGGGCTCTGGCCTGCACTGGGACACGCTCGATGCTGATCTGTCGGTGCCGGGGCTGCTGGCGGGCCTGTTCGGCACCAAGGCCCACCTGGCGCGCCGGGCCGGCCAGGCGACATCGCCGGCCAAGGCCGCGGCAGCCCGCCGCAACGGCGCCAAAGGTGGCCGTCCCGCCAAATCGGTGCGCAGTGCTGGATAACGCGCGTTGGCAACTGGCCCAGTTGAGGCCGGGTGATGGCACGAAGTCGTCAATCTCCTGCCGGACCGATCCGATCGAAGTGCCCCGACCATACCGTGGTCCAGGATCCGACTTCGCCGTTGCGCGACGCGTATTCGGCGTCGACACCATCGGGCCGAATGTTGCGGTACGTGTACCGCCATCGGGTTCCCCTGCCTTTTGGCTCCGACACGAGGACGAACGTCCCGTTCGTCGCCGGACCGCCCGTGTACAATGTCACGAACCTGTCCTTGTCCACCCAAAGCTGCCGCCACTGGTTCCGTTCGCTGTCCCAACCGGACACGCCGATGCCCTGAGTCTCCCCGCTTGCTCCGGTCAGCACCTCCTCGATCGCGCAGCCGCCAGCGGTGCGCCTGACCGTGTAGTGTTCGGCCGCCGGTGCCGCCGGGTCATGCCACGAGCCCAACCAAAAATCGAACTGATCGTAGGGCGGCCCAGTGCAGGCGGCCAAGGCTGACCTCCAACCAAGCGAGGCACAAAACACCATGGCCAGCCACGGGCCTATCGCAGTTGCCTTAGTCACCGCCACATAGCACGGGACAGGATGGCCTACGGGCGGGCGACGGGCATAGATCCAGTGGCCAAGTCATCCTGGTTGGTAACCATCTCTGAACGTCAGCGCTAGCGCAGGGGCGCAAGTGATTGCACGCCCGGCACGCCATCGCCCCCGAGGTAGCGCAGTCTGGAGGGGAGGTCACACACCTTCTCCGCGCGCGCCAGTCCCCCGGGTCGACTTGGGCTCCGCCGCATTATTGAGACAATCTGTTATCAATAGTAGTGGCGAACTACCAGGGGGCTCGTCCAAACCAGAGGGATGACGCACATGAAGCTGGTAGCCTGGTGGCTGTGTCTCACGACCGGAAACCACCATGGCGAAAAAGCCAACTCCTGCCCGCAACAGACCGGCTGGCCTGGACCGCGCGGGCCTTTTAACCGAGGCCCCATTCGAGGATCTAACTTATCCAGTCGCGACGCCGCCAACCGGCCTTTTCCAGACCTTCGACGGTGTGATCATGGTCGCTGGCGCGCATCCAGGCATCGGGACCCTTGGCGCGTTGCCGTAAGGTTTCTGGCACCCGCACGGCGGTCTCGTGAAGCGCCTGGCGGGCCAACTCTTTCTCGCCAAGTTGACCATAGGCCGGGGTGAGCTTGCACCAAGGAAGCGGACAATCCGGATAGCGGCTCAACGACCTTAACGCTTGCGTGACAGTCGCCTCGTAGTCCCCCTCCGCATAATGGGAAATGACAACTTGCCCCATCAGCAGGGCGTTCCGCGGGTCGCCTGGCGATGCCCCGAGACAGTGACGCATCTTTGCCCGACCCTCACGCGGCTTGCCGACCCATTGCTCAATAATGCCCTGCACCCCCGATGCCCAGGGCGGGTCAGAGCCGGTTGCCCGCGCTCGTTCGGCTTGCACCCACGCCTCATCGAGGCGTCCGGCCCCGACCCAGATGAGAGCGGCATTAATATGAGTCTCGGCATCGTCCGGGTCCAATCTCAGGGCATGCCGCGCCCGCGGCCCGGCGAGCTCCATGCTCTGAGCCACCGGGCGTGAATGATAGACCGGCCCTTCGTTGAAGTGCACCAACGCGAGGCCTGCGTGGGCGGACGCGAGGAAGGGATCAACGACGATCGCGCGCCGGAAGCATTCTCCGGCGCGATCGTTATCGGCACGAGAGCCGTTCCCAAGGTGCCAGAGACCACGTCGGTACAGAGCCCATGCGCCAAGCTGCTCGAGATCGCGGCGGATAACGTGTCGCAGTTCGGCCGCTGTGACGGCATATTCCACATCTCTGGCCAATGCGCTGCCTAATTCGGCATGCACAGGGATGATGCCATGGCGTCCGCAATGGTACTGCTTACCCCAGACGTACCGGTCCAGGGCAAGGTCCGTGAGCCGCAGCGCCAGCCGCTCGCTGTCCTCACCGCAACGGAAGGTCCCTTCCAGGAGATAGCGCGCACCATAACGTGATTGACATATCTGTTCGATCGGACCGTCGTCGTTCTGGCGGTCGGCGGGGTATGGGGCCACTGACAGGTCGCGGCTGGATGCCAGGTCAGTCCTGAGCTCCTCCAGAATGGCCTGCCCGCGAATCGCGTCCTCCGGTTGGCTGTCCAGATAGTTGAGATCCCTGATAACCAGGACAGGTCGATCGGCCCCGAAAGGCGCTGATTCCAGCGGCGAACCGGCGGTCCGCCGATCCGGCTTCAACTCTGGTTCCGAACTGTCCGGTGAAATCGATCCCGCGAGTCGCGTGACCTCCGCCGTGAAGATATAACCGCGGCGCCACGCAGTCCGTATCGGCGAATGCGCGTCCGCCCCGAGGATTCGACGCAAGTCCCGCACGCACTGAGCGATACTTTCGTCGGTGACGGCGACGCCGGGCCAAACCGCTTCCGCGATCGTCTCATAGTCAATAATACAATTTGGATTGGTGATGAACAGAAGCAGCAGGGCGAGTGTTTTGGGACGAATCATCAACGGCTTGCCATCGGCCGATAGCAGGCCCTTGTTCATGTCGAGACAGAAGCGGCCGAAGTACCAGAGAGTCGGCTCAGCAGCCACCGCTGACGCTTCAGTCCGCCTCGAAGGTCGGTAAACCTTGGCCATGGTGCGTCGCTCCCATCCCTACCCAACCGCATTTCAGACTTTTTTCAGAATAAACTCAAGCATCAAGGGTTCCACCATGGTGGGATGCTGGTCAGCACCTGCATGAATGATTGGGACCGTCAGACCATGACAGCAAATGCGTTCAAACATGCACGATCCAGCCTGATGGCCACCACGGTTGCCGCTCCGGCAGATTTTGTATGGCCAGCTGTTGGCGAATTCAATTGGGCGCTCGACTGGTTTGATGCCGAGTTGGCCACGGGTCCCTCACGAGACCTCCCGGCTTTGCGTATCCTCGGAGACGCCGCCGAGGACGTGAGTTTCGCCGAAATGACAGCACGATCCAACCAGATCGCGAACGGTCTGCGCGCGCGTGGCATCCGGCGCGGAGATCGCGTTTTACTGATGCTGGGTAATATTGCGCCACTGTGGGAGACGATGCTTGCGGCAATGAAGTTAGGCGCCGTGGTGATCCCATCCACCTTGCTGCTGACGTCGGAGGATCTCGTTGAACGGGTCGCACGCGCACGCATCGGGACCCTTATCGTGCCGGCGAGCGAAACCGCGAAGTTCGCCAGCGTCAATTCAGCGGTCCGACGCATATGCACAGGCGATCCACCTGTTGGCTGGATGTCGTTCGACGAGCTCCGCGATGCATCGGCCACTTTCATACCGGACACCGTTACCCGCGCCGATGATCCAATGTTGTTATATTTTACATCAGGAACGACTTCACGTCCGAAGATGGTGCTGCACAGCCATCGCAGTTACCCGGTCGGTCATCTCGCAACGATGTATTGGATCGGCGCGAGACCAGGTGAAACGCATTTGGCGATTGGGGCGCCCGGATGGGCGGGCCACACGTTCATGGCATTCTTTGGGCCCTGGAACGCAGGTGCGACTATTATGGTGCTGAATCAGCCAAAATTCGACGCCCAAGCTCTGCTGGACACCTTGGTTGAGCAGAAGGTGACAAGCTTTTTTGCGCCGCCAACCGTGTGGCGAATGCTATTGCAGGAAGATCTGTCCCGTTGGCCCGTCATGCTGCGTGAGGCAGTGGCCGCCGGAGAACCGCTTAACGCAGAGGTCGTCCAACAGGTCCGTCGCGCATGGGGTCTTACGGTGCGGGACGGTTGGGGCCAGACGGAGCTCACGGTTCAGATCGCGAATGCGCCATCCCAAGAGGTCGCCGCTGGCACGTTAGGACGGACCTTGCCAGGATGCAGAGTAGTGGTTCTAGACGATAACGGTCAGGAAGCTGAGGAAGGTGAACTCGCCGTCTCAATGACTCCGCGGCCGCCAGGGCTCATGCTTGGATACCTGCAGGAGGATGGATCGTTGCGCGCCATCGAAGGTGATTACTATCGCACAGGTGACGCCGTTCACCGCGACCCAGATGGAGTTTTCACCTACATTGGCCGAGTGGACGATGTCTTCAAATCATCCGACTACCGCATAAGTCCGTTCGAACTGGAGAGCGTCCTGATAGAACATGAGGCGGTTGTCGAGGCCGCGGTGGTGCCCAGTCCAGATCAGCTAAGGTTGTCGGTACCAAAGGCATACATCGTCCTCGCAGCTGGACATGCACCTGATCGTGAGACGGCACTCTCCATCTTTCGCCACATCCGCTCACGCCTCGCAAGTTACAAGCGGGTGCGCAGGATCACCTTTGGCGAGTTGCCGAAGACCGCCTCTGGCAAGATCCGTAGGGTTGAGCTGCGCCTTGCTGAGGCCGCCAGGTTCAATGACCCTATGCCACGGGATGAATTCCAGGAAGACGACTTTCCCGAATTGCGCTGAGTGAGATGGATCCACGAAGACCCTGGGACGGTCTTGATACGTCCCCAGATGGTCTGTATGGTTCTTGCACCGACGTCACCATCCAGGTCAGTCATTAGCCCAGATGTTTGGTGCCGACATCGTCTTGAGCTGGGCCCAGGCAGTAGCAGGTCATTGGTAGGGAGCGCGATGAAGATGGCTTCGACGATCTCTTCGTCTATCCACCCGCCACTATTAGCAGGCATCAGGCGGCAATTTTCCCGGCGATGGCCATGCTGGCAGGAATGCAGCTTGACCTCTTTATTGCCGGGCAAAACGAGGCAACGAGTGAAGCAGGGGAGGTAGCACCATGACTGCGAGGACAGATGATTACGACCAGATCGTCCGAGTTGTTCAGCTCTATATTGACGGCTTCAACGATAACGATATCAGAAAATTCAAAGAGGCGTTCGACGAAGATGCGTGGATGTACTATATCAACCCCGACGGGACACTTTACAAGGATCTGATCTCAAAGAGCTTTGAAGGGTGGGCTTCGCCACCCAGTTCGGGTATCATCGGTCGCTTCATCTCGGTGACCCAGGTGGGAGATGCTGCCATCGTCCAACTCAGCTTCGACTATGTCTCAGGCAGGTCCGACGGATGGATCGACTTCCACAATCTGCTCCGGATCAACGGTGCATGGAAGATTACGAACAAAAGCGCCACTCACAGCAGTAGATAGTCATTATGGTATCGGAACGCTAGGCTCGAGTGACGGTCCAATGCGAACCGGGTCAGCGTCGAACGGGTTTTGTCGCAAATTTTCCGTCGTGTGCGAGTTCAACCCGGGTATCCGGGATGGCTTACCACGCCAGCGAGTAGAACTGCTGCGCCGGACGCAATTTGCCTGTCGCCCGCAGTTGATCCTTGCGGATCATGTGCATGAGTTCGATACCGGCGAGGGTTGCCGCAGCTGATCAAAAGGACTTGAACCCCAGCATCGGTCGAACCACTCGCTTGCCGGCTCGGTGGTCCTGCTCGACGATGTTATCGAGGTATTTGACCTGACGAATCTCAATACCCGCCTTATGTTCCGCGTTGTAGCCTTCGATCGCCGCCGCGTTCGCCCCGCTTTTGTCGATTGTGATCTTCTCAGGTTTACCATCCTGGCCGAGCGCCTTGCGCAGAAAGCGCAACGCGGCCATACGGTCCCGCTTGGCAGTCAGCAGGAAGTCCACAGTGGCACCAGCCTTATCAACGGCTCGATACAAATATTTCCAGAGAGACCGTCCCCAACCTGGGGGTGCTAAGTTCGGCGCCTGGAAGACCGGGGGCGGGAATGGAATGGCGGGTGACGATCGAGCTGAACGGCGCTGATGGGACGAAGCAGACCCACGAAGTTGCCCGAGGTGGCGGCACCGACCCCCATTCGCCCCTGGATCCGCTCGGCCTGACGCTGGACGATGGCAAGACCCTGCTGGCGGGCGTGCAGCGGCACCTGGTTCAGGCCCGGGTCGCAGAGTACAGCGCATTGCGCCGCCACTGCTGGCACTGCCAGGGCCTCCGCCCGCTGAAGGACACGCGCACCCGGCGGTTAATTTCGTTGTTCGGCACGGTCGAGGTGCTGGCGCCGCGGTTCAAACCGTGCCGGTGTGCGGTCGCTGCGCGGTCGACACTTTGCCCGGCGTCGGAACTCATGCCAGACCGCTGCACAGCCGAATATGAGCGGGCATTGGCGAAGATGGGGGCTTGGTCGCCATATCGCTGCGCCCGGCGGTTCCTGTCTGAGTTCTTCCCCCTCGGTGATGATCCACCGTGGCACGACGATCCGCCGCCGGACCATAAGGGTTGGGGCAGGGCTCGAGCGTGAGAGCCTGTCGCGGGCGAAAACGCAGCGGTCGGTGCCGCCTTCAGAGACGATGGCGGTGTCGATCGACGCCGGGCATGTCCGGATGGCGCGTGGCCACCAGGGCAGGACGTTTGAGGTTATGGCCGCCCAGGCCAGCAATGACGATGGAAAGTCGGTCTGGTTCAGTGGCGTGCCCGGTGAGGCAGACCAGCAGCACGCGCGGCTGAACGGCGTGCTGAGCGGTCTCGGCATGACGGCGGACACGGAGGTGACGATCCTGAGCGACGGTGCCGACGGCCCGCGATCTCTGGGGGAGGCCGCGAGCACCGGAACTGTCTTTCATGTACTCGACTGGTTCCACCTGGCGATGCGCCTCCGGCACGCCGCTCAATGCGCCAGCGGCTGGCCGAACGCCACGGTCCGCGGCCGCCGGGATGGTGCGCGCTTCGCCGATGCGGTCGAACACATCCGCTGGCGCCTTTGGCATGGCCAGACCGAGCGGGCGCTCCGCCTGATCCAGCGCACCCTGACGGCTGTCAAAGCGAAGGCGGACGGAAAAACTGCGGCGGCCAGATCGGCGGCTAAGCTAACGAAGGCAATGATCGCGCTGGAGACCTACCTGTCCGGCCTCGCCGAGTTGATCATTGATTATGCGTCGGCGCGGCTGGGCGATGAACCGTTCTCCATGTCGCCAACGGAGGCCGCCGTGCAGTGGCTGCTGCATCGCCGGATGGGGGCGCAGCAGCAAATGCGATGGTCGCCGCGTGGTGCTCACTTGATGCTCCAGGTCCGAACGGCCATCGTCAACGGCACGTTCGATGCGGATCACCGCAACCTCTGCCGGCGTCGCCGCTCATTTCGCATGGCAGCATGATCGCCCCCAGGTTTGGGACGGTCTCTCGGAATCCACCTGCCTGCTGCGTTCCCGAAAGATCACCACCCTGGAGTAACGGCCCCGCCGCCTGTTGACCTGGGCCACGCGCCAATGGCTGATCAACACTGCCGACGAACTCCGCCAGGTCATCGCCGAGCTGGCGGTACATGAGAAGCTCGGACGATGAGCGCGTGGCAACTCACCAGCGCGGCGAGAAGGTCCGGGAATGGTTGGCGGAATCGCTCAAATGCCACGCCACTCTGACCGCCAGCGCGGCCGCGCTGGCGGTCATGGAAGAGGCGGCGGCGCGGATTAGACTTGCCCATTCATCAGAAATCAGCGCGTGTGCCCGAAATGCATTGAACACACAAGCAAGGGAAATGGCCTTGCCTTTAGTCGAGTCCGAAAAAACGTCTGCGTGCGGCCTCATCGCCGGGAGCATCCGGACCCAGCGCTAGAACGTCCGGCCGACGTGACGGATCTTCCGCAAGCTTGGGGAGCGCGATGGCACGCTTCGCCTCGGCTTCCGGGCCTCTTTGAAAGAACAGCTCACGAGCCCAATCATGATAGCGGTGCAGCGAGCCATAGTAACGATCATGTTCCCGGGCGTAGCACGTGGCCGCCCCCGGCCAGTCCTCGTCGGCTATCAGGCAATCCCGAAGCACGCGAACATCACGCAAGGTCAGCGAAAGACCGCCGCCGAAACTGGGATCGGATGATGCCGCGGCGTCGCCGATCAGAACGACCCCGTCGCTGTACGGGTGGTCGACCCAACGATCGGCCGCGTTGAACGTCGCCAATGGCCCAATCCTCTCGGCGCCGTCGAACCACTCGATACTCCCCCCCGCGGTTCCACAGCCGGCGACGAAGGCGGCTGCGTCCTTGCTGCCGCTCAGCGGGGCATGAGTGCCGCAATGGAAAATGAAGTAGGCGCGGAACCGGTCATGACCGATCGGTATGATAACGCCGTGTTGCTGGTTGCTGGGGTTTCTGTAACTCCGAAAAGTGTCCTCTGGGTGCTTAAGGCCGGCATACAGAGCACCCGCGATCATTGAGCAGTCGGGGTCGCGCCGGACCTGGAATCCGGCCAAGGCCCGGACCCGCGAGTTTCGCCCATCTGCGCCGATCACCAGCCTTGCATTAATGCGCTCGGTTCCGCTAATTGAACGGACCAGCAGGGCGGGCCGGTCGCCGGTCTCGACGCCAACGACCTCCGCGGGCCGGCGCAGTTCGGCACCCGCTTCGACCGCAAGGTCCAGCAGTTTTTGTTGCATGTCCGGATGGTAGAAATTGAGGCACCCGACCTTCCAGGGCGTGGTCGCGACGAGGTCACGGGGCGGCGCAGCAACCCATCTTGTCTCGTGGCCGCACGAGTCCACGAGCGGCTCGTAAATGCCAAGGGCGATCGTCTCGGCAACGCCCCAGGGATGCGTGACCTCACCGTGGATGCGGTCACGAAACACAGATTGATGTTCAACGATCACGACACGCGCGCCGTGGACGGCGAGCGCCCTCGCAAGACTGGTGCCTGCAATCCCTCCCCCGACGATAGCCAGGTCGTACTGCATAATGGTCGTCTTGTCGCCGTGCCCGTTCGTGATGTGGTGCATTCCCGGAGTCGACGGCTCACGCACAGTGATATGCTATCAGCTCTCCTTACTCATTGCATACCAGGATTTGTCCGGCGGACGCGAGCAGCTCCAAGGCAGCTCTCTCCATTCAGCCACCACAATCGGGAATCTTATTGGGACGCACCGGGCCGCGGCGCTATGGCAAGGCCTGCTTCCCATCACCGGCAACCGGTCTGCCCAACGGAGATCAGACGCTGGATTTTCGGGTTGTCAAACTCTAGGTTGCTGCTTGTCTGTCGGCCCGACCGCCCAGCCAGGGAGTGCCGTTCACATGGCTTCACCGAGCGCCCCGATTATCGCAGCTGACACAATCGTCCGGCACCAGATCGCAATCTATCCTGCGATGGCGATGCTTGCTGGCATGCAACTCGACGTGTTCACGCCACTCAAGGACGGCCCCTTGACCGGAGCGGAGGTCGCGACGGCGATTGGCGTCGACCCCACCAGGCTAGTGCCGCTTCTCTACGCTCTGGTGGCCGCAGATCTCCTTGAAGTTGAGAATGGTCGCTTCAGCAACACGGGAGAGGCCGATACGTATTTGGTGCGAGGACGCCCATCATACCTCGCCGGTAGCCGCCGGGAGTTCTATGCGGATATATGGCAGGCCCTGCTCAAAACGTCTGCCAGCATCCGAGCTGGCGCTCCGCAGCATAAGCACGATTTCCACGCCATGTCAGAGCCCGAGATGGCGACCTTCTTTCGTGGCCAGCACTTCTTTGCTGTGGCAGCCGGTGAATACCTGGCGAAAAAATATGACTTCTCGACCGTGGACCATGTCGTGGATATCGGGGGAGGGTCCGGTGGCGTCGCGATTGGGGTGTGTCAGGTCTGTCCTGATCTGACCGCGACTGTGGTGGACCTTCCAAGGGTGATCGCCGTTACGCGTCAGTTCCTGACGGAATCGACGGTTGCAGACCGTGTGAGCACGGCCGTTGCTGACGTGGTGGCCGGACCACTGGAGGGAGCCTGTGACGTTGTCGTCGTGCGCAATCTGATCCAGGTCATGTCACTTAAAGATGCGCAGGCTGCATTGCGTAATATCGCGAAATCACTGCGTCCAGGTGGCAGACTGTTCGTTGCTGGATCGATGATCGACGATACCCGCTGCTCGCCGGCGGACCTCGTAGGACAGAACCTTGTGTTCCTCAATATCTACGACCACGGCTTGATATATACCGAAGGCGAATATCGCGCCTTGTTCGTGGATGCCGGTTTTATTGACATCGATGTGCAGCGACGGTGCATGCCTGCCCGAGAATCCCTCGTTTCAGGATGCCTCCCTGGGTAGAAGAACCGTGATGCGTCACTATTAGTTGCCGGGCACGATAACGGCCCATCCGGACGGCATGGGTCCTGCGGCCGGGAAGGCTCGCCTGATAGCGCCGGGCGGCCGCTTGCTTGGACTGCAGGCGCGCCCGCCACGAGCAGTCGCCGCTGCAATAGGTCTGGTCGCGGTCGCAGCAAGGGGTTCCCGTCCCCAACTCGCGAAAACTGTTGGGGTGGACGGCCCCGCGGCATCATTCTCGTGCCAGAGTTGGGCTGCAAACGACCAAAACTGGAGCCGCCCATGACCCAATATAAGCGCATCGGCATCGACACGTCCAAAGCGGTGTTCACGC
>Ga0335072_10013423_pt1 | contig 11673 bp, 10 predicted proteins | sample Lox_Sample_21_FD_206725 | JGI IMG/M metagenome (GOLD analysis project Ga0335072, IMG submission 206725) | Soil microbial communities from Loxahatchee National Wildlife Refuge, Florida, United States - Lox_Sample_2.1 | ecosystem: Environmental > Terrestrial > Soil > Wetlands | place: USA...
GGGGCGAAGGTCACTTCGGTGACGGCGGAGACCGAATTCACGGCGCTATCAAACAGACTGGAGGGGAGGCCGATCAGGTCGCCGGGCAGACCAAGGTTCAGTATCTGCCGCTTGCCGTCCGACAGTACCTTGTAGCGCGACACCACGCCGGTGCAGAGGATGAAAAGCTGATCGTAGCGCCGGCCGGCAACGATGATGTCGCGGTGCCGTGCCAGCTTGCGCCGTGGCTCATGCAGTTCGGCGAGGTATTCGAATTCCCCCGGCGACAGGGTCAGATAGGCGGCCAGCTTGTCGACCAGCGGCAAGGACGTGGCCGACGCGATCGGTGGCCGGGCCAGCGCACGCCCCTGAACCATGAATTCCCCTCGAAAAGCGGGTGCGCCGCGGCGAATCAGGCGCAAGCTTGCCAATTGTCATCCCGGCGCGTGCGTCAGGCAATACCGCATGCGGCACAGACAAACGCCGACAACGGCGAGCAATACCGCATGGCGCATTAATCTGCATCATTGCGTCAGCTTGTGGCGCCAATAGTCAAATTGGCCGATATCCCCGCGACGGGCGGGCCGCCTCGAATGGGGCCGAACTCGCGTTGATGATCGACAGCGCCGCGCCGAACGGGCGGCGCATGGAGAAGGTGATGACTTTCGGGGACAATCCGGCTGGTCCCGGCGCAGCGGCGCCGGGAGCGGTCTGCGTTGCCACGCCGGTAATGGCGGAGGCACCGCGGCGATGAACTTCATGGCAAAATCGGCGCCGAAAACCACCGCGGCGGCGGCCGTGCATGCGGCAGCCGCCGGCATTCGCCATCTCGGCGATTTCACCACCAGTCCGCGCGTGCTGGTCATTTCCGCGATCGCATTCGTGGTCGGGATCGGCGGGACCATCTCCGGCGTGATCCTGCTGAACCTCATCCGGCTGGTCACGAACATTGCCTATTTCGGCCGGTTCACATCGGTGAACCTGGACCTTGGCACCACGCGCCTGCCGCTGTGGTCGGTGGCGATCCCGGTGGCCGGATCGCTGATCATCGGGCTGATGGCCCGCTACGGCAGCGAGAAGATTCGCGGTCACGGCATTCCGGAAGCGATCGAGGCGATCCTGCTTGGCCGCAGTCGGCTCGATATCCGCGTGGCGATCCTGAAGCCGCTGTCGTCGGCGATCTCGATCGGCACGGGGGGACCGTTTGGCGCCGAGGGACCGATCATCATGACCGGTGGCGCCATCGGCTCGCTGATCGCACAGGCGCTGCCGGTCAGCGACGCGGAGCGGAAGACCCTGCTGGTTGCCGGCGCCGCCGCCGGCATGACGACCGTGTTCGGCACCCCGATCGCAGCCATCCTGCTGGCGGTCGAACTGCTGTTGTTCGAATGGACGCCGCGCAGTTTCGTGCCCGTCACGGTCGCCGCGATCACCGCCGAAGTCGCGCGTACCTATATCGGCCTGCCCTCGCCCCTGTTCCCGTTCGCGGGCACCATGCCGACCACATTGCTCGCGGTCGGCTGCTGGGTATTGGTCGGCCTGTGCAGCGGTCTGTTGTCCGGCTGCCTGACCCAGCTTGTCTATGCCTGCGAGGACGGCTTCCTGAAGCTGCCCGTTCATTGGATGTGGTGGCCACTGCTGGGCGGCCTCGTGGTCGGCATCGGCGGCCTGATCGATCCGCGGGCGCTCGGCGTCGGCTATTACAATATCGCGCAGATGCTGCAGGGGCACATCGTCGCGACCGATGCGCTGCTGCTGCTGGCGGTGAAGACCACCATCTGGGCGGTCGCGCTGGGCTCGGGCACCTCGGGCGGCGTGCTGGCGCCGCTGCTGATCATCGGTGGCGGTCTCGGCGCGGGGATGGCGCATCTGCTGCCGGCTGCCAGCCCGGGATTCTGGGCACTCCTTGCCATGTGCGCGACGATGGGCGGCACCATGCGCTCGCCGCTGACCGCGACATTCTTCGCGGTGGAACTGACCGGCAACACCCACGTCCTGCTGCCGCTGATCACCGCCTGCGTCACCGCGCACCTGGTGACGGTGCTGCTGATGCGTCGCTCCATTCTGACGGAAAAGGTGGCGAGGCGCGGCCATCATCTGGCACGTGAATACCGCGTCGACCCGTTCGTGCTGACGCGCGTGCGCGAGATCATGGTGACCGAGGTGCAGACCGTGCCGGACGACATGACGCTGCACGAGCTCGCGGCGTTCCTGACCGACCCTGGCACCTCGCATCCGAGCTTTCCGGTGATCGACGCGGAACGCCGCGTGTTGGGGGTGGTCGATCCGCCCGCGGTGCTGCGCTGGCGAAGGGCAGGGAAAAGTCGCAGGGCCACGCTGGGGAGTCTGCTGGGCAGCGGTGAAGTTGTCGTGGCATATCCGGACGAATACCTGGACGAGGTAATCGAGCGCATGTCAAACGCGAACGTGGCGCATGTGCCGGTGGTGTCGCGAGAGGACCGGACGCTCGCCGGCTATTTGGCGTGGAAGGACCTGCTGCGTGTGCGCACGCGGCTGCAAGCGGAGGAACGCGAGCGCGTTGTCCTGTACCGCGTGCGCTGAGCAATTCGGTGCGCGCGGTGGCGTCGCGCGGCTACTGCTGACGAGACGGCAGGGCAGTCGGCGCGGCGGCGTTACACCAACCGACGAAACTGCCGACTAATCCGTGTCGTGGCCGCGCTCGTCGCGGCCATCTACGTCTTTGCCGTTTCCACCCACGAAACACGTGGATGGCCGCAACTACACCACCGGGGTTGCCGGCGGACCGCCCTTCTCCCACACGTTGAACGTCGCGTCCCAGAGCGCGATACGCCCGTCGCGGACGCGCCAGATTTCGGTGCCGCGGCCCAGCATCGGCTTGCCGGTCTGCGCGTCCTCCCAGCTTGCGTCCCAGCTATTGGCGAGCATGTCGCCCATGTGCACGTGCAGCCGCTTGGTCAGACGGTAGTCCTTGGTGCGGGCGAAGCGCGCGGTGAGGAAACGCATGATCGCGTCCCGCCCGTGCATCTCGGGGAAGTCAGCGAAGCGTGCCGTGGCGTCCTCGGTGAAGCCCTGGGCGATGCGGTCCAGATCGGCGGCGGCGAAGGCATCCTCGACCGCGCGGACAAGGCGCGTGGCTTCGTCCCAGGTCATGATCAGGCTCCTTTCCATTGCACGATGTACAATCCGGCATCGTAGTCGGTGAGATAGATCAGGCCATCCTGGGCGACGAACAAATCCGCGGTGTGGCGTATCTTTGCCCGCCCGCGCAGAGGCTCGGCCCATTTGCTGGGCTGGGGCGGGACGAAAAAGCCGATCTCCTCGGGGCGGAACGGATTGGCGATGTCGAACACGCGCAGCCCCGCGCTTTGCCAGGTCGCGAAAATCGTCGTGGACGACTGAAACGAACCCGGTCTGTTTTCGTGCAGGTTGTGCGGCCCGAACTGTCCCCCCATTTTCACATAATCCTGCTCCGCCGGTGTCGGCATGGTGGCGATGCTGACCGGATTCTCTTTAACGCGGATGTCGAACACCCAGGTGTATTTCATCTGCTGCTGGTCGATGTTCAGCGTGGCTTCATCCGCCACGACAAGCAGGTTACGGTCATGCAACGGGACCGCATTGTGAGTGCCGCCGCCGAAGGGCGGGCACCAGGTGCGGTGCGAGATCAGTTTCGGTGCGGACTTGTCCTTGACGTCGAGAATGGTCAGGCCGCCGTCGCGCCACGAACCGTAGGCGAAATCGTCAACCACGATGGCATGATGCAGCGCATAGCGGCCGGTCCAGCCCGGCGTTTCGCCGGCTGCCGCGTTCTGTCCGGGAATCCACCACCGCCCGCATTCCACCGGTTTCGTCGGATCCTGCATGTCGATCACAATCAGAATGTGATCGGTGAAACCGTCGAGCAAAGCGGACGCATAGGCATAGCGGCCGCCAACCCACCAGATGCGATGCAGGCCCAGTCCCGCCACTTCGAGGAACCCGATCTTGCGAGGATTGGCCGGGTCGGAGATGTCGAACACGCTCATGCCGGCGGCATAATCCTCACCGCGCCGACCGAACCGGCGGCTGTCGACCACGCTGGAACCGCCGTAGTATTCCTGCGCCGACAGCAGGGCACGCTGATCGGCCTCCTGGATAACCAACAGCAGATCATCCGCGGCCTGAAGGTGCATGGAGACCGAGTTCGGGTGGGTCGGCACGAAATTCACCGGCTTCGGATTCCGCGGATCGCGCACGTCGGTCACCATGACGCCGCGACTGACCCGGGTGCCAACATAGGCATGGCCGCGGGCGACCATCACCTGCACGCCGTCGCCGCGTCCGCCCTGATCGGTATAGCCGATGAATTCGACGTTGCGCGCGGCCTCTGGGATGATCATGGACTTGCCTCCGTTTGGGTTCAGGGCGCACACTACTCCAGGTTGAGGAAGGATGTGAGCCATGCCGACCTATGTCATGCTGGCTAACTGGACCGACCAAGGCGTCCGTTCCATCGACGACAGTCCGAAACGTGTCGACTCGGCCCGCCGGTCGCTGGAAGAGATGGGCGGCGGGTTTCGCTCATTGTTCATGACGATGGGCGACTATGACCTGATCATCACCTATGACGCACCCGACGATGCGGTATCGGCCCGCTTTACGCTGTTGCTTGGGAAACTTGGCAATGTCAGGACCAAGACGCTGAAGGCGTTCCCGGACGAGGCGTATCGGCAGATCATCAATTCGCTGCGCTAGCGTTGTGACGCCGCCGCGGCATCATGCCGCGCGGCGCTGGATCAGTCGTGCCGCGGTGCCCTTGAAGCGCGCTGCCGCCGCGGCGTCCAGTTCGAACGCGAGGTGGATCAGCGTGCCATCGACGCCACGCACGGTGAACGGCAACGCAATTCCTACCGCATCCGCACTCAGCGAGCCGCGCGTCCCGGGCGGCATCGCCGGCGCACCGCTGATCGCGGCACCGCCATCAGACAGGTCCGTGATGCGTGCGGCGTGGCTCTGGCCGCCAACCGCGAGACGGCACGGCAGGTCGAGCACGAAGCGTTGCTCCGCGCGCCGATCCACCTCCGGCGTCGCCGTGCGGACAACCTTGATGACGGAATGGCGCAACTCCTCCATGGCGCCGTCCAAAGCGAAGGCATGATCGCGCACCTCGCCGGCATGCGTGCCGGTCTCGCCCGCCTCGGCGGAGACTTCTTCGGTGCGATTGCTCATTTCATTCGCGGCGTTCGCCGTCTCGGTCACGTTGCGGGCGATTTCCGCGGTTGCCGAACTTTGTTGCTCAACGGCCGCGGCGATCGAGCCGGCGATCGCGTTGATTTCGGTGATGGTGTTCTCGATCCTGGTCACCGCCGCGACCGAGGCGCCGGTCGCGGTGCGTACCTGGGCGATGTGGCGGGCGATTTCCTCGGTCGAGCGTGCGGTCTGGTTGGCAAGCTGCTTCACCTCGCTTGCCACTACGGCAAATCCCTTGCCGGCGTCGCCCGCGCGGGCGGCCTCGATGGTGGCGTTCAGCGCCAGCAAATTGGTGCGGGCGGCGATTTCGTTGATCATGTCGGCGACGGCGCCGATTTGCTCCACTTGCCGCTGCAACGCCTCGATGGTGGCGCGCGTCTCGGCGCCGGCCGCGACCGCGCGCCCCACCACTTCGTTCGACTGGGTCACCTGGCCGCCGATCTCGCGGATCGCGGCAGTCAATTGCTCCGCCGCACTGGCCACCGTCTGCACGTTGGCAAGCGCCTGCCCGGCGGCGGCGGCGGCGGTGTGTGCCGAATCGCCGGTACGCGCGGCGGAAGCGATCATCGCGTCGGCCGTCGTCGACATCGCCGCGGTGCGCTTTCCCATCAGTTCCAGGGCTGCCAGCGTCTCGCTTTCGATCCGCTCCGCCATGTGCCGCAGGGACACGGTTTTTTCCTCCCGCGCGGCGACCAGCGCGCGAATGTCCTGGCGGAAGCTCAGGATCAGCCGCTGGCCGTCGACGGCGATCGGCACCAGCGTGACCTGCACCGGGAAGGTCGATCCGTCCATGCGCCGGTGGATCCACTCGAACCGCGCATAGCCTTGCGTGAGCGCTATCTCGATCTGCTGCCTGGCGACGTCGGCCGAGCGCCGGCCGTCGGGCTGGAACTCCGGCGCCAGATCCTTGGGGTGGCGCGACAGCAGATCCGCCTTGTCGCGGCATCCCAGTTCGCGCAGCGCGGCTTCGTTGCACGCGACGATCTCGGTCGCGGTCATCGCGGTAATGGCGTCCGCGCTTTTATCGAACACGGCGAAGGCGATGGCCGTGTCGAGGGCACGCTGGGCGCGTTTGGCGAGAAGGCGCATGACCTGGTCCCTGGCTGGTGGCAGCGTGCCTGTTACGACACTCGCTTGAAGACTTGGTTAACGGCGCCGGACGGCTGGCGCGCCTGGCCTGCATCCTCTATCCGCTGCGGGCAGGAGATTGCTTCTTGCGATGACCGAGACCCGCTTCTGGCTCATTCGCCATGCCCTGGTGGACGAGAATGCCCGCGCCATCCTGTACGGCGTCATGGACGTGGCGCTGTGCGAGACCACGCTGCTGGAGCAAGGGCCGATGTATGCCTCGCTGGCACAGCGGCTGCCGCGGCCGGCCAATTGGATCGTCACGCCGCTGACCCGAACCCGCCGCACCGCCGCTGCGATCTTCGCGGCCGGCTACCCGCCGGCGGAGTTGCGGGAGGAGCCCGGATTGATCGAACAATCCCTGGGCGACTGGCAGGGCCTGCCGCATGCCGAACTGCCGGCGCGGCTGAGCTTGCCGAAACACGCCTTCTGGCCGCTGGGCGGACACGAGCAACCGCCCGGCGGCGAGACCATGGCGGAGGTCATCACACGGGTCGGCGTTACCATGGAACGGCTGGCGGAGAAGCATGACGGCGCCGACGTCATTGCCGTCGCGCATGGCGGCTCGATCCGCGCCGCGGTGGCGCATGCGCTGCGTATCGGGCCGGACAATGCGCTGCATCTCTCGATCCAGAACCTGTCGCTGACCAGGCTGGAGCGCTATCCGGAGGGCTGGCGGGTGGCCTGTGTCAACGAACTCCCCGGCTATTGACCGGAAATCCGCCACAAACCGGCCCCTGCACTGCCCGCTTGCACCGCGATATTGCCCGCGAATCGGGGTGTTCGGCTATGCAAGTCCGACCCGCGCTGTGGAGGAGAATCGCCATGCGCCGTTTTTCGCTCGCCGCCGTCGCCGTGGCGGCAATGCTGCTGCCGGGCCTCGCGCGCGCCCAGAGTGAGCCGCAGACGCTGGTGGACCGCGCCACGCTCGCCATCCAGGAGATGATGACGCAGCAGGTCTCGCAGGACCCCAGGATCGAGCTGACCCATGCGCGGGCGGTGATGATCTGCCCGCGCGTGTTCAAGGCCGGGTTCATCATCGGCGGCTCGGGCGGGCGCTGTGTCTTGCTCGCGCGGGCGGGCAACGGCACGTGGTCGTTTCCGTCGTTCTACACCATCGGCAGCGGCAGCCTGGGCTTTCAGGCGGGTATCGAGGACAGTTCGCTGGCGATGATGATCATGACGCCGCGCGGCCTGAGTGCGGTGATGGACAGCCAGTTCAAGCTCGGGGCGGACGCCTCGGTGGCGGTGGCGACGATCGGCGGCACGGTGGGCGGCGCGACGACCGCCGCGGTTGGCGCGGACATTGTGGTGTTCGCGCAGACGCGGGGCTTGTTCGGCGGCATATCGGTGGAAGGCAGCATCATGTCGCTGAGCAGTGACTGGAACGCGGCCTATTACGGACAGCCGTACTCGGCGCGGCAGGTGGTGATCCAGATGCAGGCGTCCAATCCGGGGGCGAATCCGCTGCGGGAGGTGCTCACGCGATATGGCACGCCTGGCGCGGACCAGGTTTCGGCGCCGCCGGGGCCGGGATATCCGGCGCAATCCGGGTATCCGCCGCAGGCCGGCTATCCGGCAGCGCAGCCCGGCTATCCGCCGCAGGCCGGCTATCAGGCGCAGGGACCGGGATACAATGCTCCGGCGCAGGGCTACCCGCCGCCGGGTCAGGGATACCCCCCGTCCAGCCAGAACAATGCTCCGACGGGTCCGGGTTATGCGCCGGCTTATCCGCCGGCGAACCAGTATGGCGGGGGTAGCCAGAACTACGGCGCGATGAACCAGGGCCAGGGGGGGCAGCCGACGCCGTTGCAACCGGATACGTCGGTGCAACAGCAGTCGCTGCCGCCGCCGGGACGCTAGCAAGGCTCGCCCGGATCTGCCCCGGATCTTCCCCCTGGGGATTGCCAATCCTGCGCAGCGAACGCCGGACCCCGCCTCGACGACTTCGAGGCGTGAAGCTCTCGGTCAACGGTGAGGTCTATTCCGCCGCCGCTTGCTCGGCCGCCATCTCGCCGGCGGGAGGCGGCCGCCGGACCCGCACCCGCCTGATATGCCGCGGGTCCGCCTCCAGCACCCGGAACTCCAGGCCGGACGGATGGCTGACCACTTCGCCCTTCGCCGGTACGCGCCCGGCCAGGGTGAACACCAGCCCGCCCACGGTATGGATGTCCGCGTCGCGCTCGTCCTCGCTCAGCACCGGCCCGAGCTTTTCCTCGAAATCCTCGACCGGCAGCCGCGCGTTCATATCCAGCGAACCGTCCGGCCGCTCGGTCACCATCGGAATCTCGGCATCGTCATGCTCATCGGCGATGTCGCCGGTGATCGTCTCCACCAGGTCCTCGATGGTGACCAGCCCGTCGATGCCGCCGTATTCGTCCACCACCAGCGCCATGTGCACCCGCTGCAACCGCATCTGCGCCAGCAGATCAAGCACCGGCAGTTGCGGCGCGATCAGCAGCGGACGGCGCATGATCGCCTCGATCGCGAACGCCTCCGGGCGCCCGACATAGGCGAACACGTCCTTGAGGTGGATCATCCCCACCACCTCGTCCAATTGCTCGCGGTAGACCGGCATGCGCGAATGCCCGTCGGTGCGGAACAATTCGATGGTCTGCGCCAGGGTGGCGTCGATCCCGAGCGCGATGATGTCGGCGCGCGGCACCATGACGTCGGCGGCGGCGGTCTCGCGCAGGCGCAGCACGTTGGCAATCAGCAGCCGCTCATGGCGGTCCAGTTCGGGGGGCTCGCCGGGCAGCACCTTGGCGTCGGCGGCTTCCTGCACCAGTTCGGCGATCGATTCGCGGAGTGAGGGCTCGGCGTGCCGCAGCCCGGTCAGCATGAGCAAGCGGGTCCACAGGCCAGGACGGGCGACGGCGCCGCTCATGCCCGCTTCCATGGGTTGGGCACGCGCAGCCGGTGCAGGATGCGGGCCTCGGCTTGCTCCATGCGGCGGGCCTCGCCCGCGGCGAGGTGGTCGTGGCCGGCGAGATGCAGGGCGCCATGCACCACGAGGTGCGCCAGATGATGCGCGGGGCGCCGGGCGGCGGCGGCGGCCTCGCGGCGCACCACACCGAGCGCCAGGAACATTTCCGGCGCCGGTTGTTCATAGGTCAGCACGTTGGTGGGCTTGTTGCGGCCGCGGTGGCGGGCATTCAGCCGCTGCACCATGCGGTCGCCGGCCAACACCACGGTGCCCGCGGCTCCGGCCGCGCGCGCCGCGCGAGCGGCGACTGTCGCCGCCCGGGGCACGAACCGGCGCCAGGCCGGCTCGGCGACGATAACCTCGATACTTCGGTTCCCCGCTTGCGCGGGGCAGCTACTTCCAGGTGGTTCCATTGTCCTGACGTTGGTGCCCTCGGGGCCAGGGGGCTGTCGTCCCCTCGTCGCGGCGGCACGGAAAAGTTCAGCGTCTCCCTGTGCGTTTCGATTGCCGCGTGATGGAATTACGCGACGGCGGGCAAGCTTTCCACATCATTTTCCCACGGCCTCCGCGCCGTCGCGCGACCGGCGTGCCTCGCGCCGCTTGTCGCCCTGCGCTGCGGCCCGCTGATCGTAGGCGTCGACGATCTGTGCCACCAGCGGGTGGCGCACCACGTCGCGCTTGTCGAACCGGACGACGCCGATGCCCGGAATGCCTTCCAGCGTGTCGAGCGCGTCCCGCAGGCCCGAAGTGACGCCTGCCGGCAGGTCCACCTGCGTCAGGTCGCCCGTGACCACCATGCGTGTGCCCTCGCCCATCCGGGTCAGCCACATCTTCATCTGGGCGGCGGACGTGTTCTGCGCTTCGTCCAGGATCGCATAGCAATGCGCCAGCGTCCGGCCGCGCATGAAGGCCAGGGGTGCCACCTCGATCTCGCCATTGTTCATCCGCCGGATCACTTGCTCCCCCGGCAGCATGTCATGCAGCGCATCATACAACGGCCGGAGGTAGGGATCGACTTTCTCTTTCATGTCACCCGGCAGGAAGCCGAGCCGCTCGCCGGCCTCCACGGCGGGGCGGGACAGCACGATGCGGTCCACCCGCCCGGCCTGCAGCATCGCCACCGCCTGGGCCACCGCGAGGTAGGTCTTGCCGGTGCCGGCCGGGCCGACGCCGAACACCATGTCATGGTTGGCCAACGCCTCCATGTACGCCGCCTGGCCTGCGCTGCGCGCCGCGACGGAGCCGCGGCGCGTGCGGATCGCGGGCAGGTCGGACAACGGCAGGCGCGGATCGCTGTCCGCTTCCGCCAGCCGGATCGCCGTTTCCACCTCGGGCCGGCCGACGCTTTCCCCGCGTTCCAGCCGCCGCCAAAGCTCCTGAAGCATGCTCTGGGCGGCGTCGACGCGGGCGGAGTCCCCGGCGATGGCGACGCGATTGCCACGGCAGGACATCCGCACGCCCAGGGCTTGCTCTATGCGCACCAGGTGCCGGTCATGGTCGCCAAGCAGCAGTGGCAACAGCGTGTTGTCGGAGAACTGGAGTGTCACGGCCTTGCCACCGGACGCTGGAGGGGTGGTAGTCGCGATCAGGGTGCTTTGGCTCAAGCGCAGGCTCGCTCCTCTACCAGGGTTGCAGACAACGAATTGGGGAGCGCGGCGAGGATCGCCACCTCCGATTCCGTCCCCACCAGCCCGGCCGGGCCAGTTACATGGACGGGTTGAAGAAATGGTGAACGGCCGACGATCTGGCCAGGGTGCCGTCCCGGGCCGGAGAACAACACCGGCAGGGTCAGCCCGACGCAGCCGGCGTTGAAGCGCGCCTGTTGCTCCCTGAGCAATAACTGAAGCTCCGCCAGCCGTTGCTCCTTCTCGGCCTCGGGCACCTGATCGGGCGCCCCGGCGGCCGGCGTGCCGGGACGGGGCGAGTAACGGAAACTGTAGGCCTGGGCAAAACCGACGTCGCGCGCAAGCGTCAGCGTAGCGGCGAAGTCCGCCGCCGTTTCGCCCGGGTGGCCGACGATGAAGTCCGACGACAGCGCGATATCGGGCCGGGCCGCACGCAGCCGGTCGACGATGCGCCGGTAGTCGGCGGCGGTGTGCTTGCGGTTCATCGCCGCCAGCACGCGATCGGACCCCGCTTGGACCGGCAGGTGCAGGAACGGCATCAGCAGCGGCACATCGCGATGCGCCGCGATCAGTTCCTCGGTCATGTCGCGCGGATGCGAGGTGGCATAGCGCAGCCGAAGCAATCCGGATTGCTCTGCGAGTTCACGGATCAGCCGGCCGAGACCCCAGGTACCACCCGTCGGGGCCTCGCCGTGCCAGGCGTTCACGTTCTGCCCAAGCAGCGTGATTTCGCGCGTGCCCTGGGCGATCAGCCGCCTCGCCTCGGCGATGATTGCGGCGGCGGGGCGGCTTTGCTCGGCGCCG
>Ga0335072_10013424_pt1 | contig 11673 bp, 9 predicted proteins | sample Lox_Sample_21_FD_206725 | JGI IMG/M metagenome (GOLD analysis project Ga0335072, IMG submission 206725) | Soil microbial communities from Loxahatchee National Wildlife Refuge, Florida, United States - Lox_Sample_2.1 | ecosystem: Environmental > Terrestrial > Soil > Wetlands | place: USA: Florida...
TCCAGGCTGCTCGTTCCAAAACCGGATCGACTGCCTTCAATCGATCTAAACCTGTGCGAAAAAAATACCGCCGACGCGCTCAGCCGCGCGTCGAGAAAGAAGGCGGTGCATCGATCCGTCGGCTGCCCCACGCGCTGTCGACGGCATGCTGAAGCTCGAAGCGCAGCTGCCCACCGTGGGCAGCCAACGCTGCCGGCAACCATGGCTTGGCATAAACCTGCCCATCGACCGACATCGCATGAATAAAGCGGTTGTCCGATGAGGCGCCCGGCGCATCGATCGTCACGTCCCCATTCGCGCGATGAACGACCGCATGCGGAAACAGCGGGCTGCCAAGCAGCAACTCCGCTCGCCCGGGAATTTCCGGATAAAGCCCCAGCGCCGACCACACGCACCAAGACGACATTTCGCCCAGATCGTCATTGCCGGGAATGCCATCGGGCGCGTTCTTCCAATAACGCTCGAGCACGGTGCGCACCGTGTCCTGCGTTTTATACGGCTGCCCGGCAAAATCGTAGAGCCAGGGCGTTTCCACCGACGGTTCGTTGTTCAACTCCGCATGCAGCGGCCCTGCGTTGGTAACAGCCCAGTTGCCATGTTCGTCATGAAAGAAGCGATCCAGGCGCGCGCTGGCCTTGGCCGCACCGCCCATCGCCTGGAACAGGCCCTGCTCGTCAAACGGCACCATCCACACGTACACCGCCGCGCTGCCTTCGACAAAACCGTCGTCGGAAGCCGGTGAAAACGCCGGCCAGCTGCCATCGGCATTGCGATTCTGGATATAGCCTTCCTGCGGCGTGGCCTTGGGGTTGTAGAGATTGCGCCAATAGCCGGAACGCAGCAGGAGGCGTTTGGCATTCGCACCGTCGTGCACGTCCTGGGCCAGCTGCGAGAGCGCGAAATCCGCGGTGGCGTCTTCCAGCGTTTCCGCTGCACCACCCCATGCGTGCGATTGGGTGGCGATGTAATGCAGCTTCAGCCATTGATCCAGCGATGGCCGCTCGCCTACGCATTCCACGTTGCAGCCGTCATCGGAAAGATCATGCGCCGTGGGTACCGTCGCCGCACGCAGCAACGACGCATACGCACCCTGGAGGTCGAAATCGTGCCCGCCGAAGGCATAGATATCCGCCAGCGCCGGTACGGAGGGATCGCCGCTCATCACATGCGTGCCGCCGCTGTTGTGCGTCCAGCGATCCCACTCGCCGCCATTCTGTTGTGCCTGGTTGTACAGCGACTGCGCGATATCGCTGCCCACGTCGGGCAGCAGCCAGGTAACGAGTTGCAGCTGGGAACGATAGACGTCCCAGCCGGAAAAGTTTGCATACTGGTTTTTCTGCTTGCCGTCGACGCGATGAACCTGCCGATCGAAGCCGAAGTATTCGCCGTTGACGTCGCTGAAGATGTTCGGATGCAACAGCGAGTGATACAGCGCGGTGTAGAAAACCGTTTGCTGCTCCGCACTGCCACCCTCCACGGCGATGCGGCCGAGCATGTCGTTCCACGCGTCCTTGGCGTGCTGGGCCACCTGCGCCAACGTCGCGTCCGGCGCTATCTCCGCCTGCAGGTTGGCACGCGCGTTATCCAGGCTGACGTAGGAAATGCCGACGCGTACATGCACGGGGCCGGCGGCCGGATCGAACGCCACCCATGCGCCGGAACCCTTGCCCGGCGTTGGAAAGCCTTTCGCGTCGTAGCCGGTGCCGCCCTTGGCAACGCTCGTGCCGGCTTGCACCTGCGCATCCTGCCATGCGCCATTGGCGGTAAACGGCCGATCGAATTGCGCCACGAAATACAGCGTGTAATAGCTACGCTGATCCACCTTGGCCAGATAACCGCAGAAATTGCCGCTGGTGACCGAGCCGCTCACGGTGCGCGTCTTGGCATCGACCTCGACGGACGCATCGCTGCTGCCCACCTCCGAATCGGACGTGCGTATCAGCAGGTTGGCCGGCTGATGCTGTGGAAAATCAAAGCTTGCCATGCCGCTGCGCGTGGCCGCGGCCAGCGTCACGTCGACGCCATTGGCCAGCTTCACCTGGTACGTGCCCGGCGTGGCGTGCTCGTCCTCATGACGGAAGTCGGCGGCATAACGCTCGTCGCGCAGATCCATGCTGGGCGACGTTGTCACCGGCACGGTCACCGGCATCATCGGCACGTCGCCACTGGCGCCTGCGCAACCCGCACCCGACAGATGCGTGAGGCTGAAGCCGCGGATGCGTTTGGCGTCGTATTGGTAACCGCTGGGCGATGCGGTGCGCACGTGCTTGCCGCGCGTATTTTCCGGACTCCACTGCAGCATGCCGAACGGCATCACCGCACCCGGATAGGTATTGCCGCCGTTGCTGCTGCCGATCAGCGGATTGACCTTGCCCGCATCGCCGCTGGCTTGCGCCATGGCGCCGCCATGGGCGATGAACAACAAAGCGCCTGTGCAAAACATCGCAAAGCGCCGACCGGAAACTGCAACCCGCGCACTACCCTGCTGCCAAGTAAAAACCATGCCGGCTTCGCCCTTGTCGCTGGAATCGAGCATTTAGATCGATTCAAATTGGCAACCTAAAAAAGGCGTATACGCGTCCTTCACTTCCATCTGGACGCCTATACGCTTTTCAGTCCACTGTCCCGCGGGGCCAACACTAATACCTGATGACAGGTCTGCACATATGACCAAGGTCATGGTGCCGGCTGGCGGAAACGTTCCTTTGCGCCCTGCTCGGCTCGCCTGGATTCGATCTGTCGTCCGCATCGATTGACACTTCCGCATCAAATGCGAATAATTCGCATTCTCTACAACCAGCCTGGCCGGGCCGCTCACAAGCCGATTGGGAATGACACTCGATGGTCCTTTGCGCACTGCTGATGACGCTGTCCGGCGCCTTGCTCGTCTACCTCGCCCACCCGCAGCAACGTCTTCTTCGGCCCAGCGTATTTCCCGTCACCGCGCGCGTGGCGGGATGCATATGGTTGCTGGCCGGAACGCTGACCTGGTGCGAGGCATCCGGCGCCGGCGCAGGCGTAGCGAGCGCGCTTACGGCGATGATGTGTGCGTGGGTGCTGCTGCCGTACCTCGCCTGGTGGCGCGGCAGGCAGGTATCGGCCGCACGGGCGCGCCAATAATGCTCGGCCGATGCGTGGCCGGCGCCCTGCTCGGCTTTCCCCTCGCCGCCTTGCTGCTGCGCCTGGTCTTGCATGCACTGCCTGACGATGGCGCAGCCTGGATCGTGCCGGCGCTGATTCTGTTCTTTCCGTTGTGGCTGACGCTGATGACACTGGCAATTGCCACGCGCAGCACGCGGCGCGCATGCGCCATGTTCGGCTGCGCCAATGCGGTGGCCTTCCTTATGGTTCGAGCGCTCGGATGAAAGCCGCCACGCTGCGAACCTTCCAGGCCGTGCACACCTGGACCGGCCTGCTGGCCGGCTTCGCGCTGTTCGTGGCGTTTTATGCCGGTGCGCTTACGGTTTTCCACGATGCCATCGCCGCGTGGCAGAACCCGCCATGGCGAAGCGTTGCCGATGCAAACGTTCCGCTCACCGCCCTGATCGATCGCCTTGTCGCTCAGCACCCGCAAGCGAAAGACGACTTCGGCATCGTGCTACCTACCGATGCGTCGCACGCCGCGTATGCGTATTGGGATGGTGGCGATGGCGCGCGCTTCGCCACCTACAGCGGCATGGCCGCACCCAGCGACGAAGAGCCGGCGGGCCAGTTGGCCGATTTCATCTACGCGCTGCACGACTCGCTCGGCCTGCCGGTGCTGGGGCTTTACCTGATGGGCATCGTCAGCCTGCTGTATGGCCTGGCCTTGATATCGGGCGTGTTGATCCATCTGCCGCGGCTGGCGAGCGATCTGTTCGCCTTGCGCGCCGGACCGAATCTGAAGCGGCTGTGGCAGGACGCGCACAACGCCATCGGTGTGCTGAGCCTGCCGTTCCATATTATTTTCGCAGTTACCGGCGCGCTGCTTTGCCTGTTCACGCTCACGCTTGCCGCACTCAACACCATCGCCTTCGATGGCAAGCTGTACCAGGCGTATGCGCAGGTCATCAACACCGCGCCGGTGATCGCGCCCAGCAAGCTGCCGGCCGCCATGCTGCCGCCCGACGTGCTGGTCGAACGCGCACGGCAAGCGGCGCAGGCGGGCAAGGTCACCCGCTTCGAGCCGGATTACCTGCATTACCTGCACTATGGCGATCGCAACGCCGTGATCGAGGTGCGCGGACTGTCGCAGCACACGCTCGGCACGTACGGCACGGTGGCGCTTTCCGCGGCGGATGGCCGCGTGCTGAGCACGCATGTGGGCACGACGCACAGCATCAACGGCATCAGCAACTCGGCCATTTACGGCCTGCACTTCGGCAGCTTCGGCGGCGCCATCGTGCGCTGGCTGTATTTCATGCTGGGCCTGGGCGGCGCCTTTCTGTTCTATTCCGGCAATTTGTTATGGATCGAATCGCGGCGCAAACGGCGGCATGTGGATCAGCCGCGTCGGACGCGTGTCATGGCGCGCGCCACGATCGGCGTATGCATCGGCACCTGCCTGGGCATTTCCGGTGCGTTTGCCGCGACGTGGATATCGATACAGCTGGGTATCGATGCCGCCCTGCCGCAGCGCGTGGCGTGTTATGGCCTGTTCGCCGCAAGCTGCGGTTATGCGAGTGTTCGACCGATTCCGCGCAGCGCGGTGGAGCTGCTGCTTGCCACCGCCCTGTTGACCGCTGCCGTGGCACTGGCCGATTTGATCGCCAATGCGGGCATGCTCGCGCGTGATCTCGCGCCACAAAGCCAGTCGGTGCTAGGCGTCGATGTGACGGGCCTGGCCATGAGCCTGGTTTTTGCGGCGCTGGCGCGCGCGACGATGCGACGTGCGCGCCATGGCGATCCGCATAGCGTGTGGGCACTCGCGTAGTGAGGTGCAACCGAATGGCGCTTGCTCAGGCGTTACTGCTTCACAACTTGCTGCAAGCTGTCCCCTCCCCTACTTCACACCTGATTAGCGCCATGTCTCAGTTCGCCGAATCTGCTCCCTCCCCTGCGTGTAGTAGAGCCTGCCCCGGACTTGATCCGCGACACGTTCAAACCATGCAGCAAGCCCGGACAACCCCACCCCGGCCCCAATGCTCCGAACTTAAGGACAATGGCACTAACTTAAGCGTGTATCTCGACGCTTGCAGTGATGTGCCCCCTCCCCTGCGAAGTAGGGGAGGGTTGGGGTGGGGTGCGAGCGCAGCGAGCGGCAAGAGCCCGACGTTGTCGCATGGCTGCTTGTTATCAGATGCCATAGCGACATTCGGCTGCACGCTAAAGCCCAAGCAACCCCACCCCCGCCCTCCCCTACTGTCGCAGGGGAGGGAGCAAATCGCGGCAAGCCATGGAGCAATGACGCTTAAGTAATCTGCATGGCGACGTTGGGGTTCGCGTGCGCTCACCGCCTACGCGCTTCGATGCTGGCTTAAGTTCGGAGCATTGACCCCGGCCCTACCCTGCTTCGCAGGGGAGGCGGCGCCTCAGGCAAGCATCGAGGCGTGCGCTTAAGTAAGCCGCATTCGGTGCAAACCTCAACCCAAGTTTCCATCGGCAAGCCGACGCCAGCCGGACCATCCTGCAGGAGTTTCACATGTCCGATGCAAGGCGCCATGCCGCTCGCAAAATGCTTGCCGTCGTCACCGCCAGCCTGCTGTGCAGTCATGCGCAGGCGGATGAAAGCGATCCACCGCACGCCAAGACGCTGCAGGAAATCAGCGTATCGGCGGCGAGTCCGCTCGATTTCTATCGCACGAACGAAGCCGATACCGGCGCACTGGGCCAGCGCAGCCTGCTCGACACGCCTTTCAGCATTGCGCCGGTCACCGCCGACCTGATCCAGAACCGCCAGGCGATCGACATCAACGAGGCGTTTGCAGCCGATCCGGGCGTTACGCCGGTCGCCAGCGGCTATGCGGGCGAGTCGTCGGGTTTCGCGGTGCGCGGGCTCGCAGTGGATCTGCTCAATGGCTACAAGATGGATGGCTTGTCGATTCCCAACTGGGGCAGTGATCTGCCACTGGAAGCCTTCAGCCAGATCGAACTGCTGAAAGGACCCGGCGGTTTCATGTACGGCTTCGGGCAGCCGGGCGGTATCTTGAACTTCGTTTCCAAGCAGCCCACCGCCACGCCGTATGCCAGCTTCACGCTGGGCTACCTCTCCGATGGCGTGTTCAAGCAAGCGGCCGATATCGGCGGCACGGTGAATGGCTGGGGCTATCGCATCAATCTTGCGCATGAAGACGGCAACAGCTTCGTGCATGACGGGCACATCCGGCGCAACGCCGCATCGCTCGCGCTGACCCGCGACATCACCGCCAGCCTGCATTGGCATTTCAACAGCATCTACCAGGATCGCGAAGTGCGCGGCGCTTACTACGGCATCATCCTGGGCCAGGACTACGGCTATTCACTCGCCGAACCGGTGCGCGTGCCGGCGCCGCTGCCGGGCGATCAGCGCGTCAGCCAGCCCTACACCGGTTACCAAACTACGTATCGCGTGGCGAACACCGGCCTGACATGGGATATCTCGCCCGACTGGCGCTTCAAGCTCGACTACAGCTACGCCAGGCAGACGCGCGAAAACCGCGACAGCGCCATCATTCTTACCGACAACCAGGGCGATTACACCGATCTCAACTACTCCGGCTATTCGCGCTACAACTACCAGCAGTGGCAAGCCATGTTCAACGGGGCCGTCAGCACCGGCCCGATCAGGCATGCGCTGGTGTTCGGCGCATCCTGGCAGCAACTGGATGCGCATTACCCGCTGGATTGGAGCGGCAGCGTGGGCCAGGTGCTGGGCACCGGCAATATCTACGATCCGCCGCTGCTGCCCAATCCCGGCACGCCGCTGAGCAAGGCGACTTATCTGGCGGAAACCACCACGCAGCGTTCCCTGTTCGCCAGCGACACGCTGACGTTCTCGCCGCACTGGTCCGCCCTGCTCGGCCTGCGCTACATCGATTACGTCGATACCGCCTATGGCGCCGCAAGCACGGCAACCACCGCGCGCTACAAGCAGCAGCCGGTCACGCCCACGGCGGCCTTGCTATACAAGCCGGCCGCACCGGTGACGCTGTACGCCAGCTACGTGCAGTCGCTGGAGCAGCCCGGCAGCGCGCCGCAAAGCGCGGTCAATGCGTACCAGACGTTCGCGCCCACCACCAGCAGGCAATTCGAACTCGGCGCGAAAACCGACTTCGATACCTGGAGCACCAAGCTTGCGCTGTTCCAGGTGCAACGCGGCCTGCAGTATCTCAACAGCGACAACGTGTATGTGCAGGATGGCCAGACGCGCTATCGCGGCCTGGACTTTTCCAGCCAGGCCACGCTAGGTAAAAACTGGACGGTGCTGGGCGGCGTGATGTACCTGGATGCGGTCAACGTACGTGCGGCGCCGAGTGTCGATGGCAAGCGCGCATACGGTGCGCCGCGCCTGCAAGGCAATGTGTACGTGGAATACGCCGTGCCTGCCGTGCCCGGCCTGGTGCTGACCGCCGGCGGCCGCTACGTAGGCAAGGAGGCGATCGAGGCGGACAACAGCAACGTTATCGGCGCGTATCGCAGCTTTGACCTGGGTGCGCGTTACGCCACCACACTGGGCGGCCATGCCGTCACGTATCGCGTGGGCGTCGACAACCTGAGCAATGAGAAATACTGGCTGACCAGTTTCGGGTTCATCCTCAACCAGGGTACGCCGCGGACGGTACGGGCGAGTGTGACGGTGACGCTTTGAATGCGGTTGCTGCGCTCCCGCCTGCACGAAAGAGGCAGCCATGCGCCGCTCACTTCCCTTACTGCTCGCGCTGGCCACGGCAATCGACGGCATCCTGCTGCGTGACGGCATGCAGGTGCCCGCGCCCACGGCGACGGCGCTGACACCGATGCTCGACATGGGCGTGATCGAACGCGTGCTATATGCATCACGCGGTGGTATCGCCGGTGTGCTGCTTGATGACGGCACCATCCTGCGCATGCCGCGTCCGGCTGTCGATCAAGTCGGCAATTTGCTGCAGCCCGGCAGCACGATCAGTGCCCACGGTTTTTGGCGTGCAGTCCGCCTACGGCCGTGCGATCGGAAGTGACGGCGCTGGGACGTGATCCTGCTGGGGAGCTGGCGCTGGCGCCACCGCCGCCTCCCTTCACTTTCTCCCCACAAATCAGGAGTTGTTATGCATTGGCTAGACCCCGACTATTTGCCCGCCACCACCGGCAAGCTGCAGCGTTTCCTGCTCAATCCGCACGGCGACGTGGACGGCCTGTTGCTGGATGACGGCACCGAAATTCACACGCCGCCGCATCTGTCGCACGAACTGCTGCACAAGCTCGGCGCCGGTGAGGCGATGACCGTGCATGGCGTAAAACCCTTGCACGCCGACCTCATCGTGGCCGTGGCCGTCGACACCGCCAGCGGCGAGCGCATTGCCGACCGCGGACCGCCGCATCACGAACCGCCGCATCACAAGCATCCGCCGATGCATGCAACCGAGCATCACGGCACCGTGCGGCGATTGCTGCACGGCCCCAAGGGCAACGTGCATGGCGCGCTGTTGCACGACGGCGTGGTGGTGCGCTTTCCGCCGCATTGCGCCGATGCGGTCGAGCCGTTGCTTGGCGGCGATGCACCCTTGCAGGTGCGCGGGCACGCGTTGAAGACGCCGCACGGTACGGTGATCGAAGCCGAGGCGCTGGGCAACGGCGAAACGATGGTGGATGTCCATCACAAGCCCAAGCCCAAGCACAAACGAAAAGTACCCGCGGAATGACGCCGCACCCGTGCGCGCATGCGCACGGGTGGACCTTTCGCATCCTGGAGAGGCATCGTGAACACCGGCCATTCCCCGGTGCCCGGGCGGCGCGCGCTTGAGGCACTGCATTTCTTCGTTGCCGACGTGCAGGCCGGCATCGGCCCGTTTCTCGGCGTGTTCCTGCAGGCGCGCGGCTGGCATACCGGCGCCATCGGCGCGGTGATGACGCTGGGCGGCGTGGTCGGCATGCTGGTCACCGCGCCGGCGGGCGTGCTGGTGGATGGCACGCGCCACAAGCGCAGCCTGATCGCCATCAGCTGCTTGCTGATCGCCATCGCTTCCGCCTTGCTGCTGGTATCGCCGGCCATGCTGGCGGTAGCGTCTTCGCAGATCGTTACCGCCTTGGCCGGCGCCGCGCTCGGGCCGGCGCTAGCGGGCGTTACGCTGGGCATGGTGCGCAAGGCCGGTTTCGATCACCAGTTCGGGCGCAACCAGGCGTTCAACCATGCCGGCAATGTGATCGGCGCTGGCTTGTCCGGCGTACTGGCGTGGAAGTTCGGTTTCGTCGCGGTGTTCGTGCTGGCCGCGCTGTTCGCGATGCTGGCCGTGGTGAGCGTGTGGCGGATTCCGGCCGGCGCGATCGATCACCGCGCGGCACGCGGCTGCGAACACGCGACGCAGGATGATCGCATTTCCGGCTTTCGCGTGTTGCTCACCTGCAAGCCGCTGTTGATCCTTGGCGTGAGCCTGCTGCTGTTCCACCTGGCCAATGCGGCGATGCTGCCGCTGTACGGCCTGGCCGTGGTGGCAGCGCACCAGGGCAATCCGGCGCTGTTCACCGCTGCCACCATCGTGGTCGCCCAATTGGTGATGGTGGCGATGGCCATGCTCGCCATCGGCTGGATGCGCCGCCGTGGCCATTGGTTCGTGCTGCTGTTGACCTTCATCGCCTTGCCGATACGCGGCTTGATCGCCGCGCATTTCATCAAGAGCTGGGGCGTGTGGCCGGTGCAGATGCTCGACGGCGTCGGCGCGGGATTGCAGAGCGTGGCGGTACCGGCGATGGTGGCCGCGCTGCTGCACGGTAGCGGCCGCGTGAATGCCGGCCAGGGCGCGGTGATGACCATGCAAGGCATCGGCGCGGCCCTCAGCCCGTTGCTGGGCGGCGCGGTGGCCGATGCGTGGGGTTTTCGCGTGGCGTTTCTGCTGCTGGGTGCGATCGCTACCGTGGCGCTCGCCTTGTGGTGCGGCGGCGCGCGCGTGTTGCGGCGTGAGCATGGCGTTGCGGTCGACGCTTCCGTGCACGGCCTGGCGCCATGACGCGCGCCTACTTGCTTAGCCCGGCGATAAGGATGTCGATCAAGCGGTGCGCGCGCGGCACCAGGTCGGGCTGGTTGTCGATGTTGGCGAAACCGAACAGCGCGTAGAGAAGATCCATGGCCTGCGCATCCCTGCGGATGTCGCCATGCTTGATGGCGCGCTTCACCAACAGCTCGGCCGCGCCGCGTATATGCGCGGAGGAGTACGCCCGCAGTTCCGAGGTATCGCCGGTCAACGCATTGAGCGCCGGCAGGACCAGCTTCTTGGTCGCCACGTAATCGACGAACAAGCGCATCCACGCGCGCAAGGCGTCGACCGGTTGTTTCTTTTCAAGCAAGGCTGCCGCGGCCGCGCCGAGCTGTTCGGCTTCCTGGCGGTAGATCGCCTCCAGGATCGTGTCGCGGGTGGGAAAGTGCCGATACAGCGTGCCGATGCCGACTTCGGCGCGGCGGGCGATCTCGTCCAGGCTTACGTCGGCGCCCTGCTCGGCGAACGCAGCCTTGGCTACTTCCATCAGCCGGAGGCGGTTGCGCTCGGCATCGGCACGCGGCTTACGCGTTGGTTTTACAGCTTTTTCCGGTTTGGTCACGGGCAGCCCTTGAAAAACGGAGGATGCCTCCGCATAAAATATCCGGAGGTCGTCTCCGGTTTGACAAAGCATAACCGGCCCGGACGCCCACCGGTATCGCGGCAGCCAATCCCGGCCCGCAGGCAGCAACTTATGAGGCAACGATGAGCAAGTCATTTGGAGCAAGTTCGACCACCGACGAGGTTCTCGAAGGCGTCGATCTAAGCGGCAAGCGTGTGTTGATTACCGGCGTATCGGCCGGGTTGGGCGTGGAAACGGCGCGGTCGCTGGCGGCGCACGGCGCGTATATCGTCGGCGCGGTGCGCGATGTTGCCAAGGCAAAAGCTGCGACACAGGGCGTGCTTGCCGATGCGAAAGCAACCGGCGGCCTCACGTTGGTCGAACTCGATCTGGCCTCGCTGGCAAGCGTGCGCAAGTGCGCCGACCAGCTGTTGGCGAAGGGCGATACCTTCGATTTGGTGCTTGCCAATGCCGGCATCATGGCCTGCCCGTTCGGCAAAACCGTGGATGGTTTCGAAATGCAGTTCGGCACGAATCATCTGGGCCACTTCGTCTTCATCAATCGCATGGCATCGTTGATGAAGCATGGCAGCCGCCTGGTGAATCTCTCTTCGGCCGGCCATCGTTATTCGGATGTGGATCTGGACGATCCCAACTTCGAGCGCACACCGTATACCGAATTCGGTGCATATGGCCGCTCGAAAACCGCGAACGTGCTGTTCGCCGTCGAATTCGATCGCCGCCACCAGCAACACGGCGTTCGCGCAACGGCAGTGCATCCCGGCGGCATCCGGACCGAATTGACGCGGCATATGGATGAGGCTCTCCTGCAACAGCGCGTCGACGAGGTCAACAAACAGAACCAGGCGGCCGGCAAGCCGCCGTTTCAATGGAAGACGGTCGAGCAAGGCGCAGCCACCACGGTATGGGCCGCCGCCGTCGCGAGTGCGGACGAAGTGGGTGGACGCTATTGCGAAGACTGCCACG
>Ga0335072_10013426_pt1 | contig 11670 bp, 6 predicted proteins | sample Lox_Sample_21_FD_206725 | JGI IMG/M metagenome (GOLD analysis project Ga0335072, IMG submission 206725) | Soil microbial communities from Loxahatchee National Wildlife Refuge, Florida, United States - Lox_Sample_2.1 | ecosystem: Environmental > Terrestrial > Soil > Wetlands | place: USA: Florida...
TGAAAGCGCGGCTATCGGCACCCTCGATGAATTCATCCAGTGGTATTGTTCCGAGCCGCGCCTCTCGATCAACAAGATCGTCGTCACCCGTTTCCGCGTCTTCCTTGAAAATCGCAACCTCGCCGCAGGAACGATCAACGGGGGACTTGCGGCTGTAAGACGGCTCGCCTACGAAGCCGCCGATGCCGGCCTGCTCAGTCCAGAAACTGGCTGCCGGGATACGGCGCGTGAAAGGCGTCAAGAAGTTGGGAGTGCGTCTCGGAAACTGGCTCACGGCAGAGGAGGCACGTCACTTCTGGCAATCCACTCCATCGGACACACTCAAAGGAAAGAGAGACCGCGCCATCCTTGCCGTATTGCTTGGCTGTGGGCTGCGTCACCGCGAATTGGCCGATCTCGAGTTCGCGCACTTGCAGCATCGCAAAGAACACTGGGCGATAGTCGATCTCATTGGCAAAGGCGGTCACATTCGGACCGTGCTCTGTCCGAGTGGGTCAAGGCGACGATCGATAGCTGGGTCGCAGCGGCGGGAATCTCGACGGGACGATTGTTCCGATGTGTCTGTCGAGCGGGTAAACACTGGGGTAACGGCGTATCGGAGCGGGTAGTCTGGCATGTCGTAAAACAGTACGCGAGAATTCTCGGCATTACACAACTGGCGCCTCATGACTTGAAGCGCTCGTGCGCCAAGCTGTGCCATGCATCCGGCGGAGAATTGGAGCAAATTCAATTCCTCCTCGGGCATGTGTCCGTGCAGACAACCGAACGATACCTGGGCTGCAAGCAGCGCATCCGTGGAGTCGTCAATGACTGCATCGGCATCGAGCCCTAGCCTCGTCGTGTCTTGCATAGGAGCGCGTCGGCGACTTTACGCCCGGATGGATCGCAGAAATCAGCGCGGCTACGATACTTAGATCGAGACGTTGGCACGCGCAGTTCGCTGCGAGCAAAGCTGATCATCGACGGTTTCCGAATCGAGCGGAACCCACATAGCTCAAGCAACAATCTCCGGATTGGCGATATTCCCGGAACCGGGGAGGCGTCCGCACTATTGCAGCGGATAAGCGCACCACCTGTTGATCATCATTCCGGATTCGCCACGATCGGTTCCGCGGTTTCTCAAGTCTTAGCCCACGTGTAGGAATGTATTGGCCTTTATTAAGGTGATTCATTGAGCTCTTCATTGGGTGCCGTCGCGAGTCACCCAAGGGGTTACTGTCAGACAGGCAGGTGGGCCGGAAATCACGGTCAGCGTGTGCTTCCGAATCTCAGGCGCGAAGCCGACTAGATATAAAAAATGAAGTGCGCATCGCCGATCGCAATCTGATCGCCGTTCTTGAGCAGGACAGATTCAAAAATACGTGAGCCGTTCAGTAATGTGCCGCTATGGGAATTCAAATCTTCGAGCGAGAATTGACCATTGTCTTGACGCAGGATGCGTGCCTGGAAACGTGAAACTCCCTTTGCTGCACCGAAGCAGATGTCATTGCTCGGGTGGCGGCCGAGACCGGTGATTTCCCTAGTAATGGGGTAGCTGTCGGCCACCGATCCGCCGACGATGCGAACCAACCTGGGGCCGTCCATCACTTTGCGCCTTTGTGTGACTGTGGAGTCGGGCACGGTGGACACCATCACAGCGGGTGACGGAATGAGCGCGGGCACAGGAGGGTATGAGGCACCGGTGTGGGCGGGTTCGATTTGTGGAGGCTCCAGCGGAGAAGGTTCAATATTCGTTACCGCGGCGATTTCAGCCTGCTTATGCTGGTTGCTACGCATAGCCCGCACCGCCAGCGCCGCCACTTCATCGAGTGAGTTCCGGGCCACGCTGCAGTCGCGCATGGCGGCGAGCACCTCAGTCATGCTTTCGAAACGGTCCTCTGGGGATTTGGCAAGACACTTAAGGATGAGTGCATTGAGAGCGGGCGGAATAGAGACGAGTTGGGAAGGCGGGGATGGGTTTTCGAGGAGATGCTTCATGATGACTTGCTTCGCATCCGTTCCGTCGAAAGGACGGCGGCCGGTCAAAGTCTCGTAAAGAACAACGCCGTATGAGTAGATGTCTACCCGGTGATCCACGGGCCGGCCGGAGACCTGCTCGGGTGCCAAATAGAAGGGAGTACCGACATAATTCCCGCGTAGAGTAATGGATCCTTCATCATCTCCACTGCGCGCAATGCCGAGATCCATTAGATAAACGGCGCCAGAGGTGCTGACATAAATATTGCCCGGTTTGACGTCCAGTCTGACGAATTTCTGGGAGTGGGCGAACTCAATTGCGTTGCCGATGGGCTCCAGAATGGAGAGGGCCTGGTCAAGCGGGAGAGGGGAGGATTGCCGGAGGATGGTGTCCAGACCGGTACCCTCGATAAACTCCATTGCGAGGTAGAACTGGGAAGCCACCTCACCCGATTCGAGGAAGGTAACGATGTTCGCATGGCGCAGCCGGTCCAGAGCGGCAAGTTCGCGCAGGAAACGTTCCCGGGCCTCGGGGCTCGCCGACAGCCAGGGGTGCAGCAGCTTGAGTGCCACAACGCGACGCTTGACCGTGTCCCAGGCGCGATAGACCGACCCCATTCCGCCCTGACCAAGCTGCTCCTGCAATTGATAGTGGCCGAAAATCTTCCCTGCGGTGGTATTTTCCGCGGCGGCCAGTTCCTCCTCAGTTTCAGACGAAATATTGCTCATTTCCGCGAGACGCCGGGGGGTGATGCGGTAGCGTTTCTCGCTGTTGATGTCGCCGACGTTAATCGCCACCTGATCGAGCTTCTGAGTGACGATCTCTAGGTATTCGCATTCGACGAGAACATTGAGCAGATCACTGATGGTGCCGATGGCGACCTGTTCCGCCAGGGAGATGCGGGAACTCAGCTCATGCGAGGCGTTTAGGACGTCGACAGCGGTGAACTCTTCCGTGCCGCGTGCGAGGATCCAGTCGAGAATATAGTGGACGCCTAATTTCAAACGATCCTGACGTGTACCTGTTGCTTCCTCGTTCATTGATCCGAAGAGACGCTTTGAGTTCTTTTCTAGGCATCGATTCAATTCCGCGTAGAAGGTTATACGGCGCAGCATCTCATTGCGGAAGCGCAACACGGGAGACCCGTCCTGCCAAGCTACGAATTCATTAAAAGAACGGATGACGCGACGGGGTATGCCCCGGCCTTTGAAACGGATGTAGTGCTTGAAATTCTCGACGCAGGCGGAGGCCTGGGGAGTAGGAGGGCCTGCGTTACCGCTGACGGAGGTGAACCGGATGCAGAGGTCATCAACGTCGGCCCACATGCAGGGCAGGTACTTATCGTAAGAGAAAACGCTCTCGAGAATGCTATCGCCGCGAGCGACATCGCGGAGCCAACGCTCGTGCAGATCTTTTCCGGCAATGAATAGAAAGCAGATACCCGAGGTGGTGAAGAGGTTCTTGAGGCCGGTGAGCATCTTCTCGACATGACTCTGGCCTGCGCCGTCGAACTGTTCGTCGAGTTTGTCCAGTTCGTCGAAGACGAAGATGATCTTCATCCGAACGCTGGAGGGTTGAACCCCGCGGAGACGGCGCCAGAAGTCACGCCACCCTCTCTTGTTTTGCATAATCCCGAGAGATAGGCTTCGCGCGATGGTGATTACATCGTGTTCGGCAGCCTTGTCGTCATAACCGACAAAGGAGGTCTCGAGGTCGACCGTCCGGGTCTTTTTGGCGGTGAGCTTTGGAGATATGGGAAGTTTGAAGAAGGCAAGATTTGCGGCTCCGAGCTCGCCACTACGTTCCCATCCTTCAGAGACCTTTCGTACGACGTTGGCGGAGGTTCGCTGATAGGCGAGCGTGATGCGGCGCTGCAGATCGGCGCTCAGCAACGCATACAGCCCCTTCTCGACAAGTTGCTCGTAGACGCGGCGGATGATGAGGTGCATGAGTTCCGCTTCGGCGAGGGGACGAGCGAGGCTGACATACACATCGAGAATTGGAATCTGCAGTCGCTGGTGCAGGACAGAGAGAGCTTCGTTGACAAAGGAGGTCTTACCGACACCCCGGTAGCCGGTAATAAGGAAGGAACCGCCAGCAGAGTGCTCGATGCGAGTAACGAAGTCGTTGATTTCGTCGGCGCGGCCTACAAATTGGCGGTTGGTGAACGACTGAAGGGGTTCGTGACCGAAGGAGAACTCCTGGACAAGCGGGACACAGAAAGGGATCTGGCTGGGCCGATGCCAGAAACCAGGGTGGGGGTCGGGAGCGGGTGGGGGTATTGACACGGGAACTGCATTTTAGAGGAATGGCTAGAAGCAAATCAAGTAAATTACCGGGCACTGTAAAGTGGGCTCGCTTAGCGTCCCATACAAATGACACAAGATCGCAAGTATTTGTGAATACTCATTATTCATTTTGCCGTAAAACGGCCGACGCGCTCTCTTGATCGCTGCGTCATGGGCGCTCGGCACAAGGTCGCGTCGCCGACTCTACGTCCGTGTGGATCGCCGGAGCATGTGGAAGAGTGGTTTGACCTGAAATCGCCATTACAGAATCACCGTCGCGGATTCCTCATCACAATCCGACTTCCTGTTTGTATACGGTTTCCACGATCCGGTATTAACACCTCCTGTTCTTCGCTGATTCGAATGATCAGGCGGCATGGGGTGTCACCGTCTCCAATGCGGCTACTGCGGCTGCGATAGGGCATGCCTGATGTTGGCGAGGGTCCTGGCCATGGGCGTTGCTCAGGACAATCCATCCGCTGAAAAGAATTCCGAAGACGGTGCCAGCTCTTTCGGCTGGTTTGCGCCTATGGAAGTGATGGCGGTGGGCAGGGCTTATTGGCCGCCAGCTTTCACAGACGAGCCATAGTCCTTCGCGCGAGGTCGCGGTAGGTGGCCTTGTGCGTTTCAAACTATTCCTCGCGAGCAGTGTTGCAGGCGACAGGGAAAGGAACAGAAACATTGCAGGTCTTTCCACGGTCTCCCTAACTTCTCGCTAAAACGACCGGTAACGAAAAGGAGATCACAATGTTTCTGCGAACTGTCGGGATATGGAGCACAAATTCAACGCGACTGCTTCTAACCAGCGTGATTGTCGTCTCGCTGGCGGGACTGGTGAGTCCCGCTTCCGCGATCACGCGCTGCGTCAACAAAGATGGCGGGAATGGCTGCAGCACAACCATCAGTGCAGCGGTAGCGGCTGCTGCGGCCGGCGACGTCATCAATGTGTGGCCCGGAGTCTACAACGAACAAGTGACCATCACCGAACCCCTCTCGCTTATTTCGGTGCGGCCTCTCGGCGCCCTCATTGACGCCACGAATCTCCCCAATGGCATCTGGGTGAATGGAATGAGCATGGCACCCAATCCCGGCGTTGCCAACGTCCTGATCTCGGGATTCAAGGTGCGCGGTGCAAATCTAGAGGGGATTCTGCTGACCAATGTGACGAACGTCGTGGTGGTCGGCAACGAAGTCTCCGGCAACGACGCCTCGCTCTCGGACGGAGCCTGCCCCGGGCTGCCGTTGTTCGAAACCAATGAGGCAGATGATTGTGGAGAGGGCATTCACCTGATGGGTACGGATCATTCAACGATCCTGGGCAACGAGGTCTACGGGAATGCCGGTGGGATTCTCACTTCGGATGAGACAGGGCCGAGCGTTCACAATTTGATTCGTGAGAACTTCGTCCACGACAACTCGTGGGATTGCGGGATTACGCTGGCTTCGCATGCTCCGTCTCCGACGATTAAACCCACGCCCCAGGTCTCGTATGGTGTCGGGTACAACACGATCTCTCGCAACGTTTCCCTGCGGAATGGGACCATCACACCGGGTGCCGGGGTCGGGATCTTCGCCCCGTCTCCCGGCACAACTGATACGGGAAATGTGGTGATCAATAACGAGCTGATCGATAACGGATCGACGGGAGTGGCTATGCACAACCACGCCGCGCCGCCCGCGCCCGCGGCACCGGTGAACATGAATGACAACGTGATTGTCGGAAATCATTTCTCCGGGAATGGTCCGGACAATCCCGGCGCCCCCACCCCGGGTCCGACTGGCATCAACGTCTCCAGCAAGGGGCTGATCACAGGGACCGTCATCTCTCAAAACACCTTCGAGAACGAAGCCATAGCGGTTGGGTTCAGTGCGCCGGCCGGTAGTTTGACCGTCCACTTCAACGATTTCCCCGGCGGCATCGGCATTGACAACCTGAGCGTGATCAACACAGGAACGGTCGACGCAACGGAGAACTGGTGGGGCTGCGCAGGTGGACCGACCGGAAAGCATTGCGCAAGCGTGCAGGGTTCCGGGGTCTCGTCTGCGCCCTGGCTGAACTCGCCCTACCTGAATGGGTCCAACGACCCGTACGGTCATGAATGAGTAGCGAAATCCTGGGCTCACGGGCGCAGCGGTATCGTCACTGCTGCTCCCGTGGTGTTGAGGCCTACTTCTGCTCTGCCGGGCGCCAGTTCAGTATCACGTTCAGTGAAGAAGTATCCTGCGATTCGTCCGTGATGATCAGGAACCGCTTTCCGTCGGGGAAAATATCCCAGCTTATGGGCCCGGTGCGAATTCCCGTATCCACCATCTCGGTATTGAAGAGCGGTTGCGGCGTTCCGGCATGAAAAACCGGAAAGGTGCTTACCGGCACCGCTATCATGGTCCAGTCCGGCGATATGTAGAACAGCTCCCGGCCGTCGCGGCTCCAACGCGGTTGAACGCCTCCGCCGCGGGAGACCATCCATCGGCCGCTGGCAGGGCTGGGCGGGAAGGGGACGACATAGACCTCGCTCTGGCCGGATTCATTGGAGATGTATGCGACCCAGCGGCCATCGGGCGAGAACTGTCCCTGGTCTTCGTTGGACGGTGTAGCGGCGATCACGAGGGGACGCCGATCGCCTTCAGTGGGCAGCGCCAACACGTCCGCAGACCCGCTCGCCGGATCGACGCGATCGAAGAGAATGTAGCGGCCATCGGACGACCAGCTCTTGGGGACGGAAAGAAAATCAGTCCTGAGCAGCAGTTGGGATTCGCCCGCCCCGTCGGCCGTCTCGCGGTAAATGCCGCCCTTTCCAAACAGCGCGATAGACTTGCCGTCGGGCGACCAGAGGGGACTCATGCCCGGCACGTTGACATCGAGGCGGGTGGTGACCCCGGTGGCGAGATCGAGCGCCCAGATGCCGCCGCCCAGGTGGTCACCCAGCACCCGTTTGCCATCCGGGGAGATCATTACGACTGATCCGCCCGGGCCGGCATTGCCCAGTACTTTGCCCTGCCGATTGCGCCAGACGCATTGCCAATTACGGCCCTGTCCGGACGCCCAGGCCAGCACGCCGGCGGAAGAGGCCGAAGTCAGTGCCCCCGGGCCAAACGACTGACTCACTACACCTGAGGCGATTGGATAGGGTTCGCCCGCGGCTTCGAGCTTCCGCATATCAAACGGAAGCGCGGTCAGCATTCCGGCACGGGTAAAAATGACAGCGCCCACAAGCGCGCCGGGTTGAGGCGCGATGACCTGCGCGCTCGAAACATCGGGGAGGATCTGTCGCTCCTTCGGATCGTCGATGGATCCCAGCCACACTCCCGTCGAGCGAGTGGCCACATAATGACGACCGTCGGGCAGAAATGAGGGGTACGTCTCGGTGCTTGAATGCGCGGGAAGGTTCGCGGCGGGGCCGCCCGCATCGGAGACGGTCCGGGGCCTTGCCAGTCCGCCAAAGAGGATCACGCCATTCTGGTTCCAGGTCCCGCCCAGCGCGCCGAGCGCATTGCAAAGGATTTGCACGGGCCCTCCGGTGCGCTCAATCTTCTTCAACCTGGAATCGGCAAAGAAGCCCAGGGAGCGGCTGTCCGGCGACCAGAACGGGTCTGCCGCTCCATCGGTTCCGGCCAGGGGGGCCATCTTGGCGGAATCGAGCGCCCGAATCCAGATTTGCTGCTTCCCGTCTTTCACAAGGACTACGGCCACGAAGTGCCCATCAGGAGAAACGGCAAGCGACAGAGCGCGGGACTTTTCGGGGAGCAGGATATTCACACGCGCGAGCGGCGCTGGCGCGGCAGGACGGCGCAGCCAGAACAATGCGAAGACTGCCAGGGCGGTTACGGAAATTGCTGCGAGGACAAGAAACCATACCGGAAAGAGGAAAGGCGACGATGAAGCCACCGTAGGTGCCTGCGCAATCGACTCCAGCTCCCATTGCAAATCGCGTGCGGACTGCCAGCGATCGTCGGGGTCGGCTTCCAGGCATCTTCGAATTGCCCGTGCCAGTTCAGGCGGCAGATCTTCAGGAAATTTCGACAACCTGCCGGTGGCCATTTCGGCCAGCATCAGCCCCAGCGCGTAGATGTCGGCTCGCTCGTCGGCTTCTTTGCCCTCGGCTCGCTCCGGCGCCATGTACGCGGGCGTGCCGATCACGTGGCCGGGTTCGGTCAGTATCGGATCGCCCGGTGATCGGGCCAGCCCGAAGTCCAATACCTTGACCCCGCTTTTGGTCAACATGATGTTCGCCGGCTTCAGGTCGCGATGCACGATACCCCGCGCGTGCGCCACCGCCAGCGCTTCGGCAATTTGCGCTCCGAAGAGAAGCGTCTGCGCCAGTGTGAACTTGCCGCGCTTCAGTCGCACCGCCATCGTTTCGCCGTCGACCAACTCCATCACCAGGAAGTTAGGGCCGACGTCGTGCAGCGTGCACACGTTGGGATGGCTGATGGCCGCAATCGATCGCGACTCCTGGCGGAACCGGTCGAGAAAGGCGCGCTTGCAGATCTTGATCGCCACCGGCCGGTCCAGTCTCGTGTCGGTCGCGCGATATACGCGACCCATTCCTCCCCGTCCCAGCAGCTTCTCAATCCGGTAAGGGCCCATCTGCGCACCCGGGGTTATCTCGGCATCGCCCGCATCCGCTATCAGCTCCCCCGCATTCTGGTCCAGCAGCTTGTCCCCGCCCTCGGAGTCCTGCTCCAGCAGCCGTTCCACTTCCCGGCGGACCTCCGGATCGGCGCCAGCCAGAACCTCCTCGCCACGGTCATGGGCCAGGTGATACAACTCCTCGATCTGCTCCCAGCGGTGCGACGTCAAGGGGTTACCCCGGATGGTTGATCGATGGTATTATTGCGCCGAAAGCGGCCATTTGCCACAAAAAACAGCGCTTCGATGCGTGGCACCATGAGCCGAGACCAGGAGGCGACATCCGTGGCTCACCAGTCTCCAAAGGGCCGGGAGGAAATGGAGGCATCGGAGACAACGATGCTTCTTCGCGCGTGGGCCGGCGGAGACCGAAACGCACTGGAGCAACTCACGCCGCGGGTCTATCGGACACTGCGACGCATTGCCGGGCGCCACCTGAAGAACGAGCGCCGGGAAAACACGATGGAGGCGACGGCCCTGGTGCACGAGGCGTATCTGGAACTAATCGACATTAAGAATGTCGACTGGCAGCACCGGGCCCATTTCTATGCTGTTTCAGCGCAGATTATGCGACACATTCTGCTTGACCGGGCGCGGCGGCGCGTAGCCGCCAAGCGGGGCGGCCATGCCGAGCGGGTGGACCTGGACGAGGTGCCCGATCTCAGCGGAAACCGAGCCAAAGAACTGATCGCGCTGGAAGACGCGCTGAACGCGCTGGCCGAACTGGACGCGCGCAAGGCACGGGTGGTGGAGCTGCGGTTCTTTGGCGGCCTCAGCGTGGATGAGTCTGCCGCAGTCCTCGATGTCTCGCCGGAGACGGTGATGAGGGACTGGAAGTTTGCCCGGTCCTGGCTACAGGCTGAGATGAGCCGCGCGTAGGCCCACAAACTTTCCTCTTTGGTGCCAGTTTTTTCCTTTCCTTTGCGCCTGTAGGGATGAGAGCGGACGCGGCCCCCCGGCCAGAATGTTGCGCTGACATTTGAATCAACCCGAGGTGCGGAACCATGATCGGATGCGAGCGGCTTCTCGCCACACTTTTCCTCTGTCCGTTGTTGTTTGCGAGCCAGCTGGCCGCCCAGGGTGTCGCTGTTCCGGGTGATATGTGCAGGCCGGCGAGTCAGCGAACGCAGACAATCGGGTGCTGGATTCTGGCAGACGATTCTGTGGGGCAACTCACAAGACCACAAGTGTTCTGGCACCTCGACACCTATTCGACACGGGCGGCCGCGCTGGCAGACAAGGGGCCGAGGGGCATCGTGATCGAGTCCTTCGGCAAGGTTTGGTTGATGACCATGGAAGACAAAACCTGGGAAGCAGTCCACGGAGATCACGTTGCCGAAGTTGGGCCGCTGCCCATTGTCGCAGGAGAAAAATACTCGGCACAGATAATGGAAGCCATCTTCACCCCGGGGATGACCGCCGCTGCACACATCCACTCCGGCCCGGAGGCGTGGTATGAACTCGGTGGGGAAACCTGTCTCGAGACCTCTGACAATCGCGTGCAGATCGGTCGGGCAGGTGGTCCTCCCGTTATCGTCCCTGCGGGATTGTCGATGTACCTCACCGCGACCGGCACCGAGCAGCGTCGGGCCATCGTGCTCATCCTCCATCCATCATCCAAACCTCCGACGACCATGATCCGTGACTGGACTCCAAAGGGATTGTGTCAGAACAAGAACTGAGCGAGATTGCTTCCGCACTCCGGATTGTTCGGAAAGCGCCATTGCCAATTCGGCAGACAGCCCGCGGCCGCCGTTCCGTACGGTTAACGATTGGCGTTCCTTTGGGTAAGTCCAAACGCCCAGGCGGTGTGCACGCTTGCCGCCTGCGGAGCTAAGTCCGATCCATATTAAGTAACGGCAGACGGGCTTCCCTCCAGCGATCCGTGCATCCGTCCTCAACGAGCGGCAAAATCGCCAACCCACTCATTGACAGCGAAACGTAGTCATGTGCCCGTATAACGGGCTATGCGGAAATGTGATTGCCGCCAATCGACTCGTCCGCCCCTGCGAGGCCACTGACGCGTTCGGATCAAAGGCGAGTGTTCAAAACATCCCAGAAACTCGTTTTCTGACACGATTGTGTGCCGGATGTGTGCCTGAATCAAACGGTTCGACGGCAGAACTTCCGGACGGTTAAATGACGCCTGCGGCGGTATTGCCTATCGATTTTCCGTTCCGGAGCGCCGAAGCTATGTTTATCCTGTCCGCTGAGAACGGGCCATTATACGGGGCCAGTGCTGAAGGCTGAATCGGTGTCAGTGAGTGCATTGGCGGAGATAAGCGCTTGTCGACTGGATAAGGTAAGACGGGTACCCGACTTTCAATCCCTGGGACGACCATCGTTTTCGAGAAGCTGGCGAAAGGTGATTCCGACCTTTTCTGGCATTTCATCTACATTCACGAATTCGTTGACCCCAGCCAAAGTATGCGCGGCGTAGTAAAGTTCAATTGCCGTATCCGGTATAGCTGCCCGGAGCAGCGCAAGCTCTTCATCTAGGCAGGGGAGCGACTCGATCCGAGTGAACTCCAGCAACTTCATCAAAACCTGCCGAATCTCTTTAGGGTAGATCGACTCGCTGAAGCCATAAAAGTGCCGAATTGATACTGGCCCGCTGGAAAGGAATGGTGATAGCGCGGCAGCTGCGTCACTCGACTTGCATGCGCCAAGCCACAGTCCGCCCTCTAGCTCCCAGTGTGCATACCAGTTCCACAGTTCCTCCCAGCTAACGAACTTATCGGGTTCTCCTGATGCTCCAATGCCAATTACTGTGCCGTCTGGATCAGTAATGCCAT
>Ga0335072_10013427_pt1 | contig 11670 bp, 10 predicted proteins | sample Lox_Sample_21_FD_206725 | JGI IMG/M metagenome (GOLD analysis project Ga0335072, IMG submission 206725) | Soil microbial communities from Loxahatchee National Wildlife Refuge, Florida, United States - Lox_Sample_2.1 | ecosystem: Environmental > Terrestrial > Soil > Wetlands | place: USA...
CTATGCAAGAAAGTGGAAACGCAGATGAACACAGATGCATACAGATGAACACGGATGGTATGAGCGTTACGCGGGACCGGCGGCTGCCCGCGTGGATTATTAATTTATAAATGGCAGGCCATGATTGAGCAGTACATTCGCCAGCACCTCGCGGCATCTGTGTTTATCTGTGTGCATCTGTGTTCATCTGCGTTTGAATCTTTCTTTGCAGGTGCCACGGCACCACGGACCCTGCCCGGGTGGGTACATGCTCACACTGTTAGCGCCGGAGGGGAAATGAGTGCGTCATCGGCAGCGACGGCCGCGCGTACAACGTCATGGCGGGCGAAGGCCCACCGTCCACGACTTCCTTGTTGCACGCAGCAAAGTCGTAAATGGCGCGCCTTCGCGCATCATGACGGGGTCGGGCCCGCGCGCCGACTGACTGAATCGTTTATTTCGCGTCGGGCCCCTAGGAAAATGGAACCACTCGCACAACCCGGATTTTCCCAATGACCGCCCATCTCTCCCTCCGCCGGCGCCTGCGCGAACGCGGCCTCGACGGCGTGACCCTGCTCATTCTGCCCGCCATCATCGCCGTCGTGGGCTTGTTCGTCTATCCGTTCCTCTTTGGCCTCGCGCTGTCGTTCCATCCCAAGGCCGGCGGCTGGCTGGCGAACTACCAGAAATTCTTCTCCGAGCCATTCCTCTACAACACCATCGGCATCACGCTGTGGATCGCCGTTCCCGCCACCCTTCTGAACGTCGTGCTCTCGGTTCCCGTTGCGCTGCGCGTGCGCAAGCTGCGCAGCCAGCGCCTGCTGACGACCATCCTGGTGATCCCGATCACGCTCGGCACGGTGATGGTGGCCGAGGGCTTGCTCACCTATCTCGGCCCCCGCGGCTGGCTGAACCGCACCCTGGAATTCTTCGCCCTGATCGACAGCCCGATCCAACTGACCCACAACTATTGGGGCGTCATGCTGTCGCTGGTGATCACCGGCTTTCCGTTCACCTTCCTGCTGACGCTGTCCTACGTCACCGGCATCGATCCGTCGCTGGAACAGGCCGGGGCCATGCTGGGCGCACGGGCACGCGAGCGCTTCGTCCGCATCCTGCTGCCACTGCTGGCACCGGGACTGGCGATCACGCTGGCGCTCGCCTTCGTGCAGGCCTTCACCGTGTTCCCCTCGGCCATCCTGCTCGGCGCGCCCGCGGGACCGACGCGGGTGATCTCGATCGTCGCCTACCAGGCCGCGTTCGAACAATACGATTACTCGCTGGCCTCCGCGATCGCGATGCTGATGGCGGGAGTGCAGGTGGTGATCATCGTGGCCTTGCTCGCGGCGCGCAGCCTGGTGTTCCGCGGCCCCGCCAGCACCGGCAAAGGTTAGCAAACATGCGGCGCAGCATCGGCGAGCGGCTCTGGGCAACCGCGGTCTGGACCCTGGTCGGGTTCTTCATCCTGAACCTGCTGGCGATGATCGGCGCCGTGGTGGTAAATTCGTTCGGCACGCGCTGGTTCAACACCTGGCTGCCGCCGAGCTACACGCCAAGCTGGTACGCCATGGCCTGGAACGAGTTCGGCCTGCCCGACATCCTGCTGGTCACGGTGGAAGTGGTCGGCGCGGTGGTGTTGCTCTCGGGCCTGATCGGCGTGCCCGCCGCCTATGCCATGGCGCGGCGCAATTTTCCGGGCAAGCCGGCGGTCATGCTGCTGTTCCTGCTGCCGCTGCTGGTGCCGCCGATCACCTACGGCATTCCGCTCGCCACCGTGCTGTATCGCGCCCATCTCGCCGGCAGCATGAGCGGCGTGATCCTGGCGAACCTGGTGCCGACCGTGCCGTTCGTGATTCTGATCATGATCCCGTTCGTCGAGCAAATCGATCCGCGCGTGGAGTCAGCGGCGCGGGTGTTCGGCGCCGGCCTCGGCCGCCTGTTCCTCCAGGTGCTGGTGCCGTTGCTGACGCCCGGCATTCTGGCGGCGCTGCTGCTGGTGCTGGTGCGCACGATCGCGATGTTCGAGCTGACCTTCCTCACCGCCGGTCCGACCAGCCAGACTCTGGTGGTGGCCCTGTACTACGCGGTGTTTGCCGCCGGCGTGCGCCCGGGCCAGTCGATCGACGCGATGGCGGTGGTCTACATGATCACCACGCTGGTCTGGCTGCTGATCGCGCTGCGGTTCGTCAACCCGAGCCAGATCGTCACGCGGGCGAAGCAATAGGCGGCGGCTCCCGCTGCTGGGCGCTGCGCCGTGCAGGTTAGGGCTTGTTCGAAAACAATCGAATCTGATGGCACGGTCGAACAAGCCCTAAGCTTTTGTTTTCAGCGGCAGCTTTGTCGGCGTGCTGACGCACTTATTTGCCGACGCTGCCTTAGATGGGGCGGCCACGGAATGAACACCAATCGGTTTGTATTGATTTCAGGCTGCTCCGGGGGCGGCAAGTCGACGCTGCTGATCGAACTTGCCCGGCGCGGTTACGCCACGGTCGAGGAGCCGGGGCGGCGGATCGTCAAGCAGGAAATGCGCGGCGCTGGCCTGGCGCTGCCTTGGGTGAACGAAGTCGCGTTTGCACGGCGCGCCATCGAGATGGCGCTTGCTGACCGCGCTGCCGCCGACACTGCATCCGGTTGGGTGTTCTTCGACCGAGGCCTGCTCGATGCCGCCTCCGCCCTCCAGCACATGACGGGCGAAAATATCCTGGCGACCCTCGGGCGAATACATCGCTATCACCATAGAATCTTCCTGGCGCCGCCGTGGCCGGAAATCTTTGTAACGGATGCCGAACGGCGGCACAGCCTTGACCATGCGCTCGTCGAGTATCGGCGTTTGCTCGATTTATATCCCAGCCTCGGTTATGAGGTTACCATCCTGCCAAAGGCCAGCGTGGCCGAACGCGCCGATTTCATCTTGCGGGCGTTGACGGAATAACGGATCCGCTGCGGATTTCCCGGGCCGATTGGCGTGGACGGCCGAACCCCTTGACCCCCGGCCCCATTCGCGCACGGTGCCCCCACCACAAGCCGGGACCCGCCCGCGATGCCCGACCCTGCCGCCACCCAACGCGCGCTCCACACCCTGTTCCATCCCCGCGCCGTGGCGGTGATCGGCGCGTCCGACGATACCACCAAGCACGGCTACATCGTGCTGACCAACATCCGCGAGGCGGGCTTCACCGGCGGCGTCTACGGCATCAGCCGCCGTCTAACAGAGGTGAGCAGCATTCCCTGCTTCCCCGACCTGGCATCGGTGCCAGAACAGATCGACGTGGCCTTCCTCGCCATCCCCGCGGAAGCCGCGGTCCAGGCCGTGCGCGACTGCGCCCGCGCCGGACTCAGCGCGGCGATCGTCGGCTCGGCCGGCTATGCCGAGAGCCTGGACGCAAACGGAGCCGAACGGCAGGCGGAACTGGCCGGCATCGCCGCCGAGGCAGGCATCCGCATCGTCGGCCCGAACTGCAACGGCATCTACAACGCGCATCTGCCGCTTTCGATCGGTTTCAACACCTCGCATGCCAAGCGGCAGCCGGCAGGCGGCATCTCGATCTTCTCGCATTCCGGCGCGTTGTTCGACGCCATGGCCGGCCGCCTGCGCATGCTCGGCGCCGGTCTTTCGTTGTTCGCCTCCGCCGGCAACGAGGCAGACTTCTCCGTGCTGGACTACATGGAATACGCGATCGGCCACGCCGCGACGCGCGTCATCGCGCTGCTGATCGATTCGCTGGACGACGGCCCGCGTTTCCGCCGCCTGGCACAGCAGGCTCATAACGCGGGCAAATTCGTGGTGGCGCTGAAGATCGGCGGCTCGGAGGCCGGAGCGCGCGCCGCCGTCGCACACTCCTCGCGCATCGCCGGCGACGATGCCGCCTATGCGGCCTTGTTCGAGGCGAGCGGCGTGGCGGTGGCGCGCTCGCTGGAAGGCTTCATGACGGCAGCGGCGTTGCTGGACCGTTACGGCCGCCGCGCCGGTGGCCTGGGCGCCATGTCCACCTCAGGGGCCGGCGCGTCGCTGCTGGCGGATCGCTGCGCGGCGCTGGAGGTGCCCCTGGCGGACCTGTCACCCCAAACGCACGCCGGCATCGACAGCCAGCGCATGTTCTCCCGCATCGGCAATCCGCTGGACCTGGGGATCTTCGGCGGCATGCGCCGCGCGGCATCGGTGCCGGGATTGCTGGCGGGCGATCCGGCCGTGGGCGTCGCGCTGGCGCTGGTGCACTCGATGAACCCGTGGCAGGGCGACCCGATCCGCGCCGCTTTGGCCGAAGCCCGGGAAAGCTCCGGCAAGCCGCTGCTGATCGTGGCACCTGGCGGGATGCCGGATTCGGAACGCGGCTTCTATGAAACCCGCGGGATGGACGTGTTCACCGACACCGATATCGTGCTGGAAGGCATTGGCGCATTGCTGACACCGGCGCCCGCTGCCGTGCCCGAGGGCGATGGCCTGCCATCCACCACGTCCGCCGCCGCGGCGGTGCCTTCGCCTGCCATGACGGCTGCCGCGGGCCGCGCCCAACGCGCGACCCTTCCGGCGCGACCACTGACCGAGCCCGAAAGTCTGCGGCTGCTGCGGGACTTTGGCGTGTCCGTAGTCGAAACAATCGAATGCGCCAGCTTCGAAGCGGCGCGCGAGGCGGCAGAGCAACTCGGCTGGCCGGTCGTGCTGAAAGGCGTCGCGGCGGGCGTCGCGCACAAGACGGAACTCGGCCTGGTGCGCACAAACCTGGGCGATGCCGCGGCATTGCTCGCGGCGTACAACGCGTTGGGCACGCCGAACGTCATCGTGCAGCCGATGGTGCGCGCGGCCCTGGAAGCGATTGCTGGCATCAGCCGCTCTCCCGGCGTCGGACTGGTGCTGATCTGCGGCCTGGGCGGCATCCATGCGGAAGCGTTGCGCGATGTCTGCCTGTGGCCCGTCCCCGTGTCGCGCGGCGCGATCGAGGCCAGGCTGAACCGCAGCGCCCTCGGGCGCATCCTGGGCAGTACGCGCTGGCAATATCCTGACGTGCGACAGGCGCTGGTCGATCTGCTGCTGGCGTTGCAGGACGCCGCCATCGCGCTTGGCGACCGGCTGGAAGCGGTGGACATCAACCCGGTGATGCTCGGCCCGTCCGGTGCCATCGCGGTGGATGCGCTGGTGGTGCCGCGCGCATGACCGGGCGCGTGGTCGCCACCTATCACGTGCGCGCGGATGCTGCGTCGATCGAGGCGCGCGCGCGGGCGATCGCGGTCGAGCAAAGCGTGGAAATGCCGCTGGACGCGATCGACGAGCCCACTGTCACGCGCGACATCGTCGGCGAGGTGCAGGCAACGGACCCTGTTGCCGACGGCGTGTTTGCGGTGCGCATCGGCCTGGCCCTGGCGACCATCGGCACCGACGCCGGCCAGATGCTCAACATGCTGTTTGGCAACACGTCGCTGCATGACGATGTGGTACTGCACGACATCGCGTTGCCGCCCGCGCTGGCCGCGGCGTTCGGCGGTCCACGCCACGGCATCGACGCGCTGCGTGCCCGCATCGGCACGCCTCGCCGTGCGCTGACTTGCTCCGCCCTGAAGCCGCAGGGACTGTCGCCCGACGCGCTTGGCGTCCTGGCGGAACGCTTTGCCCGCGGCGGCATCGACTACATCAAGGACGATCACGGCCTGGCCGACCAGGAGTACAGCCGTTTCGCCGACCGCATCGGTGCCTGCGTTGCCGGCGTTGCGCGTGCGCGGGACGCGACCGGGCATCCCACGCGCTACGTGCCCAGCCTGTCCGGCGATCTGTCCGCGATGCGCCGCCAACTGGAATTGGCGCGTGGCCTGGGGATCGACTGCGCCCTGCTGGCGCCGATGATTGCCGGCTTCGCCAACATGCAGGCGCTGGCACGGGAATTTCCCGATATCGCGTTGTTCGCGCACCCCAGCCTGGCCGGCGCCGCGCGCATCGCGCCCGCGCTGCTGATCGGCAAACTGTTTCCGCTGATCGGCGCCGACGCGGTGATCTTTCCCAATTTCGGCGGCCGGTTCGGCTATTCGCCGCAGACCTGCCGGCGGCTGGCGGACAACGCGCGGACGCCCGAGCATGGGCTGCGTCCGAGCCTGCCGGTGCCGGCGGGCGGCATGACCTTGCAACGCGTGCCGGAGCTGCTTGACTTCTACGGTCCTGACGCGATGTTGCTGATCGGCGGCAACCTGCTGTCGGCGCGCGCGCAACTCACCGAAGCGACCGCCGCCTTCACCCGCGCCGTTGCGGCGCATGATTATCGGTAGCGAACATGGACATCGAACAATCGGCGCAGAAGCGCGAGTTCCACGACGGCTTTCGCTGGGACGGCGTGGTGCACATGCCGTACAAACAGGAAGGCAGCGCGCCGTTCAAGGATATCTCGCGCCAGGTGTTGTTCCAGGAACCCGGCATGGGCTGCGAGCTGCGCTATTTCGAAATGGACGCCGGCGGCTATTCGACGCTGGAGCAACATGAGCATGCCCATGCGGTGATGATCCTGCGCGGGCGCGGGCATTGTTTGCTCGGCCATGAGGTGACGACGGTGAAGCCGTTCGATCTGATAACGATCCCGTCCTGGACCTGGCATCAGTTCCGCGCCACGCAGGGCGAGCCGCTGGGATTTCTGTGCATGGTGAACCAGGAACGCGACCGGCCGCGACTGCCGTCGGACGCAGATCTGGCGGCGTTGCGCGCGGTGCCGGCCGTGGCGAAGTTTCTGGATCAATAGACCCCGGTTATCGCCGGGCCTGACGCGGCGATCCGGGCAGGAAGGATCGGGGGATGGATGGCCGGATCAGGCCCGGTCTTGACGTTCAAGGGGGGAACCATGGCGCCCAACGCAAAGCGCGTGTTCTACGTAAAATACCTGTCCTCGCCACTGTTCACGCAGATTCTGGCGCAGCGGCCCGACGTGTTGCTCGACCGGCTCGAGAACGAATCGCCGGACGATGTGGTGACGCCGGTGCTGAACGCGGCGCATGTCTACCAGATCGGTGCCTCCCGCCAGGTGATCGCGCCGCATTTCCAGGTCACGCCGGCGCTGCTGCAACGCCTGCCGAACCTGGTGGCGGTGTCGTCGAACGGCGCGGGTTACGACACGGTGGATGTCGATGCCTGCACCGCGCAGGGCATCGCCGTGGTGAACCAGTCGGGCGGCAACAAGGAAGGCGTGGCAGAGCATGCGCTGGCGATGATGCTGACGCTGTCGAAGCGCATCATCGAGACCGATCGCCGCATGCGCGCCGGCCCCGGCATTCCGCGCAACCAGTATATCGGCCGCGAGCTGCTGAACCGCACCGTCGGCGTGATCGGCATCGGCAATGTCGGCGGCCGCGTCGCCGAGCTGTGCCGCGGCTTGTTCAACATGCGCGTGCTGGCCTGTGACCCGTATTTGACGGCGGCGCAGATCGAGGCGCGCGGCGCGGAGAAGGTGGAACTGGACGAGCTGCTGCGGACGGCGGATTTCGTCTCGGTGCATTGTCCGTTGACGCGGGAGTCGCGCGGCATGATGGGCGCGGCGCAGTTCGCGTCGATGCGGCCGGATGCGTGGTTCATCACCACCGCCCGCGGGTTCATCCACGACGAGGACGCGCTGGCCGAGGCACTCGCATCGCGGCGCATCGCCGGTGCCGGGCTGGACGTGTGGGAAGACGAACCGCCGCCGCACGATCATCCGCTGCTGAAATTCGACAACGTGCTGGTGAGCCCGCACACCGCTGGCGCCACCGAGGAATCGCGCGAGAACATGTCGCGCTTCGCCGCCGAGCAAGTGCTGGACATCCTGGATGGCAAGCGTCCGCCGCGGCTGGTGAATCCCGAGGTATGGCCGGCCTATTGCGAACGGTTCGGCCAGATCATGGGGTTCGCGCCGGCGGGCTAGCGCGGCGGCGTGCCGGGCGTGTCGTGACGTGATCGGATCCCGGACGCTTCCTGCCTGTGCAACGGCCTTCACGGGGGGCAACGGCCGGAAGGCCGCCACGGCGCCGGGCTGCGAGCCGCCAAGGCACCGACCCGCGAGGCCGCGACGGCGCCGGGCTCCGTCGCGGCCACAGCCCTGAATTGACTCCCCGCCGCGGTTGCCGACATTTCCCGCGCCACAGCTTCGGGGGTGACAGATGGAACCGTTGGTGACGACCGGCTGGCTGGCCGAGGAACTCGGCAAGCCGGACCTGGTGGTGTTCGACGCCACCAAATACCTGCCGAACGAACCGAAGGACGGGCACGCCGAGTTCCTCGCCGCGCACATCCCCGGCGCGCGGTATTTCGACATCGACCTGATCGCCGACCCCGATACCGACCTGCCGCACATGGTCCCCACGCCAGGGCGCTTCGCCAAACTGATGGCGCAGCTTGGCGTGAGCAATGCCTCGCGCGTGGTGTTCTACGACCAGAAGGGCCTGGCTTCGGCGGCGCGCGGCTGGTGGCTGATGGGATTGTTCGGTCACGACAATGCCGCCGTGCTGGATGGCGGATTGCCGAAATGGACGCGGGAGGGCAGGGCGGTGCAATCCGGCGAACCGGCGGTACCGGCACCGGCGACGTTCCGGCCGGACTTCCGCGCCGCCCGCCTGCGGGGCGTCGGCGACATCCTCGGAAACGTCGCGAGCCGGGCCGAGCTGGTGCTGGACGCCCGCGCCGCCGGCCGTTTCACCGGCGCCACGCCGGAACCGCGCGCGGGCATGCGCAGCGGCCACATCCCCGGCTCCGCCAGCCTGCCCTACACCGATCTGCTGCACGCCGACGGCACGTTCAAACCCGCCACAGAGCTGCGCGCCCGCTTCGCGCAGGCGGGCATGGACGGTGCGCGCGCCCCGGTCACGAGCTGCGGCTCCGGCGTCACCGCCTGCATCCTGACGCTCGGGTTGCGGCTGGCCGGGTTGCCCGAGGGCGCGGTCTACGACGGGTCGTGGACCGAATGGGGCGGCCGGTCGGACACGCCGGTGGCGACCGGCTGAGCAGCCGCCGCGCCGGACCGCGAACTGCCCCTGGCAGGACTGCCACGAGAGGATCGCCTTCCATGAAACCGATGAACGACAGGCACTTCGCCATCCTGCGCCGGCACATGGTCGAGGCGATCGGCATCCACACCGACCTGATGAGCGACGAGCTCGGCAAGACCGCCTTCGACCCCCGTGTGCTCGACGCCATGCTGAAAGTGCCGCGCCATCTGTTCGTGCCGCAGGCGCTCGCGCCGGTTGCGTATGAGGACGCCCCGCTGCCGATCGGCTTCAACAAGACGATCTCCCAGCCCTTCATCGCCGCGCTGATGACGGAACTGCTGGAGCTGGCGCCGCACGAGGCGGTGTTGGAGGTCGGCACCGGCCTGGGCTACCACGCCGCCGTTCTCGCCGAGCTCGCGGGCCGGATCTACAGCGTCGAAATTGTCGAGGAATTCGCCACCGAGGCCGAGGCGCGCCTGCAGCAGATGGGCTATTCCACCATTGCCATTCGGGTCGGCGATGGCTCGCGCGGCTGGGCGGACCATGCCCCCTACGACAAGATCATGGTGACCGCCGCGGCCGACAAGCCGCCACCGGCGCTGGTCCAGCAGCTTCGGGAGGGTGGACGGATGGTCCTGCCGCTGGGCGGCGAGGACGCACAGGTGCTGGCGGTGGTCCACAAGGACAGCGGCGGAGGTCTCCGCATCCATGAGTCCATTCCCGTGCGCTTTACCCGTCTCGAAACCGTGATGTGAGGCAAGGCCAGTTCGCGCCCGCCGCGGGAAGGGGCGGGACGTGGTCGGCATATAGCATCGCCGCGCGCAACCTTCGCATCCGCAAAATGCTTCCACGACAATCGTATCCACGGTCATCCTGAGCTTGCCAGACCACCGCACCGCTGGTAAGCGCCGCCGCCGCCGGCGGTCCGGCCTTGCCGCCTGCGCACATGGCTCCCCTGCCCCGGCGCAAATCCGTCGCGCGCGCGCAACGCACTCTTCCCACGGCCTGGAAGCTGGCCTAGAACGCCGCCCAACGCCAACAATCCCCAAAAAGGAAACGCCCATGTCTGACGCGCTGCGGATCGAGGGTGAGGACGCCTGCAGCCTGGCCGCCGAACTGGTCTCCATGACGGGTGAGAGCCTGGAGTGGGTCGTACTGACCGCCTTGCAGGAGCGGTTCGAGCGGGAGCGTGCCCGCCGCGCCTGGCAGGACCGGGTCATGGCGATCACCCGCGAAGTTGCCACCAGCCTGCGCGACCCTGCCGCCAACGACCGTGGAATCTACGCCCGGCGCGCGGCAGCCGGGTAGCAGGCCACCGAAGGATGCGGCATGCCGGAGTTCTTTCTCGAACTATTTTCTGAGGAAATTCCGGCCCGAATGCAGGCCCGCGCGGCCGATGACCTCGCCCGGCTGACCGCCGAGGCGCTGGCACCGCTGTCGCCCGCGAATGCCGCCACGTGGTTCGGGCCGCGCCGCATCGCGCTCGCGGCGCAGGTCGCGCCGGAAGTCGCGGCCAGCCAGACCATCGAACGGGGTCCCCGGGCCAGTGCGCCTCCCCAGGCCCTGGAAGGCTTTCTCCGCAAGCACGCCGCGACGCGGGAGCAATTGCGGCAAGAGGGCGAGTATTGGGTGCTGCACAAGGCATCCGCCGGAATATCCGCGGCAGCGCTGATCGCGCGCGCCATCCCGCCACTGCTCCGCCGCTTTCCCTGGCCCAAGTCGATGCGCTGGGGCGAAGGCAGCGCCTTCACCTGGGTGCGCCCGCTGCGCCGCATCACCTGCCTGCTTGGCGGCGCGGTGGTGCCGTTCGATCTGCGCGAGGCCGACGACGATGGCCACGGCCTCGCCGCCGGCAATCTCACCGAAGGGCACCGCTTCCACGCCCCCGACGCCTTTCCCGTCGAGGGCAGTACGGACTGGGACCAGCGGCTGCGCGCCCACCGCGTGCTGGTGGACGCCGAGGAGCGCAAGCGCATCATCGCCGACGGCATCCACGCGCTCGCCGCGGCCCGCCAGCTTGCCGTGGTCGACGATCCCGGCTTGCTCGACGAGGTCGCCGGCCTGGTGGAATGGCCCGTCCCCTTGCTCGGCCGCATCGCCGACGAGCACATGGACCTGCCGCCCGAGGTCATGCAGGTCTCCATGCGGGTCAATCAGCGGTATTTCGCCCTGCGCAGTGCCGACGGCCGCACCGCGCCGTGGTTCGGCTTCGTCGCCAATATCGAGGCCAGCGACGCCGGCGCCACCATCGTCGCCGGCAACGAACGCGTGCTGCGCGCCCGCTTCGCCGATGCCCGGCATTTCTGGGACCTGGACCGCAACACCCGGCTGGAATCCCGGGTGCCGCTGCTGGAGCATGTCACCTTTCACGCCAGGCTCGGCAGCCAGGGCGACCGGGTACGGCGGCTCAAGCGCTTGGCCTGGCTGATTGCCGGCCGCCTTGCCGCTCCGCCCGCCATGGCGGAGCGGGCGGCGGAACTCGCCAAGGCCGACCTGGTCAGCGGCATGGTCGGAGAATTCCCGGAACTTCAAGGCACCATGGGCCGATATTACGCCCTGCACGATGGCGAGGACCGCGCCATCGCGGATGCCGTTCGCGACCACTACGCGCCCAAAGGCCCCGCCGATGCGGTGCCGGCGGAACCGGTTTCCATTGCCGTGGCCCTGGCGGACAAGCTGGACCAGCTCGTCGGCTTCTTCGCGATCGACGAGCGTCCGACCGGCGCGGGCGACCCGTACGCGCTGCGCCGCGCCGCACTCGGC
>Ga0335072_10013428_pt1 | contig 11669 bp, 8 predicted proteins | sample Lox_Sample_21_FD_206725 | JGI IMG/M metagenome (GOLD analysis project Ga0335072, IMG submission 206725) | Soil microbial communities from Loxahatchee National Wildlife Refuge, Florida, United States - Lox_Sample_2.1 | ecosystem: Environmental > Terrestrial > Soil > Wetlands | place: USA: Florida...
GCCGGCCCGACGCGCATGGCGTTGGCCAGCCAGGTTTCGTGGCCCGCAACGGCCTGTACACACCCGAGCAGGCCGCTGCCGCGCACGAAGTCGCCAGCAAGATCCGCGAACTGGATTTGCGCACCGTTCGGCTGGTCGTCGTGGATCAGCACGGAGTGCCCCGCGCGAAGGCCCTGTCGCCCGAAGTGGCGATCGCCGCGATGTCCAATGGCCTGGATTTCTCCGGTGCGATCTACAGCCTGGACTCCGGCAACCAGGTGTTCGTGCCGGCCTTCGCCGCAGGCGGCGGGTTCGGCATCGATGAATTCACCGGCTTCCCCGACATCGTGCTCGTGCCCGATGCAGCCACGTTCCGCGTGCTGCCCTGGGCCGACAGGACCGGGTGGATGCTGTGCGACACGTTCTTCTCCAACGGCCAGCCGGTGCCGCTGGACGGCCGCGGGCTGATGCGGCGCTTGCTCGCTGAGCTCGGCGACGCCGGCTTCGATTACCTGGCCGGGATCGAGGTCGAGTTCTACATCGTCAAGCTCGACTCCGAGCACATCGCGCCGCAGGACTCCGGGTTCAGCCCGCCACCCCCGGCCGTCAGCATCTTCGAGCGCGGCTACCAGTACCTGTCAGAGGTACGGCTGGACAGCGTGACGAGCACCCTGGAGGCGCTCCGCGATGGCCTATCGGCCGTCGGGCTGCCGCCCCGCTCCATGGAGGACGAGTGGGGACCCGGCCAGATGGAGTTCAGCTTCAGCCCGATCGGCGGGCTGGCGGCCGCCGACGCCGTGGTGCTGTTCCGGTCCGCGGTCAAGCAGATCTGCCAGCGCCGCGGGCTGCTGGCGAGCTTTATGTGCACGCCAGCGCTGCCGAATTTCTTCCCGTCTGGCTGGCACCTGCACGAGTCGCTGATCTCGCGGCAGGACGGGCGGAATGCGTTCGCCAGCGACGACGACTACCTCTCGGCCACCGGGCGGCAGTTCGCCGCCGGACTGCTTGAGCACGCGCTGCCGATGAGCGTGTTCGCTACGCCGACGGTCAACGGCTATAAGCGCTTCCGGCCGTACTCCTTCGCGCCTGACCGGGTGTGCTGGGCGGTGGAGAACCGCGGCGCGCTGGTCCGCGTCCAGGGTGCGCCGGGAGACGCGAACAGCCACCTGGAGCTGCGGATGGGCGAGCCGGCTGCCAACCCGTACTTCTACATGGCGGCGAACATCGCCGCCGGGCTCGACGGTACCCGCCGCGCGCTCGACCCGCCGCCGCTGGTCGAGGCTGACCCGTACGCCAGCGATAGCACGCCGCTCCCGGCGTCTCTCGCCGATGCGATAGGCGCGCTCGATCAGGACGAGTTCTACCGCAAAGCGTTCGGCGACGTACTGGTCGACTACCTGCTGCAGATGAAGCGGTCGGAGGTAGCCCGCTACAACGCTGCGGTGGCCGAGAACCCGCCGCCCGATGGCCAGAACATCAGCGACTGGGAGATGCGGGAGTACTTCGAGTTCTACTAACCCCGGGAGGACCCGCGATGACCTTGCAACACATCGTGCTGTTCAGCTTTCCGCGCGACCTGTCCGCGGAAGAGGCAGCGCAGATGCGGGACATGGTGGCCTCATGGCCGAGCGAGATCGGCCTGATGACCAAGTGCCGCCTGGGTACCGACCTGACCGGGGCTCGCAACCGCGGCTATTCGTACCTGCTGTACACCGAGTTTCCTGACGTAACGACCATGAACGCCTACCGGGCGCATCCCGTGCACGTGAAGTTCATGGACTGGCTTGCCGAGCGCGAATGCACGCCCCTGGCCTTCGACTACGAGCTAGCTGAGCGGACCGTGTTCATGCCCGAGTGACCGGAACCGGCAACGGCTCGATCCTGGTCTGCAGAGTGTCGCCGGCGATCGCTAGCACGTGGCCGTTGGGCATGGTGGTCCAGCCATCCCGCGGATCCTGTGGCCAGTCCGATGAGGCCACGACGACGGCTTGGGTGGTCTGCCGATATGCCAGGTCGAAATGGCGGGCGATCTCCTCAGCCGATCCCGGGTATCCCCTGCTGCGGAGCCTGGCTTCGGGGATCATCGACCGATCGTGGTAGCAGACTGCGTACAGCGCCTCGGGGGTCAGCAGCACTGCGTTGAGGCTGTTTACCGTGAACCGTGCGGTGATGCTCGCAACGGTTTCGCCGATGGCGGTGACAATGTCACCGCTGGCCTGCAGCCGGAACAGGATGTGCAGGAGATACCGCTCACTGTCGGTGCTGCCAGTTACCAAGCGCTCCCAGTCAGGGGGGAGGAGCTCGGGCAGGCGGTCTTGCGGGTGGATGGCGCCGTTGTGCGCCATTGCCACTCCGTCTATGTAGAACGGATGCGAGTTCTCGGTCCTGACTGACAGGCCTGGTGTCGCCCACCGCAGATGGACGATCCCCCGCTGGCCCAGCGGCCGCCGGGCCAGCTCATGGTAGGCGGGGTCATCGGACGCTCGCAGCGCCGACTTGCGGACTTGGGTCCCTCCGCCGTCCGTCCAGGCCATGCCCCAGCCATCACGATGGAAAGCCGATAGCGCGGTGAAGTCGCGCAGCCCTTCTTCGCCGAATATCTCGGCAAGCGAGGCGGAGCGGGGGGCGCAGTAGCCAAGCAGCCTGCACACAGTTAGCTACTTCCCGTGTCGTTAGACAACGTTGATCAAAGTGGCGTGAGTCAACTAGCCGCACATCAATTCAGGCGTGCGAATCCGCCGGGCTGCGACATCTGGAATGTCCATTTTCACCTGGATGCAGCCGAGCTGTCCGGCCTTTAGCACGAAAGGTCTGATGCCTAGACTACTTGCCAAGCGGGTTCTGAGCTACCTAAAGTAGCTGCCAACTGTATCCCAAGAGCTTCAATAGTGGCCACAACTGATTAAGCGCGCTAAGGGACATGGGTAAGCCTCGCAGCCGCCGGAATGGTTAGCCGCGCTGGCTTCGCGAGGCAGCTTCCCTCGGCCCGTGCGCCGTGGGAGATGAGACTGCAGCGCAACTAGGTGCTCTCGACCACACCTGACCCAGACGGGATGGCAAGTCTGTGCGAGCGCTCGCCGGCTGACCAGTTGTAGACAGGAGATCGTCGCCATGAGTCGAGAGACCGCTCCGGCTACCTCTAGTACGAAGACGTCCGGCGGGCAAGGGCTCGCAAAGGGCTCACTGCGAACCATTGACGCCGTTGCCATCAGCATTTCGGTGTTGTCCCCGGCCATGGCGATGCAGCTCAACACCGGCGGAGTTGCCGCGACGGCCGGCGGCTCTACGCCACTAGCTTTCCTTCTTGGCGGGATCGCCTGCCTGACACTTGGCTTCGTGGTCATTGGCTTCACCCGCCGGATGGCGTCGGCCGGCTACGCCTACACGTATGTCAGCCGGAGCCTCGGCCGACAGAGCGGGTTCGTGGCGGGCTGGCTTTACTTCTTCGGGTTCGCCTGCTTCGTGCCGATGACGATGGCGGGGGTGGGGTGGCTGTTCTGCGACATCGTCGGGATCAGCACCAACTACTGGTTCCTGTTCTTCCTTATCGGAATGGTGCTGCTGATCGTCCTGTCGGTGGTGCGGATCAACCTCACAACGAAGGTGCAGCTGCTGGTCGGCGCGGCGACGGTCATCGTGCTGCTCGTGGTCGGCTTCATCATTGTCGGTAAGGGCGGTGTCCATGGCCAATCGGCAGGCGCCTTTACCTTCAGTCACACCGTCACCGGCGGCTTCCACGGCGTGTTCTACGGATTGATACTCGGAGTAACGTCCTACATCGGGTTCGAGAGTGCAGCCGACTTCGGCGAGGAGACCGCACACCCCCGGCGCGCGGTGCCGATCGCCGTCACCGCCGCGGTGATCTTCGCGATCTTGTTCTACGTGTTCATCACCTACGCCACGACGATCGGATACGGCGTCAACCAGCTCGCCAAGAACCCGTCGCCCTGGGTCAACAACGGAGTCGCCGGGGTCGCAGCGATATTCGGCAACCAGGCGCTGGCGAAACTCGTCGAGATCGGTGCGATGCTGTCGGCGTTCATTGTCTGCGTTGCCTGCGCGACCGCTGGCGCTCGCACCCTGTTCGCGATGGGCCGCGAGGGCGTCCTCCCCGCGTGGTTCTCGCAGACGCACCCGCGCTACAAGACGCCGGTCAATGCAACGCTGACAATCGCGGTTGTCTCTACCGCCGCAGCAGCGCTGCTCGGCTACGTCTGGGGCACCCCCGTTCTTGGCGGCGACGCGTTCACCGTCTACTACTTCTTCGCCACCCTGGGCACGCTCGCCGTGATCCTGGTTTACATCGCTCTCTGCCTCGGTGGCATCGCGTTCTTCAAGCGGACTAGCCGGCGATTCAATCCCCTGCTGCACGGCCTGATACCGCTGATCGGCGCGGTAATCTTCGGCGCCGCCTGGTACGGATCCATCTATCCTGTTCCGACGAACATCCTGAAGGTCACGCCTTACATCACTGCGGTGTGGTTCGCCGTGGGCATCGGCGCTGTTATCTGGCTCAGCGTCAAGCGGCCGCAGTCGGTAGAGCGCATCGGCTCGATCCTTGGCGAGGAGGGCGGGACCCTGGTCGAAGCACTCGACACCGCATGATCGACGATCACGTTCACCCTTTTCCGCTGGAGTACGCACCGCTCGAGCTGCACGCGATCACGCTCGACGTAGATACCGATGCGGAGGCCGAACGGCGGCGGCGCAGCCTCGCACCAGGACGGCTTTACCTGCACCTGCTGCAGGCAAAGCTGGCCGATCTACTCGGTGTTGACCTGCCGGATGTGACGGCGGCGCGTAACGAGCGCGCCGCCAGCGACTGGACCGGCTGGCTGCAACAGCTGTTCAATGACGCTGGCATCGACGGAATGGTCATGGACGAGGCCGGCCCCCCGGCCAGACCCACCGACCCGTCCGGCTACGCCTCCGCAGCAGGTCGGCCGGTCTGGTGGATGGCACGCCTGGACCCAATTGTTGACCAGCTGCTTGGCCAGGACGCATCTGCCGACGAGGTCGTCACAGCGGTTGAGGACGCAATGGAAGCGGCCGCACTGGCTGGGTGTGTCGCCTACAAGACCATCCTCGCCTACCGCACCGGACTAGGCGTGGATCCAACCGTCGACCTCAAACGTGCCCAGCGGGAACTCGACGCCGAACACGAACTACCAATCCGGCGCCGGGGCAAAGCGCTACGCGACCTTGTCCTCCGCCGGGCGCTTGCCCGCGCTGCCGACCTCGACCGGCCGGTCCAGATTCACACGGGATTCGGCGACTCTGAATTGCGGCTGGCCGAATCCGCTCCCGACCTGCTTGAGGAGTTGTTGCGCACACCCGAGGGCTCAGCAGCAAGGGTGGTACTGATCCACGGCTCCTTTCCGTGGACCGAAGCCGCCGCATACCTGGCCAGCTCCAAACCAAACGTGTGGATGGAGCTGTCGCTGTCTAACCTGTTCGCTCCAGTCGGAACCGCGCACCGCCTGATGCAGATGCTCGATGTCGCGCCGCGCGACCGGCTACTGCTGGGCAGCGACGGCCACGGCTCGCCAGAGACGCACTGGTTCGGCTGCCGCGTCCTCGCCGAGGCATGGGAAAAGACGGCCGCCATATTGCTCGACGCCGGCGCGCGACCCGACTGGGTACGGCAGGCTCGTGAGGCGTTGTTCGACGCGAATGCCCGAGCGGTTTACTCGCTGGCCGGCTGATCCATCGCCCGTGTATCCCGCGAGCCGTACGGCATTTCGCCGGAGCAAACTTGACAGCCTGGGATGGCGGACCAGCTAACGCGCCACGGATCAGGCTGGCATCTGATCGGCTGTCCGCGTCAGGCGGTTCGTGGCGCGGACGGTACCAGATGGACGGGCAGCCCTGGGTGCGGCAGCGGACCCACAGATGACCAAGCACGCCGTGTGCCCTGGCGCTCGGGCAGTCGCATGGCATCCAACCGACCGTGACGCGCCCCGGCCCCCATGGATGCCCTGCTGAGCACTGCAATGGGTAAGACCACCAGTCCGGACGGATGACAGCGCTCATCCCATTAGTAGAACACAGTTTCGACTCTCGCGGTACCGTGCGCTCGCGGTCGGCCGCATCGAAATTGTCAGTAGTGCTCGATACTATTGTCGGGTAAGGGATCCTTGGGAAGGCGGTGACGAAATTATGAGCGAGCAGCAAGCGCCCCAGTCCGCGCCATCGCCCCAGTCCGCGCCATCGCCCGCGTCCGCGCCACCGCCCCCGCCCGCGCGACCGCCTGCCGGGTCCGGTGCCGCCCGGCCGCTCGACGCGACCGCATACCCGGCTGTCGATCCCGGCGCTCCCCCGCCCCGGTACGCCAGTTCCGATACGGACGCGGAGGCGGCGCTGTTCGGCCTTCCGGCGTCCGCGCCAGCAGCGGCCGCCCGGGCGTTGCCGTCGTTTGACGCCGCGGAGTTGATGGCCCGCCAACTCGCTGAAATCGATGCGCCGGTCGAGCTGACCGAAGCCGAGATCGCTGCCTTGCCGCTGTCATGCGATGAGCCGCCGGACCCGGACCTGATAGAGACGCCGTGGTGGCTGACCGATGAGTTCTACGGCAGCGACGCCGCCGAGCAGGCGGCCTGGCTGGCTGGTCTGCCCGCGGATATCCGGGCCGCGTACGAGAACGGACCGTGGGACGGTACCGGGGAGGTGTTCGCGGCAGGGTTCTTGCATCATGACCCCGGCGACGGGCCAGCCGGGCCGGGCTTCATCGCCGGCGGCTGGGCCGACACCGCGCTGCCCGGTCCGGCTTTAGCGGCAGCGGCCGCCGACGCCGGCACGCGTCCGGCGGAGCTGGGTGAATCGGAGCTGATCGGACTGCTGTGCGGCTTTCAGCGGCTGACCTCCTGGGCCCAAGCCGGGCAGGTCGCCTGCCTGAACACCCTCAACAGCCGGCGCAAGGAACAGTCTGTCGAACTAAAACGGCCTAGCCTGGCCGCTCATGTCGATGACGAGGCCGCTGCCGCGCTCGCGCTGACAGGCCGCGCAGCCAGCCGGCTGCTCGACGTCTCGGCCGGTCTTGCCCGGCTGCCCGAGGTCGCCGCCGCGCTATCTGCGGGCCGGATCGACTGGGCCAAGGCCAGCCTGTTCGCAGACCTGCTCGCCGGGCTGCCCGACGAAGTTGCCGTTGATATTGCCGGCCTCGTACTGGCGGCCGGCGATGTCACCCGCAAGACCACCGGACAACTGCGCGCCGCACTGGCCCGTGCAATCGCCGCCTACGACCCTGAGGCCGCGGAGCGCCGACGCGAAGCGGCACGCAAGGACGCCAGCGTGCAGTCGTGGGCCGAGCCGTCGGGCAACGCCGCCCTCGCGGGCCGCGAACTATCCCCTGCCGATGTCGTGCATGCCAGTGCCCAGCTCACTGCCGACGCGCACTGGCTCGCCAAGCGCGGCATGCCCGGCAGCATCGACGAGCTGCGCGCCCTGGCTTACACCGCCCGGCTCACCAACCGCCCCCTCAGCTCCCTCCTGCCCGTCGGCGCCGACGATCAGGCCAGCGAGCCCACCAGCACCAGTGAGGGAACGAGCTGCACCGGTCCCGGCTGCAGCGAGAACGCCGGTCCCGGCTGCAGCGAGAACGCCGGCCCCTGCGGCGGCGCGAGCCCGGACCCCGGACACGCACGTCCCGGCAACGACACCAGCCCCCGCGACAGCCCCGATCCTGGTGACACCGGCGCTGCTGGCCACAGCTGCGGCAGCGCGGAGGGCGGGCCGCTGGGCGGCACTATCAACCTCACAATGCCGCTGTCGGCCTGGGCTAGCCTGTCCGATGCGCCCGGCGAACTCGCCGGCTACGGCCCCGCCGACGCCGCCACCTGCCGTGACCTCGCCGCCCGGACCGGACCGGCGACCCGCTGGTGCCTGACTCTTACCGGCTCAGACGGCCGTGCCGTCGCGCACGCCTGCGCCAGTCATCCACCAGGTCCTCCCGACGCCGGCAGCCACGGCAACAGCAGCCCAGGCGACCTGGGTCCGATCATCCGGTGGGCCACCGACCTTGACTGCAAAATGCAGTTCCTGGAATCCGGGCCGTGCACCCACGCTCGCCGGTCAGCCCACTACCGGCCGCCGCCGAGCCTGGTCCACCTTCTGCGGATCCGCCAGCGCACCTGCTCTTACCCCGGCTGCCGACGGCCTGCCTGCCGCTGCGATCTTGATCATGTCGTTCCTTACGACCTCGGCGGCGCAACGTGTGAGTGCAATTTGACCCCTTTGTGCCGCTTATGCCGACGTCGGCATAAGCGGCATTATGCCGAGCAGCGGATTATGCCGCGTTCGGTGCTGAAGTCCTTGCGGTGCAGGGCTTGTGCTGCGGGAAGCGCGGCATAATCGGGGGCTTGATCTTGCCAGTCTTTCTTTGAGGATTCCGATCTCGAGGAGGACGGCATGGCAGGCAAGGCGTGGAGAGCCAGGGTGACCGGCCCGCTGGAGCCCTATCGGGCGGGCTTTGAGAGGGCGCTGGCTGATACGGGCTATACCCCGTTGTCGGCTGCGAATCAGGTGGGAGTGATGCGCCATCTGAGCCTGTGGCTGGAGGGGCGTGACCTGACGGCGTCGGACCTGGTGCCGGCGCTGGTTCAGGAGTATCTGGCTGATCGCCGTGCCAGCGGATACACGTGCTGGTTGTCCCTGCGTGGCCTGACGCCGTTGCTGACCTACCTGCGCGGGACGGGTGCGGTGCCAGACCCGGTGCCGCCGAAGCTGTCGGGTCCGCTGGAGGAGCTGGCGGACCGCTATCGGTGTTACCTGGCCGGGGAACGAGGGCTGATGCCCGCGACGGTGCGTTACTACCTCGCGGATGCGAGGCAGTTCCTGGCGGCCTGGGTTGATGCGCGCGGGTCGCGGCTGGACAAGCTCGACGCTGCCGGCGTGACCGGGTTCGTAGCTGGCGAGTGCCGCCGCCGCAGTATCGGCTCGGCGAAGATCCTGGTCACGGTGTTGCGGTCGCTGTTGCGGTTCCTGCTGCTGGACGGGGCGGTCCTGGTCGACCTGAGCGGCGCGGTGCCGGCGGTGGCCGGCTGGCGGGGGAGCCATCTGCCGAAGGGGCTCAGCCCGGTCAAGGTGGAGGCTTTGCTCGCCACGGGTGAACTTCCCCGTCTGGCTGCGGGGCGGCCGCGCGCCGGCCAGCGTGAGGGAGATCGTGCCCGGCTTGATGAGCCGCGTATCGCGGCACGGCGGGACCGGGCGATTTTGCTGTTGCTGGTTCGTCTCGGGCTTCGCGCCGGCGAGGTGGCCCGGCTCCGGCTGGACGACGTGGACTGGCGTCGCGGCGAGGTCGTCATCCGGGGCAAGGGCCGCCGCGAGGAGCGGTTGCCGCTGCCCGCCGATGTCGGCGAGGCGGTCGTGGAGTACCTGCGCCGTGACCGGCCGGCGGTGGCTGAGCGGGCGCTGTTCGTCAGCGTGCGGGTGCCATACTCACCGGTAACGGCCGGCGCGGTGCAGCGGGCGGTCACGACGGCTGCCCGCCGGGCCGGGCTCGACGGCGTGAGCGCGCACCGGTTGCGCCATACGGCCGCCACCCGGGTACTTAACGCTCAGGCACCGCTGGCCGAGGTCGGGCAGCTGCTGCGTCACCGCAGCGCCGTCACCACTGCCATCTACGCCAAGGTGGACCGCGGCAGGCTGCGGGAGCTGGCGGCGGCGTGGCCGGAGGCGGGCCGGTGAGCACCTCGGTCCTGGCCCGGCATCTGTCGGACTACCTGGCCATGCGCCGGGCCCTGGGGTTCAAGCTGGAACGCCCCGGAGCGCTGATGACCCAGTTCGTTGACTACCTCGACGAAGCAGGCGCAACCGTCATCACCATTGACGCCGCCCTGGCATGGGCTGCCAGGCCCGAAGGCGCCAGCAGGCACTGGTGGTCCCGCCGGCTTGCCGCGGCCCGGCTATTGGCGAAGTACATGGCCAGCATCGATCCGGCGACGGAGGTGCCCCCGGCAGACCTGCTCCCGTCTCCGGTCCTGCGGGCGACGCCGTTCATCTACTCCCAAGCAGACATCGCGGCGCTGATGGCGGCAGCCCGGAACAGCACGAGCGTGCCGTTGATCGCGGCGACCTACTCCACATTGATCGGGTTGCTGGCCGTGACCGGCCTGCGGGTCGGGGAGGCCATCAGCCTTGACCGTGATGACGTGGATCTGGACGACGCGGTGCTCCAGGTCCGGCAGGGCAAGTTCGGCAAGTCCCGCGAACTGGTCCTGCACCCGTCCACCGTGACGGCCATGCGGGACTACGCCGCGCTCCGGGACCGGGCCCGTCCATGGCGGACTCAGGCCTGGTTCGTCTCCAGCAGCGGATCCCGGCTGAACTACAAGAACGTGCACTACCGCTTCCACCAGCTCACCCGGGCCGCCGGGCTGGCGGCGCAGTCGGCGACGTGCCGTCCGCGCATACATGATCTTCGCCATACGTTCGCGGTGACCACCTTGCTGGGCTGGTATCAGTCCGGCGTCGATGTCCAGGTCCGGCTGCCCTTGCTATCGACCTACCTTGGTCACGTCGATCCCGGCAGCACGTACTGGTACCTGACGGCGGCACCCGAGCTGATGCAGGTCGTCTCCCGGCGCCTCGAGCAGGCCGGGCAAGCGTCATGACGGGCACGCTAGCCCCGACCCTGCAGGCGTTCTTCACTGACCGGCTGGTCCGCCAGCGCGGCGCCAGTCCCCACACGATCGCCGCCTACCGCGACACCATGCGCCTGCTGCTGACCTTCGCCCAGAAGCGGCTATCCAAGCAGCCCTCCGCGCTGGAACTAGCCGACCTGGACGCGCCCCTGATCGCGGAGTTCCTGGACCACCTGCAGCACGAGCGCGGCAACGGGGAACGCACCCGCAACGCTCGCCTCGCCGCGATCCACTCCCTGTTCAAGTTCGCCGCCCTGCGCCACCCCGAGCACGCCGCACTCATCCAGCGAGTGCTGGCCATCCCTCCCAAGCGCTTCGACAAGGCCCTCATCACCTACCTGAATCCCCGTGACGTCGAAGCGCTGCTCGCCGCGCCGGACCGGCTCACCCGTGCCGGACGGCGCGACCACGCCCTGCTCCTGCTCGCCGTCCGCACCGGGCTGCGCGTTTCGGAGCTCGTCAGCCTCACCCGGGCGAACGTTCACCTCGGCGCCGGCAGCCACGTGGACTGCCTCGGCAAAGGCCGCAAAAGACGCAACACCCCCCTGGACAAACAGACTGTGGCGGTGCTCAAGGCCTGGCTCAGGGAACGCGGCGGCGACGGCGACGATCCGCTCTTCCCTTCCCGCACCGGCAGCCGGCTCAGCCGCGACGCAGTGGAACGCATCGTCACCAAGCACGCCACCATCGCCAGCCTCAAAGCCGTCTCGCCTCACGTGCTCCGCCACACCGCAGCCATGCAACTACTCCATGCCGGGGCCGACATCGCCGTTATCGCGCTCTGGCTCGGCCACGAGCAAACCGAAACCACGCAGGTCTACCTGCACGCCGACATGACCATCAAGCAGCGAGCGCTCGATCGCACGACGCCGCCGAACACCAGGCCCGGCCGCTACCAGCCCAGCGACTCGATCCTGGCCTTCCTCGACACCCTCTGACCACCGGCGGATTATGCCGCGCTTCCCGCAGCACAAGCCCTGCACCGCAAGGACTTCAGCACCGAACGCGGCATAATCCGCTGCTCGGCATAATGCCGCTTATGCCGACGTC
>Ga0335072_10013429_pt1 | contig 11667 bp, 9 predicted proteins | sample Lox_Sample_21_FD_206725 | JGI IMG/M metagenome (GOLD analysis project Ga0335072, IMG submission 206725) | Soil microbial communities from Loxahatchee National Wildlife Refuge, Florida, United States - Lox_Sample_2.1 | ecosystem: Environmental > Terrestrial > Soil > Wetlands | place: USA: Florida...
GGTGTGGATTGCCGGACACTGGCGCCATGAGGGCGGCGGCTGGGTGTGGATCGACGGACACTGGCGGTAAAAAAACGGAGGCAAAGGCAGACAGCCGATCCTGGGAAACCGGGGTCGGCTGTTGTGCTTTGGGGGCGAGGATCGAGCGCGCGCAACATAGTTTCCATTTCGCGGAGGATGCCGTAAGCTACAGAGTTTCCGCGGAGGAGATGTGAGCCATTACGCGACGCTGCAGACGAAGACAGAATCCGGGGTGCATACCATTCTGCTGAACCGGCCGGAGAAACGGAACGCGCTGACGCCGGAGCTGATGGAGGAGCTGACACAGGCGCTGGAGGCGGCGGAGGCAAACCGGCACTGCCGGGTGGTGATCGTGACCGGAGCCGGTTCGGCGTTCTGCGCGGGGCTGGATCTGGAGGTGCTGAAGACCGGTATGGCGGGCACGGCGGCGGACTATGAAGCGGACGCGGAGCGGGTGGCGCGGATGTTTCGGACGCTGTATGGGATGGGCAAGCCGACGATCGCGGCGGTGAACGGGCCGGCGATTGCCGGCGGCATGGGCATTGCCACGCTGTGCGACTTCACGCTGGCGGTGCCAGAGGCGAAGTTCGGATACACCGAGGTGAGGATCGGGTTTATTCCGGCGATTGTGTCGGTGTATCTGCGCACACAGGTGGGCGAAAAGCGGGCTCGGGAGCTGCTGCTGACGGGGCGGATTATTGGCGCGGAGGAAGCGCAGGCGCTGGGGCTGGTGACGCGCGTGGTGCCGGAGCCGGAGTTGATGCGCGAGGCGCACGCGCTGGCGGAGAAGCTGACGCGGAATAGTCCCGCGGCGATGGAGGCGACGAAGTGCCTGCTGCTGCGGTTTGCAGACCGGCATCTGGCGGATGATGTGGACGCGGCGATCCGGGCCAGCGTGCAGATGCGAGGGCATGAGGATTTTCGCGAAGGGGTGGCGGCGTTTCTGGAGAAGAGGGAGGCGGGCTGGAGGTGATCAGCGATCAGCGATCAGCGTTCCGCCGTCACACCGAAGTTGATTCCAGTTCCCTTCGGCCGAGCTGTATCGAGCGCGAACCCGTTGGACTCGCCTGCGGCTTGCTCAGGGCAGGCTACGTTCGCGCTAGACCGAGGCGGTTTCCAGCTCCTGCTGCTTCGCACGGTAATGTGTGCGCACGTAATCGTCGAGGATTTTTTTGAAGTCCTGGACGATGGTGTCGCCGCGCAGAGTGGTCATCAGGCGGCCGTCGACGTAGACCGGGGCTTTCGGCTCCTCGAAGGTGCCGGGGAGCGAGATGCCGATGTTGGCGTGCTTCGACTCGCCAGGGCCGTTGACGACGCAGCCCATCACCGCCAGCTTCAGCTCTTCGACGCCGGGGTATTGCTCGCGCCAGGCGGGCATGGAGGTGCGGAGGTAATCCTGAATCTGCTGCGCCAGCTCCTGGAAAAACGTGCTGGTGGTGCGGCCGCAGCCCGGGCAGGCCGTGACCTGCGGCGAGAAGCTGCGGATGGAGAGCGACTGCAGGATCTGCTGAGCGGTCAGGACCTCTTCCGTGCGGCTCGCGCCGGGTTTTGGCGTGAGCGAGACGCGGATGGTGTCGCCGATGCCTTCGAGGAGCAGCGGCGAGAGGCCGGCGGTGGAGGCAACGATGCCCTTCATGCCCATGCCGGCTTCGGTGAGGCCGAGGTGCAGCGGGTAGTCGCAGCGGCCAGCGAGCATGCGGTAGACGTCGATGAGGTCGCGGACGCCGGAGACCTTGCCGCTGATGATGATCATGTCGTGGCCGAGGCCGTAGCGCTCGGCGGCGGCAGCGGAGTCGAGCGCGGAGCGGCACATGGCTTCGAGCATCACGTCGCGGGCGGGCGCGGGATCGGGACGCCGAGAGTTCTCGTCCATCAGGCGGGTGAGGAGGGCCTGATCGAGCGAGCCCCAGTTGACGCCGATGCGCACCGGCTTATGATTCTCGACGGCGCACTCGATCATGGTGCGGAAATTCTCGTCGTCTTTGCGGCCGATGGAGCAGTTGCCGGGATTGATGCGGTACTTGGCCAGCGCCTGAGCGCAGGCCGGGTACTTCTTCAGCAGCAGGTGGCCGTTGTAGTGGAAGTCGCCGATGATGGGGACGGTGATGCCGCGCTTCGCAAGGCCTTCGACGATGTGCGGGACAGCCTGAGCGGCCTCGTCGTTGTTGACGGTGACGCGGACCAGCTCGGAGCCGGCCTCGACCAGCTCGGCGGTCTGCTGGATGGTCGCGGCCACGTCGGCGGTGTCGGTATTGGTCATCGACTGCACGACGACGGGCGAGTCGGAGCCGACGCGAACGTGGCCGATTTTGACCGTAACCGTCCTGCGGCGCTGAATGTCGGGCATGGGGAACCTCAGTAACAGTTTACAGGGGACTCGCCGTCCAGGCGGGCGCGCTTCGCGGGACTGGCCGTCCGGGCGAAGCTTCGTTCGCAGCTGTCCCTAGCGCAACCGCCCGGACTGCTTCCGCAGCTCGCGCAGGGGATAGAAGGTTCCGCGCCACACGATTCCTCTGCGCCAGAGAGTGAGGACCATGGAGCGAAGCATGCCATAGATCGCCAGCAAGGTGGCAACGGGCAGAGCGAGGGCGTATCCCGTGCTGACTCCGTTGAAATACCGCGAGGCAAGGCGGTAGTGGAGGGCGATCATGGCCAGCGACAGAAGCGCGGCGGCTCGGAATGGCCACGGCGCAAAAAGGCCGGCGATGGGCGCCAGACACAGCAGCACCAGACCGAGGCAGGCGCCGAGGAGCAGAGCCGGGTTGAAGCCGAATCCGGCATAGAAATTCTTGGTGAGATTCCGTGTCATACCCAACGCTCCCGGCACCCAGTGGAGGCGGATCAGTTCCCTGCCGAATACGATCTCCTGCCGGTAACCGGCGCGCTTGACCTCGACGCCGAGGCGAACGTCGTCGAGAATCTGAAAGCGCTGCGCCTCGAAGCCACCCACGGCGCGGTAGACCTGGGCGCGGATCAGGTTGAAGGCGCCGATGCCGATGGAGTCGGAGGCATCGGGCTGGCCAATGCGCCACGGCCGCCACCAAAGCAACGAGAAGGATTGGAAAAAGGTGACCAGGCTGCGCTCTGCGGGCGTTTTCAGGATGAGCGTCGGCATCAGGACGAGATGATCGGCGCCGGACTGCGCAGCAAAGCTGAGCGCGCGCGCGAGGACATCGGGAGCGAAGAGCACATCCGCATCAGTGAAGAGCAGCCACGGCGCGGTGGCATGGCGGGCGGCGAGCGCCATGGCGTGCGGCTTGCCCAGCCAGCCTTCCGGCAGGTCCGCAACGTGGAGGACGCGCAGGGACTTCCCCGCCGGGATCGGCTCGGCGGCGATGCGGTCCATGATGGCTCCGGTTGCGTCGGTGGAGCGGTCGTCGACAGTGATGATTTCGACGGGGATGGTCTGCGCGAGCAGGGAGCGCAGGGTGTCTTCGATCGCGGCCTGTTCGTTTCGGGCGGGAACGATGACGGCAATCGCGGCTCCTGTTTCGGTCGGAGCATCAGTGCTTGAATCCCACAGATTCGGCACGCGGGGCAGGCTGCGCAGAGCGGCCTGACCGCGCCATAACCAGAACGCGGCGATGATCCAGAGAAGAACCAGGGCAGCTATGTGAAACCACGACATCGGAATCAGTGCGCCGCCTTCTCCATCTCCAGATCGGGCAGATGGGGAGCGAAGCGCGAGCCGCCGAAGAGGATGGCTCCGGAAACGGCAAGCGAAACAATCGTAGCGCCGAGGCCATAGCGCAGGTTGCTTGCGTCGGAGATGCGGCCGATGAGACCCGGCGAAAACGCGTCGCCGAGGGCGTGAATGACGAAGAGGTTGACGGAGATGGCGGTGGCGCGAATGGGCGCGGCGACGGAGTTGACGATGGCGGCGTTGAGCGGGCCGGTATTGAGGAAGAGGCAGAACTCCGCGACCCACGCAGCGGGCAGCAGCATGCGCGATGGCCCGAAAAACACGAGGACGCCGAAGGGAATGGCGGCCAGCACGCTCCACGCGGAGACCAGATAGAGCGCGCGGTGGTTCCGGCGCAGCCAGATCTGCGCGATCCATCCGCCGGTGATGGTGGCCAGCAGGCCGTCGACGACGGTGATTTCGCCGGCGGCGATGCCGGAGCCGGCGACGGAATATCCGGCGAAGCGATGAAAGAAGGTGGGCAGCCAGGTGGAGATGCCGCCGACGGCAAAGGTCCACATGGCCATGCCGAGGGTCGCGGTCCAGAAGGCGGGATTGGTGAAGAGGCCGCTGAAGCTCGAGCGGGAGTGGGTTGCGGTGAGGGTGTCGGCGGCGCCGCGGGCGGGCTCGCGCACCCACAGCCAGAAGGCGAGCGCGATGAGGAAGCCGGGCGCGCTGGCGATATAGAACGGTGCGCGCCAGCCGTGCGACTGGCCGAGAACTCCGCCGAGGAGATAACCGAGAGCTCCGCCGACGGGGATGGTGAGGTAGAAGATGCTGAGGATGCGGTTGCGGTCCTCTTCGGGATAGAAATCGGCGAGCAGTGCGGGGGCGAAGATGGAGAAGGTCGCCTCGCCGATGCCGACGGCGGCGTGACGTATGAGCAGGGTGTGGTAATCGTGCACGAATGCGGTGAGGAGCGTGGCCGCGGACCAGATGAGCGCGCCGGCGACGATGAGGGGCTTGCGGGGAAAGCGGTCGCCGAGCCATCCGGTGAGCGGCGCGATGAGCATGTAGGTGAAGAAGAAGGCGGAGGTGAGCAGGCCGGCCTGCGCGTCGTTGATGTGGAAGTCGCGCTGGATGAGGGGCTGCACGCCGGGCAGCACGTAGCGGTCGATGAAGTTGAAGAGATTGAGGGAGGTGAGGAGAAAGAGCGCGACGCCGGCCGTGCGGAGGGCTTTCACAGGTTACAGGTTACAGGGGACTTGCCGTCCAGGCGAACGCGCCTGTGGCGCCTAAAACAGGGTGTGGTCGTGCGGATCGGGGGCGGATTCGAGGGAGGCGAAGCGCTCGTCGACGGCTTCCTGGCGGACCGACGAGAGGGCGAGAGTGACTTCGCGGATGTAATAGAAAACGCCGATGAGCAGCGCGACCATGGCGGCGACAAAGACGGCTGCGGCTGCCAGGGCGGCGGGGCGCCAGTAGAGGCCGAATCCAAGCAGCAGGCAGGAAAGCAGGGTGCCCACAAGCGCGACGAGGGAGAGCAGAAAGGTGCGGCGAATCATCTCCGCGCGCCGTTCCATCGACTCGATCTGCGTGGTGCAGGCTTCCGCTTCCGCCGAGCGGTGATTCTTCACCGCTTCGTGGCGCGCGTGCGCGTACTGGCGCATCCGGCTGACGATGCCCATGAGGCGCACGTTGATGGAGAGGATGAAGAGCGCCGTCGCGGAGAAGAAGATGGCGGGGGCCACAAAGGCCTGAAACAGGCGGCCGATGTCGTTCATGGCGCCAGCGTACAGGAAAAAGTCCTGGCGGGAGAGAGTACGAAGGTGCGAGAGAGCGGGTGACAGGTGCAGGTGACAGGTTACAGGTTGCGGCGTACGGGATGCGGGCAGCGACCGTGGATCGAGGACAAGCCGAGCTAGAGCCGCGCGTCGATCGAATATTTTCCGGGGCCGGCGATGAACAGCGTGAGCATGGCAGCGAGATACAGGACGATCAGCTCTCCGTGGTCGCCGCGCGGACCGTAGAAGACAAAGTGGTGCACGAAAGCCCAGGCAACGAAGAGGTTGACGAACGACCACAGCGCGGCCCACCGCGAGGCCAGCCCGATGATGAGCAGGGGCATGCAGATGCCGTCGGCCACCGTGGCGAAGATGAGGCTGGGAAGGACACCGATGTGGAGAGGATCGGGAAAATGCGCAGCCATGGAGTGAAAGCGGAAGAGCTTCTCGGTTCCATGCTTGAGGAAGAGCGGAATGGCGACGCCCAGGCGCAGCGCGAGAAGACCGCAGTCCTGGCTGCGGGGCAGAAAATCGAGGCGGAGAAAGCGGCTCAGCATGGCGTGCTCCCGAATGCGGCCTAAGTCTTCAGCTTCGTGAGGTGACGGAAGGCGTCAGTCTGGAAGAGCAGGCTGACGAACAGGGTCGAGTTGTAAGCGGCGTGAACAACGATACCGCAGGCAACCGAGTCGGTGCGGAGGCGGACGATGCAGAGGACGACGCTGACCAGTCCAATGAGCAGCACCGGACCCCACGAGTCGGAGACCTGCTGCGCGTGGAGCAGCGCGAAGGGGATGGAGGTGAGCACGATGGCGAGAGGGATGCCGAAGTAGCGGGTGGCGGGCTCGCCGATCATTTGCCTGCGTTCCATCCAGCGGAAGATGTTCACGAGGCCGGGGAGCAGGAAGCCGCGGAAGGCGAGCTCTTCGGTGAGCGGGGCAATGGTGATGCCGAAGATCATCAGCATCCAGGCGCCGAGCTGCGATTTGGTCAGGTCTTCGAGGATGGGCGGGGCCTTGGGCATGGGCACAAAGCTGCCGGCGAGGGTGATGAGCAGCCCGGTGGCGATGCCGGTGAAGAGCAGGCGGAAGAACCAGCGCCGGGCCATGGCGGCGTTCCAGTGAATGCCCTGGAGGAAGGAGCGGCCCCACCAGAGCGAGAAGACCAGCGCGGCAAGGCCCCAGACGATTCCGTAGGAGACGGCCTGCATGACGATGGCGAAGGTGACGTCGTGGGCGAGGGGGCCGAGCATGGCGCGCGGATTCGAGGGGTGCAGAAAGATCAGCGCGCCGACGAAGCTGAGGATCGCGCCGAAGAGCAGGGCCGGCAGGAAGAGGAGGAAGAAAACGACTGCGTGGCCGATGTTGGGGATCAGGCGCGGCGGACGCGGCGGCGGAGCCGGCAATGCCTCCATGGAGGCCAGCGGCTGCTGCGGCTGGGGCCAGGCGTAGAGATTCGAGGGGTGTTCGGGAAGGGACGCAGTTTCGGCGGAGACTTCCGGAGCGAGCTGTGGGGTTGCTTCGTTCGGAGCTGCGGTGGGATCGGCTTCCGGTTCGGGGGTGACCGGCTGGTCTTCGTTGGGACCGGCAGGGATCATTGGATGGTCTCTTTCTTCAGAGATCGTTTGCGGCGGAGGGGAGCGGCAGGATCGGTGCGCGGGGGCGCGGAGTCTGCGGCGTAGTAGCGGCGCAGGAATTGCCCGGTAAACGACTGCCGGACGTCGGCGACCTGTTCGGGCGCGCCCTCGGCCACGATGCGACCTCCGCCTTCGCCGCCTTCGGGGCCGAGGTCGATCAGCCAGTCCGCATTCCGAATGACGTCGAGGTTGTGTTCGATGATGATAACCGTGTTTCCGAGATCCGTCAGCCGGTGCAGAACTTCGAGGAGCTTGCGCACGTCGTCGAAATGGAGGCCGGTGGTGGGCTCATCGAGCAGATAGAGGGTGCGGCCGGTCTGGCGTTTGGAGAGCTCGCGAGCCAGCTTCATGCGCTGCGCCTCGCCGCCGGACAGGGTGGTGGCGGCCTGGCCGAGATGGATGTAGCCGAGGCCCACGTCGACGAGGGTTTCGAGCTTCTGGCGGGCCTGGGGAATGTCGCCGAGAACCGGCAGCGCGTCTTCGATGGTCAGATCGAGCACGTCGGCGATGGAGTAGCCGTTGAATTTGACCGCCAGGGTTTCCTGATTGTAGCGGCGGCCGTTGCAGACTTCGCACTCCACGTAGACGTCGGGCAGAAAGCTCATCTCGATGCGACGCTGGCCTTCGCCCTGGCAGGCCTCGCAGCGGCCGCCGGCCACGTTGAAGGAGAAGCGCCCGGCTTTGTAGCCCCGCTCGCGCGATTCCGGCAGCATGGCGAAGAGATCGCGGATGGCGGTGAAGACGCCGGTATAGGTGGCGGGGTTGGAGCGCGGAGTGCGGCCGATCGGCGACTGATCGATGCGGATGGCCTTGTCGATGGCGTCGAATCCGCGAATGCGGGTGTACTCGCCGGGCTGCTCGCGCGAGCCGTAGAGCTGCTGGGCGAGGGCGCGGTAAAGGATGTCGTTGACCAGGGTGCTCTTGCCGGAGCCGGAGACGCCGGTGACGACGGTCATGACGCCAACGGGAAATCTGACGGTCAGGTTCTGGAGATTGTGGCTGCGCGCGCCTTCGACGGTGATCCACTTGCCGGTAAGAGCGCGCGGCACGAGTCGGTGGAGCGTGGAGATTTCGCCGGCAAGGTAGCGGCCGGTGAGCGAGGCGGGCGCGCGCATGATCGCGTCGGGCGGACCCTCGGCGACCACCTGGCCGCCGAGGCGACCTGCGCCGGGGCCGAGATCGAGGACGTAGTCGGCGTGGCGGATGGTCTCCTCGTCGTGCTCGACCACCAGCACGGTGTTGCCGAGGTCGCGCAGCGATTCGAGCGCGTGGATGAGGCGTTGATTGTCGCGCTGGTGCAGGCCGATGGAGGGCTCATCGAGCACATACAGGACGCCGCGCAGGCGGCTGCCGATCTGCGTGGCCAGGCGGATACGCTGGCCCTCGCCGCCGGAGAGCGTGGCGGCGTTGCGGTCGAGCGAAAGGTAGCTAAGGCCGACGGCGTTGAGGAACTGCAGGCGTTCGACGATCTCGCGGCGCAGGCGCTCGGCGATGAGGGCTTCGCGGGCGGTGAAGGGAATGCCGCGGGCGCGGATCAGGGCGCGCTCCATGGGCAGCGCGGTGAAATCGGCGATGGACATGCCGTCGATTTTGACGGCGAGGGATTCGGGGCGCAGGCGGCGGCCGTGGCATACGGAGCACTCGGATGCGGACATGTAGCGCATCATCCACTCGCGGTACGCGTCGGACCTGACTTCGTCGAGGGTGTCGCGCAGGAAGGCGAGGATGCCGTGGAAGCCGGTGCGCGGGGCTTCGGCCTGGCCGGGACCATAGAGGAGCAGATCCTGATCTTTTTGGGAGAGCTGGTCGAAGGGCTGCTTCAGGTCGATCTTGTAGCGCTGGGCGGCAAGCTGGATGAGCCGCGTCAGGTATTGCGAAGCTGCGCCCGGGCCGAGCGCGCCGTCGAGCAGCGGCTTGCTCCAGTCGGTGATCACTTTCGCCGGGTCGAAGTCGTAGATGCTGCCCAGGCCGTGGCACTCGGGGCAGGCGCCATAGGTGCTGTTGAACGAGAAGCTGCGCGGCTCGAGCCTGGGAACATCGAGGCCGCAGTCGGGGCAGGCCATCGACGAGGAATAAAGCTGCTCGTCGCCCTGGGTGGCTACCAGAACGAGGCCGTTGGCCATCTGCAGAGCTTTTTCGACCGACGCAGCCAGAGCTTTTTCGATGCCGGGTTTCAGGACCGCGCGATAGACGACAGCTTCTATGGTGTGATTCTTCCGCTTCTCGAGGTTCAGCGGCTCGGCCAGATCGCGAATATCGCCATCGACGCGGGCACGGAAGCCCTGCTGGTCGAGCTTGTCGAGCAGATCTTTGAATTCGCCCTTGCGGCCGCGGACCACCGGGGCGTAGATGGTGACGCGTTCACCCTGAGACAGGGCAAGGATGCGCTCGACGATCTGCTCGGCCGACTGGCGAGAGATCTGGCGGCCGCAGCGCGGGCAATGAGGAACTCCCACCGAGGCGTAGAGCAGGCGGAGATAGTCGTAGATCTCGGTGATGGTGCCGACGGTCGAACGGGGGCTGCGGCTGGTGGTCTTCTGCTCGATGGAGATGGCCGGCGACAACCCCTCGATGGAGTCCACGTCGGGGCGCTCGATCTGGTCGAGGAACTGGCGCGCGTAGGCGGAGAGCGTTTCGACGTAACGGCGCTGGCCCTCGGCGTAGATGGTGTCGAAGGCCAGCGAGGATTTGCCGGATCCGGAGAGACCGGTGACGACGGTCAGCGTGTTGCGCGGGATCTGCACACCGATGTCGCGCAGGTTGTGCTGGCGGGCGCCGCGAACCGTGATGTGGGAGATGGCCATGGATGAGGCGTGCGGTTACTACCGAATGACGTCTGTTACAAAAGTTGTAGAAAACCGGGGGAATCCCCGTTGCAAAACGGGACGGCGTGGGCTCAAATCGGAATCAGATCCTTCCGGTATCTTATTCGGCAACAGAAAAGAGGGTCAACGACCTGCCTTTTCTGTCACGATGACATCGTAAGGGTACGAGCCGTTATTCCACCGGGACGAATTTTCAACGGATTACGGGCCAAGCCTGGAGTTATTCGGAATGCAGAACGCAGTGAATATGTTGATGTTGATTTGCGCAACGCTGGCTTCGCTGGCTTTTGGAGTTCTGGCAGCCTACGGAGTCTGCCGCTCGGCGTTTGCGGCGTTCCGGATGCATGCGGGCCAGGTGGCGGCGGAGCGTGCGAAGCCGCGGATCGCCCCGGCGTCTCAGCCGTAAACGGGCACTGGCCGGCCGCTCGGACGACTCGTCCGCTTTTCCTTTCATAGAGTTCCACCATCCATGGCGAGGCCGATTCCGGCCGTCTTCGCGAAAAAGCACTCCTCGTTTCCCGGCGCCGCTGTGGGATTGCTTTATGCGGCGCAGAGATTTTTCTGTTACGGCTTGCGCGGCACGCGGCTCTGTGGGACAAAAGAAGAACACGAGAGTGAGTGAAGCGGATTGCCTTCCCCCGTCAGGAGGGCCCGTGAGTCCGCAAGAGTTCCCTTCCCTGTCGAAGATCTCCTGAAAAAATGGCGCGCACGATGCGCGACGACCCAGGGTTCCGCATGCGCGAGGCCGCGCTGCAGCCCGCGAGAGATTGTGTTTCGCCCAGCGAATCGAAGCATCAAACACCTCCCTGACGCCCGTGACTCTGTCTCCAGTCACGGGCATTTTTTTGCGAGACGAGCAACGGGCTTGCCGCCGGCCGGGAATTCCGCGTACAAAGGATGCACTTCAGCGCCGGAGAGCCGAAAGCAGAGCGCGGCCATGGCCGCTGAATCCGAAAGGGAACCGCATTGAGGAGGCGCACGTGAAGACCGAATTGTCCCGCCGCAGTTTCTTCCGCATGGCCGCGGCGTCGGGGGCCGCAGCCGTCCTGCCCATCCTCACCGAATCGCAGCTTGCGCTGGCGCAGCGGCGGCACCCGGTGGGCGAAATGGCGCCGGGATCCGTGCGCATCGACTCCAACGAGAATCCGCTGGGGCCGAGCGAGGCGGCGCGGGAGACGATTGCCAGTCTGATTCCGGAGAGCTGCCGTTACGATTTCGATCTCGCTCAGAAACTCACCGGCACGTTCGCCGCCATGGAGGGCCTGAAACCGGAATACGTGGTGGCCTATGCGGGCTCGAGCGAGCCGCTGCACTACACGGTGCTGGCCTTCACGTCGAAGGATCGCGGTTACGTGACCGGCGATCCGGGCTACGAGGCGGGGATGTTCGCGGCGCGGGTGAACGGGGCGCCGATCCGGAAAGTGCCGCTCACCAGCGACTACGCCCACGACGTGCGCGCCATGCTGGCGGCGGACGCGAACGCGGGCGTGTTCTACATCGCCAATCCCAACAATCCGAGCGGGACGACGACTCGGCGCGAGGACATCGATTATCTGCTGGCGAACAAGCCGGCGGGATCGGTGCTGCTGCTCGACGAGGCGTACATCCACTTCTCGGATGCGCCGCCGGCGCTGGATCTGGTGAAGGCGGACAAGGATGTGATCCTGCTGCGGACCTTTTCGAAGATCTATGGCATGGCGGGGCTGCGCTGCGGATTTGCGATTGCGCGGCCGGACCTGCTCGAGAAACTGCAGCTCTACGGGCAGAATTTCATGCCCATCC
>Ga0335072_10013431_pt1 | contig 11667 bp, 13 predicted proteins | sample Lox_Sample_21_FD_206725 | JGI IMG/M metagenome (GOLD analysis project Ga0335072, IMG submission 206725) | Soil microbial communities from Loxahatchee National Wildlife Refuge, Florida, United States - Lox_Sample_2.1 | ecosystem: Environmental > Terrestrial > Soil > Wetlands | place: USA...
ACCTCCGATTACGAATATACCCTGCCTTCGGAACTGATCGCCGCGCACCCCACCGCCCGGCGCGAAGAATCGCGTCTCCTGGTTTATCATCGCGATTCCGGACTGATCGAACACCGCCATTTTTTCGACCTTCCCGGTTACCTGGGGCCGGATGATCTTCTCATTCTCAACGATTCCCGCGTGCAGCCCGCGGCTCTGGCCACCAGCGATGGACGGGTCGAAATTCTCCTGCTCGAGGAAACGAGCCCGCGCCATTGGGTGGCGCTCGTCAAACCCGGCGCGCGGGCCAAACCCGGCATGCGGTTTCGCTTCGCGCCGCGATCGGGCAGCGAAGAAAAAGAGGTCGAAGCCGAAGTTCTTAAGACGCTTCCCGGGGGCGAGCGGGTCCTCCGCTTTTTCACCGCGCCCGATCTCGGCGTCATCGGTGAAATGCCCCTTCCGCCCTATATCCGCAAACGCCGCGGCGCTCTCGGCGAACGCGAACACATCGCCGAGGATTTCGAGCGTTACCAAACCGTCTACGCCCGCCAACCCGGATCGGTGGCCGCGCCCACCGCCGGTCTTCATTTCACGCCCGAACTTCTTTCCCGGTTCCATCACGCCTTCGTCACGCTCCATGTCGGACTCGGAACTTTTCGGCCGGTTAAGACCGACTTCATCGAAGATCACGAAATGCACGAGGAGATTTACTCCATTCCGGAAGGTTTCGAGGCCGCTTACGGCGCCGCCCGGCGCATCGTCGCAGTGGGAACCACCTCGGCCCGCGTCCTCGAATCGGCACCCCACCTGCGCCCGCACCGGGGCCGCACCCGGATTTTCATTCATCCGCCGTATGAATTCAAACGGGTCGATATCCTCCTCACCAATTTCCATTTGCCTCACTCGACCCTTCTCATGCTGGTCAGCGCGCTGACCGGCCGCGAACGGCTGCTGGAAATTTACCGCGAGGCCATTGAACGCCAATATCGCTTCTTCTCTTATGGCGATGCCATGCTGATCTTATGAAACACGGAATGGCCAAAACAAATCACGCCATCATCGCCGTTGCCCTTACCTGGGATGGCGCGCGTTGGCCGGTCCGGGCGCTGCCACCGAAAGCCCGGGCTTTCCTGGCGGGCCCGGCACGGAAACCCGTTTCGTTCAAATCCGGCGATCTGACCCGGCTCTTCGCGCGCGATGACGTCCATGAAATCCGTGTCTGCTGGGCACCCCGGTTGAAAGGCGGCGACGATGTCCCGGCCATGCCCTTTCCCACGCCTGGAAACAAACGGATTTCTTTTCAAGCCGTTCGCCAGGTTCGCCTGGGCGATTATCTCGGCGTGGTTTACCGGCGGCGCAGAAATTAAAGTGCGATGGCGGCGCGCCGCAGCTAAACTGGCAGCCATGCGCACGCTGGCGATTGATTACGGCACAAAACGGATCGGCCTCGCTCTGAGCGACCCGACCGGCACGCTGGCACGTCCCCTCCCCTTTCTGCCGGCCAAGCCGGACGCAAAACTTGCGCGGGAAATCGCCGCCCTGGCGCGGAAAGAGGAGGCTGGGCTGATTTTGCTCGGCCTGCCGCGTCACATGAGCGGAGCGTCCGGGGAAAACGCCATTGCCGTGCAGGCTTTCGCCGCCGTTCTCGAAAAAACAATCGGCATCCCGGTCAAATTAATCGACGAACGGCTCTCCACCCTGCAGGCGAGCCGCCAGTTGCGCGAATCGGGCAAGGATGCGCGCGCCCAGCGCGGCCTGATCGACAGTGAGGCCGCCGCTGTTTTGCTCCAGGGCTATCTCGACGCGCACGCCGGCTCGCTCCAGCCGCCGCCCGGGCCATGAGTTCGCTGGAACGGCGCCAGAGCCGCCCCCGCCATTTCGAGGCGGCGTTGCAGGGCCACAAATTGACCATTGCCTACCACGGCGCCGGATTCTCGGGCTGGCAATGCCAGCCGGGCAAACGGACGGTGCAGGAATCGATTGAAACCGCGCTGGAAAAAATCTGGAGGCAAAAGATTCACCTGCACGGCTCGGGTCGGACCGATACCGGCGTCCACGCGCTTGGGCAAACCGCTTCTTTCAATGCGCCGCGGCTTCACACCGGCGCGGTGCTTCTGCGGGCGCTGAACGCGAATCTGCCGCGCGACGTGCGCGTGGTCCGCTGCCGGTTGACGCCCCCCTCTTTCCATGCGCGTTTCGACGCCGTCGGCAAGACCTACCGTTATCTTGTGCTCAATCATCCGGTGCAGGATCCGTTTACGCTCGATACCCACTGGCATGTGCCCCGCCCGCTCGATCTCGCCTCCATGCGCCGGGCGGCGCGCCTTCTGCGTGGAAAACATGATTTCGCCTCGTTCACGAGCAATCCCGGCTATGAACGGGAAACGACCGTGCGGACGATGTCGCGCGCCACGATCACCCGCCAGGGCGCGACCCTCGTCTTTCACTTCACCGCCAATGGTTTTCTCTACCGCATGGTCCGCAACATTGTCGGGGCGCTGGTTAAAGTGGGCCAGGGCCGGATCACCCCGGCTGAGTTCGGCCGCATTCTTCAGGCGCGGTCCCGGTCCGAGGCGCCCGCCACTGCCCCCGCCTGCGGGCTTTATCTTGTTCGGGTCAAGTATCCATCGAAGGCGTAGAGACCATGCCAGCTCCGCATCATCTTCAAGTCGTCCTGGTTGAACCCGAAATTCCGCCCAATACCGGCGCGATTGCCCGGCTTTGCGCAGCCACCGGAACCGTGCTCCATTTGGTCGAGCCTCTCGGCTTCAAGCTTGACGATCGGACATTAAAACGGGCGGGCATGGATTATTGGCAACATGTCACCTGGAAAACCTGGCCCGGCTGGACGGCCCTGCGCACGAATCATCCCAACGCGGTTTTCCATTATTTAACCACGAAGACGGCGCGGCCCTACACGGAAGCTCATTTTGGACCGGACGATTTTCTGGTCTTCGGTCGGGAAACACGCGGCCTGCCCGAGTCGCTTTTGCGCGACAACGCCGGGTCGTGCCTCACCATCCCGATGGTCAATCCGGAAGTGCGCAGCCTGAATCTGGCCACGGCGGTGGCGATTGTGCTTTTTGAAGCGTTAAGGCAAATACGGGCCATTTAAGCCACGCATTGGACCAATAGCCTCTATTGGCCGGTCATGCCGCCAAGCTGGCCAGTGGTTTCCCACTGTTCCGGTTTGTTCCAAGGAACGGAGGAAACCGGCTGGCCACTGGAATCGACATTGCCGGAGGAGGGCGAGGTATCGGTGTTGGCGCAACCCGTCTGCAACAAAACCACGGGCAACAAAAGAAGAACGAGGCGAAGACGCGGCGCGAAGCGAATCATGGCGCTAGTTAAGCACATCATCGCCCACTTGAATATCAGCTTTTGCATCGGGCATGATATCGGCCACACACGAGCTGGTCTCGGCCGAGGTGACTTTAACCCGGCCCAGGAAGTCGCGGCCACGGTAAACGATCAATTGCCCATTGGGCACCACGCCGTTGGAAAGCCCCACATTGAGCACGACGAAATTCCAGGCGCGGTTAACAAAGGTGACTTTGCCGCTGACGCCCGGTGGGATGTAGGAATGGTTCATGTTCTGCAAGTCGTTCTTGAGTTCGGTAATCTGAGCCACGCTGTCATTGACCTGATCCTGCAAGATTTTTTGCTCATCCTGGCTGGCCAGGAGATCGGCCGCCGCTTTTTTATACTCGGCGCTTTGGGTATCGAATTTGCCCTGCAGGGTCTGCAGTTGCTGTTCGGCGACTTGAGAATCTTCCTGCGCCTTTTTCAGAGCGACCGAGGCGTCCGTGTAGTCTTTTTGCACCGAGGTCAACTGCGTTTGTAATTGGTCGATCTTCGTATTCGCATCATTCAACTCACCCTGGACAGTGACCTGAGCTTGTTTCGCGTCTTCCGCCGCCTTCTTCGCCGCATCGACTTGGGATAGCTCCGTTTTGTACTTTTGATTAGCCGAGGCAATGTTGGACTTGTCTGTGCCAAATTTGTTGTACGATAAAATTGCGGCGATGATATCCAGAACCGCGCCGGCTATCGCGACGTACAAAAATATTTTTCCCCATTTCGACATATGATAAGTTGGCTAGGTCGTTGACTTAAAACAGTTCATAGAAATCGCATAAATGGACAAATTCGTCAAATCCATTCTTGCGCCTCAATGATGGAAATGACATTTTTCGCGCTAAATGGCAATCATTTATGTACTATTTAACCATTATTTCGATTATCTCTTCCAGCGGGCCGAATGGTGGACGCGAGCCATTTCGGCGTTAAAAGCTTCTCCCTCACGGTCGAGAGTTTCCCGCAGCCAAGTTGGGGAAGCGGTGGCCGCCCCGAGCGCTTCCACGGTGGTTTTCTCCGCTTCGTCAGCGGTGATGACCAGGATTTCCCGGGCTCGGCCCGAAGCCGCCACCAGCCGTTCGATGATGCTGTCAGCCGTCTGGTTTGCCGTCGCGTAGCTAATGACCATACCGGCGGTGCGCCGGGAGGAACCGGTGGACACCGCCGAGCCGAGTTTGCCATCGAGAATGAGGGTGACCCGCCACGGTGTGGTGTCGTGCAAATGCTGAAGCTGGGTGGCCAGGGCTTGACGAGCCGCGGCCCGGTTGCGGCCATGCAGAGCCCGCAATTCCGGCCATGAGAAAATCACACTATGGCCGTCGACAACCAAGTAGCGCGCGCTCATGGTGAAATCGAGGGCGGAATCCCCTCCGGCAAGCCTCTACGCTTTGGCCGTGACCGCCGCTGTCTTGGCTTGGAGTTTTTTTCTTTTGAGATAGTTGCGGCGACGGCGGCGTTTTTGGACTTTGTTCGACTGTTGACCCATAGAATTAAGACTTTTGTTGCGGGAAACCGCGGAATAGTCAAGCTTGAGCCTCATGCGCATCAAGTCCGGATACCGCATTGGCGTCATCTCCGACACCCACAACCGCTGGATTCCACGCATCGCGAAGCTGTTCGGAGACGTCGATGAAATCTGGCATCTTGGAGACGTCTGCCAGGAGTCGATTCTCGACGAACTGCGCGCAATCAATCCCCGGTTGTCTGTCGTCCTGGGCAACAATGATCATGGCCTGACCGCTCCCTTCAGCCTCGATCTCGAACGGGACGGCGAATGTTTTCATCTTACCCACATTCTGCCCCAGCATCCGCCTTATGGCGCCGATTGGGTGCTCTTCGGTCATACCCACCGGCCCGCGGATGAGATCGAAAACAAGGTTCATCTCTTTAACCCAGGCTCGGCGGGATTAGCGAACAAGGGAGCGCCGCTGAGCGTCGGTTTTCTCACCCGCAAAAAAGAGGGCAAATTCAAGGCCGAGATTGTCCGGCTGTAAAAGCGCATGCGGGAAATATAGGAGTAGGCACCCCATTCACTTTTTCTTTTCTCCTCCAAACTGCCTCAGCACAATCCAGCCCACCGCGATGCAGATCAGGCTGTCGGCCACGTTGAACACCGGCCACGACAATTGCCACGCGCTGATGTGCGCGTCGAAAAAATCGACCACGTAACCGAGCCGCCACCGGTCGAACAGGTTGCCCAGCGCCCCGCCGCACAACATTCCACCCACCACGTTCGGCTCCCAACTCGCCCAATTCATTCCCCGCAGGCAGTAAATCGCCACCAGCCCCAACGCCATCGCCAACCCGGCCACCAACCATCCCTCGTTGGCGAACATTCCGAAGGCAATTCCGGTATTCTCCACGTAAGAGAGGCTGAAAAAACCGGGCACGAGCGAATAATAGCGAACCGGCTCGAGCCACGCCGTGGCCCAGGCTTTAGTGGCCTGATCGAGCGCCATCACGAGTACCACCGTCACGTAAAAGGAAATCCCCGGCCATTTTGACATTTTGTCGTTTTATTTTAGATCAGACTTTTTTCAATGCAAAGGACCAGGCGGGCGCAAGAATGTGTCTCCAGGCCGGTTAGTCTCGCCAATGCGGCTTTCATCAGCTAGCGTTTCCTTTTTTACCATGCCGCGACACGACCTTGCCTCCCTCCGCGCGCTGTATCACCAGCCCTTTTTCGACCTTCTCCAGCAGGCGCGCGAGACTTATCGCGCCCATTGGCCGGAACATGACGTCCAGCTCTGCACGCTGCTCAGCATCAAGACCGGTGGGTGCAGTGAAGACTGCGCCTACTGCGCCCAGAGCGCCCATTACAATACCGGCCTGGAGAAAGAGACGCTTTTGCCGGTGGAGCGCATTCTCGAGACGGCGCAACGCGCCCGGGACAATGGCAGCACCCGCTTTTGCATGGGCGCGGCCTGGCGCGGCGTCAGCGAGCAGGACGCCAAATTCCAGATAATTCTCGAGACTGTCCGCGCCGTGAGCAAACTTGGCATGGAAATCTGCGTCACCCTCGGCCAGTTGACGCCCGAGGCCGCGCGCCAGCTTCGCGACGCCGGCGTCACCGCCTATAATCACAACCTGGATACCAGCCCCGAGTATTATCCCCAAATCGTCACGACCCACACGTTCCAGGACCGGCTCGACACCATCCGTTCCGTGCAACAGGCGGGCATGGCGGTTTGCTGCGGCGGCATTATCGGCATGGGCGAATCGGAAGTCGACCGGCTCAAAATGCTGGAGGTACTCTGCTCGTTCGATCCCCCGCCGGAGAGCGTTCCGATCAATTGCCTCATGCCCATGGGCGGCACACCGCTCGAGGGCCAGCCCCCGGTCGATATCTTTCAACTGGTCCGCCTGATCGCCACGACCCGCCTTGCCCTGCCCAAAGCCCGGGTGCGGCTCTCCGCCGGACGCACCCGGCTCAGCCGCGAGGGCCAGGCGCTCTGCTTTTTCGCCGGGGCCAATTCGATTTTCTACGGCGACAAGCTTCTCACCGCCGCCAATCCCGGCACCGATGCCGACCGGAGCCTGTTGGGTGAACTTGGTCTTGGGATTACGCGGCCGGAGCCGCTGCCCAACGATATACCGGCGGCCGTGACGTAATATCCCGTTAATCGGGTCAAAAAATTCCACCGTCCTCCTCAGGAGTGAAAATCCTTATCATTAAACCAAGCGCCTTGGGCGACATCGTCCAAGCCTTGCCGGTGCTGACCGGCCTGCGTCGGCGCTGGCCTGAGGCGCAGATTGACTGGATCGTAACCGATTCGCTGCGGGAAATCATCGAGGGGCATCCCGCGCTCAACAAAGTCATTCTTTATCCCCGCAAGAGATGGAACTCTCCGCATCGCCTTCCGGAAATCTGGCGCTGGGGGCGCCGCCTGCGGAACGAGCGCTACGACATGACGATCGATCTCCAGGGACTGCTGCGGAGCGCGCTGATGACTTGGGCCGCCAACAGCCCGCGCCGCCTCGGACTCCTTTCCGCTCGCGAGGGCGCACGCGCCCTCTACAACGAATTTATCGCCGATACCGCCATCTCCGCGGCTGAACGCTACCTCACCTGCCTTGAGCACCTCGAAATTCCGGTGCAGCCGCTCGATTTCCAGCTCACCGCCCGCGCCCTGCTACCCAATCCGCTGCGCGATTTCGGCTCTTATATCGTTCTTCATCCCTATTCCCGCTGGAAAACAAAGCTCTGGCCCTGGCGCTATTACCAACAACTGGTCGATTCCATGCCGGAGCATAACTTTGCCGTCGTCGGCGACGGCCCTTGGTTTCCACTCGGCGCCCCGGGACGCCTCGTCGACTTGCGCGGCCAGCTCACCATCGGTTCTCTCGTTACCGTGCTGGACCGGGCGAAAGCCGTTCTGAGCACCGATTCGGGTCCGGCCCACATCGCCGGCGCGTTAGGCCGACCCACCCTGGTTCTTTTCGGCGCCACTGACTGGCGTAAGACCAAACCATCCGGAACTCAGGTTCGGATCCATACCTATGCGTTATTTTGCTCCCCATGTCTAAAACGGGCCTGTTGGCGCGATACTCCCGTGGAATGCATGAGTCTGCTAACGCCGCAAAAAATTCGAACGCTTTTGCTCCCTTTTGCGTCATAAAGCGCAATAATAGCAACCTCCTGCGTAAATTATTTTATAAGAGTTGAATTAGATAAATTTATTGTAATACGAGGGAAAAGATATCATTACGGCGATTTAATTTGAAATTGGCACGATAATCGCCTAAGTAGTAAGAAAACTAATAACATTATGCATCGAAACAAGAACTGGAACGAAGAATCTGTGACGGAAGAGATTCGGCTATGGCACGAATCAGCAAAGCCACTTTACTCCCATTACATGCGCCAAAACTATCAGGAACTCCTGGCGGCAGGCGTTCGTTACTTCGGCACATGGCGCGCCGCAGTTGAATCGGCCGGAATCCCTTATGATTCCGTCCGCAAGTATCGTGATTGGTCGAAGGAACGGATTGTTGATACAATTCAGCGTCTGCAAAAAGACGGTGTGGATCTTTCCTTCCGCTCCATGATGCTCAGCAAGTACGCTCCCATGGTTTATGCCGCAATTCGGCCTAATCATTTCAGTTCCTGGAAAAATGCCCTCTCCGCCGCCGGGCTCTCGCCCGACGAAATTTACCGTTACCGCTCTTGGGATGATGAGTCTATCCTCTCTGAAATCCGCCGCCTCAAGGAAGAAGGAGCCGATCTCAGTTCAAAGAAAATGGATGAGACATCCAATCCCCTCATCGCCACGGCTCGCCGCCGGTTTGGCAACTGGGGCACGGCAGTCGAAAGAGCGGGCATCGATTATAATGCCATCCGCCGCCGCCGCCGCTGGACACATGAGCTTATCCTGCAGGAAATCCGGCAGCTTCATGCCGCCGGAAGCGACCTGCGCAGTGGGGAAATCCGCCATCAAAACCCGGCTCTCTTTGCCGCCGCCTGCAAGGCCCGCTTTTTCGGAAGCTGGACCAAGGCGCTAGAAGTTGCCGGCGTGGTGGAACCAGCCCCGGCTCCGGCCTCCTGAACGGTCTAAAGCTTCAAAAAGGCATGACCCGACAGTGGGTTGTGCCTTTTTTGTTGGTAGAGACAAGTCGGATTTGGGCCGAATCGAGGCGCGAGCCACGAGGTCCTGCGGACGGCAAAAAAGCTTCGCCGTAAAAAGTCTCCCGTGTAGAGCACCTTCTTGCCCTAAGGCAAAAATTCTTTCGATGTGACCTGCGTCTACTTTTCGGATAGCCTTCAGGAAGAAATTTTGGGAATACCATCTCCGACGACCGTAGAACCAACGATGGCTGAACCACAAACCGTCCGGGGCTTTATCGTGGCGCGTCTGCCCTTTGGCAACACGAGCCTGATCGTCCGGTGTTTGAGCCGCGAGGCGGGACGGCTCACGCTCATGGCCAAAGGAGCGACGAGGCCCAAAAGTCCTTTCGCCGGGCAGCTTGACCTCTTTTATCTCGCGGATTTGCTTTACCAGCCGTCGCGTTCCGGAGATATGCACACGCTGCGCGAGATCAAGCTGATCGAGGCGCATCTCGGACTGCGGCGTTCCTACGCCAATCTGGTCGCGGCCCAATATTTTGCCGCCTTGATCGAGACCATTACAGAAACGGGAACGCCGGTGCCCGGAGAATTCGAGCTCTTCGGCAAGGCGCTGGTATACCTTTGCGAGAAGGAGGTCTCCTGGCGGGCGGTGGAGCGATTCGAGGACCGAATGCTGGCCCTGGCCGGAATCGCCCATGCCGAACACGATCTGCCCCGCGCGTTTCAGGCGCTTCATCACAAAGTGCCCACGCTCCGAGATGATCTGCGCGGGCTGCTGAAAACAAAATCGGCTTAAAGCAGGATGATGGCCAGATCGGTCTTGATCATGGTGACGCCGAGTTCGGTTTGCCGGGCTGGCATACCGCGCCTTTTTTTATCGCGCTAAGATACGCGCCTGCAAAAATCCATCGCCAATTCTTGTCTTGTCCCACTAATCCCACGGCGTAATTTCAATGTTCTATGGGCTCAATTACTTCTCCACCGTCTCCCACCAAAGAACCCAACCCGGCGCCGCAGCAGCGATCATCGGCAACGGCACCCGTGATCTTCGGCGCGGTATTCATCATATTTTCGGCGTTGATTTTCACCGCCACGATCCATCCCCCGCCACCGCCGCCTCCTCCACCAGCGCCAGCCGCGCCGGTAGCATCCAAACCATCACAACCGCAAGAACCCTCGATTCCGCTACCCTCCCTCCCCCTGACTTACCCGCCAACACAAACCACATCCGATTCGGATGTCTATTTCGGAGTGAAGGTGGACGACCCGTACCGCTGGCTGGAAGATGGAAAATCGCCGGAGGTGCAGGCGTGGCTCGGCGCGCAAAACAAACTGGCCCGGAGTTACCTCGACGCGCTGCCGGGGCGCGCGGCCCTGAAAAACCGGTTCGGACAGTTGCTGCGCATCGAAACAATCTCGGCGCCGGAACGCTCGGGGGACCGCCTCTTTTTCCTGCAAAAACGGGCGTCGGATGAGCGGGAGATTCTTTACTGGAGCCCCGTCACCAACGCGAAATCGGCGAATGTGCTGGTCGATCCCAATCAGTTTATCGGCAAGGACAATGCCACACTGGGAGAATGGGCGCCAAGTCTCGACGGGAAACTTCTCGTCTACACTTTGAAGCCCAATAACGCGGATGAGGCGACGCTTTATGTCAAGGATGTCGACTCGGGCCAGGACCGGCCCGGCGAAGTGATCACCGGCGCGAAATATGCGTCTCCATCGTGGATGCCTGACAATTCGGGCTTTGTCTACACGTACCTGCCCCCGGCGGACCCGGCCCATCCCGAGAATCGCCCGGGGCTGGCCACGGTGCGATTCCATAAGCTGGGAACCGATCCGAAGAAGGATCCGATTATCCATGACAAAACGGGCGATCCGACGATGTTCGTCGACGCCTACATTTCGCGCGACGGAAAGTGGATTTTTTATGAGCAGGGAAATTGGGTAAAAAACGATATTTATTATCATGCGCTGGATGGCCTGCCCACGGCAGATTTGGCAGACGAGTGGAGGCCGGTCGTGACCGGACAAGATTTTCTCTACTCGTTGGTGCCGTGGAAAAATCAGGCCTACATCCTGACCAATGAGAACGCACCGAATTACCGGATATTCAAGGTTAGCCTCACGAGGCCCAGACGAACCAACTGGCACGAGATCGTTCCCCAGTCGCCTTCCATGGTGTTGCAGGGAGCGGCGGTGGTGGGCGATCATCTGGTGCTCGAAGAACTGGAGAACGTGACCAGCCATCTGGAAATCCGCGACCTCGATGGCACGGCGACGCGGAGGGTCGTCTTGCCCGCGCTGGGAACGGTGACGGAGATCAGCGGCGAGCCGGAACACGATGAGCTCTACTATGGTTTTGAAAATTTCACCCAGCCGCCGGAGATTTTTCAGACCAGCGTGACGAACGCGGCACAAACCGTTTGGGCCAAAACCGAAGTGCCGGTCGATCCGGCCCCCTATGTCGTGGACCAGAGGTGGTTCTCGTCCAAGGATGGCACGCGAGTGCCTCTTTTCATCGTGCACCGCCGGGACATCGTGATGGATGGCAGCACACCGTTTCTCATTTATGGCTATGGCGGTTTCAGCGAAAGCATGACGCCGTTTTTCTCGGCCGGAATTTATGCGTGGCTGGAAGCGGGAGGCGGTTACGCTCTGGTGAACCTGCGCGGCGGCGGCGAATTCGGCGAGAAGTGGCACCAGAATGGAATGTTGCTGAAGAAACAAAACGTTTTCGATGACTGCATCGGAGCGGCGCAATA